>Ga0326727_10012551_pt1 | contig 19237 bp, 18 predicted proteins | sample MB2enrmetagenome_FD_207643 | JGI IMG/M metagenome (GOLD analysis project Ga0326727, IMG submission 207643) | Lab enriched peat soil microbial communities from McLean, Ithaca, NY, United States - MB29MY | ecosystem: Environmental > Terrestrial > Soil > Wetlands > Peat | place: USA: New York...
TGGACCCTGCCACAGACGCGCCGTGAGATCCAACGCCTGTTGTTCACCTGGACCGGAGAGTGTGCGTATTGTGGCAGCATGATTCGCAAGCGAAACCGACCACCCTAACTTAACGTAGTAGTATTAGCACCTTGAGGAGTAACGGGGAGCTCCGCCTTCACACCGAACCAAGAGGCGAGCTTTTCCGCTGCCTCTTTCAGGGAGCACTGTTCCATCAGGGTGACAAAATCCAGCACGTTGCCGCCTGTCCTTCCCTGGCGCGCGGCAACGCACGAATCCGACTTGCAGGACCAGACCTCCTTCGTCGTATTCACGACGAAGCTCAGCTTACTTACGGTTGACGTATGCGAGGGCAAGGGACACTTCCCCCGGACATGATCTTTGTTCACCCGATAGACCTTCACCGCGTACCTTCCGAGCACAGCCTCCATCGAGACCGCGTTCTTCACCGCCTTGAAGTCAACCCAGGTTGCTTCACTCACCGGTTTCACCTCCCTTGTTGTTGTCAAACATACTCTCCTCACCCTACCGATATACGGAACATTGTCAATCCACTTGACTCGGCACTTCCCTTCCCCTATGATTCGCTTAATAACTCTTATAAAGAGTTGAGAAGGCTTTATATGTCTGCAAAAACCATCACGATCGCAACTCACAAAGGCGGCACCGGCAAAACTGTCACGGCGATGGCCTTGGGCTCCGGCCTGGCGCGCGCCGGCAAGAACACGCTTATCGTGGATCTCGACCCCCAGGCCCACTCCACGATTGGCCTCGGCATCGACTTAGCGAATGGCGATCCCACGCTCCGCGACGTGTTCAGCGAGCCCCCGACGCCAATCACCAAAATCATCCGCAATACCCACCTCGAACTTCTGAGACTCGCCCCTTCGCACATCCGGCTTGAGCGCGTGGCGCACTCGCTCTACGCCCGCCCGAAACGGGAGGAGCTCCTCCGCCGGGCGCTCCGCGAGGCTCGCGACAGCTACGATTTCATCGTGATCGACTGTCCCCCGTCCCTCGGGGTGCTTACCGAAACAGGCATCGCCGCCGCTGACCTTGTGCTCATTCCCTCGCAAATGGAAGCCCGCGCTGCAGACGGTATTGTCGACCTCCTCGAGCTTATTGCCATCCTCAAAGGCGACGCTTGGAGCGGGTGGCGCATACTCCTCACCAAGGTCGATAGCCGCAAATCCGTCACCAATGAGGCGGTCATGGCCGCGCTCTCCCGCTGGAAGGAGAAGATTCTTAAAACCGCCATCCCCCAGTCCGAGCCCCTCAACCAGGCGCAGATCGCGCGTACGGACATCTTCACCTACGAGCCGGAAAGTAAAGGCGCCCTGGCCTACCAAGCCCTCACGGAGGAGATTTTGAACTATGGCAGCTAAAAACAAAAAAGCACGCCTTGTGGCCGCCGCCACCGCTTCGCCGCGAACCCCCACGCCGGAGCGCCTCGGCGACGACCAGGCCGGCAAGAAAAAGAACGCGTGGCGTGTTGTCTGCGTTTCCCTCTATAACCCCGAGGCTGAGTGGATTGACCACGCAACCACCGCCCTCCGCCAAGCGGGAAATGCCAAAGCAAACCGATCGCTTGTGGTCCGAGAGGCGATCCTCCGCCTGCGGGAAGAAGTCCAGGATAAGAGCCCCCAGGAGCTCGTCCATGATTTTACGCAGCGACAGGCTAAGCGCACCCAGGCGGGTTAGGTTATAAAGACTTATTAAGTTGTGATATTTTCCCCTGCAACCAGTAGGCTGGAAAATCTGGGGTTGGGTAGATCGGCTTACCTTTTTTGGGAGAGGGCAGGGAAGAAGACCTTCACGTTTTGAGGAGACCGGATTCACGTTTTGAGGAGACCGGATTCACGTTTTGAGGAGACCCAGTTTCACGTTTTGAGGAGACCAGATTCACGTTTTGGGGAGACAAATATCTCCTAGTGTGTTGATAAATAGGGCTTTACTTGTCGCATAACTTTCTTAGACTTAAGATGATACACTTACTAACACATAAAGTGTGTAGTCCCTTTAAGAAGAAATGAAAGACCAGGAAAAACTCGAAAAAAACCTAGCGATACAAGGGCAGGGAATAGCCGAAACCGACCTCGCACCTCTCGACATCATTCGCACTGAGACGGTTTTTTCGCGCCTTCCCATCCACCAGCTTTCTAAAAAAGGCAGCATCGATATTCGTATCATCCGCAGGGAGCGGGATGGCGGGCAGATCAGTCTGTATTGGAAGGTCTCTCCAAACAAGGACTTTGGCGAGCCACGCCAGCTCGCCTATAAATTAGACAAACTCATCATCGACCGCCGGATCGATGAGATTGGCCGGCCCGTCCCTCGCCTCATTCGTTTGGGAAGCCTACATGTGATCGCCGAAAGACTCGGTTTGCGACGGGACACCAACCAACTCAAAAAAATATTCCGCCAGAACGCGCTCCTTGGCCTGACCGCCCGCGTGAAGTACCGCAACGCCCAGGGCAGGGAAGACACCATCGACGCAACCTTCACCCGCTATACCGTGTATTTCCGTGGCCAGGAACTTCCTGATGGCACGCGGGCCGAGACGGTTTTCCTTGGCTTCAACGACCCCTATCTTCAGGTCGTGAATAACTCCGTCACCCGGCCTCAGGATTACGAGTATCTCTCTCAACTCGCGCCAACCGCCCAACGCTTTTATGAACTCGTGAGCTTCAAGATGTTCGCCGCCCTCAGCAATAATTACCCCTCCGCCAAGCTTTCTTATGGTGAATTTTGCACGAACGCCCCGCAAACCCGCTACGGCGACTTCACCCACGTCAAAAAGCAGATGTGGAAGGTTCACAGGCCGCACGTACAGTCTGGTTATTTGAAAGATGTCCGTTACGTTGCCACGAAAGACGCCGAGGGAAAGCCGGATTGGGAGATGTGGTACACGCCGGGCCCGAGGGCACACCGCGAGCACCGGGCCTTTTCTCGCAAAAAAAGCCTTCCGCGCGCCGGCGCCTCGGGAGCAGAACCGGGACCGCCCCTGCAGCAGCTTGATTTACCCCTGAGTATTTCGCCTCTCGAGACCGTGCAGCGTTTCCATGATCTTGCACGCGGCGTTCCAGGGTATACGCCGGGACCGGGGAGTAGGGAAGTGGCCCAAGCCGAAAAACTCCTCAAATCCCACGGCCTCGACCGGGTGAATTTCATTATCGACTTCGCGATCCGCAGCGCCCAACAAACCAAGTTCCGCATACGGACCTTCGGGGCGATCCATCAGTACGTGCCGGAGGCGCTCCGGGCCTACGAGCGAATCAAACGCGACGAGGAACAGGCAAACCAGAGGCAGGCCCAAAGGGAAGAATCCGACCGCCAGGAGGCGCAGCAAGACCGCAAGGCGGAGGAGGCGCTACGCTCACTCACCGCCGAGGAGCGCCAAGCGCTCTACGACCAGGTTAAAAACGATCTCGTGGTGAAGTACCCCGAGGTCCACCGATGGAAACCGGACATTTTCGAGTCGACGATCAAGGCCAAAATGGCCGCGCGACTGCGCCAGCGAACTGAGGAAAGCAGCGATTGAAATTGTATCGTGGCCTGATTATCGGCGATACAATTTCAAGCCCTGCGATTGCAGGGCAATAGTGCGGATAAGCCACGCTAGCGCAAGGGCTTTCCGCGATTCACTGGTGCGCCCCCAACCCGCCCGCCTAGCGGCGGGGAATGCTTTTGCCTTGCCTGGTACCACGTGTTCCACCTATGCGTATACACGATGACCCAGGCGAGGCTTCGCGGCCTATCGGCCGCTTCGGGATTCGGTGGCTGAACGCCCCCTCACCCAAAAGCATTCCCCGCCGCTCCGCGGGCGCCTCAGCCACCTCCGCTACCACTCCGGGGCTTCGGTTTCGCTTACCGCTCCAGGTTGGGGGCGCACTGGTACCCCTCTGGGGGGAATAGCACTCCGGGTTGGGGCTGACGCCGAGGGGGAGGGGAAGCGAAACTAGATCGGCGGTATTTCGATAGCTTTATAACACTTATTAACTCAACGGAAACCAGAGAAGACTCAGGACCCCCGCCGGCTGGTCCCAGAGCAGCAAACAGCAGAACACCGTACTTGACCTCCATGGTATAATAGATATCCCTCCCTTGGAGGAAGGACACCTCCGGGCGCTATCTTTGGCTTGGAGTGTGGGCAAGCTCGGACATGGATCGCTGGGCGAGAGAGACGCCCACGATCTACAAAGTAGCTCCTGTCCGTCGCGCACCGGTTGGTGTGCGTGTGTCCCTGAGTTTGGCGTCACCTCCTTTTCCCTCACCTATCCGCACCCAGGTTACGCGCCCTAACAACCTCTATGCGCGGCATCAACGCAAGGAAAAGGCCAGCGTGCGCTAACACGCTGGCCGACCCTCGCACAATGCGGGGGAGCATCCACCATAGTCAACCCTCAGAAGGAGGCCATATGGCGAACACTCCACGCACGACCACCGCCCACGAGGGCGGTGCCCAACCCATTAAGTCAACATCAAGCAATCCGCGCCGTCAACCCCGCGAGAGAAAGGTCACCTTAACACTCCGCGCCAGTGGCGAACATGTGTTCTCCCCGATTCTAGACCGCGATCGCGTGTATGAGGTCACCGTGAGCGGTAGCTGGCTCTATCGCCACTGGTGGTTTGAGAGCACCGGCGACTTTAGCGACGCCCTTTACCACACTGCTACCCATAGAACGTCGGGCTGGTACGGGCCCCGTTTCGGGCTGGCTCACGATTGGCTCTGTGTCAACAGCACACCTCTATGGAACATGGTGGAGGACCACAGCGCGCAAATCGTGCACCAGGATAAAGAAATCCACTTGTACACGTTTCACATCGATGGCACGGGAGAGAAAATTGCCCTCACCTTTGATTACCCATACGAAGAGCAGCTACCGCAACCGCCCCTCACTGTCACCCTTATACGTCTCGACGCGGACGTGGCTCTGCTAGCGTCGCGCGAAAAACCAGAAAAAGTTTCGGCAGAGGAGGCGGCCCTCAAAGATAGGCTCGAGTTTCTCCGCTTGCAGGCTCACCGAGAGAGCAATTTCCTCGACCCAGAGTTCCAGCAGCAGTTCGGCAAGCAGCGCCAACAGGAGATACTTACAGACTCGAGACATACATGGGAGAGGGAGTACCACGAGATAATGCTCAACACGGAGTTAAAGCGCATGGCAGAGCAGGACGCTCCCGAGGTTCTCGAGTGGCTCGAAGCGCGCATCCACGTAATCCGTTTAGCCGAGCGTTCCAGTGTCATGGCTGTTCCATCAGCACCGGCAGCCCCGCCCCGGAAGAAGATGAACGCCGAAGAGGTGCGGGCCCTCATACTGCGCAAGGATGAAATTCACGCCGAGGACAAGATACAGAGAACTAAGCTCAAAGCCCAGAAAATTCTCAAGGCCCGCGCCGAGCTTGCCCAACTAGACCTTGAGGAGGACGAGCGGCAGCGACTGGAAGCGGAGCTCATAGAGTCAATCCTGGAAGAGGGAGAGGAGGGTAAAAACCATGGGACTACTCTCTAAAGACCTCTACCTTGGCACAAACATGGACCAGGGCGGTCCCGTCTATGTGCGCCGCAAGCGGCTTCAGACGCACTTTCACGTCATGGGGCCGCCAGACTCAGGTAAATCACGATTCTTGCTCTCCGTACTTGAGTGCCTGGCTCCCGACCCAAACGCAACCATCGTAGGAATCAATCCAAAAGGCGCGCTCACCCGCATGGCGCGGGACTGGATCATCGGACACGGTCTTGCCAAACGACTCGTGTGGTTTGACCCTGGTGAGGCAGGCTCCGTAATCGGCTACAACCCTCTATGGCCTAACGGCCTGGCCCCGACAACGCACGCGAAAGCCGTCCGGGAGGCAATTCGCTCAGCCTGGGGCCAAAGCTCATTTGACCAGACCCCCCAGATGGCGCGTCTTCTTTACCTCAGCCTCGCGGTGGCCCGGACGCTCGGCCAGACGCTCCTTGAAGCGTTACAACTCCTTCGCTCGGGCCCTGCTGGTTCGGCCTTTCGAGCCGCGCTTTTCCCCGCGTTGCACGACCGCTTTCTCACAGACGCCCTCACCTGGTTTGACTCGTTGCATGAAAGGCGTCAGGAAGAGATCGCGGCCAGCACCGTTGCGCGCCTAGAATCGTTCATCTGTGACCCGCTCATCTGCCGCATTCTGACCCAGCCGCACCCCTTAAACCTCGCACACGTCTTTGCGGAGCGGAAGATTTTGCTGGTGAACCTCGAAATTGGCCGACCGCTCCTCATGGACGACGTGAAGCTCCTCGGCCGCTTTATCGTGAACGATGTGGTGAACCACCTCTTCAGTCGACCCCCGTCGCCAAACGCGCCGGTCTACCTCATCTTGGACGAGGTGCAGAACTTTGCGACGCGCGATCTGTGCTCCGTTCTCGACATGGGGCGCGAGCTTGGGCTCCATTGCATCTTGGCCCACCAGACCCTTGGGCAATTGCGGGGCGAGGACGACACGCAGTTTCTGTATGACTCGGTGATGGGATGCGCCCGCACCAAATTTTATTTCGGCGGGCTCCACGTCCAAGACCTAGAACTTTTAGTGAAGGATGCCTGTATTGGAGAATTCAACCCCTACAAGGTCAAGGACGAGCTCCAAACCCTGATTCTGGACCCTACCGAATCGCGCCGGGACGTGGTGACCCACGGGCGGAATCTCGGTGCCTCGCGCAGCGTTGCGCGCGGGGAATCGTACGCGCGCAGCCGCACGCGGTCCACGGCTGTTGCTTTCGGCGAAGGCGAAAGTTTCACGGATGGGGTAAGCGCCGCCGCCGCGAGCTCCTTCGGGCACGTTTCCGGCAGTCAGTCAGGGTTTGGAGCAGGGGAGACGATTCTGCCGACCGGCGAGATCGTCGAAAGCTTCCATGACATGGCGGGCACGAGCAGCGCCGACATCACCACCAGCACCGATCTCCACGGCGAAAGCCACGCCCACAGCACGCACCGGACCTATGCTGAGCAATACGGTTACGCGGAGGGAGAGGGGGAAGCCACGCAAACGGCACGCAATGCCGGCGTCAACGCCGGCGTGAGCGACAGCCGGAGCCGCGTCCCGTTCTACGAGTACAAGAAACTCTGGCGCGTATCATCACGGACCTTTGAGACCGAACAGGAGTTTCTTACGACACGCCTGCAAAAGATCAAGGGTTTGCCGAAGGCCCATTGTTTCGTGAAGGTTCCCGGCAAGCCCGGTTGCTTCGTCGCGCTTCCATGGATCAGGACCCCGTCGATCTCTTCCAAAACCCGCGCGGCCGGCATGGACCGCGTGTTCAGCCAGACATTCTACTTCCGGCCGGATGCCGCTACCCCGGCCGCTTGGCCCCCGGCGCTTCCGCAGACGGTCGCGCCCATCCCTTCAAACGCGGGCGGGGGAGCGGTAAAATCTGAGGAAGAAGAGAGTTACGCGGGCCCTGTAATAACCCCCAGGCCCCTAAAACGAAAAACCAGAATTAAGAAAAGACCATCATGAGCCGAAATCCTACACTCGCGCCCGGAAGGGGCTTCTATTTCAAGGAGACAGACGAGGCCATCATCCGGTGGTTTGCTGAATACCACTACTTGCAGCCGGCGCACGTGCAATTGCTTTCAGGCCGCCACCTTATTGCCGTGCGCCGGCGCCTTCGGCAGCTTCGCGAGCAGGAGCTTCTCGCGCGCACCGCATTGCCGTTTGCCCCCTATGTGTATTACTTGAGCGGGAAGGGAATCACCCTGGCCCGCGAGCTTGGCTTCGCCGACGACCAGGCGCGGTACAACCCGGAAAAGAGTGCAGCGTTTCTCCCGCACGACCTCTTCCTCACCACGTTCCACCTGGCGCTCCACCTGGCGACGGAGGCCACCGCCGGGCTCCATCTGATCTTCTGGGAGCAGCGCCGCGCGGCGCTGCAAGATGGAGTCCGCGCCGGCTACGATCGCTACTCCGTGAATCCCGACGCCCTTTTCTTCCTTAAGGACGACGCAAAGTCCGAAAATCAGAACACCACGTATTTTTTCCTTGAATACGAACGATCGCGGCCGAACGGCCACAAGCAAGGCGAGTCAAACTTCATTCGCAAGATGCGCGGTCTCTACGAGTACCACCGCACCGGTGGGGATGCCAAGCGGTGGGGCATCCCCAACTTCTATGTCCTCACCGTCACGCCGACGCGAGAACGCGCCCTCAATTTCTGTCAGGCGATGAACGAGCACGAACTCGGCTTTAAGCGGTTCTGGTTTACCGACGAGACTCACGTCTCGCTTAACCGGCCGCCCGAGATCCTGGAGAAAATCTTCTTTACGCCCAAGGATTTCGCCGAGGGGATTTTGTACAGCCTTCGCACCTGATACCATTGGGAGGGGAGAGCACGGTTTCTACCCTCCTTGGCTTCCCGTTCCTACGACCTCCGGTGTTTGATTCACCGCAAAGCCTTCAGGCGTTACGAGCAACCAGCGCCGTAGGCCCTCGATGGTACGCTATCCGGCCGGGCGGAGAGACACCCGGCCCGAGCTCAGCCCGGCCCTTCTCTCCAAGAGCCGGTCTGAGTGGACGGGTCGCCAAGGAAAGCTCTCCCAGTGAAGCCACTCTCAGTCAACAAATTTGCTATACTTCCCCCACCTGCACGCCGCCTCGAAGTCCACTCGGCGTGCTCGCTATGTCATGACGAGGAAGAAACGAGGCCCTATGCAAGTAGCGGGTGCCAGAGCTCTGTCGTTTCATCCAAGGCTTTGCTCCCAGTCCTGCCTCCGACCGTCGCAGACGGCGGTGGATATCTCGCCAGTCGTCTCCCAGATGGAAACGGGAATCCCTACCAAACTTATCTTTCCAACGATTTTTTCAGAGGAGAATACATATGAACAACAGATCAGCACTCACAATTTTGTCGCTCGCAGCTCTGCTTACATTCACTGGATGCTCCAAGCCGAATGGTGTTGCGCCCGCGAACGAGTCGGCCAAGAGCGAACGGTCCGGGAGCATGTCGCGGGCTAAAGCAGCAAGTCTGATACAGGCAACTAATGATTTTAAGCTTGTCGGAACCCAAAAAATTGAGGCGGGAGAAGACACTAGGCAAAATGACGTCGATCCACCAGTAGTGAACAGGGCCCTACAGGATACCTTGGAAAAACTGGGATATCTGGAGAAACAGGGCACCCAAAACAACCTTACTGCCAAGGGAACAGAAGCAGCAAAGGGATGGTCCAAGCAGGAGAGGGAAGTCCCGAGCTTTCCTGCTGACACGTGGGTAGTACCCGTTGCCACAGGGCGAGAGCTAATCGAAGTTACCGGGATAACGGGCGACCAAGGACCCCAACAATCTTCGCTAACAGCGGAGTTCACCTGGCGATGGAAATTGACGCCTCTCGCTAAGGAAGTTGTTACCGCAAACCCCGCGGCCCTAGCAGAATGGGCTCCAGTTCGGAATGGTCAAGCAGCCCTCAGGCTCTACGATGACGGCTGGCGTGTCGTCCAGTTCACGGGGTTTTGAATACGCGAGTGGCCGAGGGTGCAGTTGACGTGATCCTTACACTTAATAACGCTTAATAATTTCTTCTTGACTCCCCGACTCTCTGACGTATCATAAAGGACGTTATGATGCGTCAATCCAAAGACAGGGGAGAACTCAAAAAACACCCCCGCAGCGATACCCACGAACCGAAGTGTCAAGCCCACGAGTTGCAGGAAATAATCACTCCAACCCTTGGTGACGGGGACGACCTTGACCCCGCCGACTTTTACGACCCCGAGGACCTCCGACCATGAGCCACGAGATTGTCCCGATTCCACCCCAGGACCTCAGCCGCGCCGGACTCGAAAAGGTTCCAGCGATCGTCACCCTCGCCGGCGAGAACGCCACTTGGCGCTTCGTTGAGTTTTTTACGGCGAACATCCGCAACCGCAACACACGCGCTGCCTATGCCCAGGCCGTCGCGCAGTTCTTTCGCTGGTGCGAGGCGCGCGGCATCCGGGAGTTCGATAAGATCAAGCCCGTGGTGATTGCGGCCTACATTGAAAAACACCCAGGATCCCCGCCGACGGTGAAGCAGCACCTTGCGGCAATTCGGATGCTCTTTGACTGGCTCGTGATCGGCCAGGTCATTCCCATGAATCCCGCCAGCTCCGTTCGCGGCCCGAAACACGTTGTGAAGCGCGGCAAGACCCCCGTCCTTAAAGCGGATCAGGCCCGTGCCCTCCTCGACTCTATCGAGACCGACACCATTGTCGGGCTCCGGGACCGCGCCCTCATCGGGCTTATGGTTTATACCTTTGCCCGCGTGAGCGCCGCCGCGCACATGGCCGTGCAGGATTACTTCGCCAGCGGCAAGCGCTGGTGGTTCCGGTTGCACGAGAAAGGCGGGAAGCGCCACGAAGTGCCGGCCCACCACAACGCCGAGGCGTACATGGACGCCTACCTCGCGGCGGCCGGCATTGCTGAGCAAAAGAAAGAGCCACTCTTCCGCAGTGTGGACAAGCACCGCAACCTGACGGTGAACCCCATGACCAGGACGGACGCGCTCCGTATGATCAAACGCCGCGCCCTGGCCGCAGGTCTCCCCTCTTCCACCTGCTGCCACACCTTCCGGGCCACCGGCATCACCGCCTACCTCGAGAATGGCGGCACTATCGAGAACGCCCAAGCGATTGCAGCCCACGAGTCGCCGCGCACGACGAAGCTTTACGACCGCACCAGCGACGAAATCACTCTGGATGAAGTGGAGAGGATTGCGATTTAAAGAAAAAGAACCACCCCAAGGCTCCGCGCTACGCCTACTTAAGCCCGATTTCAGCCCCGAAAACAATTACTCATACTGATAAGACCCAAAATTGGTCCCAACAGGGATACAAATGCCAGTCCAAGTTGTCCCCCTCGAATTTTGGGTTCAGTCGTGATCTTCGTCATGTCGGCCAAAGAGATCTTCCCTCTCTTGCTTTTGTCGAAGAGCTCGACAAGGTCACGATAGTAGATAAATGCCCAGGCTTCGTGTTTCATCCTCTCCGCAAGCATGGGCTCCTGCAGTTTCCGGTGCAGTAGCTTTTCCCTTTCCTCGGGCAGGACAATAAATCTCTTGATCGGTCCCGGAGGCAAATTCGATCCACGTACAATAGCTTCAGTAATTGCTGTTGTGTTCTCGACCTCAAAAACTGCATGGATGGCCTTTTTATCGAACCAGACTACGTCGATTTGACGAATACGATCTGCGTTAGCGCCGGGAACCCCTGATAGGTCAGGGCCAGGGACGGAGGCCAGGGAGCCGAGCTTCTTGCCATCGTAAACCTCACCTTGTTCACGAGACCCAACGGCCACAAGGTAGCCAGCTTTCCGTGCGAGAGATATCAGGATAAAGATCATCCGGTTGTGTTCGCTTTCGCGGGTGTGCATTATTGGCTTGAGCGCCCACTTACCATCACTCGTTTGGTCGGCATACTCCTCCAGTAGATCGCTTACTTTCTGGCTCTCGGGAGTCAAGGCATTCGGGAACTTTATGAACACTTCCTGTAGCACGTCATCGAAGGACACCTTCACTTTTCGATGGAGCACACCTACCACGGCCGTCTCGAGACGATCGGAAAGGGGCACTTGGTCGAGATATGGAATAGATGCGGGCTCCTTAAACCACCACTTTTGACCGAGGACCTTACCGGTCTTCTTATCCTTCTCATCAACGAGAACAAAGTCCTCGTCGACGTGAGCCTTCATTACTTGGCTCGGATTCCTCCTGCCGGCCAGCAACGCGCCAGCCTTCTTCAACTCTACAATGATCCCGTTCAGGATGTAGGTGTAGGCGGTCGGCTCGCCTCTTTCTGCCAGGATCTTTTTCGCCGCCTCGACCACTGCTTTTTCATATTGTTCTTCGCTCACTTCCGTGGCGCCTACCGCGACAGCCTTTTCCGGCTTGCGGAAACGAATGTAATAATCCCCGACCGCGCTGCCGTACGGAACGAGCAGGCCCTTCGCTGAGGGTCTGGCTGGAGGCTGATAGATAATCTTCTCTAGGTCAAAACCAGCTAGCACAACGGCATTGATGATCGAATTCCACACCTTAATGTCGGTGCTGTGGAACGTCACCGTCAAATATTTCCCGTTTTTAAGGACCCTATGCACTTGCCGGAATGCAGCGCGGAGCATTGTGTGGTAGTACTCAAAGTTCTTGTCATCGTTGATCGTGATCTCGTCCGCATAGTTGGTCTTGAATCCCATCCAAAGCGCCCACATCGTGCAGAGTTCGGCGTACGGAACGGCTCCTCCGTACGGAGGATCAGTAAAGACGTAGTCAACGCTATTCTCCGGCAGAATTTCAGAAAGCTCTAACGTGTTGTGAACCTTCAGGAAGACGTTTGCCCCATCCTCCAAATCCTCAAATTGCTTCGCTTCCTTCCACTTCTTGATGCTTCCGTTACTGTCTTCCTTCGCAGGGATCAGGCCCTGTCGATGATTCACCGCATTGTCGTAGAGCATCCAGACATTCGATTCCATGTATTCAGGTGGAATCCAATAGCTGTTGATTGCCCAGAAGGAACTGAAGGGCCTCGATTCCCTCACTGGCGTCATCTTGCTTGCGAGATGGGACATGCTCGTGAAGGCGAAAGACATGAACTCCCGCACTGATTCAGGAGCGACTTCCTGGATGGCTTCCCACAACAGGCCCAGCGCACGCAGATTGCGTTTCGTAAACAGATCGTAGAAGTGAGGCCCTGCTTCCCTCTTGCCCTGATCAAACGTAATACCGTCCGGGAACGCGTCTTTTGGGTACCAGGATCTTATCGGTTTTTTATTGAGCTTCGTGAGCGCGGCAAGGTCTGCCGGCGATGGCTTCTTGACAAGCTTTTTCTTGCAATGAGGGCAGGAATAGCGAATCTCCTTCAGTTTGTCTTCCACTCTATCCCACACAGATGCCAGAATCGTCGCCGGCTTTGCACACTTACGGCACTCCGTGTTGTAGAACGACTCGATCTGTTTCTGGCATTTGCCGGCAATGTGTGTGAAAGCCTGCGTTATGGCTTCCAGGTCGGCGGGCCGCCCCGTCATCCGGCTGATGAAAATCGCCATAGGGTTTAGGTCGATACCGATGGCTCTGCGGCCCAGTTTCACGGCTTCGATGGCCGTGACGCCGGACCCCACGAACGGATCTAAGACAATGTCGTCTTCCTCTGAGTAATTGTCGATGTATTTCGATACCACGTTGTGGGGCTTTCTCGCCCAGAACTTGTGCATGACGTACATGGGCGAGTGACCCTTTGCCACGAGCGCGTAGTCTATGTTTTTGATCGCGTCCTCCCTCAGCACAGTGAAGCGAGATTCTCCGGAGACGGCCCTTCGGCCTCTGGCGTGAATTTATCAGATTTTGGCATGAAACGGCAAAGCCTAATCCAATGCTAGGGATGAGCACATCTATTCTCATGTGTATGCTTTTTTAGTACCTACAACTCTCCCCTCGGCCATGCTATCCTTTCTTCTATCCCCCCACTCAAACCACTACTTAATAACTCTTATAAACCCAAATGCACCCTCTCCCCATTGGTAAAACAGACGACCCCTTCGACTCTGGCCGCATCCTCACCATCCCCCCGGACGCACGGCGGAAGCACATCGCAGTCTTCGGCAAGAGCGGCGTCGGCAAAAGCACGCTCCTCCGCAATATGATCGCCTGGGATATCGCGCACGGCGCCGGCGTCGCGGTCGAAGACCCCCACGGCAGTCTCGTGGACGAGGTCCTCGAGATGATTCCACGCCATCGCACGAACGACGTGATCTACTTCAATCCGAAGGACCGTGCCCACGCGATTGCCTTAAACATCTTTGACCAGGGGGACGCCCAGGAGCGAGCTCTCCTCGTTTCCTACCTTATTTCGATCTTCAAGGGCCTATGGCGAGAGAGTTGGGGCCCGCGCATGGAGGATATTTTACGGAACGCGGCCTTTGCGTTGACCGAGCAACCCCGGCCCGTTTCACTCCTTGCACTCCCTCGACTTCTCAACGATCCTCAGTACCGCCGCGCCGTCCTCCGCCACGTGAAAAACCCCGCAGTGCAGGCCTTTTTTCACACCTACGAGCACGGCTGGACCAAACAATTCCGTGAAGAAGCGATCTCCCCTGTCCTGAATAAGGTGAACGCCTTTATCACCAATCCCCTTCTCCGCGCCGTCATCGGCCAGGCCACGTCAGCCTTCCGTTTCCGGTGGGTCATGGACACGGGCAAAATTCTCCTCTGCGATCTTTCGAAAGGGGCGCTCGGTGAGGACGTGAGCGCTCTCCTCGGCTCGCTTATTACGACCAAGCTCTACCTTGCCGCCCTCTCTCGCCAGGACGTCCCGGAAGCGGAGCGACGGCCCTTCATTCTTTACGCCGACGAAATTCAGAATTTTATTCATGGCGTGCAACTTCCCACGATCCTCTCCGAGGCACGGAAATACAGCCTCAGCCTCACGATCGCAACACAGGTCATCACTCAATTACCGAGGGAATCTATTGACGCGGTTTTTGGAAATTGCGCGACGGTCATCAGCTTCCGCGTCGGCGGCGACGACGCAGAAACCCTCCAGCGGGAGTTCGCCACCGTACTCCCGGCGTCGAACCTCCAGGATCTCCCCGACTATAAGACGTTCGTGCGCACGATGAGTGCCGAACCGGGCCGGCCGGGCCAGCCCCAGGGCCCTATGACCGTCAAAACATTTCCCGCTTTCGCGCGCCAGGGCACCGAGAACGACAAGGCCCGCGTCATCCAAGCGAGCCTTCGCCGCTACACTCGCCCGCGCGCTGAGGTTGATCTGAAATTCCAAAAATTCTTCTCCTAAACCGGCCTCTTCCCTGCCCTCTTTTTTTCTGCAACCCGTCTCTCATCCCGCGCGTGCCGCAGGGTTGCTCCACGCGCGAAAGGTTGCTCGTTGCGGGCGGACCTGCAGCTCTGGCGCCGGGCATTCCCCCAAGGTCCGCGCATTCGTAGATACTCATCGTGCTGTTCTCGCTTTCCGGCCAATTATCGCAGTGCCGACGCCCATCCTTGCCCACAACTCCGAGCAAAGCGGATACCCAGCATGACGTGAGGCACCGGCACCAAGCACGTAGGTCGTCATTTCGGTCCAAGTATACCCCCAAAACGGCCACCGGATAAAAAGGACCGACCTGACCCGCACGTCTGCCGCCGAGATCCTCTTACGAGGATTTTCCGGCGCTCCGCCTTGTTTCACAAAGGGTTTTTTTTGACATCGACCTATTTTTAGACCGTAAGCGGATTATAATTCCATCATGGAGAAGCTCTCCGGGAGAGCACATGTGGACATACACTGAACGATCGTTCTTGTTACGCAATGTGGAAGTCTGCGATTACTACCATGAGCGAAGGAACCCAGGAATTCCTATTTCTTTCGCGGGCGCTGTCATCGGTGATCCAGACAAGATAATCAACGCACCTGGAAGGCGCACAGAGCAATACTGGATTCATGGCCGGGGGGACAAGAGCACCGACTGTCTCTCTTACATGTTCTGTAGTGGTCCTAATCTCATACCTCGTGACCCACGCTATTACGCTGTCGCGGTTGTACAAAAGGTTATTCTTTCAGCTCCCATCAAGGAAAACGCCGTTTTAAAGGACGAGCTGCGTCGACTGGCTCACGAGGTTGGAGCGTTAACAGGTACGGCTGCCGAGATTGCGCGTTGGGTACCACAGACGCAACAACATCATCAACAAACACAGCAGACCATTCGACTAGAACTGGAATCAAAGCGGCGACAAAACAGACAGTGCATCTTATGTGGCCTGAATCTCGATTGGCTCTTAAAGGTTCGACAGAAGGACCGACATCCCCACTGCCGAGAGTTCAGAATCTGATGGCAGGCCACCGTGTTCCGCAAAGCGTAACTTTTGAGACGAAGCGCCAAGCCCCTGAGATCAAGGGCGCGTAGCTCTCAAAAGTCTGTCTCGAAATGAGGGCATGAAACACACCTACGCGAGCCACCAGCTCTCCACATCATAATACTTAATAAGTCTTATAAAGACGCGATTTTTCAGCTTTAATTCTTCAATCCCCCCTCCTCCTGCTTCCCTTCCCCACGCGGTTCGCTTCACCGGCTCCTAATTATACAGGCACCCTTCCGACCTCAAGGGTGTTCGACACAATCGGCGCGGAGCGCCAGGAACAAGGGCGCTCCACCCTTGACCTCGGAAGGGAACTCGCCTGTAGTCGCCGGCTTCGCAGTGAAGCGAACCGTGCACTGCGGGGTGACCTTCGCTGCGAGAAAGGTCGAATAAACCAACTCATTCCGTCAATGGCTGATCTCTGTACGAAGTGCGGGAACGAGGTGCGCGGCGATTTCGGGGTCTACGAGCGGACCCTGCCCGATGGCACGTTCGAAATCGTCATCGATTCCACGCCCGACCGGAATTTCAACGTCTGCGATGCCTGCAACGCCACCGTGTGCTTTAAGTGCTCAACCTGGCCCGACAGCGGTTACTGCGATGATTGCTTCAAGGAGTATCACGTTGGCGGGCCAATCCTCCGATGAGCTACATGCAGGAAATGGACCAGTGGCTTGAGAACATCCTGAGCGACCTGCCCATTGAGAAACGCGCCGAGATAAAGCAAGACATCAAGGACGCGCTCCTCACGTCTTACCGCAACGGCCAGTCCGCCCCTAAATCGGCCGCAGAGAGGCCGAGAGGCCAGTGGAGAGGTAAAGGAGCCAGCCGCTCCTAAAGCCCCCAGGGAGGCCCCGTTTTGGGCAAAAGCGGGGCTTCCCACGGCCGCGCGCGCCGGCCGTGGCCTTTTTGTGTCGGCGGGAAGCATCCCTCGCGCCCCACCCACCCCGCCAAATTGCTTCGGCGGCATTTGGTACGCTGAAAAATCGCGCAAATTCGCCCCAGGATGCACGATCTCGGACCAGACAAGCCCCAGGCATAGGGTATTTCTATGATCCGCCCGGAATGCGCTTAATAACTGTTATGAACTTGTTGCAGGAAATAGAAACGGTCGGCGGTGGTAGTCTCCGTGGTGCACCCCGATCGTCACGCCGAGCCTCACATCTGCACTCAATTGTGGAGGAAAAAACTTAAGGTCGGGATGTCGGTTCTTGCGACCGTTTAAGCATCCCGACCCTTCGAAAGCAGAGCCTGTAGTTGATCTAGAAAGGAGACATCAACGCGAATGCACGTTAACAGGCCCTGCGGTAACGCGCACCCCTATTCTACCAGAAGGCGGCTTGCAAACCCCCCAAGAAAAAAAGGAGGGTAGGTCTTCCCTACCCCCCGAATTGCTTCCGATGAAGCTCTATCACTTTGCTGAATGGCGCCGGCGTGAAGTAGAGATCCCGCTCCACCGCGAGGTTGAAAGGCCCCCGTGCGGCCGTGAGCTCGGCCAGGGAAAAGTATCCCCACTCCGCATCCAGCCCGAACACATAGCCGAAGAAAATGAAGTCCCCTTCTTGTTCCGATCCTTCGGTGACGTACCAGGTCCAGTTAGAATCCGGCGTGAAGAACTTTGCATGCACCACCGGGTCCTTGTTCTTTTCCTGCGAGTAGAGCGGCGGAATACACCTCCGCAACTCAACGGTGAGCAGTTCCATGATTCCTCCTTGCGCGGAATTAGGTAACAAATGGCTGGCCTTCGAGAGCGGAAAAAAGAACCTCTCGAAGTGTGCTTCGTTGGGTAGAGATGAGATCGCCTCAACTCAGCCGTTCCAGGAACGGTCCGAGCTTGGCAGTGGCCTTGAACTGCGGTATTGGCTCCAGTTCTTTGAAGGCGCCCGTGAACGCATTCGACAGGCTCCACATGGTCCGGGGAGCAAATTCCGCGTGTTGAGGCTCAAAATAGAGTTCGTGGACCCTCCTCGCCATGTGCTTAGGTGCCTCTAACTCGTCTTCGATGAACGCGCGGTAAATGACGAGTTTCGCGTTCCCATCGGAGAGTTGCGCGGCCTTCCATCCTTCAATCTGCCGGCGCATCGGCTCGAAATTCCTCTGCATCCGATCAACGCCGATCGCGAGGGAATCCGGGAGGTTGAAATTCTTGCTGTGCTTGGCGAGCACGGGTGTAAAGTCCCCGTAGAACGCCATATTATCGCAGACGAAGACCCGGTATCCCACGGTCAGGGCAAGCCGCATCGACTTGTCGTTCGCGTTCCTGATTCCAAGCGAAAAGCGGCAGCCTTCTATCTGGGTTTCAAGGTCCAGGACCCCGAACAGTTTCATCCCGTCCTTTGACACGGCGTATTCGTCCTTCACGACGTTGATGTGTCGGAAAGACAGGGTTTCAATAAGCGCATTCACGAGTGTGAGGTGCGAAATTGGCTGGAATGTCGCGGTTAATTCAGGCATGGGAATCGCGGCGAGCGCTTCCCGCGCCACTTTTTCACTATCGCGGTATGCAAGTAATCCTTCCACGGCAACTCCTTTCCTTGTTTGGGATTTAAAAACGCAGGCAGGACGTTCTGAAGAGAGAGTTTGCAGAGATCAGGCAGGCGTATCGTTCGATACCTAAAGCGAGCCAAGAATTGTTCTAATTTCTTCCGAGGAGAGACGGTCAGGCTGACAGTCGGCCGCGAGCTCCACGGCCCTCACGAACATGCTCCGCGCGAGGCGTGGGGCAATCTCCACGGTCGCTGCACGGCCAGCATCATCGCCGTCAAGCAGAAGCACAGCCTCACGGAAATTATCCGCGAGCAGCTTTTCCTGGACGTCGGAGAGCGCCGATCCCATGAGCCCCACGACGCACGGAAAGCCGGCCTGGTGCACTTTCATCGTGCCGAAGAACCCTTCCACGACGACGACCCGCCGCGCCCCAAGAGCTTTGAGCGCACGGGCGAGGTTGTAGAGCACAAGCGTTTTCTTGAAGCCAGCCGGGAACTTGTATTTAGGCTCTTCCCCGCCGATCGCACGGCCGGCATAGGCCACGAGCTCTCCCCTGTCGTTCTCCACCGGAATCACCACGCGGCCCTTCATGGATCCGTTCCCCGGAAAGAATCCCACGCCAAAGAGCGTGGCCGTCTCTCCGGTGATCCCGCGATGCGCGAGGTATGGATGCGCCGGGTCCACCCCTTTCAGAGTAAATTTGAGCGGCGCATTTTCGCCTTCTTCCTTGGGCGGCTCCGCTGAAGGCGCGGGCGTCGGGTCCGCCGGCTTTTGCGGCACTTCCTTAGTACTACTACGTTAAGTTATTGACCTCTCCCAAGAGAGGTGTTAAGCTCCGGTTCATGACCGAGAGCGAAATTGCAAAATGTCGAGCACGTTTGGAACAATTCTTGGCCGACCTGCTGGAGCCG
>Ga0326727_10012552_pt1 | contig 19236 bp, 15 predicted proteins | sample MB2enrmetagenome_FD_207643 | JGI IMG/M metagenome (GOLD analysis project Ga0326727, IMG submission 207643) | Lab enriched peat soil microbial communities from McLean, Ithaca, NY, United States - MB29MY | ecosystem: Environmental > Terrestrial > Soil > Wetlands > Peat | place: USA: New York...
TCGCACTGCTTTTCACCTCTGGCTCGTGCATCGCGCAACAACCCCCAGAGTCCTCGCCGGCCAGCGTCCCGCCGCCAACACGCGCGGACTATCTCAAGCTCGCCACCGAAGTCCAGAATGCGCTCTACACCGATGTGATTAACGTTTGGTTCCCCCGATCCGTGGATCATGAACATGGCGGGTTCCATACCCACTTCACCCGCGACTGGCAGTGGGCGCCCAGCGATGGCAAGGCCTCCGTCATGCAAGGACGTATGACCTGGGTCGCATCCCAGGTCGTGCTGCGCGACCCGAAGCTGAAAGCAGAGTTTCTGCCCATCGTGCAGCACGGGGTCTCGTATCTGGAAAACGTCATGTGGGACAAGCAGGACGGCGGTTTCTACTGGTTACTCGATGACGACGGTCACACCACTCCGGAGTCCGCCGGCGGCAAGCATCTGTACGGCATTTCATTCTGCATCTATGGATTGGCTGCGGCCTACCAGGCGACTGGCGATCCCAAGGCGCTCGAACTCGCCAAGAAGGCTTTTCTCTGGACCGACCAGCATGCGCATGACTCCGAGCATGGCGGATACTATGAGTGGCTTGCCCGCGACGGTACGCCGATTCAGCCGAATGTTTCCAACGGACGCGTCGCCATGGGGCCCATCGGTCCTGTCGGCTACAAGTCGATGAACACCCACATTCATTTGCTCGAAGCCTTCACAGAGCTCTACCGCGTCTGGCCTGACCCGGCGCTGCGCGCGCGCCTTGAAGAAATGCTGGTCATCGTGCGCGACAAAATCTGCGTCGAGCCTGGTGCCATGAATCTTTATTTCACCAACGCCTGGCAGCCCATTCCCGACCATGATTCCTTCGGCCACGATGTCGAGACCGCCTATTTAATGCTGGAAGCGGACGAACTCCTCCATCACCGCGCCAGCGAGAAAACGGAACGAATGGCAAAAATGCTGGTCGATCACGCTCTGGCTTACGGTTGGGACGCGAGCAACGGAGGCTTTTTCCAGGACGGCACAACCATGGGCAAGTCCGAGAGTCAGCTCAAGGAATGGTGGGTCCAGGCAGAAGGGCTCAATGCGCTGCTGATGATGCACGAGCGATACGGAGCGCACGAGCCCATTTACTTTGAGAGGTTCGTCGAGCAGTGGAACTTCATAAAGAACCACACCATCGATAGCCAATACCACGGCCTGTATAACCTGACCGAGGCGGACGGCACGCCAATCACACAGGACAAGGGCTCCATTTGGAAGGGCGGATACCACGACGGCCGGGCGTTTTGGAATGTGAGTGATCGCCTGCGCAAACTCGCGGGAGAGGAATAGGCTTACCAACTTCGCTCAACACGAACACGACGATGTCGTCGCCATCGACGGGAGGAAGGTGCCTGGAGCTCGCCGCTTGGAGATGCCGGGAGCGGTTTCAGGATCAAGACCTTAGCGCGCAATACATGCTCCAACCTTATGATTCTAAATAAATTATTTGCAGAGATAGGGGAGGGGAACCCCCTTCAAATAGGCCCTATAAGTCATACGTCCGCCCTCGCCTGCCGGTTGGCCGTCTTTTTTGGCGCCGCCAGCTCCGCTAGCCGTGCCAACTCCGCTTACTTCCTGGCCTCCGCCGTAAAATCGACGGAGTGACCACTGCAGCCAGCGAACAGTTCACCCTCCGTCAGCGCATCGTGCTGGCCGTGGTTCCACGCCTCGTTTGGGCGCTGCTCTCGGTCGTCGGCCGCACCTGGCGTTTCGAAGTCATCGCCGAGGAAGGCGTCACGCCGTGCCTCTTGGGCGAACGGTCCGGAAATTACATCTGCTGCTTCTGGCATCAATGCGTGCTGCCCTGCACCGTATATTTCCGCTACTCACGCGCCGTGATTCTCGTCAGCCGGAGCTTCGACGGTGAATTGGTCGCGCGCATCCTCGAACTGTTCGGATTCAAAACCGTTCGCGGCTCGAGCTCACGCGGCGCGCGCGAGGGACTGCTTGGGCTAAAGACTGTGCTTGAGCACGGCGGCACGGCGATCTTCACCGCCGACGGCCCGCGCGGGCCCATTTATCGCACCAAAATAGGCCCCATCCGGCTGGCCGCGCTCACCGGTGTGCGCATCGGAGCTTTTCATTTGCAGCCGCGCCACGCCTGGGCCTTGCGCTCCTGGGATCGCTTCCTCGTACCCATGCCGTTCACGCGCATCGCCGTCAGTTGGGCTCGCTGGACCGAAGTCCCGATGGATCTCGTCGAGGATGAATCCGAAGCAAAACGCGAAGAGCTGAACGCCGCCATCGAACGCGCCCGCCTCAACGCGCTCTCTCACTTTGGAAACTCCAATGTCTGAACAGACTCCTCCAAACAGTAAAAGTGCGGAGCGCCGGGTCGACGAATTCGACTACGATCTGCCCGAAGAACTCATCGCGCAAGAGCCTCCCCCGAAACGCGGCTCAAGCCGCATGCTGGTGATGGACCGCGCCTCGGGTGCGATTCAGGACGACCTTTTCTCCGGCCTTCCAGCGCGCCTACGCCCCGGCGACCTGCTCGTACTTAACAACAGCCGCGTGATTCCCGCGCGCCTCTATGCGCGCCGCACCTTGCTCCGCGACCATGAGAAGCCCACCGGCCGCATTGAAGTCATGCTTGTCGAACCGGCTTCCGATCCGGCCGGCGTCAATCTCTGGCGCGCGCTCGTCAGGCCGGGCCGCAAGGTCGCCATCGGCGAGCGCCTCGTCTTCCCCGCGCCTGCGGGCGAAGTCGCGCTCGAAGCGGAGGTTCTCGAACGCGGCCAATACGGCGAGCGGCTGCTCGAATTCGCTCCCGTCAGCGATTTTTTCGCCGTGCTCGACCAAATCGGCCACACGCCGCTGCCGCCATACATTCACCGCGCCGATGCCGATGCCGATCGTGAGCGCTATCAAACCATATTCGCCCGCGAGCCTGGATCGGTCGCCGCGCCCACAGCCGGCCTGCACTTCACGCCCCAAATTCTCGACGCCCTGGCCGCCAACAACGTTGAAATCGCGCGCATCACGCTGCACGTGGGACTCGGCACCTTTGCTCCGCTGCGTGTCGAGCGCGTCGACGAGGTCCGTCTGCACCGCGAGCGCTATTCGATCAGCGCCGCAGCCGCCGATGCCGTCAATCGCGCCGTCGCCGAACGCCGCCGCATCGTCGCCGTCGGCACCACCGTCGTGCGCACACTCGAAGCCGCCGCGCTCGCCGCCGGCGCCGGCCCCATCCAGGCGCACTCGAGCTCGACAGACATCTTCATCTCGCCTGGCTTCGAATTCCGCCTCGTCGGCACGCTCGTCACCAACTTTCATCTGCCTCAATCGAGCCTGCTCATGCTGGTCAGCGCCTTCGCCGGCCCACAACGCACCGGTATCGACCGCATCCTGGCTGCCTATCAACACGCGATCCAGGAAAGATACCGCTTCTACAGCTACGGCGACTGCATGTTCATCGCCTGACCATTGACTTTCGCTTTTTCTTCGTCCTATCATCGAAAACACTATGGACAACATGAGAGATGTAGAGCGCCTCGCGGCGCAGGCATCAACGATGCAACCATGCCCTGTCTTCGGATTTGAGGAATTCTGGCCAGAAGTGTATGAGAGACACAAGCGGCAATTTGACGCTATTGGTGATCTCATACACCTGGGAAACGAGGCTATCGAGATCGCAGAAGCCACTAGTGACGAGCCGGTCAAGAATGTCATTTGCTTCTTAACCCGCGCCACAATATCTGGAGCTTGTGAGGTAATAGTGCTTTGCGGGAACGGCTACGGAGCCGGAGCGATGAAGATTGTTCGCGGGATGTACGAGTCACGATGGATGTCGGAATACTTGCGTCTGAACCCGAAGGAGGTGGAAGACTATCTGGAGTTCTCGAAGGTGTTGCTATGGCGACGTCTTAAATGGACGGAGGAGTACAGAGCAAACAGTATTTCACCAGGCGCTATGAAGAAAGCAGAGGCGGATTACCAGCAGGTTGTACGCCAATTCACTGATGGCAAGGGGAAGGTGAGGCAGCAATGGTCCAAGAAATCCATCGGAAAAATGGCACGTGAAATTGGTCGGGAAAAGGAGTACGAACTGCCCTACTCCATCGCGTGCTCAATCCACCATCAAAACTTTGAGGGGCTGCTGGCGCTGTTCGTATCGGATGAGGATGGAGAGGTCACGCCCAATCTCCCACCCTCGCGGACCTGGGTCAACGGAGCCCTAACCGCGGCATGGGCGAACCTATGGTTTGCTCTCAACACCCTCAATAGCTCGTGTGGGCTTCATCTTGAAAAGAGCTTGGAGGCCGCGCAAGGGCCATATCTAGCCCAGGAAACAAGTAGCACACGAAAATGCGAATCTGAGCCATAAAATCTGGGGAGGCACTGAAAATGACAGATGTAGAAATTGTTGTGCGCCTGGAGCAATTAGAGCGGGAAAACCGGCGGTTGAAGCGGGTAGGAATTGCCGCCTTGCTGGCAATAGCCAGCATAATGCTGCTGGCTGCAGCACCGCCTGTACCACAGAAACTCACAGCTCACGAATTCGAAGTGCTGGACTCGTCCGGGAGGGCGACCGTCAGTATAAACGATCGAATGGTTAATATCCTCGACCCGCAGAGCGGGCTTCCCCGGATTGCAATTGGCGATGTCACCCCGGCTGTTCGAGGGCAATGGCTCAAGGACGGTTGAACTCCCCGCGGGTGACGGGTCAGAGATTGCATTTTTCGACACCGGGGGCAGACCCCGTGCGACGATAGGCTTGGCCAGCGGAAATCCTACGATTAGGCTCAGCGATCCCCAGGGTTTCGAGATGGACTTAGGAAACACGTCAACTGCTACACCTACTACAGGCGCAACGGAGCAATCTTCGGCGGCGTCGATTGTGATGTTCGGTGGAGACAAAGAGCACCACGTCGTCTGGCGCGCTCCCTGATCCCCGTCAACTGCTATCCTCACAATCGATGCCCGACACTTCAAGGCCGCCTGTCTTCCTGCTCGACGCGATGAGCTTTATCTTCCGCGCCTACCACGCCATGCAGCGCAGCCGGCCCATGTCCACGCGCTCCGGCCTGCCCACGGCAGCCACCTACGTCTTCGTCAACATGATCAAAAAGCTGCGCCAGGACTTCGCGCCAAAGTATTTCGCCGCGGTCTTCGACGTGAGCGGTGAGGTCTTCCGCGATGAGCGTGCTCGCGCCATCGACAAGCTCCGCCGCTGGAACGCGAAAACGCAGAGCTTTGAAGACGTCAGCTACGAAGGCTACAAGGCCACGCGCGAGGCCATGCCCGAGGATCTTCGCCGCCAGATTCCCTACATTCGCCGCGCGCTGGAGGCTCTGCGCATTCCCATCCTCCAGGCCGAGGGATTTGAGGCCGACGATGTCATCGGTACCCTGGCCCGCGAAGCGGCCGAGCAAGAGCACGAGGTCTTCATCGTCTCTGGCGACAAGGACATGATGCAGCTCGTCACGCCACAAGTGAAGATTCTCAACCCGCAAAAGGACAACCTGATCCTCGATCCTGCCAAAGTGACGGAGACGCTGGGCGTGCCACCGGAGAAGGTCGTCGACGTGATGGCCCTGCGCGGCGATTCCGTGGACAACATTCCCGGCGCGCCTGGCATCGGCGACAAGGGCAGCGTCGAGCTGATTAAGGAGTTCGGCACCGTTGAAGCTGTCCTCGACCGCGCCGCCGAGGTCAAGCGCAAAGCCTATCGCGAATCCCTCGAGCAGAACCGCGATGCAGTCTTGCTCTCCAAAGAGCTCGTCACCATCGACACCCGCGTGCCGTTGCCACTGGACCTGGGCGCAATGGAAACGCAACCACCCGACATCGAGGCCTGCCGCACGTTGTTTACTGAGCTTGAGTTCACATCGATGCTGCGCGACTTGGCGCCCACCGCCGGCGGCGCAACGGTTGAGCTGCTCGAAGAACCTACCGCCGAGCAGACCGCAGCGTTCTACACCGCCGCGCGCGCTAGGGGCTTTGCCTTTTCGCTCGACGCCGTCGCGCCTCCTGTAGACGAATCGGAAGACGAAGAGCAACCGGCGCCCACGTTGCTCGACGTCGCTGAAGCTGCCGAGAAGAAGACGCACTTCCATGTGGGAGTCAGTTCCGAATCCGTCCGCGCATTGCGTCTGCCGCTCACATCTGAACTACGCGCGCTCCTTGAGGACGCCGCCGTGTCCAAGCGAGTGCACGATTGGAAGCTCGCGTTACACATTCTCGGCGACATGGGCGTTAAGTTGCGCGGGCCCGTGGACGACACCATGCTCCTTTCCTACGCGCTCAACCCCACGCACGCCACGCAATCGCTCGCCGATGTCGCTGCGCGCAACAATCAAACGCCGCCATCCACGTTGCCCGCTGCGGCCGCTGCGATTCATGCGCTCGTCCCCGCGCTGCGCGAAGAAGTGGACAAAGCCGGCGTCTCGCGCGTCTACGCCGAAATCGATCTGCCGCTGGCGCCCGTGCTGTACCGCATGGAAGAGGCAGGCGTCCGCATTGATACCGGCGTGCTCGACGGTCTCTCCAGGCGTTTCAGTGCGGAGATCGAGCGCGTCGGAGAGCGAATCTTCGAGCTCGCCGGAAAGCGCTTCAACATCAACTCGCCCAAGCAGCTCGCCGTCGTTCTCTTCACCGACCTCGGATTGCCCGCTCCGCCTGCGCGCGGCAAGACCAAGTTAGTCTCTACCGCGCAGGATGTTCTGGAGTTCTTAGCCGAGAAGCACGAGGTCCCGCGCCTCGTCCTCGAGTACCGTCATCTTTCCAAGCTGAAATCGAACTACGTGGATGCCTTACCGCTGCTCGCCGATGCCGAGTCGCGCGTGCACACAACGTTTCAAGCGGCGGCCACGGCCACCGGCCGCCTCTCTTCGGTCAACCCGAATCTGCAGAACATTCCTGTGCGCACCGAGCTGGGGCGCGAGATTCGCGCGGCGTTCACGGCCGCGCCCGCTACGCAACTGCTGTCGGCGGACTACTCCCAGATTGAGCTGCGTCTGCTCGCGCACTTTAGCGGCGACCCGCTCTTGATCCGCGCCTACGCCGAAGGCATCGACATTCACACGCTCACCGCCAGCGAGGTCTTCGGTGTTCCCGCCGAGACCATGGACAAGGAAACGCGCAACCGCGCGAAAGCCGTGAACTTTGGGATTGTTTACGGAATCTCAGCCTTTGGCCTCGCCGCGCAGTTAGGCATTCCGCAAGCGGAGGCGAAGGCGTATATTGAGCGATACTTCGCGCGCTATCAGGGCGTCAGAGCGTTCATCGAAAAGACACTCGAGGAGACCCGCAAGGACGGATTCGTTCGCACCATGTTCGGCAGGTTGCGGCCGATTCCCGACATTGAGAGTCGTAATCCGAATCAGCGCGGATTTGCCGAGCGCACCGCGATCAATACCCCGCTCCAGGGAACCGGCGCAGACCTCATCAAACTGGCCATGATCTCTCTCGACCGCAAGTTGACTGAGCGGCGCCTGAAGACGCGCATGATCCTGCAGGTTCACGATGAGCTGCTCTTCGAGGTTCCGTTCGAAGAGACCGACGAGGTTGCGTCGCTGGTGCGTGCCGAGATGGAAGGCGTCGTCAAGCTCAAGGTCCCGCTCGTGGCCGATCTGTCGTTCGGTCCAAACTGGCGGGATTTGAAGTAAGGGCCGGTCGGAGTTGAATGCGGCCCGATCATTCCTTCCCTCGTTGAGGAAGCGCCCGCCAGCGCCGGCCCTCCGGCGCCTGTTTCTCCGCCCAAAAATACGTCAAAATAATGCTTGCATACTTATACAATTTCCATGTATATTTATTCAATCGCGGATTCCGCTTCGCGGACCGCGCCCATGATTTGCACTTGAAGCAGCACCGGGACAGGAAAATGAAGGTCCAACGCCTCAATGTGATCCGCGAAGTGCTGACCGCCTCGCACGTGGCCAGCCAGGATGAGCTGCGCCGCAAGTTGCGCCGTCGCGGAATCCATGTCACGCAGGCGACCCTCTCGCGCGACATTCACGAGCTGCGTCTTTCCAAGGGCCCCGGCGGCTATTCGCTCCCTAACGGCAACGGTACGGTTCAGGCAGCGGCGGAGGATGATCTACCGCCCTCCCTGAAGGAGATGATCTCGAGCTTTGGCCTGCGCGTGCGGCAGGCTATGAATCAAGTGGTGGTGAGCACGGTGTTGGGCGGGGCGCAGCCGGTAGCCGCGGCCCTGGACCGTGAGGAATGGCCCGAGGTGGTGGGAACCATTGCCGGCGATGACACGGTTCTGGTCATTTGCCAGGACGCGCGCCGCGCAGGCGAAGTGGAATCCCGATTGACGACGATGCTGGAAGCATGAAGAAGACCGTACAAACCGCGGTTGTGGGAGTCACAGGATATGCCGGCGCCGAGTTGGCGCGGCTCCTGCTGCATCATCCGCGCCTGGAGGGGATACCCCCGGTTTTTGCCGGGCGAGTGGAGGGAAAGGACCTCGCACGCGGCGGCGTTCCTCTCACCGAAATTCACCCGCACCTGGGAGATAACAACGGCGCCGCCAACTTGAAGCTCGAGCCTTTCTCATGGGAGCTGCTGACTGAGCGCGGCACGGAAGTGCTGTTTCTCGCCACGCCTCATGAACAGTCGCGCGAGTGGGCCCCTGAAGCGCTGAAGCGCGGCATGCGCGTCATCGATTTAAGCGGCGCGTGGCGATTGACCGAAGCGGCCAATCGTGCCGTCTATGCCTTCGAGGACGACGCAACCAAGCTGGCCGCAGCCACGCAGGCACAAGCCGTCTACGGCCTGCCCGAACTGCATCGCAAGGAGATCGCCGGCGCGCGGTTAATCGCCAATCCCGGTTGCTACGCGACTTCGATTATTTTGGCGCTCAAGCCGCTGGTCGCTGCCGGACTCGTCGATCTCAAATGCGGCATCGTTGCCGACGCCAAGAGCGGTGTAAGCGGCGCGGGAAAGGCGCCCACGGCCAGGACCCACTTCATGCACGCGGCAGACAATCTGTCGGCGTATAGCGTCTTTACCCATCGCCACACCGGTGAGCTGTTGGAGCAGATCGGCGTTTCGGCGGACCAGCTCGTGTTCACGCCGCACCTGTTGCCCATTCCGCGCGGCATTCTGTCCACGGTGTATGTGCACTTCAAGAAGACTCAAACGCATGACGCCGTGGCGCAGGTCTACCGCAAGTTTTTTTCTGCCAGTCCGATGGTCCGGCTCTACGAAAAAACGCTGCCGCAGATTCAGTATTCCGTGCGGACCAACTATGCCGACATCGGATTTCAACTCGATGCGAGCGGCATGAGGGCTGTCATCGTGAGTTGCCTCGACAATCTCCTGAAAGGCGCTGCCGGCCAGGCCGTGCAGAATCTGAACGTCATGCTGGGCTGGCCCGAATCGGAGGGTCTCGCATGAAACTCGCCGCGGAGGGGCTTGAATGAAGTTCGTTGTCAAATTGGGAGGAGCGGGCCTCGAAACTCCAGCGCTTCTTGACGGCTGTATGAGGGCCATCGCCGAACTGGTGCGCGACGGCAACCAGGTCGTGGTCGTCCACGGCGGCGGCGTGCAGTTGACCCGTACGCTTAAGGCGCTGGGCAAGCAGAGCGAGTTCATCGACGGCCTTCGCGTCACCGATGCGGAAATCCGCGATACCGCACTGATGGTTTTTGCAGGCCGGGTTAACAAAGGGCTGGTTGCCGCTCTGGGCGCGCTGGGCCAGCCGGCAGTCGGACTTTCCGGCGGCGATGGGCTGCTCTTCCGCGCGCGCAAAAAGCGCACCACGCCCGATCTCGGCTACGTCGGCGAGATCGCGGCCAGCGATCCGCGCTGGATTGAGGCCATTTGGCAGTTGAACGGAGTCCCGGTCGTTTGCTCCATGGCTCTCGGCTTTGATGGCGAATATTACAACATCAATGCCGACGAGATGGCCGCGGCGTGCGCCATCGCTTGCCGCGCCGACGCGCTGGTCTTCCTCACCGATGTGCCCGGCGTGAAAGGAGCCGACGGCGAGGTGCTGCGCTGGCTTTCCATCGATCAGATTGCGGAGATGGCCAAAAGCGCCGTGATCTCCGGCGGCATGTTGCCCAAGCTGGGCGCTTGCCGCGAAGCGCTGCTGAATGGCGTGAAGCGCGTGCGAATTCTGCCCGCTGAAGCTGCCGCCTCATTGCCCGACCTTTGCAGCTCGCGCATATCTCATGGCACTGAAGTCATGGTTGCCTAGGAGGTCCGACGAAATGAAACTCGAAGAAATTCGCGCTGCTGAAGCAAGGCTGCTGCTCTCCACTTATGACCGGAGCCCCATCCTCTTTGTCGGCGGCGAAGGCGTGCACATCATCGATGAAAAGGGCGATCGCTATCTCGATCTGCTCAGCGGGATCGGCGTCAATGCCCTTGGCTACAATCATCCGGCCATCGTCGAGACCATCGCTCGCCAGAGCCGCGCGCTTATCCACACCTCCAACCTCTACTATCACGAGGGCCAAGCGGAGCTGGCCATGCGACTGACCGAGCGCACGGGGCTTGACCGCGTCTTCTTCACCAACTCGGGCACCGAGGCGTGGGAGGGCGCGCTCAAACTGGCGCGCGCGTATGCGGGCCTTCGCCGTAGCGAGGGCGTGCAAATCGGCACGAGGTTTCTGGCGCTGGAGCAGAGCTTCCACGGCCGCACCTTCGGTTCCATGTCCACCACGTTCAAGGAAAAGTATCGCGAGCCGTTCGCTCCCGTGGTTCCCGGCGTCGAGTTCGTGCGGTTCAATGACGTTGCCGATCTGCGCAGCAAGTTCTCGAGCGACGTTTGCGCCATTCTCGTCGAGGTCATCCAGGGCGAGGGCGGCGTGCGTCTGCTCACGCAGGAGTTTTTCAGTGAAGCGCGCGCGTTAGCGAGCTCAACCGGCGCGTTGCTGATCGTGGACGAAATTCAGTCCGGCATGGGCCGCACCGGGAAGTGGTGCGCGTATCAGCACTACGGCATCATGCCTGATGTCACCACGCTCGCCAAGCCCCTTGCCGGCGGCCTTCCACTTGGAGCGGTGCTGTGCACCGAGGAGGTTGCGCGCGTCATGCACGCCGGCATGCATGGCACGACCTTCGGCGGCGGCCCGCTGGCCTGTGCCGTCGCCATTGCTGTCATCGACACCATCGAGACGGTCGGGCTGCTGGCGCATGCGACCGACGTGGGCAATTATTTTCAGCAGCGCCTACGGGAACTCGCTGCCCGCCATGACGCGATTGTCGACGTGCGCGGAAAAGGTCTCATGCTCGCTGCCGAACTCGATTCGGCGGATCTGGCCAAGCTCACCGTCGCCGAGATGCTCAAGCGACGCATCCTTATCAATTGCACCAGCGATACCGTGCTGCGCTTCCTGCCGCCTTACATTCTGGAGCGCGCCCACGTTGACACGGCTATCGCCGCGCTCGACGAGATCTTCACCGAACACGCTGCGGCGCACAACGCGTCCGCGGGAGGACACCATCATGGCTAGCAGAATGACCATGGAACGCAAGGAGTCAACGCTTTCCGTGCAGAAAGACCCCGATGTTCTTGCCGCAGCCGCGCGCATGGCCGGCGAGGATCTCTGCTCGATCGCCGATCTCTCCAGCGCCGAGGTACGCGCAATCATGAAACTCGGTCACGACGTCAAGCGCAATCCGCGCGAGTACCGCCATGCCCTGGACGCGAAGCAGATGGTGCTCATGTTCGAAAAGGTGAGCCTGCGCACGCGCCTGGCATTCGAAACCGGCATCAACACCATGGGTGGCAATGCGATCTTTGTCGACCAGACCAGCTCGCCGTTAGGCGAACGCGAGACCATCGCCGATGTGGCGCGCAACCTGGAGCGCTGGGTGGATGTGATCGTCCTGCGCACCTACGCGCATGACACCATCACCGAGATGGCCGCCAACTCGCGGGTCCCGGTGATCAATGCGCTTTCCGATTTCGAGCACCCCTGCCAGGCGCTGGCAGATTTCATGACCCTCGAGGAGCATTTCGGCGCCGCTGCTGGCCTCAACTTCACCTTCGTCGGCGACGGCAACAACGTCTGCCACTCGCTCATGCTTACGGGCACGCAATTGGGAGCGAACGTGACCGTGGCCACGCCGCGCGCCTACTCGCCCAAGACTGAAATCGTGACCATCGCGCGCGAGATTGCCCAGAAGAATCACTGCGAACTGCGGCTGATGCAGGACGCGCGGGCGGCCGTTGAAGGCGCCGACGCTGTCTACACCGATGTTTGCGTGAGCATGGGATTCGAGCACGAGTCGACAAAACGCGCCCCCATCTTCCGGCCCTACCAGGTGAACGAGGCCCTGATGCAGAAAGCCGCGCCGCATGCGGTCTTCATGCATTGCCTGCCCGCACGGCGCAACGAGGAAGTGACCGACGCGGTGATCGACAGCCCCCAGTCCATCGTCTTCGATCAGGCCGAGAACCGCTTGCACGCGCAGAAGGCATTGCTGCTTCTGTTGCTGGGCGGCCTGGCCAACACAGCCAGTTTCAAAAGTGAACAAGCGCTGAGCTAAGCGCGAACGGTGCAATTCTTTTTGAGGTTTCTCGAAGCATGTCCGTAATTCTCGAATCCCTGCCCGCGGGTAAGAAAGTCGGCATCGCTTTCTCCGGCGGGCTCGACACCTCCGCCGCCCTGCACTGGATGAGGCAAAAGGGTGCGATCCCTTACGCCTATACAGCCAACCTCGGCCAGCCCGACGAAACCGACTACGACGCCATCCCGCGCATGGCCCTCGAGTATGGCGCGGAAAAGGCCCGCCTCATCGATTGCCGCGGCCCGCTCGTACGCGAAGGCATCGCCGCGCTCCAGGCCGGAGCCTTCCACATCACCACCGCCGGCCTCGCCTACTTCAACACCACCCCCATCGGCCGCGCGGTCACGGGCACTATGCTCGTCGCCGCCATGAAGGAGGACGACGTCCACATCTGGGGCGACGGCTCTACCTTCAAAGGCAACGACATTGAGCGCTTCTATCGCTACGGCCTGCTCGTCAATCCCAACCTCAAGGTCTACAAGCCCTGGCTTGACTCGGCTTTCATCGACGAATTAGGCGGCCGCGCCGAGATGTCTGCGTTCATGCAGCGCTCCGGCTTCGCCTACAAAATGCCGGCTGAGAAGGCCTACTCGACAGACTCCAACCTGCTTGGCGCAACCCACGAGGCAAAAGACCTGGAACATCTCTCTTCGTCCGTCAAAATCGTCGTTCCCATCATGGGCACGGCATTCTGGCGCGACGATGTCGAGATCCAGCGCGAAGAGGTCGTCATTCGCTTCGAAGCGGGCTCGCCCGTAGCCCTTAACGGCCAGCAATTCGATGACCCCGTCGCCCTCCTCCTCGAAGCCAACCGCATCGGCGGCCGCCACGGACTGGGCATGTCGGACCAGATCGAGAACCGCATCATCGAAGCCAAGAGCCGCGGCATCTACGAGGCTCCGGGCCTCGCCCTGCTCTTTATCGCTTACGAACGCCTCATCACCGGCATCCACAACGAGGACACCATTGAGCAGTACCGCGACAATGGCCGCAAGCTTGGCCGTCTACTCTATCAGGGCCGCTGGTTCGATTCGCAGGCGATCATGCTTCGCGAATCCGCCCAGCATTGGGTCGCGAAACCCATCACCGGTGAGGTCACACTCGAGTTGCGCCGCGGCAACGACTACTCCATCCTCTCGACCGAGTCGCCCAACCTCACCTTCCATCCCGAGCGCCTCAGCATGGAGAAGACTGAATCCGCATTCTCCCCGCGCGACCGCATCGGCCAACTCACCATGCGCAACCTCGACATTACCGACACCCGGGAGAAGCTCCTCACTTACGCCAAGACCGGCCTCCTCACGCTCAGCAAAGGCAGCGAAATGCCCCAGCTCAACAGCGGCCCTGAAAAGGAATCATGACAAGGAATAGCCGGAGGTACGCTTAACGCAATGTCGAACAAACAACAATCCGGGAAGATGTGGTCCGGCCGCTTTCGCGAGCCGCTGGACGCCGAATTCGAGGCGTGGCAGCGCTCCATCGTCTTTGACTGGCGGCTTCTCGATGAAGAAGTGGCCGCCAGCAAGGCGCATGCGTCTGCTTTGTGCACAGCTGGGATTCTAACCAAAAGTGAAACAGTGGAACTCCGCGCGGCGTTGGACGCGATTGCCGCGGAGTTTGCACCAGACGCGGGCAAGGCGCTCGTCCGCGACCACGCATCAGCCGAGGACATTCATCACTTCGTCGAACTCAAGTTGGTCGAGCGTGTCGGTTCGCTGGGGCTGAAGCTTCATACGGGCCGCAGCCGCAACGAGCAGATCGCCACCGACCTGCGGCTTTATGTCCGCGCTCAAGTCGAGCTTGTAGTCGGCGGCCTTGCCGCGTGGGCGACCGCGCTCGTCGAGCAGGGTCGCGCCGCCGCCTCCGCCGTGATGCCGAGCTATACGCATTTGCAGCGGGCCGAGCCGGTTCTTGTCCCGCACTGGCTTCTGGCGTACGTAGAGATGGCGCTGCGCGATGCGGCCAGACTTCAGGATTGCTCGGCGCGTCTGAACTTCTGTCCGCTCGGATCGGGTGCTGTCGCGGGCGCGACGCTCAAGCTCGATCGCACCATCGCCGCGCGCGAGCTTGAATTCACGGCGCCGACCGCCAATTCGATCGACGCAACCAGCGATCGCGACTTCATCTTCGAGTATCTGAATGCTCTCACGTTCGTAGGCCTGCATCTGAGCCGCTTTGCCGAGGAGATCACGCTCTTTGCCACGGCGGAATTTGGATTCGTGACGCTGCCCGAAGCATTCTCGACTGGCTCAAGCGCCATGCCGCAAAAAAAGAATCCCGATTTCACCGAGCTGCTTCGCGCCAAAGTGGGACGCATTCACGGTGCGGCGCATGCAGTTGCGATCGAGCTCAAAGGGCTGCCTTTGGCCTACAATAAAGACATGCAGGAGACCCAGGAGCCGGCCTTTGCGGCCGACTTTGTGCCGCAGATGCTCCAGCTCGTTGCGCGCTTCACCGCGGCCCTTCAATTCAATCGTGAACGCATGAGCGAGGCGGCGCAGTCGGGCTACCTGAATGCGATGGCCGCGGCCACGTACCTCGTCCACAAAGGCGTTCCCTTCCGCACCGCGCACGAGAAGGTCGGCCAAGCCGTGCGCTTCGCCATCGAGAAGGGCGTCGAATTAAGCGGCCTCACACTCGAAGAACTCCGCCAGTTTGGCGAAGAGTTCGGCGCGGATTTCTACGCTGCCATCGCGCTCGATGCCACGCTCGATTGTCACGATGTAATCGGAGGAACCGCGCGCGAACGCGTGCGCAAGGCACTGGACGATGCATCGGAGCAGATCGCCGCGCTGGCGAAACCCCATCTCACGGAGGCCGTTCATGCTGGTACGTAAGGCGCTTCTGCACGACGCCTCCAACATCTACGATCTCGTCAACTCGCTTTCCGGCGACGGGACACTGCTCAAGCGCCCCTTCGCTGAGGTTTGCGAGAACATCCGCGACTTCACCGTTGCCGAGTCCGATGGCGGCGTATTCCTCGGCTGCGGCGCGCTGCACCTTTACGGGCCGCATCTCTGCGAGGTGCGCTCCATCGTGGTCAAGCCGGAAGCCAAGAGCCAGGGCGCAGGTGGAAGCATCGTGAAAGCGCTCATCGAAGAAGCCGAGACGCACGGCATCCAATCGGTGTGCCTGTTCACGCGCATTCCGGACTTCTTCTTCAAGTACGGCTTTCGCACCGTGGAAGACAAATCCGAGCTGCCCGACAAGATCTTCAAGGACTGCCAAATGTGCCCGCGCCTGCACCGCTGCGACGAAGTGGCCATGGTCCGCGGGCGCTTGCCGCGCATGTCTATTCTCGGCCCGCGCCAGGAAGCGCAGGAGCTAGTGCGTCTCTCCGGCTGACTTGTGCTGCATCAGGATTGCCGCCGCGACCACCGCTTGCCCGTAGCTCAACCCCCCATCACCCGGGCTCACCTGGACATGCTGGAAGACCTGAAAGCCTTCCGATTCGAGTCCCATGCGCAGAAGCCGGGCGAGCCGTCGATTGTGCAAGCAACCACCTGAGAGAGCCACTTGGCTGATGTCGGTGGAGATGCGCGCCAACTGAGCTGCGCGAATGAACGCAGTCGCCACGCCGGCATGAAAACGCGCGGCGATTCGCGGTTTGCTGACGCCGCTACGCAAGTCGTCAAGAAGCGCGCGCCAAAGCGGACCGGAGGATACCCGCACCGACTCTCGCGAATCCCAGCTGTCGCCGACCGGGTCAAGCGGATACCCGGAATCGAGCAAGTCTGGCTCATCGACGGCGCATCCCTCCAACTCGATCGCCGCCTGCGCTTCGTAATCGACCACGCCGCGACCCAGTACTGCAGCCGCCACAGCATCGAACAGCCGTCCGCAACTCGAGGTCAGCGGAGTGTTCACTCCGCGTTCGATCATGCGCCGCACCACGTGCACGTCCTGCTGCTTTGCGCCCACCACGGCCAGCACTTCCGGCGACTCGATGTCGAAGCCGGCTGCGCCAAGATGGCCCAGCGCCATGCGCCACGGCTCGCGAATCGCCGCTTCGCCGCCGGGCATGGGTACGTAATCGAGATGCGCGAAGCGATCGAAGCCATCGAGGCGGCTCACCAGCACTTCCCCGCCCCAGATGCGCCCATCGCTGCCGTAGCCGGTGCCGTCGAGGCTCAGCCCAATCACCGGACCCTCAAGCCCGTGCTCTGCCATGCAGGCGGCGATGTGCGCGTGGTGATGCTGCACGGCGATGAGGCGCAGGCCACGCTCGGCAGCCCACTCCTTCGCCCAGTTCGTCGACAAATAGCCGGGGTGCAGGTCGTGGACCACCGTCTCCGGTTCGATTTCGAAGGTGCGCATCAGATGAGCCAGCGACTCGCGGAAGAAATCGAGCCCAGTGACATTCTCGAGGTCGCCCAAATGTTGGCTCTGGTAGACGAAGCGGCCGCGCGCAAGCGAGAAAACATTTTTCAGATGACCGCCGACGGCCAGCAGCGGCGCCGAATCAAATGGTAGCGGGACACCCAGCGGCACAAAGCCGCGGGCCCGGCGAAGCAACTGCGGCGCGCCATCGACCACCGCCATCACGGAATCGTCGCAGCGCTGCAGAATCTCGCGATCGTGCATCAAAAACGCATCGGCGATCTGCCCCAGCCTGGCCAGCGCCTCGCCGTTATCAATCGCGATGGGTTCTTCGCTGAGGTTGGCGCTGGTCATCACGAGGGCGCGGACGCGGTTGTCAGCAAAGAGCAGGTGCTGCAGCGGCGCATACGGCAAAAAAACGCCCAGCCACGGAATCCCCGGTGCGACCGCGAGCGCGATGCCGCACGCTGCGCGCCTCGGCGCAAGAACGATGGGGCGCGGAACCGTGAGCAGCATCTCCTCTTCCCTAGCTGTGAGCAAGCAGACTCCGCGCGCCGCATTAAGATCGCGCACCATAATCGCCAGCGGCTTGCCGTAGCGATGCTTGCGCTCGCGCAGGCGCATCACGGCAGCCTCGTTAGTCGCATCCACGGCGAGGTGGAACCCGCCAATACCCTTGATGGCCATGATCTCGCCAGCCATCAGACGGTTGATCGTCTCGGCGACCGGATCGGCGGAAGGAATCTTGCTTCCGTCCGGCCGCACCAGCCAGACGCGCGGCCCACACACCGCGCACGCGTTGGGTTGGGCATGGAACCGGCGGTTGCCGGGGTCGTCGTACTCTGCCTGGCAGGCCGCGCACATCTTGAAGCGCGCCATCGAGGTCTGCGGGCGGTCATAGGGAATGCGGCGCGTGATGGTGAAGCGCGGGCCGCAGTTGGTGCAGTTAAGAAATGGATAGCGATAGCGGCGATCGTTGGGGTCAGGCAGTTCGCGCAGGCAGTCGTCGCAAGTCGCCGCGTCCGCAGGAATCCCCGTGCTGACCTGCCCGGCCGAGTCACTCAAGACGATGCGGAAGCCAGCCTCTCCGGTAGGTGGCGCGTTGCTGACGCTGACGGAGTCGATGCGCGAGAGCGGTGGTGCCTCCGCGCGCAGCCGGCGGCGAAAGGCTTCCGTGCGCTCCGCCGGCCCCTCGATCTCGATCGTCACTCCGCCGGTATCGTTCCCGATGAACCCGGCGAGGCCCTCCTCTTGTGCGAGCCGGTAAACGAATGGCCGGAATCCGACGCCCTGCACAACGCCGCGCACCGCGAGCACTTCGCGCCGGAGCTGCCCTTCGCGCGGTGCTGGTCTTGGATGGGATTCCCGGGTCAAATCCGCGCCTCGCACAGAGAATCAGCATAGCGCATGAGGTTGCGCTCGTTCCCGGCTTGCCCAGTGTTCCACCGCTCGAACTGAGCGGGACAGGGAAGCCCAAACCGAGCAAGAAGATCGATAATTTGAGAAAGGCGGAAAGGACCGAATGGCTCTTCGACGGCTGAGAGCGGCGCGCGCGGTTACGGCAGCTTCAATCCTGATGTTGCTCCGCGCCCCGTGCCCAACCCAGGAGCCGGATCCGGCGGCAGTGATTCGCAGCGTGGATGCCGCGGTCGGGGCCCGGGTGGAAAACGTTCTTGGGTTCACCGACATCGAGCATTATTCCGCCTACCGGAGCGGCGATGAAACGCACCCCGTAGCGGAGATGACGGTGAGGGACACCTACAAAAAGGGCGTGGGCAAAACCTACACCGTGCTGTCGCAGAGCGGATCGTCGGTCATTCTTCATTTCGGATTGAAGCCGCTTCTTGATAACGAAGAAACCGTCAACGTACCGGGAAACGTGGAGAAGTCGTGGTTTACATCAGCGAATTACGAGATGAAGTTGAAGCCAGGCGGGGTGCAGAAGCTAAATGGCCGCGACTGCTTCGTGCTGGACATAAAGCCCAAAGAGAAGGCTCCGAACATGGTCGAGGGAACCATGTGGGTGGACGCGCGGGATGGGACCCTGGTCGAGATCGACGGAGTTGCGTCAAAGGATCCTTCAGCGTTTTCCGGAACCACGCACATGATGCGCCAATACGCGAACATCAACGGATATTCGATGGCCATGCACGCGCGCGCCGAGTCGGATAGCTTTTTTTTTGGCCGCACCGTGGTCACCATCGATTACAGCAACTACAACCTGCAGCTCAAGCCGGGCAATTAGGGAGAGATCTCGCGCGCTAAGCCGCCTGCGGCATGACGGCGCCGGTCTGGCCACGGCGATCTCCTTGGTGGGCGGCCGAAATCCATGCCAATAAATGGGATAGGCACACAGGCACGTGACTGCTGTCACGGTTTGCGAAAGGCCCCCGCACGTAGAACAATG
>Ga0326727_10012553_pt1 | contig 19235 bp, 12 predicted proteins | sample MB2enrmetagenome_FD_207643 | JGI IMG/M metagenome (GOLD analysis project Ga0326727, IMG submission 207643) | Lab enriched peat soil microbial communities from McLean, Ithaca, NY, United States - MB29MY | ecosystem: Environmental > Terrestrial > Soil > Wetlands > Peat | place: USA: New York...
GGCTTCTGGGGCGAATGGCACACCTACCCGCACACCAATTGGTTCGCCTCCACAACGGTGCAGAACGAAGTCCTGACTGCCTACGGATTGGCCTTCGCCAAAACGAAGTTGCTTGTGCGGTGGCCCTCCGGCACCAATCCCTCCTCGCGCCTCATTGGCTACCATGATGACTCGTTCGCCTACGACACGGTCGCCCCGCCAAGCTGGATGTTTCTGGGTTTGTTGGCGACCGCGGGTGAAACCAACAAGTGGCAGACCCAGCCCATCGGCGGCGAGGTTTATCCGCAGATTCAACCTTGCTTATGGGACCCGACGCAAACCAATTGCGTGCCGGCCGGCCAGGCCTTTACCAATTGCGTCAGCCTTACCCATGCTTCGTGGATGCTCAACCAGGGCGTCTTCGACCCCGGCTTTACCGGCGCGCAGCAGGCCCTGGCCCTGGCCGGAAGCAGCCTGTTAGGTTACAACCTCTATGTTTCCAATGCCACCCTCGTCGATGCCTCCGTGACCGGGCCGCTCAACGTTGCCTTGCAGGTCTTGAACACCGGCGTGGCGCCATTTTACTACAACTGGCCCCTGCAATTGGGTGCCCTCAACGGTAGCAACGCCCTTGTCAAGACTTGGACGACGACTTGGAATCTCACCTCCCTTCTCCCGGCATCGACCAGCACGCTCTGGAGCTGGAGCCAATCCAATCACGGCTTGGCCCCTGGCCAATATAAACTCGTCCTGACCGTCCAAAATCCCCTGACCAACGGCCTCCCGATCCGCTTTGCCAACGACGCCCAGGATGCCGACCTTCCCGGCTGGCTTACGCTGGGACAAGTTTCGGTGGTGTCCAACGCGGTAAGGCCCACATTGAACGGCATTTCTTTCCCCTCCGCCTTCTGCCTTCAGGTCACCAGCGCGACCCCCGGCGCATGGACCGTTGAAGACACCTCAAATTTCCTTGTCTGGACTCCGCTCCTATCCACAAACACAAGCACGCCCCAATGGGCTGTCACCGATGGGGTATCATCCTCAGCGCGATTCTACCGTGTGGTCGGCTCGCCTTAAATGCCAATAAATCGAACAAACTCCAATCGATCAGTATGAAAACACAACATGTCAAATGGAAATCCGCTATTCAACAACCCCTGCTCCTGATCTCAGTCGCTTTCGCCCTGATATGCTCAGCCAGTGTCGCTGTCGCCCAGGACTTGATCGTCAACAGCTTCAACGGCGGCATATCCGGAATCGACTGGCAGAATTTCAGAAGCTATGTCTATAGCTACAACGAAGTCTGGGACCCCTCCCAGCAGTCACCGGGAAACCCTAACCCAGGAGCAATGCTGCTCACCGTCAATTGGCCCACCAATGGCGATCCCAATTGGAACAACAGTTGGAACGATATTCAAATCGCCTTTGGAACCCCCCAGTTCGATTCCACCAACTATATCCAGTTTGACGTCGATATTAAAATTGATACCACCAACTCCTTTACCGCCCTGGACGGAACTTACGGGGCGATTGAATTGATTGTCAATAACCCCTGGACCACGGTGGTGGGCTGGCAACCCCTTGCCGCCACTAACGGCTGGCAGCACATCGTGGGCTACTTCTCGGCGGTCCCAAGCGGCGCCTATAGCGAAGCTGTCATTGGCTTCATTTCCACGGGCGGCGGCAGCCTCACCAATACAGTCAATTATTGGATCGACAATGTTGTCTTTACGGCTCCGCCCACGATGAACACCAATCAACCCCCCCTCGCCATCACCAAGGCTCCCCCGCCGGGCCTTACCTGCATTTGCAGCCAGGCTACCGGCACCTATCAACGCCAGATGATCGCCACCGTCAACAGCGACTATTCCTGGAACACGCTCACGGCCGTTTCCAACACCACGACCTATTCCATGAACATCGCCGCCTTCCCCGGCCCCGCTTACCAGGGATTTGCGTCCCAAATGTTCCTTATCCCCCAATCAGGCATGATAGGCTCCCCCATCGACGATAGCATCGATTGGGATTCGGCCGACGTCGTGGACTTATACGTCAACGAAAACCCGGATCAAACGGCAACGGCATATTTCCAGTACAAGGTCACCAATGCCAGTAGTTGGAATGCCGCGTTAATCGTCAGTAACTACTGTGCATCCGGCCCCCTGGGCACATGGAGTCTCACCTTTAACAACAACACCAACGTCACTTTGACGGCTCCCAACAACTCCACCACGAACTTCACCATCCCCGCCACCGATGCCGCCTTTTTCCAGGATCCGCTCTTTGTCTATGTTGGCACCCAGCCCAACTACAATGCCAACATCGGCCAGTCGTCCACCTTCAGCCGGGTCCAGATCACCGGTTCTGCGGCTTCGATCGATGATGATTTTGTTTCGGGCGGAACACCCGGCCAGCCCTACCTTCTGAATACCAACACGTGGACCCTCAACACAGCGGATCCCACGGGTGTTTTCATCACCGCCCCGGACGCTAAATTCTGGGTCACCTGGCCCCTGCCGGACTACGGCTTCACCAACCTATACGCCACGGATAATCTCGCCAATAAATTGGGAGCATTCCAGTGGCTCAGCCTCCCGACCACCTCCACAGGTTGGGAAAGCCTCGCTGCCGCTCAGCGGTTGACCGTTGTCAATCAATCCACCCTGAACGCGGCGTTTTCTTACGCGCCGACCAATTGCTTCTTTGGACTGTTCCATCAGTAGTTGAATGCGCCGGGGCGCCGGCTTGCCCGGCGCCCTGGCGATCATCCAATCCCAAGTGAAAAACCGCCTGCTTCTATTTCTGGCGCTGGCGCTGGCGTCCGGTTCAATCCCTGCCGAAACGTTGCCAAACGGCGACGCGGCTTGCGTCGCAATTTCGACGTCAACAAACGCCTGTTGGTGGGCGGGTATAATTGATCACGGCTTCCAGATGCCGCTTACCAACGGCTATGAAGCCGATTTGTTCGCTGACACTTACGGAAATCAGGGCCAGCCTCTGCTCTTGTCCAGCCAGGGTGACGTGATTTGGTCTGATGACGCCTTCTCCATTCACTTATCTCAGGGCGGACTGCTGATTGAGCCGGAAGGCGGCCGATTGCAACGGGCCAAATCAGGGGATTCTCTGCGTGAGGCCTTTTTATATGCGAGCAAGACCTGTTTTCCCGCCTCCGGAAAAATGCCCGACGATCTTCTGTTTCTCAGCCCCCAGTACAATACTTGGATAGAGTTGATGTATGACCAGAATCAAAGCGACATAATAAAGTACGCCAACGGCATTCGGGACAACGGTTTCCCTGCCGGAGTTCTGATGATTGACGACAACTGGCAGCAGAATTACGGCCAATGGGATTTTAAAAGGGACAAATTCCCGGATCCAAAGGCGATGATCGCCCTCCTGCACGCCGACGGTTTCAAGGTCATGCTGTGGATGTGCCCGTTTGTCAATACCAACAGCGATCCTTACCAACACCTGGCGCACAGAAACCTTCTCTTGAAAGACCATTCGCGCTCCCCCGCCCTGATTAAGTGGTGGAACGGCGAGAGCGCCTTGCTCGACTTTACCAACCCGGAGGCAGTTGACTGGTTTTGCGCCCGGCTGGACTATCTGCGGTCAACTTACAACGTCGATGGATTCAAGTTTGACGGAGGCGACAGTTCCTTTTACAAGGGAACCATTGCCGCCAAACCCGTCCCACCCAACACACACTCGGAATTGTATGGCAGGATTGGGCTCCAATACCCCCTCAATGAATTCCGCGCCATGTGGAAAATGGGCGGCCAACCCCTCGCCGAACGCCTCAGGGACAAGGATCACTCCTGGACCGACCTTGGAAAGCTGATCCCCAATATGCTTCTTGCCGGGTTGATGGGCTACCCATTCTCCTGCCCGGACATGATCGGAGGGGGCGAATACAAATCCTTTCAAGCCGGTTCGACCATTGACCAGGAACTGGTCGTGCGTTCCGCCCAGTGTCACGCCCTAATGCCAATGATGCAATTCTCCGTGGCTCCATGGCGCGTCCTGGACCACCCCCACCTCAAAGCGGTCCTCAAAGCTGTTGAGCTAAGGGAAGAACACGAGTATTATATCCTGAGCCTGGCGCGGCAATCGGCCTTTACCGGCGAACCTGTTGTCCGCTCCATGGAATACGTTTTCCCGCATCAAGGATATGAACGCGTGAACGATCAGTTCTTTTTGGGTGATCACATCCTCGTCGCGCCCGTCTTGGTGAAAGGCCTTCGCCACAAGGAGGTGATCCTTCCCATCGGGGCGTGGAAGGGTTTTGACGGCAAGCGCTACACCGGACCGGCTCAGATTTCATTGCCCGTCGCCTACGACCAACTCTGCTATTTTGAAAAGCTGGAGTGAATCCGATCAAGCTGGCGCTTTTTTGCGCCCGCGCGCATTCATCAGTTCCTCTATCTCCTCTGCCTCAATGGGAACATCCGCCATTAAATCGATGTTGCCGGCCTCCCGGACGATGATGTCATTCTCGAGACGGACGGCGAATCCTTCCTTCGGAATGTAGATCGCGGGCTCCACCGTCAGCACCCAGCCCGCTTGTATCGGTTTGACGGTGTGGGTCACGTCGTGGACATCCAAGCCGAGCGGATGGCCGACGCCATGCATAAAATATTTTTTGACTGCCGGGTTGTCCGCGTCTTGGCGCTTGATCTCCAACGTTTTAAGCAAACCCAGATCGACCAGTTCCTTCTCCATCAAGCCTTCGGCTTCTTTCTGCCAGTCCTTGGGCAATTTGCCCGGCGTGGCGGCGGCGATAACGGCCCGCAATACGCGCAGCACGGCGTTATAGACCTGCTTCTGGCGCCGGGTGAAACGGCCATTGACGGGAATCGTGCGCGTCAAGTCGGCGTTGTAGTTGGCGTAACTGGCCCCAACATCCAGCAGCAGCAGATCGCCATCGCGGCACGGTTGATCGTTTTTCAGGTAGTGCAACGCGCACGCGTTGACGCCGGAGGCGATGATCGGGCTGTAAGCGAAATTTCCGCCGCCGCGGATGAATTCGTGGGCGAATTCCGCCTCCACTTCCATTTCGTTGATCCCGGGCCGAACAAAGCGGCACACGCGCCGAAAGCCCGCCTCGGTGATCGCGCAGGCGCGCTGGATCAATTCAATTTCCAGCGCCGATTTGACCGCGCGCAACTGGTGCATCAACCGCGCCAGCCGCTGGTAATCGTGTAATGGATACTGCCGTTGCGTTTCACGCACGAACCGCGCCTCTCGCGTCTCCACCACAATATGGGCCCGCTTGTGCTCGTTGCTGTTGAGATATACGTGCTCGCATTCGCACATCAGCCGATGAAAAACCGGCCGAAATTCCGACAACCATTCGACCCGTTCCACCCCTGAGATCTTCATGGCCTCTTCCTTGGTCAGTTTGTGCCCTTCCCATATCTCAGCCAGGGCGTTGGGCTCGCGCAAAAAAAGAATCTCGCGGTACTTTTCCTCATGCGAATCCGGGTAAATTACCAGGCTGGATTCCTCCTGCTCGATGCCCGTCAAATAAAACAGGTCCGAGTTCGCCCGCATAACCAACGTCCCGTCCGCGTTGGTCGGCAGGACGTCGTTTGAGTTGACAACCGCCAGCGAGTTGGGCTGCAACAGCCGCTTCAAGTTCTCCCGGTTGGTGACGAATAATTGGGGATCTATGGCACAGTATCTCATTTTGACCTCTGTAACGCCGGTGGTAATCGCTCCGGCCGCACGTTCTCGTAACAATGCAACGCTACAAATCGCTGGATGGCAGCCGGCAATCCCACCGCGGTGAATCCGGGATGCCCCGTCGCCGGGAATGGGCCGCCGTGGTTCATCGCCGGACTGACCGCCACCCCCGTCGGCATCCTGTCGTTGATCAGCCGGCCCACTCGCGCCCGCAATTGCGGTTCGATGACCGCGTATGCCGCGTCGTCCGCGCCGCCCGTGTGCGAATAAATCGTTCCAGTGAGATTGCCGGCGATACTCTTGACAATACTCGCCATTTCATCCAGGCCGCGGCAACACACTAACAGCGATACCGCCCCAAAAGCCTCCGTTTGCAGCTCCTCTGGATGACGCAGGAAGGCCTCTCCGGAGGCGCGCAATAGCGTATTGGCAAAACGCGTTGCGGGCCCCGGCAACGCATCGCCGCCGCAAACAACCTCCGCGCCGTGCCGGCGCAACAGCGCCACCGATTTGCTCAATCCATCCCGCACCCCGCGTCCGAGCAGAACACCCGCCGTCCCAGCTTCGAATTTTCGGCGACACGCCTCGATGAATCGCTCTCCCAATTCGCCTCCAGGCAAAATCACCAATCCCGGATTGGTGCAGAACTGCCCGGCGCCAGCCGTGCAGGACGCAAAGAATTCCTCCGCGATTGCCTCGCCGCGCTCGCGCAACGCCCCTTCCAGTATTATCACCGGATTTATACTCGACATCTCCAGGTAAATCGGTTTACCCGCCCGGTCCGCCGCCGCCTTCAATTGCAGCCCGGCCTCCCGGCTGCCCGTGAACGCGGTGGCGCCAACCAGCCGATGCGCCACCATTTCCAGCCCGACCTCACGCGGCGTCCGATAGATTAACTGTATCGTGGACGCCGGCAATCGGCGGCTCCGCGCCGCGTCGAACGCGATTTCCGCCAACAGCCGCGTCGTCCCCGGATGACCGGTATTGGCCTTTGCGATCACTGGATTGCCCGCCGCTATGGCGGCCGCAAAATCACCGCCGGCGGCGGAGTTGAATGCAAATGGAAAATTATTCGGCCCCATCACCACCACCGGCCCGCCCAGGGGCGCGTAGAGCGAGTAGATCTTGCGCGCTTCATCCCAAACCGGCCGCTGCCACGAACCATCCCGGGCGGCCCGCGCCGCCTGGCGCAATTGGTCGGTCGTCCGCGGCAATTCGATCTCCCTCAAACGCGGCGTTTTGGGAAGCGCCGTTTCCGCGTGGGCCATCTCCACTAATTCAGTCGCTCGCTCTTCGATGCCCGCGGCGCATGACTCCAGAAACTTTGCCACCGTTTCTCCGTCGGCCGTGCGCAACGCCTCCGCTGCCTCGGCCCCCGCCCGCAATGCTTCCATTGCTTCGTCGCCTGTCGATACCGGATACTGCGTGGCCAGCAACTCCCCCGTGGCCGGGTTCTCCGCCTGGAATCGCGACAACGATTGACTCTCGCGCCATTGCCCGGCGACCAGGACTTTGCCAATGTCAGGCTTCATATAACTTAACTGCGCTCATCAGGTTGTTTCTCATATTCCGGGCGGCGATACATCGCCGCGCACGCTATAAAGATGCCCGCTACAACAAACATCACAACGGCAAAAAAGTAGAATTCCGCCGCCCCGCGCGCGTGAATATAGTTCTCATTCAATCCCGTAAATGCCGCCACAAGAAAATGTCCCCCGGCGATTGTCATCAGCCAGAAGCTCGTGATGATGCTCTTCATCGCGCTGGGCGCCTGCGAAAACGCGAATTCCAGCGCCGTCGCCGACAGCATCACTTCGCCCGCTTCCAGAACCGCGTACGGAACTAACTGCCACGCGATGCTCAGCCGGGCGCCCTGGTCCAGTTTCGCCTGCAAAATGCCGCTGCCGACAAACGCCACCGCTCCCAACACCATCCCCGCGGACATCCGGCGCAGCGCCGTGGGTTTGATTCCCATTCTCTCCATCAGCGGATAAACGCCAACCGTCAGTATCGGCGCCCAAATCATCACCAGCACTGAGCCGGCCGACTGCATCGTTTCTCCGTTGAGCAGCCAGTCATTCTTCCAACGCCAGGCGGGGATCATCGCGTTGCCTTGCAGCACCCAGGTGCTGTTGACCTGGTTGAACAGCGCCCAGAACATCGGCACGGTGATAAAAATCATGAGGATTCTCCAGACCGTTTTGGCGTCGACCTCCTGCGCCAGCGTCAAACTATTTCTCATTATGCCCAGCCGCGCCATCCCGTAACCAACGATGCGCAGCAGCCCCACCGACTCTGCCGCATGGCTGGGCGCCTGTCGCACGTACTGCTTTCTTCCAAGCCAGAATATCACCGTCGCAAGCGCCATGAAGATCCCGGGCACGCCGAACGCCCAGCTATATCCGGCTTCTCGCCGCACAATTGGAATGACAAAGAACGCGAATGCCGCGCCAAGATTTATCGCCCAATAAAACCACGTATAAACCTTGGTCAGCGCACGGTCGTCTTGCCGGGGAAATTGATCGCCCACAAACGCCGACACGCACGGTTTGATGCCCCCGGCGCCCACCGCCAGCAGGGCCAATCCGCAGACCAAACCCCCGCGAGTGCCGCCGAACGCCGCCATGCAACCGTGGCCCAGACAATAGAATAGTGAGATGCTTAGAATCGTCCGGAATCGGCCCAGATACCGGTCGGCCAGCCATCCGCCAAACAACGGCAGAAAATAGACCGCCGTGCCAAAGTAATGCAATACCTCAGTCGCTCCGTCGCTCCCCATCTTCATCCGGTCTTTGAGGTAGAGTTCCAGGATTCCCATCACGCCGTAATAACTGAACCGTTCGCAAATCTCGTTGCCGAGGATGTATTTGATCTGTTTGGGGAACCGCTCGCCGCCGGAATCCGCCGGCGCTGATGGTTGCGATGTCTCAGCTTTCGCCTTCATGGCTGCCGGTCCGGTTTCGCATCCACCCAACCGCCTTGCGCGCGCCAGCAGGGGCCGGACCCTTTTGCTTGCAACGCATTGTTAGCCATTGTCGGGGTGATTCCTCGCCTCTCAGATGGAATGGCCGTTCTGGCGCAGTCCCCAGCAAAGCGGGTCCTTTTCGTTCAACAGCAGCGTCGCTTCGGCATTCACGTAGGCGGCGCCCGTAATGGTGGGAATGATCCGGTCGCCTTCCCGCCGGTAACAGCCAGTAAATCGGCTGCCAATGACGCTCTCCTGCACCCATCGTTCGCCTTCGGCCAATTTGCCCTCGGCCGCAAGGCAGGCGAGCTTGGCGCTCGTCCCGGTGCCGCATGGCGAGCGGTCATAAGCCTTGCCGGGGCACAGCACAAAGTTCCGGCTATTGGCGCCCGCACCCGACGGAGGACCGAATAACTCCACGTGGTCAACCTCCGGAAAGCCTTGCGCATTGATCGCCTGCCGCACCCGCCAACTGTAATCGGTCAACTTGTCAACGTCAGCCAATTGTATCTTCTTGCCGTGGTTTTCGATCAGATAGAACCAGTTCCCGCCCCAGGCCACATCCCCGGTCACAACGCCGATCTCGGGGACTTTGACGGCGATCCCTTTGGCCTTGCGATAGCTTGGAACATTGGTGATGGATACTGTTCCGTCCTGGTGCAGGGTCGCGGTTACGATCCCGACCGGCGTTTCAATTCTGTGTTCGCCCGCCTTGACACGCCCTATATGGGCAAGCGTTGCCACCAGCCCAATGGCGCCGTGGCCGCACATTCCCAAGTAGCCGACGTTGTTAAAAAAAATGACCCCCGCCGCGCACGATTTGTCGGCTGGTTCCACCAAAATGCCTCCTACCAGGACGTCCGAACCGCGGGGCTCGTTGACAACGGCCGAACGAAACAAGTCATGGTGCTGTCGAAGGCACTCCAGTTTTTCCGCCGCGCTCTCGCCCTGCAAGCTCGGCCCTCCCCCGGTAACCAGCCGGGTCGGCTCCCCTGCCGTATGGGAGTCAATAACGTGGATTCGCTTCATGGTGATGTCCCCTTTAACGGGATATTTTGGGTTTGGTCGCAATCCCATTGTGAATGATTTTGAGAATTCGTTCGCGCTCGGCTCCAACCAGCGGCAACCGCGGTGCCCGCACCCATTCCCGCCCCAATCCGCATTCCTGCACCGCCAGTTTGATGTACTGGACAAATTTCGTGCTCGTGTCCAGGTGCAGCAACGGCGTAAACCACCGGTAAAACTCGCGCGCCTTCTCCCATTCGCCATCTCTTGTCAATTGCCAGAAATACTGGTTCTCATCAGGAAATGCTATCCCGCTGCCCGCCACCCAGCCGTCGATTCCCAATATCGACGCTTCCAGCGCAAGGTCATCCACTCCGGTGAAGATCGCATAGCGGTCCCCCACCGTGTTGCGCAAATCGGTGATCCGGCGCACGTCACCGGAGCTTTCCTTCAAGGCGACAAAATTCTTCTCGTCCGCCAGTCGGGCGAACATCTCCGGCGTCACGTCGTTGCGGTAGCTGACCGGGTTGTTGTAGATCATGATCGGCAACCCGGTCGCGCGGGCCACGCGCCGGAAATGCGTCTGCGTCTCCCGCTCGTCCCCGGTGTAGAGCATCGCCGGCATGAGCATGACGCCATCCACCCCTAGCTTCTCCACCTCTCGAACATAAGTGCGGGCCTCGTCGGAACTGCTTTCGGCAACGCCGCTCAACACCGGCACCTGCCCATCAACCGCTTTCACCATCGCTTCGATCACCGTGCGCTTTTCCTCGCGCCGCAATGCCTGGTTTTCTCCCAATGAACCCAGAAAAATGAGACCGGCCACGCCGGACTCGATCAACGCTTCAGCGTGCCGGGCGGTCGCCTCCAGGTCGATCGACTGATCGCGCTTGAGTTGGGTGGTGATGGCGGGATATACGCCTTGCCAAAAAGGTTTGCTCATGCCGCTGGGCGGATATTAAAGTCTCTTTCTGCTTGATTGATCGCCATCCAATAGACTATGTCTTATTTCGGCGGCGGCGTCAACGTTGCCGCTGCCCTGCTTTGCAACATAGCATCCATATCTTGGCTTAAAAATACGCTCTTATGGTCAAATCTGACATAATAGCCAAATCCGCGTCAGCGGAGGAAGACCTTCCAAGCCCGCTGGCGGCATTGGTCATGGTTGAACAACTCTTCGATCATGTTCCGGAGATTGTCTTCTTTGTCAAGGACCATCATGGGCGTTACCTCGCAGTCAATGAGTCCCTGGTCGAGCGTTGCGGCTTGCGCGAAAAACGCCAACTGCTTGGTCGCCACGTCCGCGACATCTTTCCCAAGGAACTGGCCGAGAGCTACGCCAAACAGGATGAAGCCGTCCTCCGCAAGGGCCAGTCGATTATTGACCGCCTGGAACTGCATTGGTACATCCGCCGCCGCTCGGGCTGGTGTTTGACCACCAAACTGCCCGTGCGCGACCTCAACGGCAACATCATCGGAATCGTCGGTGTTTCGCGCGATCTCCGCGCGCCAGGCGACCGCGACATCATTCCCGTTCGCCTCGCCGCGACGCTGGAATATCTGGAAACCCACTACGCGGAGGCGCTTTCGCCCTCTTTGCTCGCACGCCACGCCGGATTGCCGGCCGTCCGCTTCGCGCGGCTTATCAAGCGCATCTTCCGTCTGACGCCGCATCAGTTGATCATTCAAACCCGCCTGGCGGCGGCCTCCCATCTGCTGCGCGAAACCGACCGATCCATGGCCGAAATTGCGTGTGACTGCGGTTTCTACGACCATTCGGCATTCACCCGCGCCTTCCATTCAGCGACCAACCTGACTCCTTCACAATATCGTGCTATTGATAACTAATATGACTAACATGAATCTCCGTCTTCAATCTCTGAAATCGCCGTCTCTCCAGTCTTGGCCGATGCCGGGGCTGTTGTTGGCTGCGCTCGCCATCGTTTCCGCAAGTCGCTCCTCTCAAGCCGATTCCCTCGCCTTGGGCTATTCAGGGGACAAAGTTCAGCCGCTGGTGAAGATGGAGGTCTCGTCGTTTCCTTTGCGGCAAGTGCGCCTGCTGGACGGACCCTTCAAGCACGCGATGGAATTGGACGGCGCCTATTTACTTTCGCTCGATACCGACCGGCTGGTTCATAATTTTCGCCTCAACGCGGGCCTGCCTTCCACGGCCCAGCCGCTGGGGGGATGGGAGGCGCCGGACTGCGAGTTGCGCGGGCATTTTGTCGGACATTATCTATCAGCCTGCGCGCAGATGTATGCCGCCACAGGTGACGAGCGTTTTCGGCGGAAGGGCCGCGCCGTGGTCACCGCTTTGGCGCCATGCCAGGACAAGCTCACCAACGGTTATTTGAGCGCGTTTCCAGAGTCTTTCATTGACCGCGTCGAGCAGCGGCGCCAGGTCTGGGCGCCCTATTACACCTTGCACAAAATCCTCGCCGGCCTGGAAGACATGTATGTCTATTGCGGAGACGAACAGGCTCTGGGCATGGCCACCAAATTTGGCGACTGGGTTGTCGCTCGCAATGGCAGGCTGACCGACGACCAAATGCAAGCGATGCTGGGCACCGAGCAGGGGGGAATGAACGAGTCGCTGGCCAACCTTTATGGCCTGACGGGCGACACGAAGTACCTTCAGATGTCGCTGCGTTTCAACCACCACCGCGTCATTGATCCGCTGGAGGCGGGGCAGGACCGCTTGACGGGGTTGCACGCCAACACACAGATCCCGAAATTCATCGGCCTGGCACGTCAATACGAATTGACCGGCGATACGAACCTGGAGGCGGGGGCGAAAAACTTTTGGCAGACCGTCGTGCATCACCGTTCCTATGTCATTGGCGGCAATAGCGACGGAGAGATGTTCACGTCCACCAATCGTCTCTCGCAGATGGGTCCCAACACCACCGAAACCTGCAACACCTACAACATGCTCAAATTAACCCGGCATTTGTTCTGTTGGGAGCCTGAAGCGGAGTATGCCGGCTACTACGAGCGCGCGCTCTGCAACCACATCCTCGCCTCCCAGAACCCCCAGAGCGGCATGATGTGCTACTACGTGCCCCTGCGCGCCGGCTCCCGAAAAAACTTCAACAGTCCGGACCACGACTTTTGGTGTTGCACTGGCACCGGAGTGGAGAACCACGGCAAATATGGCGACAGCATCTACTTCCACAACCAGACCCAGCTCTATATCAACCAATTCATCGGATCGGAATTGGACTGGAAGGAGAAGGGCTTGATCGTGCGCCAGGAAACCCGCTTTCCGGAAGAGGAACAAAGCCGGTTAACCTTCCACTGTTCCTCGCCGGTGGACCTGGAGTTAAAGCTGCGCCACCCGGCCTGGGCCATCCGCGGCTTTGAGATCCGCCTCAACGGCGAGAATGTCGAAACGGGACAGCCAGGCACGTTCGTGGCCATACACCGCTCATGGAAAGACGGCGACAGGATCGACATCAAGATGCCCTTTGAGTTGCGCCTCGAAGGATTTGCCGACAAAACAAGCCGCGTGGCGGTGCTGGATGGGCCCCTGGTGTTGGCAGCGGAGATCGACATGAACTTGCCTAATCCCGGCATCGTCGCCGCGCCCGACCAGTGGCTGGCCGGTCTGCGCCCGGTGGCGGGACAGACGGCCACATTTCAGGGCGCGGTCTTTCGTATCCCTGGGGACGCCAGTCCGCGCTCCTTGACGCTGGTGCCGTTCTACAAGCTCTATCGCCACAACTACGAAGTGTATTGGGATCAATTCTCTCCGGACCAATGGCAGGAGCGGGAAAATCAATTCGCGGCCGACATACAAAAGCGCCGCCAGATCGAGGCCCTCACGGTGGACCGCGTCAACCCCGGCGAGGAACAAAACGAACGCGACCATAATCAAATGGGCGAAAAAAGCGGCTCGGGCGATTTTGGCGATCATTTCTACCGGGACGCTGCCGACGGCGGCTGGTTTTCATGGGACCTCAAAACGCTGCCCGGAGTGCCCCAGAATCTTGTCTTGACATATTGGGGTGAAGACCGCGAACGCCAATTCGACATCCTTGTTGACGGACAGAAACTGGCGACAGAACGTTTAACCGGCAGCCATCCCGGCGCTTATTTTGACCAGGTGTACGCGTTGCCGGTTGAGCTGACCAAAGACAAACAGAAGGTGACAGTGAAAATCCAAGGCTCAAACACCTGGGTTGGAGGAGTCTTTGGCGTGCGGGTTATGAAGCCGGCTCAAATTCCTTGAGGCCGCCTTGAGCCAGTCCTTTGACATTGTCGTCGTCGGCGCCGGCATTGTCGGCGCCGCCTGCGCGGCGGAATGCGCCGCCGCCGGCCTCAAAACTCTCATCCTGGACCGCGGCATCATCGGCGGCGGAACCACCGCCGCGGGCATGGGCCATATCGTGGTGATGGATGATTCCGATGCCCAGTTTGCGTTGACCCAGTTCTCCCGCCGCCTGTGGCTGCAGCTGCGGCCCGAGCTTCCCGCCGACGTCGAATACCAAATCTGCGGAACCCTCTGGGTCGCCGCTGACGAGCACGAAATGGCCGAAGCCCGCCGCAAAGAAACTTACTACTCCGATAGAGGCGCCCGCGTGGAAATCCTCGACGCTGAAGCCCTCCGCCGCGCGGAGCCGAACTTGCGCCCCGGTCTGGCCGGCGGATTGTGCGTCGTGGATGACGGCGTGCTCTACCCGCCCTGCGCCGCCAGGTTTTTGGTTGACAAAGCGCGCAGCCACGGGGCCGAATTCCGCGCCGGCGTCGCGGTCCAAACATTCTCGCCCGAAGGCGGCGTAGTGTTGGCTGACGGCTCGCTCATCTCGTCCGGTCATAGCGTCAACGCCGCCGGGCCGTGGTCGCCTGAGTTGACTCCCGGCTTGCCCGTGCGCAAACGCAAAGGCCACCTCCTCATCACCGACCGTTATCCGGGTTTTATCCATCATCAGATCGTCGAATTGGGTTACCTCAAAAGCGCCCATTCGGTCAGCGGCGATTCGGTCGCCTTCAACGTCCAGCCCCGCCAAACAGGACAAATGCTCATCGGTTCATCGCGCCAGTTCGATGCTGAGGGGACTGAAATCGATCAGGACATCCTTAACCGTATGCTCACCCGCGCCATCGCCTATTTGCCCTCCCTGGGCGCGCTTTCAGCCACTCGCGCCTGGACTGGCCATCGCGCCGCGACCCCGGACAAACTGCCGCTCATTGGCCCGTCCGTCACGCACGACCGAATCTGGCTCGCCACCGGGCACGAAGGGCTGGGAATCACGACCTCCCTCGGCACAGGCCGCTTGTTGGTTGATTTGCTGCTCGGCCGCAAAACCGGCATTCCGCCGCGGCCTTATGCGCCGTCCCGATTTGTCAATCATTCCGATTCCCATGCCTGATTACCTCCAGCTTCGCGTCAATGGAACAACGGTCCGCGTGACACCGCAAACGGTTGTCGCCGCTGCCGTCGCTCAGGCGGGCCACGCGCGCTTTCGCCGCTCCGTTAATGGCCAAATGCGCGGACCGTTGTGCGGGATGGGAACCTGCATGGAATGCCGCCTCACAATCAACGGTCAGGCCCATTGCCGCAGTTGCCAGACTCTCTGCCAGGAGGGCATGGAGGTGCGCACTGATGAATGAGCGGGCGCTCCAATTTGATATCGTCGTCGTCGGCGCCGGCCCGGCGGGCCTCGCTGCCGCTTGCGCGGCGGCCGAGTGCGGACGCCGCACTGCCCTGGTGGACGACACCCCCTGGCTGGGCGGCCAAATCTGGCGCGGCCAGCAATCCCATCCGAGCCTCCCGCAAGCCCGCCAATGGATCGAGCGGTTTTCCCGTTCCAAGGCAACGTTGCTGGACAGTTGCAGTGTGCTGGGGCCGGCTGGTTCGCGCCTTTTGCTGGCCGAGCAGAATGCCGCCCCCCGCCTCATTCAATGGCAGCGGTTGATTCTGGCCACGGGCGCCCGTGAGTTGTTCCTGCCGTTCCCCGGTTGGACGTTGCCGGGAAACTCCGGCCCGGGCGGCCTCCAGTCCCTGGCCAAGCACGGCTGGCCGGTGTCGGGCAAGCGAATCGTCCTGGCGGGCAGCGGACCACTTTTGCTGGCTGTGGGCGCCGGGTTGCGCAAAATGGGCGCCAGCATCGTGTCCGTTAACGAGCAGGCCCCCTGGTCGCGCTTGATTTCCTTTGGAACCGCCCTCATTCGCTGGCCCGCCAAACTGGCCCAAGCCGCCCGTTTAAAGTGGACTTTGCGCGGGACCCCTTTCCGCTGCGGCGTCTGGCCGGTGGCCGCCGATGGCGGCGAACAGGTGCGAGCCGTCACTTTGACCGACGGCCGGCGACGATGGACCGAAGAGTGCGATTTCCTGGCGTGCGGCTTCGGACTGGTTCCCAATGTGGAGTTGCCCCTTGCCTTGGGTTGCCAATTAACCAACGGCTTCGTCACGGTGGATGATCTGCAGGCCGCCAGTGTGGCCCGCGTCTATTGTGCGGGCGAACTGACGGGCATCGCCGGGGCGGACGCCGCCCTGGTGGAGGGTGAAATCGCGGGCCTGGCGGCCAGCGGGCGCGACGACGCGGCCCGGCCGCTTATGGCCCGCCGTGCCGCATGGCGCCGCTTCCGCGCCTCCTTGGCGGCGGCCTTCGCGTTGCGAGAGGAGATGGCTCGCCTGGCGGCGCCAGACACGGTCGTGTGCCGCTGCGAAGATGTATCCTTTGAGAGAATGAAAACATTCGCCGGCTGGCGGGACGCCAAGCTGCAAACCCGCTGCGGTATGGGCCCGTGCCAGGGGCGCGTTTGCGGGGCGGCCGCCAGGGTTCTTTTCGGCTGGGGAATGCAATCGGTTCGTCCACCGCTTTTGCCGGCCCGTGTTGACTCCTTGGCGCAGGACCCAATCGCCGGCCACAGTTCGTGAACAATTCCGGCCCGACCCAGAAAACGGCTCCAATTGGCAACATTTCACAGCGAGACTGTCATATTTAGCCAAGAATACGATTGTGACAAGCAATACAGTACGGGATGTCGCCGCCAGCTCTTGGACGAGTCGCTATGCAGTGCTTTGGAGCGGCGACAGTGCTGTGAAATTTGATGGATCCGCAACCTCACATCCGAAAACTGGAAAGAACGCTTGACAAGCCTTCTCCCAATGATTATTCAATTCGTATGAATGCACCTGTAAACAAATCAATTGCTCCGACCACTTTGCTCGTCTGCCTGCTGGCGCTTCTGGGCGCCTCCATCTCCGCTCGCGCGCAACTGGTCACCAACACCTTCTCCACCCCTGTTGACTTGGTTGCCAATGGTGTCATTGGCTCCGGCTTTGACGGCCTCGACTTAAACTTCGGGGACGTCCCAGGGGGCAATAACGGCGGCGACGGCAATGGCAAGACTTTGCTCGCCGATACGACCACGTTCTCGGGCTTTCTCACCGTCTCAACCATCGACAGCAGTTGGGCCGGCGTCGGCGACGATGGGTTCTTCGCCTACAACATTATCTGGGGCGATTTCGACGCCTACTTGGACGTCGCCGCGGTCTTTGATCCCCAAGCCTACACTTTCGCCGGTCTGCTCGCCCGTGCTGTCAGCGATGGCACCGGCGCGCCCTTTAATCCAACCGGTACAAACGCTGCCGAAAATTGGCTCAATATCACCCGGTTTGAGGAATTTGGCATTCCCACCCAGGTCCGCTACGCAAGCAACAACAACGATATCCAGATTTCAGTCGGTAACCTCTACGGCACTACCGACGACACCAACAACGACGTCTTCCTGCGCATCAACCGCACCGGTGATACCTTTACTTTCTATGACAGCGCCACTTATGGCGGCCCTTGGACATTGGAACAGACCATTTCCCGGCCCGATTTGCACGGCGCCGCCATGCAAGTCGGCATTGAGCAGGCGACCTTTACCCCCAACACTCCCCAGGATTTCTTCAAAGATTTCGGGGTGGCAGGGACGCAAACCATCACCCGGCCGGCCAATGATCCGTCAGCAATCATCGTTTCTGCCCCGCTTAGCCCTACGTCGGTCAGTGTTTCGTGGACTCCCGCCGCCGGCAGTGATGGCAGTGTCGTCGTGCTGACTGAAAACCGGCCCATCATTCAATCGCCCTATTATGGCTTCTCCTATGTTGGCAATCCCACCAATGGCGCTGTGATCAATATGGGCGGCGAACAACAGGCCGTTTACGCCGGTTCGGGCACCAACGTCGTGATCTCCAATCTTGGCGGCAGCAATAACGTCTATACTCTGGCCGTTTACTCCTACACCACCAACCACGGAACAACGCCTATTACCTACGATTCCAACCCGGCAACCACCAATTTCAACGGCCCGGGCGCTCTGACCTCCGTCAGCTTCGTCACTACGCCCTCCGCCATCCCCGTCAACGGCGTCGGCCTGGCCATTGTGACAGCATGTTACAACAGCGGAGACTGTTACGATGTAAGTTCGTCCCCGGATATATCCCTTACCTCGGACAATCCCGCGGTCGTGACAATTTCAGGCGAGGTGATGAACGGTCTGTCGGTTGGATCGGCCAATATCACCGCCACCTACGCCGGCATTTCGGGCACCAATTCGGTTTCCGTTCATAACCCGGTCTTTACCGATAATTTCGCTCTTCCCCATGATTACATCACCAACGGTCTGCTCGGCACGTCGTGGGATGGGGAATACTTGAATTATGGCGATGTTCCCGGCGCCCAGGAGTTTGCCGGCGCCGGCGCTGGAAAAACTACCACTCTTAATGCCGATATCAGCAACACCAATAATGTCCTTTCACTCGATGCCGCGGGTTCCAGTTGGGAAGGCATTGGAGACGACGGCCCATTCCTGTTCAAAATTGTCACCGGCGATTTCCAAGCCAGTGTTCATATCACTACGATGAGCGTTATCAATTTCAACGCCGCTGGCCTCATGGCGCGGTTGTTTGATGACTCCGGCAGCGCCACCCAGGGCGCAGCCGGCGGCAACGGCGGCGAAACCCACGTCAACTGGTGGAAGGTTCAGGATGGCGCTCTGTCGGCCCGCTACACCCTCGACGGCGCTGCCCCCACCGATGTCGCTGGTCTCAGCAGCTCCGATACTTGGTTGCTCCTCCAGAGGGTCGATTCGACCAATTTCTACTTCTACGAGGCCCCGACCAATAATGCGGGCGAGTGGAGTCTGGCCGCAACGTTTGTCGTGCCCGAAGCCGCCAATAATGCTCCCATGGAAGTCGGCATCGCTGAACAGATGAATACCGGGTCGGACAGCGAAAATACCGAATTTGATACCTTTATGCTCGATGGCGTCGGCATCGTCAGCCCCACGGGCGTGCAGCCGCCGCCCCCAGCCAGTGGTGTGACCATGACCCTTAATAACGATCTGTCGATGACGCTCAATTGGATTGCTGAAAGCAACGGAACTCCGATTCAGAGCATGGTCGTCATGCGTGGCGGCGCGCCGGTCAACGCGCAGCCCCCTTATGGTTACTTGTTCGATTCGGGTCCCCAGCCTTTTGGCGTCGGAAGCGACCTGGGCGATGGCAACTGGGTGGTGTACCGATCCTCCAATCCGCCGGCATCGGTCTCCAACAGCACCGTCGTGACTGGCCTGACCCCCGGCACCGTCTATTATGCGGCGGTTT
>Ga0326727_10012555_pt1 | contig 19233 bp, 13 predicted proteins | sample MB2enrmetagenome_FD_207643 | JGI IMG/M metagenome (GOLD analysis project Ga0326727, IMG submission 207643) | Lab enriched peat soil microbial communities from McLean, Ithaca, NY, United States - MB29MY | ecosystem: Environmental > Terrestrial > Soil > Wetlands > Peat | place: USA: New York...
GGACAATTGGCAGTGTCATACGAAAGGTTGTGGAATGGTCATCCGGCGCGCGGTCCCGTTCGAGTACCAGACTCCCGGAATGCGCTCGGACAATTTTGCGCGCCACGTAAAGACCCAGGCCGGTGCCGGACGTCACATTCTGCATGGCATTCGGCCCCCGATAGAAACGATCGAAAATCCTTTCCCGGAGTTCGGGACGGATGGGCTCTCCATGGCTGGTGATCAGTACGTGGGCGAATCCAGCGTTCCGGCATAATTCAATGGCGATACTGGTTCCGGGAGGAGAGTATTTGATGGCGTTGTCCAGCAACTGCGCCAGCGCAAGATTCAGGAGTTCGGGGTCGGACATCACCTCCGCGGGTTCGTGGCTCAGACTCAAGGTGATGGGGTGCTCGTTGACGTGGGTCTGGTATTCCTTTCCAAGCTTGTTAACCAGCGAACATAGGTCAGTCACTTCCATGTTGGGTCTGACTTCATCCCGATCCAGCCGGGCCATCCGCAGGAGCCGCGCCGCAAGGCGTCCCAGCCGCGAGGATTCGCTCTCGATCAGTTCCGCCATTTCCAACTGCTCCGGCTTCAGCTCCCCCAGTTCCCGCAGTCCTCCGGCGGCCGCCAGTATGGCTGCCAGAGGCGTTTTAAACTCGTGCGCCAGAGCGTCAAGAATCGCCGAGCGCAAAGTCTCGGACTCCGCGGCGGCTGACGCCTCGGCGCTCTCCCGGAATGAACGCGCGCGTTCCAGCGCGGTTGCGGCCATCAGCGACATGGATCCAGTGGTGTACTCGTCATCCAGTTTTCCCTCGAAACCGATGGCGCCCGTGAGTTTCCCGGCTATGTGGAGGCACCGGATGTCGAGGTGTCGATTCGGGTCACGGTAGTCCCGGTCATTGAGGTAAGCGTTGCGGGTCTGCTCGCCGAGATTGTAGAGCGATTCTCCTTCGAGCAGCAGGTTCTCGCTTACGCCATCGTAAAGACAGGTTGCGCTGAGACCGAAAACCTCGCGAAATACCTGGAGAGACAACCTGCCGGCGGCCATCGCGGGCTTGAGGGAAAGGAGCCGCGAGGCTGCTTCGTAGAGAAGCGCCGCCTCCTTGTGTTTTTTCTCCGCGGTTTCCGCCTGCCTCTTGGCATTCGACGCCAGCCGGGTGATGACCAGGCTGGTCGCCCAAAAAGTGATTAGTCCCACCGTGTCCACGGGATTGGTAATCTGCCATTCGAGTAACGGCGGGATCAAGAAATAGTCCAGGCACCCCACGGCCACCACGGAGACCACCGCGGCTTCCGCGAAGCCACCTACAAGTGACAAGGTCACCACCACCAGAAGGTATAGAAACGCCGGGATGCCGACATTTAGGCGCAAGGGGTAGGCAATTGCCGTAATCACCGCTACGGCCAGTGTGCCCGCAAGCACGTGGCCGCCGAAGCGCCAATACCGAAAAGATATGAACACTCTCATTCTCTGGCTTCATCCAATATGAAAGGAGAGACACGCCGTCCTGCGGTTAACGCGGAGTTCTGGCGCTCATTTTCCACAAATTCACATGAGAAAGTCATGAGGATCACAACAGAGATTTGATTGGCCACAAGAGTTCCGCCGGGTGGTCCGTCGATATTGAGCTGAGTCTTTCATGACTTTTTCATTGCTGGTCGGCGAAACTCTACTAGGAGTGTGATGATCATGATGGGAACGGCACCGCAGGAGAGGTCCATGGCCAACCTTGGCCCAATAGCACACCAGGAGAACGAGAAACCCATAGGAAGGGTCCTGGTCGTGGATGAGGACTATTCCGTCCGGCGGGCTCTGCACACCACTTTATTTGGGGCAGGTTTCGATGTCACCGAAGCCTCCGGCCTGGACGAGGCGATCGCGCTTGCGCAAGCCGTTCGGTGCGACGTCGCCCTGCTGGCCGTGCGGATTGGTGGACGCCCGCCCGATGAAATCTGCGGGGAACTTCGGGCGCAGTGTCCGGGTCTCCCGGTTCTGATGCTTACCGCAGGGGACAGCGAGCATGACCAAACAGAAGCGCTGGATGCCGGGGCGGATGACTGTATTGCTAAGCCGCTGCGCATGAGCGAAGTGATGGCGCGTGTCCGCGCCGCGATGCGAAGAACGAAAACGCTCCAACCTCCGGGGCACGCAACCTTTCGCATCGGGGAGATTGAGGTGAACCTCTCGCGAAGAATGGTTTCCAAGGGGAATAAGATCATACACCTCACACCGAAAGAGTTTGATCTACTCGTCTACCTCATGATGCACGCCGGTATCCCAATCCCACATAGACAGATCCTGACCGCGGTTTGGGGAGTTGAGCATGCCAACCGGGTGGACTATCTGCGGACATTCGTACGTCAATTGCGCAGAAAACTCGAGGATCAAGTCGATATGCCGCGCTACCTGTTGACCAGCAATTATATTGGCTACCGGTTTGCGGATAAGTCCGAGGTCGCGGCCAAATGAACGCCGCAGGTCCAGTGCTGACTGGAGTACTCACCGCTGTGGTTGTCCTGGCTGCGGCGGACCCTGCATGGAAGAGTAAAGCCAGCCCTAACTGGACCGAAGACGACGCACGTCAGATCCTGATGAATTCTCCCTGGTCCAAGACCACGAAAGCCATCGTCGCCCCACTGCAGACCGAGGATCAACGCAGGGAAGGCGGAAACATGGGACAGCCGCGTGGCATCGGGTACGACGGAATTGAGCAGAATAAAATCGCCAAACTTCCGACCAGCGTCCCCGATCTCTTCAAGGTTGACAGTAATGTCCGGCCGGAGCAGTCTCTCGCGTTGCTGCTGCGTTGGGAGAGCGCCCTTCCCATTCGCGTGGCGGAACTGAAATCTCATTTTGTGGAACCGCCCACTTTGCAATCCGATGGCTATATTCTGGCGGTCTATGGCATGCCTGGCAGAGCTCTCAAGGGCGATCCAATGAGCTTGGGGAATCCTCTAAAGCAGCAAGCATTCCTCAGGCGCGAGGGGAAGAAAGACGTGAAGCCGTCGAGCGTCGAGGTTTTCGAGTCGGGGGACGGATTGGTTGTTGTATACGTGTTTCCACTCTCCGCGGAGATCTCCCCCAAGGACCGGCACATCGAATTCGGGGCGCGGATCGGCCGGGTCGGCATCGCACAAATCTTCAACCTCGATGAGATGCAGTTCCAGGGCAGACTGGAACTGTGACCTAATCTTTTGATTAGTCACAATAGCGGACTCGGCTATCGCCAAGTACGCCGTTTCGCAATTACGGTCTCGTATCGCCCGCGTACCGGAGAACCGCTTGCTGAGAAGCTGTGAAAGAATCCCGGCCGCCGATAAACGCCGATGAATCACTCATGGCCGACCGGGCCGGCCACCCTGAAGTATGAAAAGCTGTGACAAAGGGCTGGGCGATCACCGGAATCACCCGTTTCGGCAGCGGTTTACCCGTGACGCTGATTAACCCCAACGATACAGCCCTGATCGGCAGCTTCAACAACGGAGTGAACGGCGTCGGATTTTCCAATCTGGACGTTGCGCCGGGCCCCTTGCAACTCAATGGCAGCCCGCGAAACGGTCAACCCTACTTTGATACTTCGCTTTTCAGTCTTCCCGCGCTGGGTTCACCTGGGAGTGCCTCGCGCCGGCTGTTTTACGGGCCTGGTATGGCCAAATGGGACATGGCTCTGGTGTGAAGGAGACCCATTTCAGGGAGTCCAGAATACTCGAGTTCCGCCTGGAGACGTTCAATACGTTCAACCACCCTCAGTTCTTCGGCGCGAACTCGGCGCGATGGCAATATTAACGATCCGACCTTCGGCCAGGTGGTCAGCGCGGATTCACCACGCTTGATTCAAATGGCACTGAAGTTCCGCTTTTGACAGTCGACTTGCGGTCGAAACAGCATTATGCGATGCTCGGTGGTTTGGTGAATACGCTAGCTCCATGAGTCGATTGTTGGGCGTTATCGCAGTCTACGCAGTCATGTTTCTCGCCTGGACGGGAGCAGGCCTGTTTATGTTGCTAGCTCCGGCGCGGTTCGGGAACCTCGTTCACGACAGCTTCGGCTTGTATCCTGAGGTCCACCGCGCTGACTGGGGCAAGAAGCTCATCCTTCGGCTCATTGGCATCGGACTGCTCGGATTCGCCACACATTTCGCCCTTAGTGTTGCCGCTTTGTTCAGGCACGGCGGCTGACACTAATTGGTGAGTCTATCCGCTTGAAAAGTGAAGTGGTGGCCGAGGTGGGGGTCGAACCCTACACGACCTCGAAATCAGTGTAACTTATAGATAATGAAAGGGCGACGTCGCCGGGGAGCATCATCCGATACCATCCGACAAGTTTTGGGATCGGCGATTAAAGTGCCGTCGCAAGCAGCCGTCGCAAGCAGTTCTTTCGCCACCAGCCAGAATTGTGGGGTGGTGAGAGACAGATTCGAACTGCCGACCGCCTCGGTAGAACTGCAAGTTGCAGATTCCACATTGCACTCGACGCCATAGTTGCCGTCGACCTTGCACGCTGATCCGAACCGGCCTTCGTCGGATTCAGGGCAGCCGGTATCTTGTCACCTGAACCTGATCTTCAAAATAGCACACGTCCAGCGCGGTGTTCACGATATCCAAGGAATGCTCGATTGCATCAAGTGCCACCGAGAACAGCTCGATCTGCTGCGCGCGTGGTACTGCAGGCAACAGGAAGATCACGCCTGGATGCACCTGTAGTCGCTGATACCGCAGACGAAACTCGATGGCGTTGTTGGTGACGAGAACCCAATCCTCCTTCCCAATGACACGGAGGATCCGCGCGATGGCATCCCCACAGTATATATAAAGCCCTGAATGAAAGCGCAAACAGAACTTGACCGGACCGGGACGCTAATCACATTGGAAATGCGCCGAACACTCGCGGTTGTTAAGACGACAAGGAACTGGAAGGATCGGCCTTCCGTAAACTCCCGTTTGAACTCAGGCCGGAATCGCGCTATAGTCTCTTCGTCGACCAAGCCAGTCGTGGCCAGGACTCATGCGCAACCCAGACCGGCCCCGCCGGCGGCGGATTTCACCCCACACTCGACACGGAATTTACAATCGATGAAACGACCCCTCATTTACGGTTCGCTTGCAGCCATGCTGGCCGGCGGTGCTTGTCTGGCCCAGATCAGTAGCGCCCCGGGAAACTCCGCGGCTCAACAGCAGACCGGCGCAGCCCAGCCCCCGGCCAGCACCCCGGCTCCTCAAGCTGCCGGCAGGGGCCGATTCGGCGGCCCCATCGAATTGGGACCGGACGACAAGCCTGCGTTTCCCGATCCTCCCGCCGGCTTTAATGTCAAACGCGACGGCATTCCTCAGGGCGAACTTACGCCGGTGGAGTATGACTCCAAGTCCCTTGGAACGCGCCGGCGGTTGCGAGTCTACACGCCGCCCGGTTACTCGACCGCGCACAAATATCCGGTGCTCTACCTGCTGCACGGCATCGGCGGCACGGATGCGGAATGGACGCGATCGTGCCACGCGAACGTCATCATCGACAACCTGCTGGTTGAGGGAAAGATTCAGCCGATGGTGTTGGTATTTCCGGATGGCAATTCCTCGCGGACAGCAGCCGATCTGGCGGCCAGCAGTCGCGCCGCGGACGCGGTGGCTGGTCGGAACCCTGAGAGTCGAGGCGCCGGGGCTCCGGCTGGAGCGGCGGGCGCCGGGCGCGGTGGAAGGATGAACATGGAGGCCTGGCTGACGCCCTTCGAAAACGACTTACTAAGGGACATCATCCCCTATATCGATTCGCATTACTCCGTTTTTACTGATCGCGATCATCGCGCGCTGGCGGGCTTGTCGATGGGCGGCGGCCAGGCCTTGAACATTGGTCTGGTTCACCCCGAGACGTTTGCCTGGGTCGGCGGATTTTCCTCGGCTCCAGACACGCGTCAGCCGCCGTCCACGCTCGTACCCGATCTATCGGTTCCGAAGCAGCTAAAACTGATCTGGCTGGCCTGTGGCAACCGGGATGGGCTGATCCGCATCAGCCAAGCCGTTCATCAGTACCTGAAAGAGAATGGGGTCGTGCATATCTGGCACGTGGACGGAAATGCTCATGACACCATTGAGTGGGACAACAATCTCGCCCTTTTCAGCCAGCACATTTTCCACTAGTCTAGACCACCAGACCCTTGTCTTCCGCGAGAAACGAAAAAGAGGTCCCGATGATCATTCAGGAGATTCCATGAAGAATAGGATTTTGACTCTGACCTTTCTGCCGGTGATATCGATTGTTCCAGCGATCGCACCGCCGCCCCAGGGAGGACAGCCCGGCCGCGGCGCGCGGCCCCCAGTTGAGATTGACAAGACCCCGCCGACTGAAGATTTCAAGCCCTCCGCGCTGAACGCGATGGTCAATCTGCCTCACTCTTTTTACTAACCCGACTTCGTTTCCAGAGCGACCGAGAGTTGATTCGCGTGCATCGCGCGATTCATCCCATTAACCTCAACTTTAACGATTACTCCGGGGAGCTTTACCATCATACTGCAACTGCGTCAATGCCGAATTGCCGCTTGCGGCTCCGGATTGCTGATCTGGGTTGAGTTACGAACAAACGTGTTTTTACTTGACGCTCGGTACCGCTTATGGTATGGAATACCTAATCGTTAAATCCTGGTTCGGGCGCCGCCCCTGATGGGGGCCGAGGAGGCAGTGTCGTATGTCGGGTCGAAATATCAAACAGAAATCGTTCGTCGCTGTATTCGCCATGCTCGCCTCGTTTTGGTGCGGGCCGCTAATTGCGCAAATGAGTGTCACAGGTTCCGTATCGGGAACCGTCCAGGACGCCTCGGGTGCGGTGATCCCCGGCGCACTGGTAATACTAACCAGCGAAACCACCAAAGATAGCCGCGAAGACAAGAGCAGCGGCGAAGGTCTGTTCAGTTTTACCGCCGTGCCCCGCGATTCTTACAGGTTGAAGGCGGAACACGCCGGCTTCAAAACTTTCGAACGCAAAGGAATCATCGTGTCCGCCAATGAGCACGTGGTGCTGGGCGTGCTCACCCTGGAAGTCGGATTGTCGACGGAAACCGTAACCGTATCGTCCGAAGCCGCCCACGTGGAGACTGAAAGCTCGGCGGACGCCGCCGATATCACTACTGACCAATTGGGAAACCTCACCGCGCGCGGCCGCGACGTGGTTTCCCTCCTGAGGACGATCCCCGGCGTGACATACCTGGCCGACGAGGATTCCCCCGGCGGCACCTACGGCACTAGCACCATGTCGATTCGCGGCGCCTCCGCCAATATGAATATCCTGGCCGTTGACGGCATCGTCAGCAACGATATGGGATCGCCGAGCGTGTTCTCCAGTTCTACGGAGCAGGAAGCGATCGGCGAAGTGAAGGTGATTCTGAACAGCTACGATGCGGAGTACGCCGGAAACGGCGGTGCCGTGGTACAGGTCGTCACCAAATCCGGCACGAATGAGTGGCATGGCAACGGCTATTGGTACGTTCGGAACGAGGATTTCAATGCCAACGATTTTTTCAACAACCGGAACCGCGTAAAGCGGCCCGAATACCGCTACAACACCGAGGGTTTCACGCTCGGCGGACCCATCTGGGTCCCCAAGAAATGGAACCGGGATAAAAAGAAGCTTTTCGGCTTCTATAACCTGGAGCAGATCGAGTCGCGGCCGTCGGGGGCGCTCACCCAATACACGATGCCCACAGCTCTGGAGCGCCAGGGAAACTTCTCGCAATCTCTGGATACCAATGGTAAGTTGATTCCTGTGAACGACCCGCTGAACAAAGTGAACGGCGTCTCCCAGCCATTTCCAGGCAACATCATACCGGCTAGCCGTCTCGATCCCAATGGCTTGGCGCTGCTCAAGATTCTGCCGCTGCCCAATTTCGTGAACCCCGCGATCACCGGCTACAACTACAACTATCAGATTCAGGAAGTGCTGGACTTTCCCAAGCGTTTCCAGGTTTTCAAGATCGATTATGTTCCGAGGGAGAACGATCGGATTTGGGTACGCGGCAAGACTTATCTTTCCGAAGACCAGGGCTATGCGGTTTCGGCGGGTGCGACTCCCACAGGATTCTTCGCTCAGTGCTACTGTTTCTCCGAAGAGGGTATCGCGGTCGGTTGGACCCACGTGTTCACTCCCACGCTGGTCAACGAGATGATATCCGGGGTACGCCGGAATCACGAGGGCTGGAAGCCCTATAACGATACTCTGACGCCTACCCAGTTGGTCCCCATACCGGGAAACCCTTACTCCACCGTGCTGCGGTCCGCCATTGGTTTCACGGCTGGCCAGTGGTTCCCGCAGAGCAATCCGGACGGCGTCATCCCGCGCTTTTCGTTTAATGTCCCGGATTCTCCCAACGTTAGCTTCGACGACCGCTTCCTGAAGAATGGCACCGATTTCACCTTTAACTGGAGCGATAGCCTGACCTGGGTGCATGGGAACCACACGGTGAAAGCCGGCCTCGATGTTTACCGTGTCCGGGAGTATGAGGGCGAGCGCAGCAACTTCGACGGCACGTTCAACTTCTCGAAAGACGTCAACAACCCGCTGGACACTAACTATTCGTTTGCCAACGCCGCGCTCGGCGTTTTCGACTCCTATTCCGAAGCCAACGCGCGTTATGGCGAAAACGAACGCCAGGCCATCGTGGAGTGGTTCGCTCAGGACTCGTGGAAAGTCACGAAGAGATTGACGCTGAACTACGGTATCCGCTGGACTTGGGCGAACCAGATGTATCCGCACTATGCCGGCCAGCAATCGGTGCTGGCGCTTTCGCGTTACAATCCCGCAGACGCGCCGACTTTATTCGTACCGGTGCTCTCCAACGGTGTGAGGATGGCGGAGAATCCGCTGACCGGAGGGCTGCTACCGCAGGCCTACGTGGGAGACTTTGTACCCGGCACGGGGAACCCGAGCAATGGCGGAGTCCTGTCGGGTGATTCGACCTATCCCCGTGGCTTCGTCGATCAGCAACCCACGCACTGGGGGCCGCGCTTCGGTTTCGCCTATGACGTCTTTGGAAACGGCAAGACGGCCATCCGGGGCGGTGGCTCCATCCTTTATAATCCCCGCATCAGCGTCTGGTCTCCGACGAGCGAGAATCCACCAGCAATTTTGACACCGATCGAGTACTACGGAACGATCAGCACGCTTCTGCAGACGGCGGGTGTGTTCGCGCCCAGCGCCACTAACGCTTTCCAGGAGAACGCCAAAACGCCTCGCAACTACAATATGTCATTAAGCATTCAGCAGGACCTCGGTCATTCGACCCTGCTCAGCGTTTCGTACGCGACCGTGCTGGGACGGTACCTTCAGCAGAGTTACCAAATCAACACCGTTCCCTATGGTTCGGAGTTTCAGCACATCGATCCCACCACGGGAACGCCGCTGTCCGACAACTTCTTCCGGCCCTACCCCGGTTACAACGGCATCACCTATTACGCCAACGGTTTCAGCTCGAACTACAACGCCTTGTTCGTTACGCTGAACCGCCGGTTCGCCAGCGGATTACAAATTGGCGCGTCTTACAGCTTTTCCAAGTACCTGGACGTAACCAGCGGCAACACGGCCATTCCTTTGTACCAGAACTGGCACAACTGGAACTATGGTGCGGACCCAAACGACCAGACCCACAACCTGGTCGTCAACTACGTGTATAAAGTGCCTAATGGCACCAGGGTGCTGCCCAATCGCGCGATCTTCCGGTATGTGTTCGATGACTGGAATTTATCGGGGATCGCGCAATTTACCTCCGGCCTGCCTGTCGCGCTCAGCTTCACCACCACGGACGGAGCCAATCTGAATGGCGGCGGCGACCCGCAACGGATGGACGTGTGCGGCAATGCCTATTCAGGGAACATTCACACGTTCTACCAGTGGTTCAACACCACTGCCTTCTGCCGTCCGGGAACGAACGATCCGGGCAACTCGGGCAAGTACGACGTCCGCAACCCCGGGGTGAACAACTGGGATACGGCGCTTGCCAAGAACTTCCCGATCAAAAGCGACAAGCGCTATTTCTCGCTGCGGTGGGAGGCTTATAACACCTTCAACCACACCCAGTACGCCACCCTCAACACGGCAGCCCGGTTCCAGCCGAACGGGCTGCAGGTGAACCCGCTCTTTGGAGAGGTCGTCTCCACCCGTACGCCCCGCGTCATGCAGGGATCGCTGCGGTTTACTTTCTGAGATGAACCTGGGCGCCCGAGCCAGGATCCCGTCGCAATTACCGCGAGCAGCCGCCACTTGACATGTTGTTCCGGGGTAAGTTCGAACCCGCCGCTGGGGCTCACCCCACCGGCACAACTAGCGGCTTGCGAGACCAAATCAACACGTAGCGAATGGATGTATCATGTGTACTGATCCGCGCTGCGAAATCCCAAAATGCGTAAGACGGACACAACTTCGTTCAAAGTCACCCGGGGTGTGGCTGTATGGATGAGAACCGTGCCGATCGTCTTGGGGTTCGCCGCGCTCAGCATGGCGCCAGGCACCAAGATCTATTTTGAAAATGTCGTTGCACGCTCCGGCATTTCCTTTGTACTGGACAACAGTGCTACTCCTGAAAAGCACCAGATCGAGACGATGATCGCTGGAGTGGCGGTCTTCGATTACAACAACGACGGCCTGCTTGACATCTATTTTGTGAACGGCGCCGCGATACCGGGACTCGACAAGTCGAGTCCACGCTACTACAACCGGCTCTACAGAAACAACGGCGATGGGACGTTTACCGACGTGACCAATTCAGCTGGCCTGCGCGGCGCAGGATACGGCATGGGGGTCGCGGTCGGTGATTACGACAATGATGGATACGAGGACGTCTTCGTGGCCGGCGTTCACCGGAATCAGTTGTTTCATAATAACGGCGACGGCACCTTCACCGATGTGACGGCCAAGGCGGGCCTCGAGGATGCCCATTCCCGGCTTGGCAAGACATGGTCCGTGAGTGCGGGTTGGTTTGATTACGACAACGACGGTTATCTGGATCTGATAGTAGTCAACTACGTGCAGTGGTCGCCCGAGCACGAGCCGGCCTGCTTCCACGGCAAGATCCGCGGATACTGTTCACCGTCCGGCTACGAAGGGCAGCCCTCGATGCTGTTCCACAACAACGGCAACGGAACATTCACCGATGTCTCGGAGAGTTCGGGAATCGGCAAGCACGTGGGCAAGGGCATGGGTGTAGCGTTCGCGGATTACGATGGCGACGGCTTCACGGACGTGTTTGTCTCGAACGACTCCTTCCGGAACTTCCTGTTTCACAACAATGGAAATGGAACGTTTAGCGAGGTAGGGATTCTCGGAGGAGTGGCTTACAACGAGGATGGGAAATCAATCGCAGGCATGGGAGCCGATTTCAGGGACATCGACAACGATGGCAGGCCGGACATCTTTGTGGTCGGAATGGTCGGTGATTCGTTCCCCCTGTTCCGAAACCGCGGACGGTACTTCGAGGACATCACCCGCACCTCCGGCGTGGCAAAAGCGACCGTAGGACTCACGGCTTGGGGAGCGGGCGTGGTCGATTTTGACAACGACGGCCACAAGGATCTGTTCGCGGCGTGCGCCTCCATTCTCGACAACTCCGAGGAGATCGACCATCTTCCATCGAAGTTGCCGAACCTGCTCCTGCGAAACCTGGGAAACGGAACCTTCGTGGATGTCAGCGCCGATGCCGGCGGCGGCTTCCTCACGCCGGCTGCACACCGCGGCGCCGCATTCGGCGATCTGAACAACGACGGCAAGATGGATATCGTGGTGACGAACCTGAACGGCAAGCCGGACATTCTCATTAACCGGTCGCAAAACGCCAATCACTGGCTCACGGTGAACCTGGTGGGAACGAAAAGCAATCGCGACGGATTAGGCGCAGTGATCAAGGTTTGGCCGTCGACCGGGCCGGTTCAGTACAATCACGCCACTACCAGCGTGGGTTATGGCGGCTCCAGCGACCGTCGCGTGCACTTCGGACTGGGACCCGCGACCAGGGTGGACAAACTGGAGGTCTCATGGCCAAGCGGAATCCGCCAAACGCTCGTGGATGTCAATGCCGACCAGATCCTGACGGTACGCGAGAAATAAATGCCAATTTGGATCCTGTTATTGTGGTCGGTCCTGGCCCAGGACAAGCGTGATTCGCGTGACGCGTATCTGCGGGCCGCCCGGGATTACATCGCGCAGGGCAATCTCGCGAAGGCGGCGGACACCCTCGACCTGGCGCTCGATGCGAATCCGGATCTCGGCAGCGAGCCCTACCTTACGCTGATAGATTGCAGGCTGAAGCTCGATCAGAAGGAGAAGGCGCTCGAGGCTGCGGAGCGTGGCATCAAACGGTACCCCGGCTCAGGACCGCTGCTGAAAGCGGCCGGAGCGATTCTCCTTCAGGAGAACTCTACCAGCGAACGCGCGGGTGAGTTGCTGGAGCGTGGAAGCAAGGCCATACCGCAGGACCCGGGCGCACACTACGCGTACGGCCTATGGGCGTTAATGAACCATCGCGAAGAGATCGCCATTGCGGAGGAGAGGAAGGCGCTGGCTCTCTCGCCTGCCGACGACCTTAAGGTGCAGGCCCTGACTTTCATCGGCGTGGGAGAGGATGCTTTGAAGAGGCCGCAGCGCGCGGAAGCGGCATTTCGTGACGCCCTTGCGGCAAATCGCAAGCTGCCGAATCCGAATCCCAGCGCGGCGCTGGAATTCGCGATGTTCCTGACCCGGCAGTCGCGTCAAGGCGAGGCGCAAAAGTTGCTCGACGAGATTCTGAATTTCTCGCCACGCTTCGGACCGGCGCACCTGGAACGCGCCAAGTATCTCTCCTCGCAGGGCGATCTGGAATCCGCTCTGGCCGAAGCGAAGATCGCCCTCGACCAGGCTGGCCAGGACCCGAAAAGCTTGCGTGCCGCGCACGCATTCCTGGCCAGGACGTGCTTTGCGTTGGGACGAACGGACGAAGCGGAAGCGCACCAGAGCTGGATTGAATCGCACTGAAGGCTCCGCGTTACCGTTCGAGTATAAGATGGATCGGCAGGCGAACAGCCTGCGCCATCAGCGCCACACTTCAGAATGGTGTCCTTCTTGACCACCGGTCTCTCTTCGAGATGATAATTGAAGAAACTCGGCAGCGCGGTCATCGCTTCCCGCGACTCCGGGAGATCTCGTGTGGTCAATTTATCCACGCGAGTGCGCTGAGTTTATGTTCCTCATGACTGACAACAAATGGGCTCGCCTCTTGGCCTGCGTCGCCGGCTTGGTCAATCAGAAGCTCCTGCTCCAGAATGAGTATCTGGCTGCCGAGAATCGCATCCTCCGGGCTCACCTGCCCGCTCGTATCCGCCTCTCGGATCCCCAACGCTCCACCCTCGCTGAGATCGGCAAGCGACTCGGCCGCACTGGTCTTCAGCAGGTCGCCCGTGTCGCCAAGCCAGATACCATCCTTACCTGGTATCGGCGGCTCGTTGCCACCAAATTCGACGGTTCCAAATTCCGTACTTCACCCGGCCGCCCCTGCGTCGCTACCTAGGTCGAGGTGCTCGCTGATTGTGGAAGACCGGGCGTCGGGAAAGACGATGACTCTAGCGGCTTCGCGGCCTTTGTAGGACCGCCGCACCCGTCATTTTCGACCACCTTCAACAAACGCAATCGTGGCGCCTCGACGACGATTAAATCGATGCTACGGCGCCGTCTTCCTGAAATGCCATCGCGAACGGCCGCGTACCTTGGAACGGATATCGCTTCAGCGCCTCTTCGTTGATGTCGACGCCCAGTCCCGCTTTCGTGGGCAAAGGATACCGCCCTCCGACCATCCGCATCGCGGGGAAGCCCATCAGATCTTCCCAGACACGATTCTTCTCGCCGGCGTCCACAAACCCGCAGATTTCCTGAGCAAGGAAATTGGGGCCCGCGGCGTCTACGTGCAGACTGGCGATCCCGCCGATGGGTCCTTCGCATGCATGCGGTGCCATGCGAACTCCTGAAGCTTCGGCGGTGGCCGAGACCTTCCACAGTGCCGATACGCCACCCACGTGCGCGATATCGGGCTGCAGAACATCGACCACGCCCATATCGATCAGTTCCGCGTACCCAAAGGAAGCGATCAGGCGCTCACCGGTGGCGATCGGCGTGGTGGAATGGCGGACGGCGCGCGCCATCGCGCGTACGTTTTCCGGAGGGCAGATCTCTTCGGCGAACAGCAGATGCAGCGGCTCTATTTCGCGCAAAATAATGGCGGCCACTGTCGGACTGGGCCGCGCGTGAAAGTCGACGGCAAAATCCAGATCCGGCCCAAGCCCCTCGCGCAACATTTCCATGTGCGCCACGGCTCGCTTGATCTTCGCGTTCGTCTCCACGCACTCGAGCAAATCGGGCAACTGGAACTTCAGCGCGGTCACGCCCGCGGCCTTTGTTTTATCGCGAAGCTCCCGGGCCGCGGCGAGCGTCCACGCATCCGCGTGATAGTACCCGCGTACGCCGCGCGGATCGACCGGGCCGCCAAGCATCTCATACACCGGCATACCCATGACCTTGCCGCGTATGTCCCAAAGCGCCTGATCGATTCCAGAGATCGCCGACCCCAGCACGGGTCCGCCGCGGTAGAAGCTGCCGATATACATCGACTGGTAGAGATGCTCGACCTGCATGGGATCGCTGCCGATAATCAGGTCTTTCAGATCCAGCACGCAGGCCATCGCGGCGGCGGCCTTGCCCTCGAGCGTTGCCTCGCCCCAACCGGTTACGCCTTCATTGGTCTCGACTTTAACGAAGACATAGGGCCGGTCTGCCTGCGCGATCCGCTCATCGAGCGTCACGCCGAAGACACGCATATTGGTAACGCGCAGTTTGGAAGCCACATCGCGAAATGCGGCAGCGCCGGGGGGCTTGTCTTTGGCCGTGACGATTTGCGGCGCGCAGCCGCAATCGTGCAACGGCGAAAGGTTTGCCCTCCGCCTGGGGACCGCGCCTAAAGCTCCGGCCCCGGCTAACGCTGAAAGAAGTTGCCGCCGTTTCATATGCGCTCCTCACTCCAGGTATCCAGCGCTCTCTCATTCACTTCAAATCCCAGGCCGGGACGATTGAGCAAAGAGAAGAAGCCTTTATCCCCACTTTCTTTCAGTCCCGAGGCGATCTCGACGCGCATCGCGGCGTCGCGATCGGATGCGGGCACGGGGATCTGCTGGGCGTATGCAAAAAGAATCGAGGCATTCAGATGAATTCCGGCCATTGAACCGATCGGGCCTCCATTGTGGAAGGGCGCAATCCCCACGTAATGAGTCTCCGCAACAGCGGCCACGCGTTTGATTTTCGTCAGGCTGTTCAGCCCCAGGTCGGGCCGCAAAATGTTTGCCGAACCGCCGGCCAGAAGGCTCTGGAATGCGGCCATATCGGTGATGTGCCGGCCGAGGCCGATCGGCATCGTGGATTCATCCACAATCTTGGCCAGCGCATCTTGCGTCGTCACGAGCGTCGGCTCGTCGAACCAGATGGGATGAGATCGCTCAAGAGCGACTGCGACGCTCGCCGCATCTCCCGGTGTCATCGCGCCCGCCGCGTCGAGAACCCATTCGGCCGAAGCGCCCGCCAAACGCTGCATGTCCGTGTATTGCTGTCTCACCAGGTCAACGTAAGCGCGAAGTGGAATCATAGCGCCGCGGATGGGAGCGGCGGTGGTGAAGGCCTGAATCCCGTGCCCTTTCGCGCGTTCGAGTGACGGTGCGGATTCGGCGGCGGTTGCACCTTCCAGATGACCGAGCAGGCGGGCCTTGAACCGGACCGGTCCGCCCAGATACCGGTAGATCGGGACGTTTTTTGCGCGGCTCACCAGGTCGAGCATGGCGTTGCTGACAGCCGCTTCAAGCGCGGGCGCGCCGCGCAGTGCCGCGCGAATATATTCGGACTCCGTCGCGCGCCGGTCCATGACGGCAGCCCGCGCCGCAACAATTTCCGCGGCCGGCGCAGGCCCGCCTTCTCCGTAGCCCACAATGCCTCCCTGCGACTGTAGCCGCACGACGGTGTAACGGCGGTTCGAAACCGGTTCCCTCACGCGCCACGCCCGGAATTGCGTGACCTTCAGCGGGTGATTCTCGGCGGCCGGAGGAGCGAACACGATAGAACCCGCGCCGCGGAGCTTATGGCTTCTGGTTGTCATTTGATGTAAGGATCCACGTTTTCTGCGCAACAGGGTTTCTGGACGGGTTTGCGCACCATGATTTCGGTCCGCGTGCCGTTTTTGTCGTAAAGCTGCAACAGCCATCGCCCGTCGCGAGCGTTGATACCGGGTGCCTTCGGAGGCGTGTAACCGCGATCCATTACCGTTTTATAGACGGCCTGAATATCGAGAGTACCGAGGCAGACGTGATGCCACACGCCGAGTTGCTGCGGAGTGGGCGGGCCATCGTGCTGCACCATGTACTCGACCCAGTTATCGCCATCGGGCGTCAGATACGAAATCCAGTCGAGGCGATCGTCTCGAGGCCCGCCCTGCCAAAGAAAGCGAAAGCCCAGAAGGTCCTTGTAGAACTTATCCTGATCCGCCGGGCTCTTCACATGTACGCCGACATGCAGGATGTGATCGGAAATGCGCCGATCGGAGATTCCTTTGCCGCTGTATCTCGACTGAAGCGAACCCTTGAGGTACTGAACAAACTCGATGGTGTGTCCCTCAGGGTCTTTGAGGACAAAGCTGTAATTGCCGTCCGAATCCTTCGTAACTCGTGAAGGTACAGCCACGCCATGAGCCGCGAGATAATCGCGCAGTTTGCGGGCGTCCGCGGTCTCATACCCGATCTGGATCAGCTTGTCGTCCGATGGATTTTGAAGCGTGGGGGTGACTTCGATGTATTGATGCTCATTCACCTTGAAAACAGACAGCTCAGCCGGGCCGGAAACCGCCCGCTTGTGGCGGAATACCTCGTCGTACCCGAGAACGCCCACGTAGAACCTGCGAGCCTCGTCGAGGTTATCCGTCTTCACGATGAAATTCGCGATATTGCCGATCGGCGGCTTCGCCGCGGTGGCGGCCGGCAACGGCATGATTCCTGAAACCGTGGGAATCAAAAGGAAGAGCGCGCGCATCGGATCAACCCTCCTCAAACGAACTCAACCATCGTACCTCGGGAATCGGCCGCCAATTGCAACGCACGATCCGATATTCCAAACTCAAAAGTTCTATATTTGATCCAGCATGACCTTACGAATCTCCGCACTTCTGCTGCCTGCTTTGGTCAGCGGCTCCGCCCTGCGCGCGCAACCCGTCTTCCACGACAGCCAAGCGCCGCAGGTCTCGTTCGCCTCCGCCCAAATTGCTCGCGTCCTTGGACCGAAACGGGCCACGGCGGACCACGGCCTCCGCGACCTCAACTCCTTCGCAGGTTCCCTCCGCTTTGCCATCGCCGCCGGCGCCGGCGAATCGAACGCGCTGGCCCAGACGCTGCACGTCGCCCCTCTGCATAGCACGGCGCCGCAGGCGTACGCCATCCGCCGCGCGGTGCATTCCGGCCGGGTCACCATTGCCGTCCTCGGCGCCGACGCCAATGGCGCAATGTACGGCGGCCTGGATGTCGCGGAAGCCATTCGTCTCGACTTGATCGGCAAGACCGGCGATTCCGACCACTCGCCGCACATCGCGCGGCGTGGAATCAAATTCAACATTGCGCTCGACCGCCGAACCCCCACCTATTCCGATAGCAGCGATTCGGCGCAATCGAATATTCCCGAAATGTGGAGCATGGATTTCTGGCGGGAATTGCTTGACGAAATGGCGCGGCAGCGCTTCAACACGCTCTCTCTCTGGAACCTGCATCCTTTTCCGTCCATCGTCAAAGTGCCCGAATATCCCGACGTCGCGCTCAACGACGTCTGGGGCAATCGCGAACCCTTCGACCTGAAGTTCAACATGAACGCCAAGCTGATGTCTCAGCCGTTCAAACTCGGCCAGGTTGCCATCGTCAACCACCTGACCGTCGACGACAAGATCCGCTTCTGGCGAAATGTCATGCAGTACGCCAGGGACCGCGGGATCGACATCTACTGGTACACCTGGAATATCTTCGTCTGGGGCACGGAAGGCAAACACGGCATCACCGAAGACGGCAACAATCCCGAGACCATCGCTTACTTCCGCGCCAGTGTCCGTGAAACAGTCAAGACCTATCCGCTGCTGGCAGGGATCGGCATCACCGCGGGCGAGAACATGAGCAGCGCGCGGGGACCCTTCGATCACGAAGCGTGGCTGTGGAAGACCTACGGCGAAGGCGTCCGCGACGCGCTCAAAGACCAACCGAACCGCCCGTTCCGCCTGATTCACAGGTATCACCAGACGTCGCAGTCGGAATCGATCGATGCTTTCAAAGAGTACCCGGGCCCGTTCGACTTCAGTTTTAAGTACTCCGTCGCGCATATGTATTCCGAGCCGAATCCGCCGTTTATCGCGCCCGTGCTGGCGGAAATGCCGAAGAATCTCCGCACGTGGCTCGAAGTGAGAAACGACGATATTTACAGCTTCCGCTGGGGCGACCCCGACTTTGCGCGAGCTTACATCAAGAACATGCCCGGACCGGATCGCGTGGCAGGTTTCAATATGGGGCCCGATGGCTACAACTGGGGCCGCGAATTCATCGACAAGGACCCGGAAAACCCGCGGCAGCTCGTGATGCAGAAGCAATGGTACAGTTTTGCCCTGTGGGGCCGCCTGAGCTATGAGCCCGATTTGCCGAATGGGCTTTTCGAGCGGATGCTGGCCGCGCGCTTTCCCGGCGCGCCTGCCGTCAAAATATATGAGGCGATAGCCGCCGCCTCGAAAACCATCCCCCAGGTCACTCGCTTTTTCTGGCGCGACCTCGATTTCAAATGGTTCCCCGAAGCCAACATCCAAAGCGGACACGGCACCGGCTTCTTCACCGTCGCTGATTTCATCCAGGGCCAGACGATGCCCGGAAGCGGCATTCTGAATATGCGCCAGTGGCGAACGCGATTGCTCAAAGGTGAAAAGATGAACGGCATCACCCCGCTTGAAGTAGCCGCGGAATTGCAAAGGAACGCCGGCGCGGCGCACCGCCTGGTGGAGGAAGTAAGGCCGGCCGCGGGAGGAAACAAGGAACTGCGCCTCACCCTCGGCGATGCAGACGCCATGGCCGATCTCGCCGAATACTATGCCGAGAAGATACTCGCGGCGGCCGACCTCGCGTTGTTCGACAGCGACGGCAAAGCGGAACGCCGCGCCTCCGCTGTGCGCCATCTCGAGGCTGCGCTGGCTCATTGG
>Ga0326727_10012556_pt1 | contig 19232 bp, 18 predicted proteins | sample MB2enrmetagenome_FD_207643 | JGI IMG/M metagenome (GOLD analysis project Ga0326727, IMG submission 207643) | Lab enriched peat soil microbial communities from McLean, Ithaca, NY, United States - MB29MY | ecosystem: Environmental > Terrestrial > Soil > Wetlands > Peat | place: USA: New York...
AATAACTCATAGGCATACTAAGAATCTATAGAGCTAAAATATGGAAAATTGAATAAATGGAGCAATCCAATTGAATAAAGAACATTTACCATATTTCGCTGCAATTATTATTCTACTTCCAATGTTCTCAATGATCGTTGTAGGAGCAGAAAATAATAATCAAGATAATTCTCTTGAATATAGGAATGTAACTGTCAATGAAGCTTATAAAATGGTCATAAAAAACGCATTTGTCCCAAACTATAAAATATTCATTCTGGATGTTCGTACTCCTGCAGAATACAACTACACACATATTAAAGAAGCAAAATTGATACCATTAAGCAATGCGCCATCTCACGATACTGTTAATTTACCCGATGAAGAGCTGTTGGCGTGGCATATCCAAAATAATAAAGATTTGCCAAAAAACAAATGTACAAAAATACTTGTTTACTGCTTTAGTGGAAAAAGAAGTTCTGTTGCAAGTCAAATGTTGGTAAAGTCAGGTTACAAAAGAGTCTATAATATGCAAAGCGGTATCACGGCATGGGTAAATGCAAGGTATCCAGTTGTAGTTAGCCCTAATTTATGGACAGTTAATTATCCGAAGGTAGTGCAATAAAGTATTGATAGTTGCTTAAGCTATAATTTTCAGGATAGATTTATTGCAGCCCATTCAATTAGCTTGTTGAGCTGATCCCAAAACAAATTGGGCATTGTACCATAAGTTCTCAAAATCAGATTGACTCTATATCCTTTTTCCTTAACTACAACAATAGGATTTATCGTTTTTAATGATATGGATGATTTATAACAAAAACTGTGCATCAGCTAAACCTAGCAATCTTGCTTTGTAATGAAAGGAAAGAATGGAGAATAGTAATTATTACAGAACTTTCAGTACACTACGATTTGATTAAAATAGATCGCAAAGGAACTAACTAAATTTTGCTATGTTTTCTTACTAGTTTTTTGCATTTATTTGTGGAATCGGTGAATGTTGGCAGATTCCTATATTAGATGGAACGATGGAGTTATAATAATCATAAGCAAAAATTTACTTCAGTTTGCTTCTAAAAAGTATTATCAAAAGTTTTAAAGTGTTGCTCCAAATTTAAAAACTTATTAAAGTGTGGTTATCGAAGAGTTATCCTATCAATACTAAAGTTTTCAATAAGTAAGATTATAAGTTAATTAAAACATTGCATATGTGTCTACTTATAGACAATAATTCAAAATGTGGATCTTTTAACGGTGTATGGGTTTACCCCACTTCCCAACACCCAGCTATCCGTATGTCTAAATACGAAAATTGTTGATCTATTACTTATGGAGCTTATGGAATTCATATAGCAGAATCTTATGGAACATCTGGAACTAATTAACCGAAACTAAAGGAGTGAAATAAATGTTGAAATAATCATCTAGTATGAAAAGGGGACTGGCTATTTTGCTGGTAATCCTTTTTGTAGTATCACTAACAGCTATAGCAGTAAGTTCAGAACCTGTTATGGTTAAAGAGCAGAACATGGACATGAATAAGGTGGACATGAATAAGATGGACATGAATAAGATGGATACGAATAAGATGGATAGGAATAAGATGGGCATGAATAAGATAGACATAAGTAAAATAATGAGTAAGACTGACATGAGTGAGATAATGGATAAGATGAACATGAATTAGGTGGACATTGATATTGAAATTTGACAATGACCAGTACTAGTCTGGCGATGTATACCCAAAATTATCATCCCACTAACTATATAATTATTATTTCTTATTTTTCTATTTACAACTGTTATTTTGTTTAATTAGTTCCAGAAGTCCCACGAGCTCCATATGCTCTATGAGTCCCATAAGCTCCATGAGTAATGGATCAGCAATGTTTTCTGGTTACTGATGGCATTTAGGAAATTCATAGATTTTATTACAAAAGTTGTGCACAAATTAAAATAATATAAACAGAAGCTTTACTCTGAAATTAGTAATAAGTAAATATGAATATAAAATTATTGTTGGATGCTGAAATAATTTATAGGAAAATAAGTTTTATTTAGAAAAAAATTAGCCTTTGAAGGCTATGTGAATAGGTACATTAATTTGGTATTTGAGACAATTATACAGAACTCAATTCTTTTATCTTATTCTACTGAATTTATTTTTATTCTTCAAGCATTTCCTGAATTTTTTTAATATCAGCGATAGCTTCTCTTTTAATTGCTATCATCTTTTCCATAGCAGATATTTTAATTTCTAAAATTTTTATTAACTTATCCATTCTCATTACTGCAACTTCTTTCTTCTGTTCTTCACTCAGAAGCTCCCACATCTCTTCCATAGCGGTTTCCATTATAGATCCTGGTTCCATCATAGAATGTTCTTGAAACATATTGAAATATCTCCTTATTTTACAAAATTTTTTGGTAATAACTCAAACTCTCGAAAATAATTGATTGTATTCTATTATACCAAGAAAGTTTGAGTTTGATCTTGTAGCTGCAGGGTTCCAGATGCCTACAGCCTGCCGGAAAATTTACAGCGAAGTACTGGATACCAAAGATTACAACAGATTTAACTAAATATATATTTTTTGCATATATCCTAAATAGTAAAACAAAAACTAATTAGTAAGCGGATTAGGGTATGGTGCTAATATTAAGTCCATTTCAATAAGTAAAAAAAGCAAATAATAGGTGCAGGACCAATTGTGGTTAAGGACAAGAAAGCGGCTGTTTTAATATTTCAACATGTGAAAACTAAAATCTTTGGACATCACCACAACAAGTTACATCACCACCACAAATTAACAAAAGCCGTAATATTTTGCAAAATCTTTCCTTTTTTTGCATTTCTAGTGCTTTTTGTTTTTTCATAAGTTCTTTTAATGTTGGTGGAACTATGCACATACTATCAGGTTTTTTATTATCCGCAATGGACATGGGCTTTTTTTATATATCCATTATTATTTGTATATACCTATTTTCTCTGCTTTTTGCCACTACAAAAATAGGACTTATCGTTTTGATGATATGGAAAAAAATAAGAACCAGGATATTTGTCCGCAAACTATTGACTTTGCCTTAATTTCAAAGAAGGACAAAATGCTAATTACTGTTAAAAGCTAAAAATAGGGCAATATGCATAACCTTATGAGATGCCATTATTGCCCTGAAAATTAGGTGACCAACCCTTTTAACTTCTGCATGGAGAATACATCTATCAACATGAAATTAACAAAAATAATAAATTGTTTGTGCAGTTAGTAGGATAGCCAATCTGGTACTTTAAAACTTATTTTTCCATAGCAGTTTAACCCGTCTACCAACAGACTGAGCAATTTCTGTTTTGCATTTGGAAAGTGCACTGCCAGATCTTATAATTATTTTTCACGTAGTCTTTCTATTAAAACTCGTTATTAATTTATATATATTGTTGCATCACTTAGGGAAAGACATTTTTATATGATTTGAGTAGTTCTTAGTATGTCCCATGAATCACGAGTCCAGATGACAGTCAAAATTCCACTTGAATTATATAATCTAATGGCTAAATCTGTTAATGATAAGAACTACTCAAGTATGTCTGCTGTTATAGTGTCTGCACTTGAAAAAGAGATGTATAAAACGATTGATAGTACTAATGTAATACTAGAAAACGATAAAGAATTACTTCAAATCACTGCAGAACTACAAAAGTATGTCTCTGAAAACGCAGTATTACTTGCGAACTACCAGGGAGTACTAAGACTCTTAGATGATAAAGAAGATAGGACTAAGGAATTACAAGAACAGTTAAAGGTTAAGGACGTTCAATTAGAAAAAATTACGGAGACTATGAATGCGCAGGCAGTCCATATTCAAACCCTTATCACCCAAAAACAGATAGAAGCACCCGGAACAAAAAAACCCTGGTGGAGATTCTGGTAGTCCGGCTGAAGTTATATAATATGATAACATTAGAATGGAAGTATATTCTATTAAAATGGAACAAGTTAAGATGAAAATATTAACTAGTTAATAACTCATTAATTTCTTCAACCCAAAGCAAACTTTGCTAGAATTTCTTTCCGAATTGCATTTGTGTCCTGAACTATTACCTCAACATTCTCATTTTTATTCTCCGAAACGACATTCATTTTACGATATTGTCGTCTGGCGAAGTCTTCAGGGAAACGTCTCTCCAAAATCCACATGCAAATTTGGCAATTTCCCGCATCAGCTGCTTCTTTTATGCGTTCCAAAAGTGCTTTTGCGGCATCAGCATTCCGCTTTTGGATAAATTTATAAAATTCAAAATATTTTCTAGATTTCTCTATCTTGCCCCAGTTCATATATTCATTGAATGTTTTATATGTGATTCCAGCAGCTTCTGCAGCCAAAGAATATGTGAGTCCCAAAGAAATATTGTCACCAATTCTCTGTTGTATTTCATCGGTTAACTTACAAGGTCTTGCCATGGTCACACCGTTTTTTATTCCTTAGAACTAATATAAGTGGATCTTGTATATAATATTTAGTTAGTTTCGTTTTGTACGCTGTCGGGGTTTATATACATCGAACCTGAGTCATTCTCAGGCGCTCTGAGCCATTTTTTGACTATGGTAATGTATTTTACTATGAACTTCATGTAAAAGTCTCACCTGTGTGCTTAGAATAAGTCGTGTTCAGACAAAACTAAATCCCCATGCGATAAATTCATTAGGACGGTAACTACCTTTAAGATATTTTCCATATACTTTTATTACTTTAAAATAATATAAATTAAGTTATAATTTATAGAAAAATCTGATAAACCATGAATTCTGCTAATAGATAGAGTGGGAGAAGAGCGATTGTGGGGCGATTTAAGGCACTTTCTCGAGTGAGGCAAGATTTACTTAGGATTAATTATCAGCCTGTTATAGGGCCTGAGATTAATTCATTTATTGACTGGCATTGGACACCTATCTTATGTTGCATTGCGAGATCTGGAACATTTAATTTCCATTACTAATTAGTTTAAGGTATACTATTTAGAGTATGTGGGAAAACTATATAATAAATTAAATCTAGTTCTAATTCAAAGGTCTACCCTACCTTCAACCAATCCTTCAATGGGCTGCGGGATTCTCATCCCCTGCAGTTCACAAAGATCACTTTTTATATCTTGAATCAGCTGAATCACTTATAAATAGTGGTATCGAATGCAAACAGACGCGATTACAATAGATGTTTACGATGTGTATGGCAAGAAGTTAATCAAAGGAATTACACCAGTAAATCCAACCAACCAGACACTGCCGAGTTTAAAGACTATAGACATCAATGAAAAACATGCTAGAATACGAAATAAGTAGGGATGATTTTAATTCCCAGATAATTATTTTGAATGAAATGTGAATTTATTGATAATATTTAATAAGTTCGTTGCTTATTAGACGTATCTGGTTAAAATATCGCCTATCTTTAATATAAATCCATATATTTTGATATTATTTAGTTTTGATATCACTATTTAGAATATATGCACAAAACATATAATAGGTTAAATTTAGTTATAGTTTAAGGGTTTTCCAGTACCCAATAATCTACTTTCTATAGAGCTGCAGGCATTTCCTCACCTGCAGTTCACAAAGAGCACCTTTTTTGATATTAAAAATCAACCTAGTCCCCTAAGCTAATTAAATAAAGTAAAAGAAAATCGATTGCAGAACGATTTAATTTATTTTCTTCAGTAGGAAAGGTTATTGACTTAGTGGAAATTATAAGCGTGTTATAGGGCCTGAGATTAAAGTCATTTATTGACTAACATTGAACAGCTATCTTATGTTATAATTGCGAGATCCGGAACACATAATTTCAATTGCTATTTAGTTTAATTTAGTAGTATTTAGAATATATGCAAAACCTATATATAAAATTAAATATAGTTTCTATTTAAAGGTTTTCTGGAACCTTTACTTGGACATCGTATCCTGCTGCAGGTAACGACCCCCTGCAGCTACAAGATCAAATTTTATGATATTAGGATTAACAGAATAACCTAAGCGAATTAAATAAAGGAACTCTCATTTTTGAATTTGGGATATAATAGGTTAATATTATCTCTTTTGTTTACATGACCCTACAAAGGCTTGCTGAGATGGTGATTCAAAAATATTAGACAGCGCAAATATCAGAAATGTATATTTTAAATACTAATTAGTTTTAGTAAACAATATTTATAATATATGCAAAAGCTATATATTAAATTGAATCTAGTTATCATTTAAAGGTATTCAGGTACCTTCGAACAGACCTTCTATGAACTGCAGGCATGGACGCACCTGCAGCTCAAAATATTAATGTTTTGGCATCTAAGAACAGCAGGATATCTATAATTGGGGGTATTAAATGAGTACAGACACGATTCTAATAGATGTTTACGATAGATATGGCAAGAAATTAATCAAAGGCATCACATCGGTAAATCCAACCAACCATTCAAGGCCGATTTTCAAAGACTATAGAGACCAATGAAAATTACGCTAGAATAGGAAAGAAATACCTGAAGAAATTCCAGATGAAATTAATGAAGACGATTTTGTAAGATACATGCTCAATACAATAAACTTGATAATAGAATATGACTGGGATTATAATTTCGTAAAAGATGACTTGCTCTTAGAGCATTTCTTTAATCATGATAGGGTGCTTGGAGTCGATTCCATCGAGGAGCATTACTATGTAAAAAAAATAATAGATAATCAAGCTTTACCAAGTGGATCGATCCAACCACACAATATGCTGCTACAAGAGAAGGAATTAGCTGACTTGAAACTAGCCGGCGAATTTATAATAAAATATAAACAGCCTACAAAATTTAGCGATGTTTCTGATAATTTAGATGAAGTATACCAGGCAGTAGTAAAATGTGCTTCATACTATCAAAAGAATCAATACGAATTAGAGTTAGCTAACGTGCTGCATTTGTCTTTGATTTCCATAATAGCTAATTTTTGCAACGCTCAGACCCATACCAATGATCTACTCTATATCCCTTTTTTCACAAAAAAAATAAAGTCAAGAGTCAATGAGTGAGCTTACAAATGGTATCCTAATGCAGAGATTTTGCTATAAAACCTGTGCATTAGTATAAAAGATAAATCATAATTTTTGTGGTTAAGAAATAAAATACAGAGTCAATCAGAATTTACAGGACTTTGGGTACACTGCCACTGACTATTCAGTTATATAAATGAAAACTTGATAACAGGAAATAAATATGTCTCTAAAGAATAAGGCTTTGTAGATTTAGTGACACTTACTTTTGAAGACCATAAAAAATTTAAAGCATTGGCCATAACCCTTTACTAGTCTCTAAATTACGTATTCAAAGCAAAAATCAAGCATATAAAGCATCATAATTTGAATTTAGATATTCCAAAATTTAAAGTGTTGGAAAGTCAGGTGCCGATGGTTTCTAAGTTCAATCACGTAAATCCTAACTTGAAAAAGAAATTCACTTACATTAATAATTCTCAAAGGATGTGATTAAGATGGATAGTTCTACACTGAAGCCTGGTTTATCCTATGAATTTAAGTTTAAAATCCCCGAAAATAAAACTGTTCCTTTCCTTTATCCAGAAGCGCCTGAATTTCAGGTTATACCCAAAGTTTTTGCTACTGGTTTTATGGTCGGATTATTTGAATGGACCTGCATCCAAGCAATAAATCCTTATCTAGACTGGCCTAGTGAGCAGACCGTGGGCACAGATGTTAAATTAAGTCATTTGGCGGCCACACCCCCCGGTCTGATCGTTACTGTAAAGATAAAGTTGGAAAAAATCGAAGGGAGAAAGCTCACATTTTCAATCATAGCTGATGATGGTGTTGAAAAGATTTCTGAAGGGACACATGAAAGATTTATAATAAACGCTGCCAAATTTAATGCAAAAGCTGAAGCAAAGGCTGAAAGTGTTCGAAATACAATTTAATGAAATCTAAGAAGATCAGCCCAAAAGTAATTTTATTATGAATCATTAAGAGCCTTCAGAATGCTTTCATGATTCAAACTTGCTCATTCATTAGAAATAAGAGATTTAATTAATCAAATTTTAGGTTTTGAGATAATCCTCAGCGTAAATCTGAAACATTGTTTTTTCCAACGTAACGCCAAATAAAGTGATTGGTATAAAACTAAAAATTACTAGACTTTGGACTAGTGTCTTTTTACAGGATTTCTTATAGAATTATAGTTTTTTGACGACTGTACTTTTTACCAAATTAAAAAGGTGTAAGCATGTCTCACATAGTAGAATTAATGGGAAAAACCAAAGTAGTCATAAAGGATGGCAAAGTTATTGAAGTCGGCGAGCCTGAAATCGAATGGTGTCCCCTAATTTCCAAGATGGATGGAGTACAGAAAATAATTTCCGATGAAGTTAAAAAGAATATGGAGTCAAAGATAAGCGACTTTGGAATGTTCACAGCCAGGCGTAAACTCATCGGAAATGATACATTTGTGGCTTTCGGAGCTTCAGAAATAATGATGTCTGGTTTGAGTAGCGGTTTTATTGAGACAACTGTAACGGCCTGTGATGGAGCAGGAACTGTCATATCCAACAATCCAGCTCTTGTCCAAGATATTGGGGGTAGGATGTCAGGATTAGTAGAAACAGAGCCAATAGAAGGCGTTATAAATGGGATTCAAGAATTAGGTGGGACAGTGCTCGATCCTAATACAGCGACCATCGATCCTGTAGGTGGGATCAGGAAAGCTGTAGAACTTGGTTATAAAAAGATAGCAGTAACCGTAGCTAATTCAAAAACCGCAAAACAACTAAGAGAGCTCGAAAACGAACTAAAAATTGATATTATAGTCATCGGCGTGCACGTAACAGGTATTAGTAAGGAAGAAGCTCAAATCCTTCTAAAAAATTCAGATATCGTGATTAGTTGTGCTTCTAAATATATTAGGGAGCTAGCAGAGCCACTTGTTCAAGTAGCGGCTGCAATTTCACTTTTTGCTTTGACTCAAAAAGGAAAAGAATTGGTGATTGAAAGGGCAAAGGATATCAAAAGGCCCATCTTGATCAATACCACAGATTTGCCTGTGGTACCTGAGCATAAGCAGCCCAGAAATTTAAAATGAAAGGCACTTCACTATTGAGCAGATTATTTTTAAATTTGTAATATTTTTAGACTTGTCAAAATTCATAATCTTACAAATATATGGTTCAAAACCCCCTTAGCCCACAAAGTCCACGAAAATCACTTTAGCAATTTTATGATCGGTTGTATGGGAAAATAACTTGATTAAAACTTTTTATGACTATTATCAAGTGATTTTTCAGCAAGAGCGAACAAATCATAATAAACGCTTTCTATGCCTTTTGGAGTCTGGTATTTATTCAGCTCCGCCAAGATTTCAGCCTTTATGTTGTCGCGTACTGATACCAAAGTGTTACCCAGAAAATTCCCAAAAGAGCTCGCTTCGACGTATTCCAAGCATTTAGCAGGGGTTTCGAAATACCGTGAGTCTCTTTTTAGCTTTATTTCCATTACCCTAAAACCCAATTTTCTTAACAGTGAATCCAGTTCTACTGTATTTACTGGAGCGCTGAAGTCTGCGCCTTCATCAATGATTCCAGCCTCCCTGAGCACTTCTTTTGCTATTATTTTTACAGTGAACGGATGGTCCTTATCACCGGTACATATACCAAGCTTTCCACCGGGCTTTAATACCCTGTAAATATTATTCAGGGCTTCTTCTTTATCATTTATCCAGTGAAAAACTGCGTTCAGGTATACAACATCGAATACATCTTCACCATAGCGACCGATGTCATCACTGCTTCCCAGCTCAAAAGTTACGTTTCCTGGATTCATTTGAGTGAGTTTCCGATGGGCTACTTCGATTCTTTGGGGAGAAAGATCAATACCAGTAATATGGTCAACCTTACTTGCTAGTTTTAATGTGAGACGTCCAGTACCACAGCCTACATCCAACACCTTATATCTGGCTGAGATATTTAACTGCTCTACTAAAGCCAGCTCGTTAATGTATTGATATTTGCTTACTTTGTCATACTTTTCTGCTAGTGATTCACTATCATGGTTCACGTTGATCATTAATATCATTCTCTAGGATTTATTTGTCAATTTATGCCTAAAATTGTTAGTTATTTGAGAATTAATTTTAACAAAAACGGCAAATAGGTACTGTTTTCAAGAATAAAAAAATCCGTTTAATAACAAGAGTTATAATTGGATGAGAGATAAGAAAATACATAGTTTAAGACAAACAACATTAAAAAAATTTATAAGTAAGAAAGCAAATATTTCCTGGTCGAACAGACAAAAAAACACATACAGTTAATTAGATACTGTTGATATGTGCCTCATCAACAGTATCAAACCTCTCCAATTCATAATGCACTTTGATTTCCATAATGGTTAATTTTTGCATTTTTAGATCTATTCTCAGCAACCAAAAGTTCTTGATATTTTTCAGATGAAAGTGTTATTCTGTAGAAGTTTCCTTCTTATTTCATCTCGATTTAGTATATATATTCATTTATATTGATATTTATTCTTAAACATGAAACGTAACTGTTCAAAAAGTAATTTTATATTCAATCAGAACAGAAGTTAATTATTTAGTAAGTAATACACTAAGTATTACACAATATGTTTAGAAAAAATGAAAAATATTGAAATAACTATACTAGAACTTACTGGTAGTAGTAAGCTCTAGATACTCTCAAAATTGCATACAACAAGAGTGATACACCATTTTTAGTCTTTGAACAATAGCTATCGAAGATTACTTAAAATTTGAGAAGTAAAGTTTGGGTTTTAGGAAGATTACATCTTAAGAATATAAATAAAATGAAGAATAAGAATTAGTGAAACATTATTAAATAAATGAATAAGGAGATATACATGAAAACAGATCCTAACATAAAAAACAATGTAAATATAATAAAAAAAATAGTAATTTGCACTGAACTTCTGGTTTTGTTCTTGGTAATATGTTCATCAATAGCAATGGCATATTCAGGATTTTCAGAAGAAAACAAACCAATATTCGTACCTTCTGATTATAAATTTATTCACACAGATATTATAAACCAAACTGAATTTACTCCAAAGGTTGGACTTGCTCCAGAAAATCCTAAATTTACCGAATACCATAATAGAAAACCTGTCTACCAAACAACACAGTCACCAGGTAGACATAAATCTGGCTTCTCACCCTCACCTGTGGACCTTAGTCATCTCAAACATCCTTCAGTACCAGGCATATATGCTTCAGCAAGCACGTCTACTCCAACTTCCTATGACTTACGAACTCTGAACAGGGTAACCCCTGTGGAAAACCAAGGTGATGCAGGTACATGCTGGACATTTGCAACTTATGGATCCCTTGAATCATATTTAATGCCAGGAGAAACCTGGAGTTTTTCAGAAAATAATCTTAAAAACCTGCTTTCTTCTGCAGATCTGGAAGGTTTTGATGTTGGTCCCAACGACGGGGGAGACTCTATGATGTCAACTGCCTATCTGGCACGCTGGACAGGACCTGTGAACACCAGCGATGATCCTTATAATGATACATCGAGCTTTTCGCCCACAGAGCTTGGCTTGCCCATACATAAACATGTACAAAACGTAACTTTTCTTCCGACCAGAAATGGTCCTACGGACAATCTGGACATAAAACAAGCAATTATGAATTATGGGGGAGTAGCTACTGACCTGTATTTTGACCCCTATAATACCAATAGTAATAATTATAACCAAAACACATATGGTTATTACTATAATGGAGAGACGCCAGCTGACCATGAAGTGACCATTGTAGGCTGGAACGACTCCTTTAGTAAGAATAATTTCTCCACAACTCCACCCGGAGACGGAGCGTTTATCATAAAAAATAGCTGGGGTATAACTGCAGTAGATTGGGGTGATATAAACAATGATAATGGATATTTCTATGTTTCCTATTATGATTCTAATATAGGATATGATGAGAATACACTCTTCATGGCCGAAAATCCTAATGATTACACAAATATTTACCAATACGATCCACTTGGATGGACCCAGCAAATTAACATCTCTCAAACTAATCCCACAACTGGCTGGGGTGCAAATATTTTTACTGCGAAGTCTAATGAAGTCCTCAAGGCGGTAAGTTTCTATACAACAGACTTAAACTGCAATTATGTAATTAACATCTACAATAATACAGGATCCAATCCCATTAGTCAAGCTGGTCCTGCTCTTACTCAAAGTGGAACAATTCCAAATGCAGGCTATAATACAGTTCCACTGAATTCCGGAGTTCAGCTCAATGCCGGCCAAAAATTCTCCGTAGTACTGGAGCTTATAAATCCTGTATACAATTATCCAATTGCTGTGGAAATGCCGATCTCTGGGTACAGTAGTCAAGCAAAAGCAAACGCATCAGAAAGTTTTGTAAGTTCTGATGGAAAGACCTGGACCGATATAACAACAGAGCCAAGTTATGCAAATACTGATGTGTGCATCAAAGCATTTACTGATCCACAGGGTCCTTCTATAAAAGGTCTTCCTATAGCTAAGTTCAGTACCAACGCAACAAATGGCTATGTTCCCCTTACGGTTCAATTTACAGACCGCTCGACAAATGCAACCTGGCAGAGATGGAACTTTGGAGACAGCGCTAGCTCAATTCAGAAGAATCCAACGCATACTTACCGTGCAGCAGGAGTATATACAGTTAATCTGACAGTAAGCAATGCAGTCGGTACAAATTCAATACTTTCTACAATCAATGTTTTGACAAAAACTCCTCAAAAGATTTTTACAACTACCTAAAGTAACCATGGTAACTCATACACTTACAGGGGGGGTCACCACTAACGAATATCTATTTGTGGTACCATCACTGATAGAGCTAATAAGAATAATCGTTGAATCTAAGAGCTATTGAGTATGAAATAAAACAGCATCATAGCCTTTATTTCAAGGCACAAGGATAAACTCTTGATAAACTGCCTTGAATCGATGGCTATATTTCCATTTCCCACATGATGCATGGACAGGTTTGAGTAAAATTACAGGATCGATGACTATGATTGCATTCTCTCCCATCTCATATATGCACAGCTTTTGTGGCAAAACCTGCGTATTTTTCCAGTTTCAGCCAAAATTCAAGAGCATTTTTTACACTTATTTAAAGGAAAAAGCACCGCTTTTACTAAAATCAATGCTAGACGTTAATGATATTAAAAATTAATAGAATATTTTAAGGATAGCAGAAGCCATATTTAAAATCAAAGAATAATGAACGGGAAGAGAAAAGTAAGGTCAAAATTTGCGGAAAAGATTTGGACATAATTCCTGCGAAGAAAAAAATTCAAGGTAAATCGGAATTCTCTTAAGTATGTGACCATCTTGCAAAGTATGATATTCCATCTTGATATAAATCAGTGGTATTATCTATAGCAACTTTTTTTGTGTCATAAGATGTGTGTATAAATTACCCGTTTCCTATGTATATTCCTACATGATCGGAAAGCCAATACTTTTTGTCGTTTTTAATGACATCCTTTTCCCAAAAGAATACATCTCCAGGAGTTGAAGAGCTTATGTTAACATAATTTGTATTTCTTTTCATATTAGGCACAGTTTGGAATACTATACTTTTGGCTCCAACTTGTTTGTATACTTGATATACTAAGTGAGAGCAATCAATGCTCGATCTATCATCGCCACCATGTACGGAGTCAAAACTCCAATCCAACTTTTTGCGGCTTTTACTACTGCGGACTCGGATACCCCTACAGGAGCTGCTACTACCAGGGGTATGCATGCTATTAGAATAACTACAATGAGTAAGACTATCGCTTTTTGCTTATTTGTTTCCATTTTCTTCCAATCTCCATCCCAGAAACGTACATTTCGCGGGTCTAGTTCTATGGCTTTCGCAATGCAAAACATACTAAAAAAGCAGATTAAAGGGTACATAGCAGATTTTGCAAAAGATTCAGCATTCTACCAAATCAAGTGCATTAAAAAAGACAGATTGAAAGCTTGAAAGAGTTGTATCTACTGTTTACCCTGATACAGTCACTTTGAATATATATAGTTTCAGGTATATTTAACTCGAAATCAGATCAACATCTTCCAAGTAATTCTTTATCCACATACCTACCGGTTATTTCACAATCCTTTTGAGTTGTGGTGTCTACTGGTGTCTACACTACAATATACAATTATCTCCGTAGTTATTTCAAATTAATTCTATAAAAATTTGCTTCTAAACAAAAAATAATCCCACATAAGATTTTTCGTAGTCAAAAAACAAATATATATTAATAATTATTTTTTATTATTTGTGAAGTTATCATAATCTAATAGTATTCTTTGTCTGGAGAAGAAAAACTACCTTAAGCCTATCAGCAGCTTATCACTTGCTTATATTTATGACTATAAGATCGGATTTATTTGATCTGTTTAAGTAAAGTATTTTTCTTGTTCCTGACTTCGGAATCATGTGGGTTGATTTCAATTGCTTTGTCATATACTTTTATTGCTTCATCATACATTATTAATTTTACCAGAGTGTCCCCTTTACCTTCCCAAGCTTTTGAATCTGAATCATTTGAGTTAATACTAATTGTGTATTCATACACTTTTAGTGCTTCATCGAACCTGCTTAATTGGCATGGAGCATTTCCTTTATTGCTCCAAGCATCTGAATACCGCGAGTTAAGTTCAATTGCTTTGTTATATGCTGTTACTGCTTCATCATCTCCAAGCTTCTGATGCAGATGGGTCAATTTCAATTGCTCTAGCATATGCTTTTATTGCTTCATCGGAATCACCTAGTTTACTTAAAGTAACTGCTTTATTGTACCAAACTGCAGAATTGTGTGGGTCAATTTCACTTGCTTTGTCATATGTTGTTATTGCTTCATCATACTTGTTTAAATTATCAAGAACAACTCCTTTATTGTACCAAGCTTTTGAATTCTGCGGGTTAATGCCAATTACTTTATCATATGCTTTTATTGCTTCATCGGATTTATTTAATCTATTTAGAGTAACTGCTTTATTGTACCAAGCTTCTGAATCAAGCGGGTTAATTTCAATTGCTTTGTCATATGCTTTTATTGCTTTATCGGGTTGATTTAATTGGCCTAGAACATCTCCTTTGTTGTTCCAAGCATCTGCATTTTTTGGGTTAGTTTCAATTGCTTTGTCATATGCTTTTACTGCTTCATTGGAATCACCTAATTTCGCTAAAGTTACTCCTTTATTGTTCCAAGCATTCGAATTCTGCGGATTAATTTCAATTGCTTTCTCATAAGCTTTTATTGCTCCATCATATTTTCCTAATTTGCTTAGAATGTTTCCTTTTTTGTACCAAGCATCTGAGTCCTGCGGGTTAATCTCAATTGCTTTGTCATATGCTTTTATGGATTCATTGTACTTTTCTGAGCTCATTAGCTCGCTTCCTTTGTGGACCCAAACATTTGTAGATTGTGCCGCGCCAGCTATACCCACTAGGATTAAAAGCGCCAATGCAGTGATTCCTAAAACCGTTATGATCATACGCTTTCTACTTGCTTTATCACATTTTGCTTCGTTCATTTTCAGTCTCTCGATATTTGTTCAGATATTAATACTTAAAAACAACTACAAAAACACAAATATATAATACTTCAATCTACAAAGTAAACTTTTCTACTTAAAAAATATATTTACGCATTAATTAAAATAATGAGTATATTATTTTTCTTAAGATTTAAAGCTCAACTCATCTCTTTTGGTTGTTTGAACAGTGCCAATGTACCAGTTTTGATCATCATTTATTTTCAATTAATTGCCAAGTTTGAGCATAAATTAACCAATAAACCCCTACCATCAGCAGGAACTGTATTGATTGCAGGTCAGCAACAACAATTGACTGCAACTTTAACACCAAATGATATCGTAAACTATACTACAGCATCAGCGAATGTTAAAATCAATGTACTGAATCCCACGCAGAAAATTAATCAAATGATCACTTTTATACAAGGTATAACCACTTCTGGTGAGCTTGATGGAGAATCATTTTATGAACTAATAGCTATACTCAACGCCGCAGAGACAAATCTGAATGGAATAGAAAGTGATCCAAGTGTGGGAAATCCATTTGCAGAACCTGCTGAACTTAATACTTTTATTGACCATGTAAAAGATCAGATAGATCGGGGAGTACTTTCGCCGACCAATGGGCAGACACTGATTGATGCAGCAAATAATATCGTGAATTCTTTAAGCAATCCAGTTAAGTAAGTATAGATTATTTGAAAAGAATAATGCAACACGGCTAAAAACATAAATTGCTCAGTCTGTTTGCAGAACAAGTTAACAGTTAGGGAAAAATAAACTTTAAAGCATCAGGTTGATCATCTCACTAACTACACAAACAATATTTTATCGTTGTTAATTTCATGTTGATAGATGCAAACTCCATGCATAAAGTAAAAGGGTTGGGAACTTAATTTTCAGGGCAATAATAACATTCTTTAAGGTAATAGATATTGCCCTAATTCTTTTTTGAGCCTTCCACGGTACTTATTATTTTGTCCAGAACTTGTACGCTGGATACTATTTAAGGAAATAGACAAATCGAAGAACTCAAAAATGCTCTGGAAAGAAGATATCAAACACGATCAGAATAATTTAACCCCCTTACCATATTTTGGTGTTTTAACTTCTTTTCACATAACTATATAGTTTTCCCTTAAGTCGTTGATTGAGTACTAATGAAGTGCTGAACCTTGTTGGTATAAAAGAGACAATTATATATCTATCCAATTTCCGACGTCTCCCATGTATAATTGTCTATACTTAAAAGAAAGTGGGAAAACATTTAATGCGTCACCTCTTTTCATAAAACCATATATAACATTAAATCAATAACAAACAAAATGGCTTTTATTATAATCATGCTAATGGCATAGCTTCTAGAGATTTTGTGGTCGCTATTTCCAAAGAATAAGAGACGTCGGAAATGTGATACACATACATATAGTTAATTTCTTTTTTTGATATGTGGAACAAATACTTCTTGTGGCACTTTTGCAATCGTTTGTAATCGAAAATCTTGAAGCAGTATTTCCAACAAAGCTGCTATTAACGAAATTTTTTCAACTATTCTATTTCTACCATGTCCACCTTTGTATTCTAGAGTCGATGTAACAATCCCCATCTGATCAAGTTCATTGGTGAGGTCTATAACCCGTCTATGTGTTAGGAAATCAACATCTATAGCTGTACATAGCTTCTTATATACATTATACATTATTGAGACTGTACATTTTGTTCCGGTATTCAGGCTATATATACATGCAAGCAATACTATTTTTGATTGAGTCGGCAATGCTTTAATCATTTCGAGCACACCATCAACTTCTATTTTATCTCTGGCGGCTCTAACGTCTGATTCTTCTACAATGGAACTTTTCCGAATCTCTGCGAGCTCTCCAGCAACCCTTAAGACGGTCGATAGCCTTCCTGGCGTCTCCGTGTTCTTGAGCACCATAGGCAGCACATAGATCGATTGCAATTTCAGCTACAGAGCCTTGTCGAAAAGCAATCTCAACTCTTGCTTTTATAATATCAGCTAATTGGTTAGCATTATAAGGTGTGATCATTAAGTTGTTTTCAGCTAGAACACTAATCAAGTGCGGAGGAAATCTTTCGTGGATTTTTAAGTCATTTGTAATACCAATTACACAAGGGGCATTATCTGATTTTTCGGAAACAGTTCTAATGATATTGTTGATCATTTGTGGACTTTCAGTTTTATCTATTTCGTCTAATATTATAACTATAATTCCGGGATATTCATTCACTAAATGTTCAAAGTAGTTGCAGTGATTTGATCTAGAATTTCCTATTCGCTTTCTGGTTTCTCCTTCAGGAATGGGCATTTTGTCATTGATATTTTTCCAGATAGCATTCTCAGTCCTATATTTTTCACAATTAACGTTTATAATACATAATTCTATATTTATAATAGTAGCTTCTTTAATTGCTTCTTCCAATACCCATTTTGTAAGAATTGTTTTACCACTACCTGGTTTCCCGTATACAAAAATGTTGTTTGGAGATATTATGCGAAAAATGTCATCCAGAAATTCACAATACGTTTTGATTTCGTGATCCCTATGTAGGATATCTGAGATCCCATGAAGAGGATAGTTCGGCTTAAGAGCTCTCTTGTTCGTGAAAATGCTATTTTCAATATCATGCGCTTCTGTAAATAACATTTTTCCTGGCACGATACACACTCCTAAAATCTTATTTTTGCTATTTCTCTAATTTCAATTTACGTAGGAATATTTAATAATATGCATTTTTTCCGACATAATTACTTATCATAGCTAATACATGGGAGACGTCGGAAATGGGATATACAGATTAATAGAACTACTACCTAACGGAACTACTACAAACTACATTTGCTCAGAAATCTATAGCACTTTTGAGTTTTTAGTTCGTTTATTTTTGATAATATCCTAGTGGATCGTTTATGGATTTAATTCGGGGGAATATGCAACCAAAAGAAACTAAGTCACTTATTAACTGTGCAACAAGCAAAATAATATCTCATATATTTATATAGAAGCTAAATTTTTTTATATTCAATGAAATTAAATTGAGTTGGAGAGATAAAATGGATAACAAGAAATCAATGAAAATAGGATTTACGGTTCCGTTGCAAAAAAATATGAGCTCGATACTGTGAAATAAATAGGAATTTAAGAGTATATAATATGCCATTAAATGCCTTTAAATGGAAAAACTTTGTAGGCGAGATCATTCTGCAAACAGTAAAATGGTATTTAAAATATCCATTGAGCTATAGAAATTTAAATGAAATGATGGCAGAAAGAGGAATAAAAGTCCACCATAAAACAATCATGAGATAGGTACATCAATATTCACCTGAGATAGAAAAGATGATAAGAAGGCATTTAAGACCAACAAATGATTCATGGAGAGTTGATGAAACCTATATCAAAGTAAAAGGTAAATGGAGATATCTTTACCGAGCAGTTGACTTAGATGGAGATACAATTGATTTCATGTTAAGTTTAAAACGAGATAGAAAAGCAGCAAAGAGATTCTTTAAAAAAGCTTTGAGTTCTAATCATAACCAAATTCCAAGAGTAATAACAGTTGATAAGAATCCAGCTTATCTACCTGCTATAGATGAACTGAAAAATGAGAAGAAC
>Ga0326727_10012558_pt1 | contig 19230 bp, 14 predicted proteins | sample MB2enrmetagenome_FD_207643 | JGI IMG/M metagenome (GOLD analysis project Ga0326727, IMG submission 207643) | Lab enriched peat soil microbial communities from McLean, Ithaca, NY, United States - MB29MY | ecosystem: Environmental > Terrestrial > Soil > Wetlands > Peat | place: USA: New York...
ATTCTTGCGCACCGAGCGAAGGCCTTTCTCGGCATTGTTCGGGCGGGAGAATTGCGGTTTCCCAGGTCTGATCCGCCGCGGCGGACCAAACCTGTGGCACCCAAAGTCAGCGTCAGATTGAGGTACGGGTCACCCGCCGCTCAGTATTCGGTTCGGACCATCTGGAGCGCGGGGCCTTGCTTTTCACTTTCGTTCACGAACTCCGCCTTGTCCGGGCCGGTGAGCGTCAGACGGAAGCGGATTGGGGGATCCGACAGGCTTCCGGGAGGATGGGCGCGCCGGTGACTGACCAGAAACTGAAGGGTCTTGCCATCGAAAGTGGGGTTGAGCATGGGTTCCGGAATTCCAGGCGAAGCCGTAAACGGTTCATTGACGGTGTTTCGGCGCAGCATGTAGAAGAGGACCGCGCCCGACAAACTGCTGCCTTCGTCTGAAACGACGATGGTGACAATGGGAGGTTGTCCTTCTCGCCGCGCCAGACCCCCGTAATGACTGGCTTGCCGGCGGACGGCGCTTGCCCCGAGGCATTCATCTGACCAAGAGCGATCGCGGCGAAGAACAGCAGGGCCAACGTGCGCACAATCTTGGATGGGTTCATGGGTTCTCCTCAAAGGCGTCGAGTATACATAATTCACTCGCGGGCGGCCCAACCTCTCTTAGCCGCTAAAGCGGGAGCGCCCCATCTTTCGCATACTTTGCGAGGGATGGGGCGCTTTTTTATCGGCGGAGCAAGGGCGGGGCGTTCGGCTTTGGTCTATTTTGCCTTGCCCTTGGCGGCCGGTTTGGCGGTCGTGCTGTTGTGCTTCTCGTTGTAGATCTGCTTGGAGCTCTTGTTCTGCTCCTTGTTGACCTGCTGCTTCTGCTGGGCGTTGAGCGCGCCACCGTTGGCGGTGCGGTCGTTGTGGACCTGCTGGGCGATGCCGGCCTGGGTCTGGTTGGTGCGGGCGGCCTCGCCGGAGGTCATCTGGCCGCTGCGCAGGCCGTTGGCGGTACGCTGCTGCTGGTTGGCTTCGCGGTTGTCGACGGCGTTGGGCTTGACGGTGTTGCCGTTATGCTTCTCGTTGTAAATCTGGCGGCTGGCGGCGTTCTGCTCGCTGTTGATCTGCTGGCGCTCCTGGCCGGTGAGATGGCCGCCGTTGGCGGCGCGATCGTTGTGCACCTGCTGGTCGATGCGGGACTGGGTGCGCTCGGCGCGGGCAGCTTCGCCAGAGGTCATCTGGCCGCTGCGCAGGCCGTTGGCGATGCGCTGGTCCTGGTTGGCCTCGCGAGTGTTGGGGTTGTAGTTGCGGCCCACGGAACGGTCGGCGGCCGAGATGGGCTGGGACTGAGCGTGCTGCTGGGCGACCTGATGGTACGCGTTGATGTTGGAGGAGGCCGGGGTTCCCGGTTTGCCATGGTTGACCGAGGCCAACTGGGAACGGTCCTGGGCGGCAAAACTCTCATGCTGGGCCTGGCGGGCGGTGGGCTCGAAGTGATGCTCTCTGGCCGCCTGCATCTCCGCGGGCGAAGCATGCGCCTGGATGCCCGCGCCGCCGTTGAAGCTGGCGTGGCCCTCGTTGACAATGGTGTTGCGTTCGATGACGGTGCGATCCTCGTAGACGTTGGTTACGTGCACGCCGCCGAAGTTGGCCACGGCGCGGTTGTAAGCAAATACGCCGCCGCGCCACTCGCCGCCGAAGAAGCCGACGCCGCCATAGCCGAAGCCGTAGTTGACGCCGCCGTAGAAGCCGACATGGGGCCCCCAATAGCCGCCATGCCATCCGTAAACGCCGCCCTCAAAGCCCCAGTAGCCGGGGGTCCAGAGAAGGCCGACGCTGGGAGGGTGCACCCAAACACCGGGAACCCAATAGTAGCCCGCGTCCCCATAGGCCCAGTAGCCGGGGGTCCAGATAAAGCCGGGGGCGGGCAGCGGCGGCTGCTCATAAACGGGCAGCGCGGGCGGAGCAATGCCGACGGAGACAAAGACGCCGGCGTGAGCGGGCGCGGCGAACAGGATGAGCATCGACACTGCGATCGAGCCGATAAGAAAGAGGTTGCGGAATCTTGATTGCAAAGACATGTGAATTCTCCCTTGTTCCGGACGCAGGAAGCCCGAAGACCACCTCGGCTGCCCGGGCTTTTTGGATACGAATATTGGAACACGGGATGGGGAGATTTGTCGCTGCGAGGTTTGGGCGGAGGTTCGAATTCAGCATCCCGCACGGGGTCGGAAAACTTGCAGACTTGGGCAGAGTGTCTTGCCCGCAAGGGCTAAGGCCCCGTTGACATTGCGGGCGTTATCGGCACGACTGAAGTCGTGCCCTTTCAAAACAGGACTCATTCACAGATTGCTCGAAGCGCTTCGGCCATTTCTTTGAGGATTGCGCCGGCGGCTTCGGCGGGGTCGGGGGCCTGGGTAATGGGGCGGCCCACGACCAGGTAGCTGGCGCCCTGGCGTAGGGCTTCGGCGGGAGTGGCGATGCGCTTCTGGTCGCCTATGTCGGCGCCGGCGGGGCGGATGCCGGGAACGACGAGGACGCCCTCGGGGCCAATGAGGCCGCGCAGGGAGGCTACCTCGTGGGGCGAGCAGACGAAGCCGCGCAGGCCGCCGGCCAGGCCCATGCGCGCCAGCAGTTCCGCCTGTGCCGCCGGGGAAAGGTCGGCGCCGACGGCGTTCATCTGGGCCGCGTCCATGCTGGTGAGGACGGTGACGGCGAGGAGTTCGGGCGGGTCAGCGAGGCCGGCGAGCGCGGCTTTGGCGGCGGCCAGCATGGCGGGACCGCCGGCGGCGTGGACGGTGATCATGCGCACGCCCAGCGCGGCGGCGGAACGGACGGCGGCGGCGACGGTGTTGGGAATGTCGTGGAACTTGAGATCGAGGAAGACGGAGTGGCCGCGCCTGACGAGCGGCTCGAGGACGGCGGGACCGGCGGCGACAAACAGCTCCAGCCCCACCTTGAACCATTGGCAGTTGCCTTCGAGCTGGGCGACGAGGCGGGCGGCAGAGGCCGCGCTGGGCACGTCGAGGGCGACGATGAGGCGGCGGCGCGCCTCTTGGCGCGGGTCCGGCCGGGGGGGAACGGCGGGGCGGGCGGTCACAAAGGTCGGATTCAGCCGGTCGGGGATGGGCATAGTTGCATCGTAAAGCATTCCGGGCCGCGGCGATTGCGCGCGGGGCACCCTGTTACGACGGCTGTATTTCCTTCATGCCGCGGAGAAGCCCCCAAGGCCGGGGCCTGAAGGACCCCCATTCGTGTGCTCTCTTTCAGGGGGCTGAAGCCCCCTGCTCCCTCCGAAATCCGGCCAAGTCTCAGGCCTGGGCGGCCATGGATGCTGTTTGGGAGTCGCGGAGCATGGTCTGGTCCTGCGCGGGCAAGAAGCGGCAGACGTAGTCGATGGGATCGTCCGCGGCGGCCATCTGGCGCAGGTGATACCTCCAGACATCGGCCTTGATGGTGCGCCGGGTATAGGGCTTGCGCGTGACCTGGACCACATCGCCCTGGGCGGTGATCCTGGAATAGGTGACGGTGGGGACCATGAAGCTCATGCGGGCGCCCGAACGCCAGAAGCAGCGGGCAAATTCGTGGCTGAAGAGCAGCGTGTAATGGCGGCCCTCGGTGGAGAGCAGCGTCAAAGCCTGCTCGGCGCCGGGCCAGAGCGGATGAACGTGCAATTGGAACCAGCGGCGGAACTCGAATCCGTTAAACTGAGCCTGGTTGAGCAACAGGCGAAGCATCTCTTTGCGAACCATTTCACCAATCCTTCAAGCGGAAGCAGATCTGGGGCCGATCGCCGCGCCGGGAGCGGCGCGAGGATCGAGACAAGAGGGCACGCCAATTTGGAGGGCCTTCCATTGTGAGTTAACGTCAATGGGACGGCAGTTTCCTTTTTTGGGTTAGCAAAGGGGAGAATCAAAGTTGAAAAGGGGATGGTTTTCGATGCGCGGATCGGTATGGGGCGTTCTGTTGCTCGGCGCGGCGAGCCTGGGCTGGGCTTCCGAGGTGCATACCAATCCGCTGAACCGCGACCCCCTGGTCCGCGAGGCCTTCGATCACTTCTACAACCTGGATTATCCGGGCGCAATCGAGCGATTCGAGCGCTTCCACGCGGCGCATCCAGGCGACCCGCAGGGAACCGCTCTGTTGCTCGATGCGGTGCTCTTCCAGGAGCTGTACCGGCAGGATCTGCTGGACACGACGTTTTACGCCAACGACGGCTTTCTGACCGGCCGGCACGCCACCCAGGAAGACCCGAAGACGCGGGATCGCATCCTGGCGCTGGCCGATGAAGCCATCCACGAGGCCGACTGGCGGCTGGGCAGGAATGCGAACGACGTAGATGCGTTGTACGCACGAGGCTGGGCGCGGGCGCTCAAGTGCACCTACATTGCCATGGTTCAGCGGGGCTACGCCAGCGGGTTCCGGCTGGCCTTGCAGGCCAAGAACGACCATGTGCGGGTGCTGGAACTGGACCCGGATTACATCGACGCCAAGCTGGTGGTGGGGGTCTATGAGTACGTGGTGGGGGCGCTGCCGCTGCCCTTCAAGCTGCTGATCGGGTTCGCGGGCATCACCGGCTCGAAGACCAGGGGGCTGGAGATGCTGACCGACGACGGCAATCGCGGGGCGGTGACCAGCGTGGAGGCGCGGACCACGATCGCGCTGTTTTTGCGGCGCGAGGCGAGATACAAGGAGGCCATCGAAGTGGTGCGCGGCCTCAAGAGCGAGTATCCGCGCGACTACCTTTTCAGCCTGGAAGAGGCGAACCTGCGCAAGGATGCGGGCGAGGGCATGGTCGCGGTGGCGGCGTACCGCGAGATCCTGGCCGCCAACGCCAGGCCCGGCTACTACTATTCAGCGCGCATGGAACTGACCTACTTTGGCCTGGGCGACGCGCTGCGCGGGCAGCGCCACTACGGCGAGGCGGCGGAGAGCTATGAGCAGGCCGCCGGGACCCCGAACGTGGGGCCGGAGCTCAAGATCCGTTCGCTGCTTGCGGCAGGCGAATGCCGCGATCTGAACGGCGAGCGGCAGCAGGCCGTCAAGGATTACCAGGCGGCCATCGACAATGGCCCCGATACCTCCCGCGCCGATGCGGCGAGAAAGTACCTGCGCAAAGCCTATAGCGGAAACTAGCGCCGTGTCTTGATGATTTCGTGCTTTCCCAGGGCCCTCCGCTGCGGCGGACGAGGGACCTGGGGCACCCAGAGTTGGTATAACTTCATGCAGTCAGAGGCCTAGCAGCTGCGATCAGTGCTCCGGCGGGACGAAGTCCGAGGGCAGAGCGGAGCCCTCGCCGAAGAAGAACTGCTCCATCTGCGCCACCAGGAACTGCTGGGCCTGCGGGGTCCAGGGCTGGAGGCGGTACTCGTTCAGGAGCATCTTCTGCCGGTCGACCCACTCGCCCCAGGCCGCCTTGGAGACGTTCTTGAATATCTTTTCACCGAACTCCGAGTCGAAGGGCGGCTCCTCCAAACCCTCCATCTCTCTCTTGTTGCGAACGCAGAACACCGTGTGTGCCATTCCTCATGCTCCCAGGCTCCATTGTATTGGATGAAGCGCGCCCGGAGGCCCGGCGGTTGGCTTGCGCTGCCCGGAACGGACTATCCTCAAGAATATGTGCGGCCGTTTCGCGCGTCGATCGACGCAGCAGGTTCTCGCCGGCTGGTTTGGCGTCGAGCTTGAGGACATGCCGTGGTTTGCGCCCAGCTACAACGTGGCGCCGCAGAGCGTGCAGCCGGTGGTCAGGCTGAAGCCGGAGGGGCCGGACGGCGACCCTGGGAGCCGGGAGTTCGCCCTGATGCGCTGGGGGCTGGTGCCTTTCTGGGCCAAGGACGCCGCCATCGGCTACAGCACCATCAACGCCCGCGCGGAGGAGGCAGCCGCGAAGCCGGCCTACCGGGAGGCGGTGAAAAGACGCCGCTGCCTGGTGCCCGCCGACGCCTTCTACGAGTGGCAGCGGCTGGACGCCAAGACCAAGCAGCCCTATGCGATTGCCCTCAGCAGCGGGGAGCCTTGCGCGCTGGCCGGCCTGTGGGATCGCTGGCAACTCAAGGAAGGCGCGGCGCTGGAGACCTTCACCATCCTCACCACCGGCCCCAATGAGCTGATGAAGCCTATCCACAACCGGATGCCGGCGATTCTGGAGCCCAGCGACTACTCGCGCTGGCTTGAGCCCGGCGACCCGGCGAGGCCGCCCATGGACCTGCTGCGGCCCTTTCCGGCGGAGAGAATGCTGGCTTGGCCGGTAAGCGGCCGCGTGGGCAATGCGCGCAATAACGATGAGACGCTGCTGGAGCAACTGCCGCCCAGGTGATTCACCGCGTGCGCCACGCTCATTGTTCTACACTCGACGGGAAGGCGATTCCACCCCTTCAATTCACTCCGAGGTCTCCTTCCGTTGAGCAGATTCCGTCTCCTTGCTATGGCCGCCGTCGCATTGCTGCCGTTTGCCCCTGCACAGACCCCACGCGCGCAGGCGCCTGCCCCGACCCCGGCTCCCGCAGCTCAAGTTGAGGCTAACCGCAAGGCCCTCAACGCCATCTTCCAGGACTACTGGGAAGACTACCTCAAGCATTCCCCGGAGTTCGCTTCCACGCTGGGCGACAAGCGCTACAACGACCAGATCTCCGACTACTCGGTGAAGGCCGTGAACGACGAGCTGGCCCGCGAGGAGAACTTTCTCATGCGGCTGGCGGAGATCGACCCGGCGGGATTGACGGACCAGGAGACGATCAGCCGGGAACTGCTGCTGCGCAAATTTGCCGAGGACGAGGAGGCCGCGGAGTTCAAAAGTTGGGAGATGCCGGTGAGCCAGATGGGCGGCATCCATACCACCTACCCGCAGCTCGCGGCCCAGCTCAGCTTTACCACGGTCAAGGACTACGACGACTGGATTGCCCGGCTGCACGCCATTCCCAGGGCCTTCGACCAGGTGGCCGCCAATATGTCGATCGGCATGGACGACCATCGCGTGCCGCCGAAGTACCTGCTGGAAAAGGCGCTCGAACAGGTGAAATCGCTGGCCGGCCAGAAGCCCGAAGAGTCCCCGCTGGCGTCGCCATTGAAGAGATTCCCCGCCGGCATCCCTGCCGCCGAGCGGGAGCGCATCCAGAGCGAGATGCTGGCGGCCGTCGGCAAAGAGGTGCTGCCGGCTTACCTGCGCTTTGCGCGTTTTCTTGAGGTGAGCTATATTCCCGCCGGCCGCGAGCAGCCCGGCATCTCCGCGCTGCCCGATGGGGCGAAGTACTACCAGTTCCTCATCCGCCGCACTACCACCACCGATCTGACCGCGGAGCAAATTCACCAGATCGGGCTGGACGAGGTGAAGCGCGACGAGGCGGAGATGCTGGTGATCGCGCAGAAGCTGGGATTCGCGGATCTGAAGAGCTTCCGCGCCAGCCTCAAAACCAATCCCAAGCTGCATCCGGCCTCGCGCGAGGCGCTGCTGGAAGCGTATCGGGGCTACCTGACGCCGATGCAGGCCAAGCTGCCGCAGCTCTTCGGCCGTCTGCCAAAGGCGCCCTTTGAGGTGGTGGCGGTTCCGGATTACCTTGAGAAGACCTCAGCGCCCGCTTACTACGAGGCCGGCGCGCCCGATGGCAGCCGCCCTGGACGGCTGTTCATCGACACTTACAACGCCGCCGACCGCAATCTCTATGGCGTGGAAAACGTCGCCTACCACGAAGGGCTTCCCGGCCACCATTTGCAGATTTCCATCGCCCGGGAACTTGACGGCCTTCCCACGTTCCGCAAGTATGAGGGCTACACGGCTTACATTGAAGGCTGGGGACTCTACTCCGAGCGGCTGGGCAAGGACGTGGGCTTTTACCAGGATCCCTACTCGGACTACGGCCGGCTGGAGGGAGACATCTGGCGCGCCATCCGGCTGGTGGTCGATACCGGCGTCCACTCGCAGCACTGGACCCGCGAGCAGATGGTCGAATACTTCCACGATCACTCGGCCATCGACGAAACCAGTATCCAGGCCGAGGTGGACCGTTATATTGCGTGGCCCGGCCAGGCTCTCGCCTACAAGATCGGTCAGCTCAAGATACTGGATCTGCGCGACCGGGCGAAGACGGCGCTGGGCGACAAGTTCGACCTGCGCGACTTTCACGACCAGTTGCTGGACTCCGGAGCCCTGCCGCTGGACGTGCTCTCGGAGCGGATCGATGCGTGGATTGCCGGCCGGAAGGCGGCGGGACGCTAGCCTGCATTTCTCACGGCCAGATCGACGCTCTGTAGCGCCGACCTCCTGGTCGGCTGTACTGGCGGCGTCCTCGCCGCCAGAGCAAAGCCTCGTTCATTTACTCCGTTTGCACACACTTTGACGGAGCAAACGGTGTCCGGCGTGGGTCGGGAGACCCACGCTACAGCCGGCCAGGAGGCCGGCGCTACAAATTCGTTGACGCGCCTTGTGAGAAACGCGGGCTAGGTCTCTGACCGTGCGAGGTCGTGTCTTGGGGTTCGTGCTTTCCCACCCTTTCGTCCGCCGCGGCGGACGAAAGGATGGGGCACCCACGTTGGTACAACTACAAGCGGCCAGAGACCCAGGTGTGGAGTGACGACGAGTTATTGCGAAGCGATTACTGGTTGCTCAGCGGCCCGGAGATGGTCAGATTGTGTATCGCGCCGGGTGAGGCAACAGCGATCCTGTTCACCATGTCCTTGACGCCGGGACAGTTGGAGACCATGCCCAGCGCCATGTCCCGGTCCACCTCGGTGCCGACGGAACCGGCGAGGGTGACGACGCCGCTCTTTACGCTGACGGTGATGGATTTGGAGTTGTTGGTGTAGCCTGGGCGGTCGGCGGAGAGCTTCTCGAGGATCTGGGCGCGCAGCAGGTCGTCGGGAACGCTGACGCCGGCAACCTCGATCTGGTTGCGAACCACGGCGATGCCCTTGACCTTGCCGGCGCGCTTCTCAGCGTCGGCCTTGTAGGCGTAGATGTCCACCGTGCCGGTCAGGATGGCAGTGCTCTGCTCCACGCTCACCTTCACGTTGCGGAACTGTTTCTTATTCAGCTTCAGCCGGACCTCGGCATCGCTGGCCGACGGCGCGCCGGCTTGGGCCGCGGGGGCCGCGGCGGACGTTTGGGCCGCTGCCGGGGAGATCCGGGTAAGGCTCAGGAGGGTTCCAGCGAGCGTTGCCGCCAGCAGCGCGGCTCGCGTAGTGCGCATCGTCCAGGTCATATTCTCACTCCGTTTCGTGCTTTGAACGCCAAGTCCGCGCGGCAGTCTGGGCTGTTTGCGTCGATTGCCGCCTTCTCAACCCGGAATTCTACAACAGCCTGCCGCCCAGCGGCTTGACGCTCGACCGTTAGCTTCAGGATTCCCTGGGAGCGGTTACGCGGTTTTCAGCGGTAGCGGCGGGTGGCTTTGAGGACCATGGAGAAGACGCCGGACTCGTCGCGGGCCACGAGCAGGGAAACGTGGCGGTTGATGGCGACTTCGGCCTGGATCAACTGCTGGCTGGTGGTGTTGACGTTGGTGGCGTAGGTGAGGGTGACGTAGCGGCTCAACTGCTCCTCGACGATGATGCGGGAGGTGGAGTTGCCGAGAGCGCCGAGGTAGTTGGGGTCGAGTTTGACGCTGCCGGCGCCGAAGAGCTTCTGCACGCGGCTGCTGACGGTGGCGTTGAGGGCGCCGCCGAGCAGGGCGTCGGTGGTGGGATTGGAGAGGGCCTGCTCCTGCTGCTGGGTGTAGAGGCGCTGCTGGTTCTCGGTGCGGCCCAGGGCGAGCAGGGCGACGACGTCGGCCTCGGGCAGCGGGGGATCGCTGCGCCAGGTGATGGCCGGATTGCGGAGCGTGCCGTGCAGGCCGAGGGTAATGTCGTAGTCCTCGACGCGGGCGGAGGCGCTGAGGTCGATGGAGGGCTCAATGCGGACCGGGTTGGAGAAGAAGATGTCGCCGCGCTGGAGTTCGTAGCGGGTTCCGGCGATGAGGGCGTTGCCCTCGGTGATGGAGACGCGGCCCAGCAGCGAGGGCGAGGCGACGGTGCCGCGCAGGCGCAGGTCCACGTTGCCGGCCAGCTTGGCGTAGGCGTTCTGGAAGTTCAACTGCGGCGAGGAGACCACATGCACGTCAAGGTGGATGTGGTTGGAGGGCGCGTCCGGCGGCGCGATTGTCTGGACAGCGTCGGCCTGCGCGGCCAGGGCGGCAAAGTCCAGGTCGGGGCTGACCGAGAAGCGGGTAATGAGCACGTCGCCGGCGAGCAGCAGGTTGTTCTGTGAGCCTTGCAGGCGCAGCGCGGCGTCGGCCAGGGAGCTGACGCCGGGGGGATAGCGGATGCGAATGCCCTTGCCGGTGACCGAAAGGTCGGCGTAGAGGCCGCGCTCGTAGGCCAGGAAACCGGCCACGCTCAGCAGGCCGCCGCCGCTCATGGCGGTAAGTGACTTGACTTCGAGGCGGTTGCGGTTGAATTCGAGCGTTCCGTGCAACTGGCTGAGGCCGTTGGGAATGTCTTCGAGAGAGAGGGAGCCGTTCTGGAAGTCGATGCGGCCCTGCCATCCGGGATTCGCCAACGGGCCGTGGGCCTCGACCTGGAACGTGGTGGTTCCGCTGGCGGTCAGGTCTGGATCGAGGGTCTCGGCCAGCTTGAGGTTGATTGAGCCGCTGGCGGCAAAGTCCAGTTGGCGTGGGCCCTTCAGGTCCAGGCTGCCCTGGGCGCGCAGGTCGGTCTCCTCGCCGGTGACGCGCAGGGGATCGAGATGGATGCGGGCATTGGCCAAGGTGGCGTGGACTCCGCCCTCGCTTGAAAGATGGACGCCGGCAACGGTGACCGCCAACTGATCCAGCCGCGCTTCGCCGCGAAGCAGCTCAGGGCGCGCCAAGGGACCTTCGAGCGTGACGGTGCCGGCCAGCGCGGAATGGCCGGTGAGGGCCTGGACGTGAGCCATCTTGAGCAGGGCGTCGATGTTGAAGCGGGAGAAGACGAGTTCGGCCTCTGTGGCGTTGTCGCCGTTGAGCGCGGTCTGGCCGTGGAGGTTCAATTCAGCGCCCTCCAGCCGGGTGGTTGCGTTGTAAGTGACGGTGCGGCTGGCGGTGTGGGCCGCAAACTCCAGGCCGCCGAGCGGTTCTCCCGCCAGGGCCAGCGGGCTGAGGGTGGCGTGGGCCTCCAGGCTGGGGTCGTCGAGCGTGCCCGAGCCGAGGACGGAGAAGCCCAGCTTGCCGGTAACGTCGAGCCCCTGGCGGCGCAGCGCCTCGATCTTGGCCACATCGATGCCCGCGCCCTTGGCGTCCACTTGAAAGCGGTGGGATTTGAGGTCATAGCTGCCCGCGGCGGAGAGGTTGCCGGCGGGCGCGCTGACGGCCAGCGAGGCCAGCTTGAGCAGATCGTTGCTCAAGGTTCCCTGGGCGCGGACGCGCGCGACCGGCTCTCCGTAGACGCTGCCGCCGTCCAGCTCGACCCATCCCGAAGCGCCAAGGGCGCGAACCGGCCCGCCGACTTGGAGCTGGGCATCGAGCGTGCCCGCAAGCGGCAGACTCTGGCCGGCGAGCGTAAGCAGATCGTCGAGGTCAACCTTGGCGGCGCGCAGGCGCAGGCGCAGCATGGAGTTGGCGTCGAAGGCCGGCTGCCGGGCGGGGGTTGCGTCCAGCGTTCCGTCCAGGGTGATGGCGGCATTTCCGCGGCGCAGGAGGCCGTGCTCAATGACGATGCGCTCAGCCGTGTAGCTGCCGCTGGCCTCGACGGAATCGAAGCGGACGAATTGGGGCGTGCCGGGTTGCTGCGTGCCCGCCTGACTGGTTTTGCCGCCGGCCATGGGCGGCATCTCGATGCCCAGTTGCGTGGCTTTCAAGTTTCCCGCCAGGCGCGGATCGACGAGCGAGCCGGTCCACGATCCGTGGAAGTCGCCCTGACCGGCGAGAGCGACGGGGAGCGCGGCGGCTCCGGCTCTTCCATCGCGCTTCAAACCCAGGTCGCGGAGGGTGGCATCGAACTCGCCCAAGTTGCGGGAATGGAAGTCGACGGCAAGCCCCGACGGGCTGGTGAGCGGGTAAGCGCCCAGATGGCCGTGGGCCTCCAGCTCGCTGGCGGGGGTGTGCAATTCAAGCCTGCGCAGATCGACGGCGCCGTCGCGCTGGGTATAGGTGGCGTCGACCGAGCCGCTGGCTGCGACTTCAGTGGGCGCCGGCTGTTCAGGCGGGTCGAAGCTGAGCGTGGCGCTGACGGCAACGGTCTGCGTGTCGCCGTTGGACCATGTGGCGGTGGCCGGACCGTCGATGCGGGTATCCAGGCCCAGGCGCTGAAAGGGCGGCTGGCCAACCATATCGAGAAGCGTGTCGAGCGAAACGTCTTTGAAGCGGGCCGTCACCTTGCCGTTGACCGGGATTTGGATGGGGGTGGGATGGAGCGGGGCTGGAGGGGCCGCGGCTTGCTTTCTGGCGCCTCGAGTCTTGCCGGCGCTGGCGCTTGCCTGCTGGATGGTTGCCTCTCCTGGGATAAGGGGCAGCCAGGGGGTAAGCGCAACCTCGCCCTCGATTTGCCCGCCCTGGCGGAGACGCGCGACGATCGACGTGATGAGCAACTGCGTTGGATCGGCGTGGACTTTTGCATCCAGGCGGATGCCGGTGGCGACCACGCCGGTTCCAATGTAGGAGCCGCCCTCGACGTGAACGGTGCCGTCGGCGCGGAATTCTCCCTCTTCTCCTGCGCCCGTCAGGTCAAGATGGGCTATGCCTTCCGGGGCAAACGGATAGCCGAAGACCGGGTCCAGGAGCTTCATATCCAGATCGCCCAGGGCTCTGGCCTGCCAGCGGGGATGGGCAAAGTCGTCGAGCGCGCCGGAGACCTCCAGGATATGGTCTTTGGCTCCATGAGTCGCGGAGGTGATTCGCAGGGAGCGGAGATAGGCCGCCGTTCGCGTCAGGTCCAGCGTGGCCTGGAAGTGGCCTTCGACGGGCTTCGCCGTGCCCCGCGACAGATTCAGATAGGCGGCTTCGGCCTCGATGTGGAAGCTCTCCTGCCGCGCCGCGGAGTTGCCGGCCCCGGCGGGCAGGTAGCCCATGCGCAGGGAGACATTGGCGGCGTCGAAGTTGAGCGGGATGAAGCGGTTCTGGAAGTCGAAGGCGGCGGCCCGGTTCTCGTAGTGGAGAACCCCCTGGCGGACTGAAACGCGGGCGGCTTTGAGGTCGAAGAGAGTATCGAGCGCGGATTCTCCCGGTTTGCGGGGCCTGCGAGGGCGGGGCTGGTTGGTGGAACCGTCGGGATAGACGATGAGGTGGAATGCGGGGCGGGAAAGCTCGAGATCGCGCAGCAGAATGCGCGGGCTCCAGAGGCCCAGGATGCTGATTTGCGCGCGCAGGTTCTCGATCTGGGCGTAGGGAGCGTCGCCGGGGGCTTCGCGGCCGTGAATGACCAACCCGCGGACATCGGCCTCAAGATCGAGCAACTGCCAGCGAAAGGAGGCGATCTCGACGCGCCCGCCGGTCGCCCGTTCGAGGTAGGCCACCAGGCGCTCGCGAACAAATCCTTCGACGAGGGAGGAACTGGCCCACAGGTAAGTGATCACGGCGGCGCCTGCCAACAGAACTGCTGCAACGGCCAGCGCAAGAGGGAGACGGCGCAGAAAGAAACGCCGCAGGCGGCTCGGCGCCGGGCGTTCGGGCGGCTCGGGAGGGACGGTAAGCGTGGATTCCTGGCCGCTCATCGGCTTCCGTCTCCTGTGCCGTCTTTGGCACCGGCCTGGGGGCTGACTGGGGATTCGGGTGCTTCGAGCGCCGGATCGAGCACCTCGACTTCGCCCTCCTCGCGCAGCTTCGCGAGCCAGTCGGCGAAGAGCGCGTTCACCTGCCGCTGGAGCAGTATCTCCTGGATGCGCGGGGCCACCTCGTCGAGCGGTGGAACGGCTTCGCCCTTGGCGTACTGAGGCAGCAGCGTATCGCGGTAGTAGGTTTCAATTTCCGGTTGCGTGATGCGAATGTCTTGGCGAAAGCGCTGTTCGATGAAGCGAAGAATTCCAATCCGGTTGCGCAGATAGCTCTCGACCCGTTCCGGCTTGAGGTTATTCGCGGCCAAAAACGCCCTCCATCCGGCCTCCGAGGCGCAGTTCTGGTGAACGCAGGCGGGGAGTTGCCTGCGAATCACCGCCAGGCGGGCATCGACCTCGGCCTGCGTGGCTTCGGCGGTCTGCGCGTCCTGCTGGCGAAACTGCTGCTGAATCAGCGCGCGGGCGATCAACTGCTGGAGGGCCAGCTTGCGGGTAAGAACTCCAAGGCCGGCGTGGCCGGAGTCGAGAACCGAGAGCCGGATCTCCTCGTCCAGGTCGCTGGAGAGGATGGCCTGATTGTTGACCACGGCCACCACGCGGTCGAGCACAACCGGCGCGGCGGGCTGAGGGGTCTGCGCCGAAGCGCGAGTTGAGCCGGCTGCGGCCAGGCAGGCGAACAGACAGGCCAGGAGGCAGTCCAGGCCGGGCGCATTGTGGAACCGGATTGGGGGCCGATAGCGCATCAGAAGGTCTGTCCCAGGCTGAAAAAGAAGTTGAAGTGGCCGGCGTGGCCCACATAAGCGTCAGAAGGCTTCCAGCTTGAGATCGAGTAGTTGTAGATCACCGGATACATGGGAGGATTCAGGTTATAGCTGAAATCCAGCCGGATAGGTCCCGCAGGCGTATGGTAGCGCAAACCCGCTCCCGGCGCGTGGGAGAAGTAGTTGAAGCTGCACTGGCCCTGCCAGCCGGTCGAGGTGATGGGTCCGGCCGGGGGGTTATCGGGGTGATTGGGATCGACGATGTTCAGGTTCTGGCAGGTCTCGCGCTCCGGCTGGCGAACGCGCAAGGCGCTGGCCCAGGCATCGGAGGCGTTGGCGAAGACGTTGCCCATATCGTGGAAGAGGACGAGGCTGACTGAGTCGCCGAGCCAGGGAAGCGGGGTTGGCGGCAGGCGCAACTCGGTGCTGTTGAGCAGCGCGCCCGCGCCGCCGACAGGGTAGCCGGTCTCGGGATCACGGGGACCGGCCGCGTTCTGAGAAAAGCCGCGCAGCGAGGCGGCTCCGCCGGCGTAGAGCCTCTCGGGCAGCGGGATCAGTTCTTCTTCGCCGCCGCCGAAGGCGCGCTCCTGGCCGTAGCGCGTGTTGCGGGCGAGGACGAACTTGCCCTTGTCGAAGGTGTAATAGCTGGAGTTGGAAACGTCGAGGCGGTTGAACCCCGGCTGGGCGCCGAAGGCCTTATCGGAGAGAAACTCCTGAAAGCTGGTGTAGGTGCCGCGGTGGGCATCGAGGGGCGAGTCGCGGGTATCGCGAATCCAGGTGAGGGCCGGACCCGCCACGCGCACCGCCGTGGACAACTGGGCTATCTCGCCGGGGGCCACTTGAAGGCTTTCCGCCTCCACCTTGACGCGGCGGAAGTCGAATTCATAGACAAAAGTGTTGGCTTTGGAGAAGGCGGACCCCGGCGAATTGAAGCGCTCGGTCCAGCGCAAACCGCCATCCAGCTTGGAGGCCACGTAAGTGGTCACGTCCAGGCTGTTGGCGTAGCCGGCGGAGAATGCGAGGCCGAAGTTCCGGCTGCCTTCGAAGTGCGGAATCTGGAAGAGCAGGTTGAGCTTCTGCTCTAGCAGCCCATAGGTGCCCTGCAACGAGGCCGACTGCTCTTTGCCGAAGAGATTGTTGCGGGTGATGTCGGCGAGCACGCGGGGGCTGACTCCGGTTTTGCCGTTGGGATTGCAGGTGGCGCCGCTGGCTATGATGCCGCCGCAATTGTATTGCGGGGTTCCGGTCTGGGCCTCGAATCCGAAGCCGTAGGTCAAAGCCCAGCGCCTTGCTTCCACGGCTTGCAGCAGAACCGTCTTGTAGGCCTCGCCGCCGGTGGGGTTCTCGATGGCCGTGTCGACCTCGTTGAAGAGAGAGAACTCGTACAAGTTGCGCTGCGTCTCCATGAGAGCGGTTTCGTTCAGCGGGTCGCCGGGGTGCACCGCGATGGCCCGCGCCACCGTTTCCGGACGCGTGAAATGCAGCCCGGTGAGCAGCACATTGCGCACAAAGGTCTGCGGCCCCTCGGTGATATGGAAGACCACGTCCACCCTGGCGGCGTCGGCCGGCTCGGCCTGCTGGGTAACATCGACCTGCACCATGAGGAAGCCGCGGCTCATATAGTCGCTCAGCAGCGCGTCGCGGTCCCCGGCCAAATTCTGGGGGGAAAGCAACTGGCCCGCGGTGGTATTCAGCAGCAGAGAGAGCTTCCCGGTATCCGAGCCTTCGGCTCCTTCCAGCCGCACCGTGCCCGCGCGCTGCTGTTCGCCCTCCTCGATGCGGTAGACCACGGCCAGCGGGGCCGTCCGCCGCTCCAGGGTCAAAGCGTTCGCCGTGGCGCCCTTCTGGGCCGGGCCGCCGGCGTCTGCCGCGCCGGTTTCGGGAGTGCTGGTCTGGGGCGTGATCTTCACCTGGGAGAAGCCGTTGTTCCGATAGACGGACTGCAAGGCGCTTACGTCGGCGGAGACCAGCGCCTGGCTGTAGGCGCCGTGGCGGTCGATGGCATTGGCGGCATGAACGCCGAGAAGCTGCTGGAGCGTGGCGGAGTCGAAGTAGCGGTTTCCGGCAACGGAGACGCGCTCGACGCGGCGGCGCGGCCCCAGCCGCACTTTATAGACGATGACTACCTTATCGGCGCCGGTCGATTGCACCTCGTGGTCCACCTTCACATCGAAGTAACCCTGGCGCTGGTAGTAGTCCCGCAGGCGGCGATTGCCTTCGTTGAGCAGGTCGTCGTCCACGGTCCCCTCCTCGAAGATGGGGATCACGCGCTTGACCCGCTCCGCGCCCATGCTGGCGCCCTGGACGAGCACCTTCACGACGGGGCCCTGGCTGGCGGTGAAGCGGAAGCCGGTTCGCTTGGCGTCCGCGGCGTACTGCTCGGACTCCAGCTTGATCTCCGCTTCCAGACGCTCCTGGCCCCGGTAATGCTTGAGCACCCCGGTCAAAGCGCGATTGGCGGTGTCGTGGTCCACGTGCGCGCCGGGTCTCAAGTGGGCGTGGCGGCGGAACTCATCGGCGCTCATTCCGGAGTCGCCTGTGACCTGGACCGCGCCCACGCGCGCCTGTTCGCCGGAGACGACGTGAAACGCAATGTCCACAAGCTGCTGTTCGGGATGAGGCGTCAGGGTTTGCGTAATCGCCGATTCATGGAAGCCGTTATCGGCCAGGGTGCGGCGCATCTGTTCCAGCGCCTGGTTGAGCTTGGCCGGGGTGAAGCGGGCGCCGGCTTGGAGCTGGGTCACGCGCTCCAGCTGAGTATTCATGGTGGCGCCCTTGGCCCCGTCCACGCTGACCGTTCCGATAAAGGCGCGCGGCTTCCCGTGGAAGACGAGGGCCACGCCGTCCGGCCGGCGCTCGCCCTCCGCCTGGATGGTTTCAAAGAGGCCGGTCGCAAAGAGCTGGCGCAGGCTCTTCTTCACGTCTTCAGGGCTGAGCGGCGCTCCCTCGGCCTGGGCAAGATGGCCGGGCAGCGGGGCGAGGCGGCTCTCGACAACCCCCGCGAAGGAGATGCGCCGTACCGGCAAACCCTCCCACTGGGTGAGAGGGTCAGAGGGCGCCTGGGCCGACTGATCGCCCGTCGCGCCGGAAGCGCCGGGGCCGCTGGCGGGACTCTGGCTCCAGCCGCGAATTCCGCTTGAAACTCCGAAGACAAGAAGGCAGGCGAGGAGAACGCCGTACCTCAGCCGCTTGCCGAATGCGCACGCCGGCTCTCGACCCCTGCGACGAAGCGGGCATCGTCTGGGCGCCGCTGTGGCCCCCGTCTTTGCCTTCAAGACCATATCTCCCAAGAATACGCGGAGCCATGCCCTGTCGCTCGACAGGGCTGCCTTCGCCAGCGGTCAGCGATCTGGGGTGATCCCTGTTCCCTATCCCTTTATACTAACGAGGAAAGAAGGCCCGCGCAGCCGCGCCCGGCTTGCGGTGCGATCCCCAAGGAAGCGCATGCCCCAATCGAGCTCGCCAACGCAGCCCCTCGATCCGGCTCCGCAGGTTTCTGCGGCGGAATCGCCCGCTTCGCCTTCCATCTCTCCCTCGCCGCCGTTTGCGCGCGCCGCTTCACCCGGTCAAGTTGACGATGATGCGCTGGCCCGCGCCCAGGCCGGCGACCATCAGGCCTTCGCCCAACTCTACTCTTTGCACAAAAGGCGCATTTACTCCTTATGCCTGCGCATGGTAGGCAATCTTGCGGAGGCCGAAGACCTGACCCAGGAGGTATTTCTTCAATTGCACCGCAGGATTGCCAGCTTTCGCGGCGACTCGGCCTTCTCCACCTGGCTGCACCGGCTGGCCATCAATGTGGTGCTGATGCATCTGCGCAAGAAGGGGTTGGCGCTGGTTTCACTGGATGAAGCCATGGAACCCGCGCCGGAAGAGCGTCCCGGACGCAGTTTCGGCGCAGCCGATCTTGCCCTGGCCGGCGCCATCGACCGCATGGCCCTGGAACGCGCCATCGACGATCTGCCGGCCGGCTATCGCCTCGTCTTTGTACTTCATGACGTCGAAGGTTACGAGCACAACGAGATTGCCGCCATGCTCGATTGCTCCATCGGCAACAGCAAGTCGCAGTTGCACAAGGCGCGGCTGAAACTGCGCGATGCTTTGCGCATCCATTCCCGGCAGGAGGCTCGGCGATGACCGAAGACGCCAACAATCTGAGCTGCGCCGAGTTCCAGGCCCGCTTGCCGGAGCTGATCGGCTCGGGCGAAAATCTCGCCGCCGATCCCCATCTGCGGAGCTGTGAGCTTTGCCGCGCCCTGCTCGCCGACCTGATGACCATCGCCGAGGCCGCCCGCCAGTTGTTCCCCATCGTGGAACCGCCGGATAGATTGTGGGAACAAATCGAATCGGCGATCAGGAATGAGGAAGGCGGCTCCGGTCCGCGATGAGATGGCTGCTCTTTCCTGGAGCGTGTTTCATGAATTGGCGGGTGGCGCACGGTAATTCTTTGGAATCTTGTTCTTCCAACAAAAGTGGGTGCCCCATCCGCCGGTTCCCAGCGCCATGCGTTCCCAGGTCCCCAAAAGCGAGGGACCTGGGCCACCCAGATTTACGGATGGGCGCCTGGGCCGCGCACCGCCTTTCAATGTGACACTTGCGAAAGTGTCACAATTGCCCCCCACGGCCGCGCGCCGCCGCCCCATGATCGGACCATGGAGTAACAAACAAGGAGATCCGATGATCCGCAAAATGACACGAAATCTACTGCAATCGGCACTTTGCCTTTGCCTTGCGCCGCTGCTTGTGGCGCAGCAAGCTGTCCCACCCGAAGCCCCAGCCA
>Ga0326727_10012559_pt1 | contig 19229 bp, 16 predicted proteins | sample MB2enrmetagenome_FD_207643 | JGI IMG/M metagenome (GOLD analysis project Ga0326727, IMG submission 207643) | Lab enriched peat soil microbial communities from McLean, Ithaca, NY, United States - MB29MY | ecosystem: Environmental > Terrestrial > Soil > Wetlands > Peat | place: USA: New York...
AATCCGGAAATCACCGCGGAGCTGCAGGAGATTATTTACCGGGCGTTGGAGCGCGATCCGAAGAACCGCTACGCCAGCGCCCGCGAGTTCGCCTGGGATTTGCAGCATCAGGAACAGGTCGGAGTGGCCGAGCGCCCCGAGATGCGGGAATGGAAGCGCCGGCGCACTCCGTGGGTTAGGAGAATCCTGTTCTATTTGATGCTGGCCATGATCCCGGTGGTGGTCTTCGGCCTGCTCTTATTGGTAGCCCGCCACGGCTAACTCTACTTCTTCGCCGAGTAGTACAGCATCAAGCCGGCCAGCAGCGTCGCCTGGCTATTGCTGCTGGCGGGGTTCGATCCGCGGTCGAAGAAAGGAACATCGGACCAATCGCGGCGGTATTCCAGGCGGGTTATCACGCCATCGCGAATCTTGAATTCGCCGGTGATGGTGGCCTCCTTCAACTTCTGCGCGGTTCCGGTCGAGAAGCCGTCGGCGTCGTTGAACCACTCGACGCGGGGCGCCAGCGCGAACATCTTGGAAAGCTGGAAGCGGGCGGCGCCGGCGATTCCGGTCCAGCGGCTCTCGCCACCCATGACCTTAGCGTTCTGACCGTAGTCGTAGTTGACGTAAAAGCTGGTGACCTTGGTGGCGTTGACCAGTACAGTGGTGTCGAACAGGTTGCGCAGGCCGCCCTGGACCGCGCCGGGATTGGCTACGCCCACGTAGTAATTCTGGTTCCAGGTGACTTTGCCAACCACCAGGGCTCCAGTCAACCCTAAGGTCTTCCCTCCGTTGTTATCGGGGAGTTCGTTCCAGCCGTTCACAACCTGCACGCCGGCAGTGAAATACTTGCCGAGGGGCATCGTGGTGCGCAGGCCGAAGTGATAGTAAGGGATGGCCCAGGCGAACAGCAGCGAGCGGGAGTAGTTCCAGTTGTCCTTCGACTCGATGACTTCGGCGCCGGCCGATGTTACGAACTGGCCGAAATCCATTTCCAGGCCTTTGGCTTGGGCCGGCTTGAAGCTGACATACATCTGCTCGACGTACTCGAAAATGTGCGGCTCGGTATCCGCGCTGTGGAAGACTTCGTAAGCTCTGCCGGCCCCGATGTCCAAGTCGAAGCCGATCGGGTCCGGGGTGTGGGCGATGGTGATCTTGGCCATGTTCAGGCTGAACTCGTTGCCTCTCATGTCGAAGTTCTGGAGCTGGTTGTCGCCGGAGGCCGGGTGGTTGAAGTTGAGGTCTCCGTAGACGTCGAGCAGGCCGCTGAAATCGATTGGACCCAGCAGGGACTTGGGCGCGGGGGCGGCGGCTGGAGCGGCCGCGGGCGCGGGCGCTTGTGCATCCGGAGCGGGCGCCGGAGACTGATCGGAGGGCGCGGGTGTCTGGGCCAGGACGGCCGAACTCAAGAGACACCACAGCGCAATGGTAAATACACACTTCAGGCTTTCCATCTGCAAATCCTCCTTATTGATCTAATGGAATCGTCCGGAGTGGGCCCGGCGTGGGACCGATCGGCAATGCACGCTACCAGGGCGTTAATTGTATTCTAAGCGGGCTGGCCCGCGGAACCAAATAGGAAATTTGGATGGGAATCATAAGAGCGGCCAGCCTCAGAGTCGGCGGCGCATGCGCAGGGCGGTCAGGCCGTCCTCGTAGTAACCGGGGACTTCTTCTACCCGGCGGAAACCAAAGCGGCGGTAGAAACGGATGGCCGGCCGATTGTCCACGCGCACCATCAGCTCGATGGAGCGGGCGCCGGACTCGCTCAGCCGCCCCAGCGTGTACTCGATCAGCGCCGCGGCGATACCCTGGCGCCGGAGTTCGGGAGCCACAGCCACGGAGACGATTTCGGCCTGGCCGGCATCCGCGCAAGTCGCCATGTACCCGGCAATGCGGCGGGAAACCTTGGCGACGAGGAACAGGCCGCCGCATTCCGAGTACAGGTCACGAAAGATCTTCCGCGTGTAGGACTCTTTGGCGAAGGCGGCACGCTCGATCTGGAGAATGCGCGCCAAGTGGCGCGGGCGAAACCGGACAATCTCGACGGACGCCGGCAGTCTGCGAGCGCCTGGGGGCGTGGCCGCCATCTGGGAATCATACCGCGTGTGAGAAGATCGGATCAGCATGCGCTGCCGTCATCTCATGCTCTGGGCCGCCGTCTCGTTGAGCGCGACCGCTGTCTCGGCGCAAGCGCCGGAGACGCAAAAGGTCCGCATAAATGCGCCGTACGTGACGACGCCGCCGGAAGTGGTGACCGCCATGCTGAAGGCGGCGGGCGTCAAACCGGGCGACCTGGTGTATGACCTGGGCTGCGGCGACGGCCGGATCGTGATCGCGGCCGCGCGGGAATTCGGGGCGCGCGGAGTGGGGGTGGACCTGTACCGGGAACATATCGCCCAGGCCCAGCGCAAGGCGCGCGAGGCGGGTGTGGCGGAGCGCGTGGAATTCAGGCAGCAGGATCTGTTCGACGCCGACTTGCGCCCCGCCACCGTGGTGACGCTGTATCTGCTGCCTGAGGTGAACCTGGAACTGCGCCCCAAGCTGCTGCGGGATCTCAAGCCCGGCACTCGCGTGGTCTCTCACGCCTTCGACTTCGGGGACTGGAAACCGGACCGGCAGCTCGAAGTGAACGGGGAAAAGTTGTTCCTGTGGGTGATCCCCGCCCGCCGCTTATGACTTAAGGTCCACCGGAGGCTCGACGGCCGGCTCGGCCATTTCCTGCCCGACTTCGTCCACTACCTCTTCGCCGTGCGGAGAATGGAGGTCGGTCTCCAGGCGGCGCAAGGCGACGCGGACGACATCCCGGTGGTGGAGCTTGGGTCCCAGCCTGCCCTCGCTGAGTTCGAGCCACAGGCGGTGCAGCAGCTCCAGGTCGTCGGGCCACAGCCGGGGCGGATGCGGCCCCAGGTTGAAGTAGACGGACAGGCTGGTGCCGGGGTCGAAAATCTCCAGCGACAACTGCGGGCGCGGCTGCGGGAGTTCCTCCCATGCGTCCCCGAAGTGCTTGGCCTGCTCGGCCGAACTCATCTTGCCCGACTGGCCCAGCACCACCAGCGAGGAGCGGAGCCGCTGGGCCGTCTCCGCCACAGCGCGGTCAGGATTCCGCCCAGTGACCACGATCAGCTCAGCGTGCTTGCCGGCCTTCTCCGCCAGGCTGACCACCAGGCTGAACAGGCGGGCGACGTCCGGCGAAAAGACCTCGTCATTGGAAAGCTCGTGCTCCCCGTACCCGGGCGAGCCGGTGTACTTGACTGTCACCACCACGATGTCCATCTTGCTGGTGTCGGTCTTTTCCACGACCCTTCTCAGGTGACCGAGCACGTTGGGATTCCGGACGGCTACGAGCACGTTGCCCGGCCGCACGCTGGCGGCGGAGGCGGTCAGCTCCTGGGGCGTGTCCAGCCTGAATTTCTCGAGTTCCTGCGAGTGGGCCGCGCGTTTGCGGCGATTGATGTGCTCGGAGATTTCGAAAGTGACGAAGAACACCACCGTGAAACATATCCCGGAGATGGTCGCCACCTGTTTGGTCAGCAGGTTGGTGAAGGCGATGGCGAACAGCGCCAGGGTGATCAGCCCGAGGCCCACGGGCAGCTCGGTCTTGCCCCAACGGAAATTGAGCGGCACTTTCCACTCGCGCGCTTCGGGCTGCTTGTAGCGCAGTACCAGCACCGCGAGGCCCTTCATGGCGAAGCTCCAGACCACGCCGAAGGCGTAAGCCTCGCCGAGCATGTCCACGTCGCCGCGGCTCAGCAGGATGGTGACTATCTGGAGGATCACGATCAGGTTGATGAAGCGATGCGTGGTGCCGAAACGGCGGTGCGGCATGCGGAACCAGTCGGGCAGGACGCCGTCTTCCGCCACCCGGTTGAGCACGCCGTTGGAGCCGATAATGGCGGTATTAACCGCGCCGGCCAGGATCACCGTGCCCACCACGACCACGAAGGCGTGGAACAGTAACAGCAACGGCAGCGGGCCCACCATGTGCATCGACAGCCCGCCGATCAGGTTGCCCAGGTACTGCCCCCGCGAAGAATCCGGAATGATCATCACGGCGAAGAAGGAAACCAGGGAAGTGAACACCATGCTGTAGATGAAGATCACGAAGCCGGCCCGCTCCAGGTTCTTCAGCTTGGGGGCGGCGATCTCGCGGTTCACCTGCGCGAGAGTTTCCTCGCCGCTCATGGCCAGCACGGAATGGCCCAGCCCGACCAGAATCATGATTCCGGTGACGTGCGCCAGCCAGCTCCCTTTGAGCCAGCCCAGAGCGTCCGGGCCGAAGTGGATGTTCCCCGGGGTGGGCAGCGGAACCGATTGAAAGCCGCGGGTGAGGAGCGTGGTCACGCACCAGGCGATCAGAATCACCACCATCACCGTGGTGGCCTGCATGATGCGCAGCGCTTTCTGGCTGGATTCGTGCATGCCAATAATATTCTTGCGCCAGAAGTACAATGTCGCCAGGATCGCGAAGGCGGCGGCGAACAGGGGCGGGTTGACGTGAATTCCCGGATGATGGAAGTGCTCGGAGATCTCGTTGATCAGGCCCGCCAGATACAATCCCGCGCTGACGCCGCTGATGGGGCCCGTCAGCACATAGTCGAACAGCAGGGCAGAGACCGAGAACTTGGCCAGCGTCGGCCCCAGCGCCTCGTGGACAACCTTGTAGACGCCGCCGCGCACGAACATGCTGCAGCTCTCGATGTAGACGGCGCGCACCGCGTAGGAGAACAGCATGATGCCCAGGATGAACCAGGGCGCCGATTTCCCGACAAATGTCTCAGCGATGCCGCCGGCGTAAAACGCGGAAGAGGCGAGGTCGTTCAGAACGATAGCCGCCGCCCTCCAAAAACTAATGAAGGACAGCATGACGGTGGTGGCGACAACGACCTTTGTCACCGCCGGCTTCTGCGCGAAATCCAAGGAGAAACCCCTTCTTGAACCCGTCCCCGCGGGTCGCTTTCAACTTGGCCTACGAAGTTAGCTGACGGGCTAGGGCTTGAAAGTACCCCGTCCGATTGCGCATCGGACTACGCCCCAACGGCTTGGGTCCTCCGTCTCCTGGGTGGAGTTCGGCTCGCCTCTCATGGTAACACCCTCTGGTTCCCGCACGGCTCCTCAGCCAGCGGCGGGCTGGTTGTGCTCGAGGTGGTCCACGGCGACGTAGCCGCAAGCTACCACCGCGAGGAATAACGCCAGCACCTCGCTATGGCCCAGGTTGACCTCGAAGAGGCCGCCCACGGCGATCCCAACGATCGCCGCGACGGCGCCGTGCAGGATGAACTTCTCCTCGCCGGGTCCGGCGGGCAAACGCCGCAGCGCGCGCAGAAAGTCCCACAGCGCCATGGCCAGCATCCAGACCAGCGCCAGCGCGGTGGGCACGCCGCGCTCGGCCGCATAGTGTATGTACAAGTTGTGCAAGTGGCCGTACCAGCCGTTGGGCAGCGGCAGCCGATTCACAGGACGGCGGTACTCCCAGGGAACGTACTGCATCAAGCTCGGCAGGACCATTTCGGGACCCACGCCGAACCACGGGTGCGCCTGGATCATGGCCCAGCCGGTCTTCCAGCAGACCACGCGGTGCTGGTTGGAATCCAGCTCCTCGCGCGGCTGGAAGGCGGATTGGAAACGCACGCGCACCGAGCCGGGGTTGATCCACAACAGCAGCCCTAGCAGAATCGGGACGGCAGCCAGCAGCCAGCGCTTCCGGCTCCACAACAGATAGACTCCGCCGCAGGCCGCAGCCAGCCAGGCGCCACGGGTATAGGTCAGCAGCAGCGCCGCGCCGGCTAGGCCCGCTGCGAGCAGGCACAACCAAAGCGCGCGGCCTCGCACCCGCGGCGAGAACAGCAGGAACGCTCCCGCCACCAACAGCACGATCATCATCTGGAAGGCGAAGGTCTGCCAGTTGCTGGTGAAGCCCTTGATGCGGTCCCAGATATAGAAGTCGTAGAAGGTCCCGCCGTGCACGCGCGCCCCCTGGACCTTCCGTGCGAACTGGACCAACCCGGCGACCGCCGCGAGTCCGCCGGCCACGGCCCAGCCGATTGTAAGCCGCCGCACGTCCCCGAGGGCGCGGAAGGCCGAGAAAACCGCCACCAGCATCAGATAGACGTAGAACTTGCGGATCTGCGGGAGGCCGGCCCGCATATTGCCGGAAAGCAGCAGGGAAACGAGCGTGCCGGTCATGAACAGCGCGAGCGGCAGCCAGACACGCGGCAGGCGCAGCGGCGTCCGCGCCACCAGCAGCATGACGAAGGCCAGGCCGAGCAGAATCTGCGAGGCGGCGATCGAGAACAGAACGGAGACGGCGCTGGCCCAGGCGAGGTAAACCGCGGCTAGCGCCGGGGAGATTCCAGCAGTGGTCTTAGCTGACGTGAGCGCCAATCACCTCAGTATGGCAGAATGTCGGGAGATGGAAATCTACCTGCTCCGGCACGGGGAGGCGGAAGAATCGCTGCGCATTCCGGACGAGGAGCGTTCGCTGACTCCGGAAGGAAGGCGCAAGCTGGGAGCGGTGTTGCTGCGCGCACGGAGCGCCGGCGCGGGCGCGTCGCTGATCCTGTCCAGTCCTCTGCGCCGGGCCTTGGAGACCGCGGAATTGGCGGCCGGGCTGCTGAACACCCGCGCGCCCATCCTCAAGACCAACGCGCTCCTGCCGGAGGCCGAGCCGGCCGAGGTGTGGGACGAGATCCGGGTCCACCGGGACGAGGGCCAATTGCTGCTGGCCGGCCACCTGCCCGTCCTCGGCCTGGCGATCGCTTACCTGCTCGGAGCGCCGGCCGCGCAAATCGAAATGGGGAAGGGAAGCCTGGCGCGGGTGGATCTCGATCAGTTCGGCCACGCGCCCCGCGGCGCGCTCGGCTGGCTGCTCCCGCCCGGGTTGGCGGGTTAGTCCGGAACTGGCTGGCCGTCCGGCGGCTGGAAACGCGCGCGGACCCAATCCAGCGCCTCCTCGCGGGCGCGGACCTGTCCCTCGAGTTGCGCGTCCTCGATTGCCGCCAGCATGCGGCTGAATGCCGGCCCGGGATAGTAGCCGTCGGCGATCAGGTCGTGGCCGGTGACCAGCGGGCGCGGCTTGAGCGCCTCGCGGGGCAGCTCCTCGGATTTCCGCTTCGCGAATTCGTAGTTGTCGAGCAGGCGGTGGCTCATCTCGCAATCCAGGCGGTGCAGCTCCAGGTGCTCCTCGAAGCCCTCCTGCCGCAGGAAGCGTTTGAGGGTGCTCTCGCGCATTTTTCGGACGTCTTTGAAGCGCAGATGGTTGGCGACCAGCGATTCCACCTGCCGGATCTCCTGGTTCGAGAAGCGAAGCCGGGCGAGGATTTGGGCGGCCATGCCCGCGCCCACTTCCGCGTGCCCGTCGAAGCGGATGCGGTCGGCCAGCCGGAAGGTGGGCGGTTTTCCAACGTCGTGCAGGAGGACGCCCAGAGCCAGCGTCAAGCTGGGCGAGCGCAGGCCCTCCAGCATCATGAGCGTGTGCGTCCAGACGTCGCCCTCGGGATGAAACTCGGGCGGCTGCTCGACCCCCTTCATGGCGGCCACCTCCGGCAGGATCTCCGCCAGCAGGCCGGATTCGTCCAGCAGTTCGAAGCCCCGCCGCGCGCCGCCCTCGGTGAGGATGCACCCCAGCTCGTCGCGGATTCGCTCGGCCGAGATCAGCCGGACCTTCCCGCGCAGGCGCTGTATGGCGGCGAAGGTGGCCGGCTCGATGCCGAAACCGAGGCGGGCGGCAAAACGAATGGCTCGCAGCATCCGCAGATGGTCTTCGGCGAAGCGGGTATCCGGGTCGCCTATGGCCCGGATCAGGCGCGCTACCAGGTCCCGGCGGCCGCCCACGAAGTCCAGAACCTCCCGGCTCGCGGGGTCCATCAGCAGGCCGTTGACCGTGAAGTCGCGGCGCAGGACGTCCTGGCGAGGATCGGTTTCGAATTCGATGGCCGTGGGGCGCCGCCCGTCCAGATAGGCATGATCGCTGCGGAAGGTGGCCACTTCAACGTCGCCGGAGCCGGTTGTGACCAGCGCCACGCCGAAGTGAGCGCCCACCAGCCGGGCGTTGGGGAAGAGCGAAACCACTTCTTCGGGCCGTGCGCCGGTGGCCACGTCGAAGTCCCGCGGCTCAATTCCCAGCAGGAGGTCGCGCACGCAGCCGCCCACCAGGTAGGCCTGGTAGCCGTGCGCCTTGAGGCGGTCGACGATTTCGGCGGCAGCGCAGCCGGTCATTAATCTGATCGTAGAATAGTCGGGCGCTGAATTGCCGCCCACTTCCGCCCCGAGTTGCGCGGAAGTTAGGTTTGCGCTAGAGTTGAGGCACGATCCGGAATGTTCAGGGACCGCGAACTCGCCCCACGTATCCCCTCCACCCGCTCCATCCCCTTGGAGTTTCCTATGAGTTTGAGTTAGGCTCGCCAGCGCGATGAACACACCGGCCGTCAACTGATCGCATGTATCCAAGCAGACACTTCCAACCACGCAGACCTAGAATTCGAGAAAACGTGAACGAGGCCATCCGCGTTCGCGAGGTGCGGGCCGTCTTCCCCGATGGATCGGTGGAGATCATGCCCACGCCCGCCGCCGTGCGCAAGGCGCAAGACATGGGGCTGGACCTCATCCTGATCGCTCCCACCGCCGAACCGCCGGTGGCTAAGGCGATGGACTACGGCCAGTGGCAGTACGAGAACAAGAAGAAGCAGCAGGAAGCCAAGAAGAAGCAGCACGTGATCCAGGTGAAGGAGCTGAAGTTCCGGCCCAACACCGACGATCACGACTACGACTTCAAGAAGAACCACGCCATCCGGTTCCTCCAGGAAGGTAACCGGGTGAAGGCGGTGGTGCAGTTCCGCGGGCGGGAGATCGCGCACGTGGACCTGGGCCAGAAGCTGCTGGTGCGCTTTGCGCAGGACCTGGCGCAGTACGGCGTGGCGGAAGGCTCGCCCCGGATGGAAGGCCGCAACGCGCATGTCCTGATCAGCCCCGTCAAGAAGGACAAGCCGCCCGAGAAGGGCAAGCCGCCCGCCCCGAAGCCCGCAGTCAAGAGCTAGGCCGCGGAGGGTGCGGCCGACCGCCTCCCGGGGGGGTACTAGTACTATTGATTGCTCCTGGTGCATACAAAATGCTTCCTGGCGTGGATTCTGCGGTGTATACTGGCCTTTCGCGACTTCTGCCTGCGAGGAGAGGACTCTTTTATGAAGAAGTGGAATCTGAAGCTGCTCTATTTGCTTTCTCTTGGCGCTCTGTGCCTGTGGGTGACTGCGGGACCTGTCGGGGCGTCGGTATACCTGGTCCCGACGATCGATTGCGATTCGATCGGTGATTACGGCTTCAACGACATCACCGTAGTGAATAACGACGACCCACAGTTCGTTAGGTTAGCGCCGAACGAGGTCGAGCTGACTCTCGAGGTCCAGTGCGGGGACGGCGGCGGTTGCAGTGGAGACGTGCCTATCTGGGTGCTCGGGGACAATGTCGGTTATTTCTTGGTGACTCTCGATGGCGCGAGCACGGGGAGCGCCTCGGGAACCATGAACCTTGGTTCGGTGACCGAACCGTGGTCGGTGGGTTTGGGCGGCGGCACGATTCCAGCCGTGTCGTTCGATGTGCCCGGAAATGGATTGGGAAACTACACCTCACTCGACGGGGACCTCCACATCTCCAGTATGGCCGCAAACAGCATTCTGAATTTCATGGACCCCCCGATTATCACGGGCAATGCGATACCCGAGCCTGGCTCCATGGCGCTGCTGATTGGCGGCATCGCTTTGGTGGAATTCCTGCGGCGCAAATCGCGCGCGTAGATGGGCCGCAAACGCGGCCGCCCGATTTCCCGTCCCGCTCCGGCAGCGGTAATCGCGCCGCCGGAGCGGGGATGGTCCTCCTGGTTCCTCCCCGACCTTAGCCTCACCGCCGCCCTCGCGGCAACAGCTTTCTGCCTCTTCATCTTCCAGGCTCCCTCGCGGATGTTCTCGGACGGCGATCCGGGCTGGCACATCGTGGCCGGCGAACGGATTCTGGCCACGGGGAGTGTGCCGCATAGCGATCCCTTCTCGTTCCTCCAGACCGGGCACGCCTGGTACGCCTTCGAATGGGCCTCCGAGATCCTGATGGCTTTGTTCCACCGCTGGCAGGGGCAGACCGGGGTGGTTTTCCTCTTCACGGTGGTGATCGGGGTGACGATCTGGCTCTGCTTTCGCCTGCACCTCAGGCTGGGCGGGAATTTCTTTCTGGCCTGCGTCATGGCGTCGCCGCTGGTGGCCACCGCCGACAGGCACTGGCTGGCCCGCCCGCACGTGCTCAGCTACCTGTTCCTGCTGGCGACGCTCTTCTATTTCGAACAGGCGGCGAACCGCTTCCGCGTGCGCGATGGTCTGGTGCTGGCCCTTGGGACCGCGGTCTGGGCCGGGATACATGGCAGCTTCCCGATGGCCATCGCGCTGGCCCTGCTCTACGCGGCAGGCCATGCGGCAAGGGCGGTGTTGTGGAAGGACCTGGACGGCGCTGTGGAGTGGCGGCGGGCGCGGTGGTTCGCGCTGGCCGCGCTGTGCGCCGGCGCGGGGAGTTTGCTGAACCCCTACGGGCTCGAGTTGCACCGGCATGTGATCCAGTTCACGCTGAACCCGGAACTGCACGCGGGCATCTCCGAATGGGAGCCGCTTGATTTCGGGCACGCGGGGACCGGGCAGATCCTGATTGCGACCGCGTTGGCCGGGCTGGGAGTACTTCTGGCACTGCGGCAGCGGAATCTGCCGCACGCCCTGGCGATCGGGTTTCTCATGGCCTTCGGGCTGAAATCCGCGCGCGGGCTCCCGGTGCTGGCGCTGATGGGGCTGCCGCTGGCAAACGCCGCCATCACCCGCGCTTTGGAGACTGGCAAAAGCTCCGTATTGCGTGGGTTCATCAAGATCTCCGCCGAGCTGCGCCGCATAGATCGCGAGCAGCACGGAGCGGCTTTGGCGGCTCTGGCCGTTCTGGCCGTGCTGGTCTGGCTGCAACAGCCCGCGGTGGTCGCCCGAACTGGGTTCCCGCCGGAGAGATTTGCGACGGGGGCTTACGAGACCATCGCCGGACTGCCGGAATCCAGCCGGATCTTCGCTTCGATGCTGGACGGCGGCTACCTCACTTACCGCTCGAATGGCACGCGCAAGATCTGGATCGACGGGCGAGTGGATTACTTCGGGCAGGCGCCCTACCAGCAATTCCGACAGGTCGTCTGGACCAAACCGGGCTGGCAGGCGACGCTTCGGGAGTTGGGTTTCACGCACGCGGTGTTGCAGCTCCGCTACCCGGTAGCGGCGGCGCTGGAGCAGGCGGGCTGGCGGCCCTTGTATCGCGACCAGCGGTACGTGGTGCTGGCGCATCCGTAGCGCTTCACTGGAACGTCAGGAAGGCGTTGGGCTGCGTCGAGACCCCGCCCACGGTCATCACCACCGGCTCATCGCCGGATAGGCCGGAGGGCGCCTGCACGTTCACCTGGAACTCCCCGGCGTACACCATTCCGGCCCAGGACACCGTCGCGGGCACGGTGCCGAACTGCACCTTGACGCTGGAGAGATCGGAGACCGGGTACGCCGTTTGCAGCACCTGGCCGGATGGCGCGGCGGGGTTTGTGCTGCCCATCCCGATCGCATACAGCACCACGTAGTCGCCCGCCTGCGCGGGGCGGCTGGGCGTGGCGGAGCCGAAGGTTCCCACCGGGGCCACGATGGTGGCCGTGTTCGCGATCTGCGCCACGGCATAAAACCTGCCCGAGGAGAGGGTGTAACCAAACAGGGCCGGCGCGAACTGCGCCATCGTGGCGGTGGAGGTCGCCGTTCCTTGCGCGGTGATGACTTCCACCGGCACGCTGCCCGTTGCCGTGTCGGGAGGCGTCACCGCGTTCAATTGAGTGGGACTGGCGTAGCTGACGAAGCAGTTCTTCCCGTCGATCAGCACCTGCACGCCGCCCAGCGTGGTGGGCAGAACTCCGCCCGGAGCGTAGTTGCTCCAATCCCCCGTCCAGGAAGTGAAACTGGAGCCATAAATGGTCACGAAGCTGTTGGGAGCGATGGTAGACCGGTAGCTGGCGGAGTCGACAACGGCCGTGATCGGTGGCCCGACGGCGGTGAAAGTCGCGGTCACGCTGTGCGGGGCGCTCATCGCCAGCGACTGCGGGTTGGTGGTCCCGGTCAGATCTCCGCTCCAACCGCTGAACTGGTAGCCCGGGTTGGCCGCGGCAGTCAATTGGACGGACGCCCCGCTGTTGTAATAGCCGTCCGAAGACGCGGGGTTGGCGGTCACAATTCCGCCAGCCGTCGGAGAGGCGCTGGCGGTCAACTGGTACTCGCTCGTGAAGCTGGCCGTGAACGTGGTGGCCAAAGAAGTCGCGGTGATGTTGTGGGCCTGTGCGCCGCCATCCGACCAGTTCGCGAACTCGTAGCGCGCTCCCGCGTTCTCTTGCGGCGAAGTCGCACTAATGGTGTGAACCGCTCCCGCGGGCCAGTCGAAAGCCTGCGGAGCTACCAGGGCGACGCCGTCCACGGCAATCGAGAGGCCGGGCGGATTGGTCGCCACGGCAACCGGAAGTTGGAGCTTGGTCACGAACGCGGTGCTGTAGCCGGAAGCGGGAGTCGCCCGGTTGACGGCCTGGTATGGCAAGTGGGTCGGGAAGTCGGTCGAGGTCGTGTAGCCCGCGACGTAGGCCGCGCCCGCCGCGTCTACCGCGATGTAGTTGGCTTGGTCGTCGCCGCTGCCGCCCAGGTAAGTCGAATAGATCAGCGCCGCACCCGAGGGCGCCAGCTTGGCCACGTACGCGTCCTGATGCTGGACTGGCCCTCCCGCGAAAGTGGCTTGAAAAGGCGACTGCAGCGGGAAGTCGGGCGAGGTGGTGTACCCCGTGATATACGCCGCGCGCGCAGCGTCCACCTGGATGCCGATGGCCAGGTCTTCGCCACTTCCACCCAGATAAGTCGAGTAGACCAGCGCATTGCCCGCCGGCGTCAGCTTGGTCACAAAGATGTTCTGACCCCCCTTGAGCGTGGACTGGTAGGGCGACTGGGTGGGGAAGTTGGTGGATTTAGTGGCGCCGGTGACGTAGGCGGAACCGGCGGTGTCCACCGCGATGCCTTCCGACTGGTCAACGCCGCTGCCGCCCAGATAGGTGGAGTAGGCCAGCGCATTGCCCGCCGGCGCCAGCTTGGTCACAAAGACGTTCTGGCCGCCCTTGAGCGTGGACTGGTAAGCGGATTGGGTAGGGAAGTCGGTGGAAGTTGTGTCGCCCGCGACATAGGCCGACCCTGCCCCGTCCACCGCGATGCTGATTCCCTGATCCTGCCCGTGTCCAGCCAGGTAGGTGGAATAGGCCAGCGCATTGCCCGCCGGCGCCAGCTTGAATACGAAGGCATGATCGCCGGATGGCGCGCTGGATTGGTAGGCCGAGTGGGTGGGGAAATCGGGAGAAGTCGTGTCTCCGGTGACGTAGGCCGCCCCCGCCGCATCCACCACGGTGCAGGAGCCATAATCGCTGCCGCTGCCACCCACATAGGTTGAATACACTAGCGCGTTCCCGGCTGGGGACAGCTTGGTCACGAAGGCGTTCTGGGATCCCTTGAGGGTGCTCTGGTAGGCCGACGCGACGGGGAAGTCGGGCGAAGTGGTGGCCCCGGCCACGTAGGCGGAAAAGGCGCCGTCCACCGCGATTTCTTCGGGGTCGTCATTTCCGCTGCCGCCCAGATAGGTGGAGTAGACGAGCGTATTGCCCGCCGGGGAGAACTTGGTCACGAACACGTCGTAGTCGCCCTTGTAGCTGTTCTGAAATGCCGAGAGAGTGGGGAAGTCGGTCGAGGCGGTCTGCCCCGCGGCGTAGGCCGAGCCCATAGAATCCACCGCGATGGTGTAGGCGTCGTCGTCGAAGCTGCCGCCCAGGTAAGTAGAATAGACCAACAGCACCGGGTCGATGGTCAGCGTCCGGCTGCGGTCGTAGCGCGCCAGTTCGAAAGCCACGCGCCCGCCCGGCCGAATGGCGTAACTGGCCGCCACCTCCACGCGCCGCCCGCCGACATCCTGGTAGACGCGTGGCCGCTTCTGAACTAATTCGCCCAGGCGCGTGGCCAGCACCAGGTCGCCGTCCGCGTTCGCACGGAGCCGCTCCACTCCCTCCCAGGCCAGCTCGATGCGCCGCGGGTCGGCGCCGGGCTGGACCACCAGGTCGTACTCCAGTTGACGGTTCTCGCCATGGCAGATCATGTCGATGCCCGGATAAACGCCCTGGTACAGGATGCGCGCGTAGTGCGGGACGTCCGTGCGCCACTTCTTCGGGTCGTTGCCGCGGAAGTAGTTGCTGACGCCGGGCAGTTTCTCCAATCCCACGGCCCGGCGCGGCGCGGTTGCCCCGGCCAGCTTCATCCGTATGACCTCCCGCTCTGCCTTCAGGGAAGGCCCGTGTTTGTGGGAACGATCGCGAGACCGCGCATGGCCCTTGTGCAGAACCATGACCGCCGCGGTGTCCGTGAAGAAGACGACCATGCCCGGGCTGCGCGTCAGAAACCGCACTTCGGGGGCCGTCTGGCCAGTGTTTGGCTCAAACACCGAGGGGAGGTTTCCGTAGCCGACGTCCGAGCGGACTCTCGCCGCTTTCGGCACAAGGTTCGGAGTCTGCACCGAAGACGGCCGTGGCTGGCCGGTGTCGGCGGCCGCTGGAAGAATCAACAAGAAGCCTGTCAGGCAAGCCCATCTGGCGCCGCGCGATATTCGCATAGGAGTCTCCGGCATGAAATCCGCACTATAGAATGCCGCTGAAGCGTCGCCAAGTCAACGGGGCACGGAGCCGTGCCGCCGCCGGCTTGGCGGCTACTCTTCGGAATAGCGTTTGAAGATCAGGCACCCGTTGGTGCCGCCGAATCCGAAGGAATTCGAGAGCGCGTACTGGATGGGCATCGGCCGCGCGGTGTTCGGAACGTAGTCCAGGTCGCAATCCGGGTCGGGCTCGTCGTAGTTGATGGTCGGAGGCGCGATCTGGTCGCGAATGGCCAGCACCGTGATGCCCGCCTCCAGGCCGCCCGACCCGCCCAGCAGGTGCCCGGTCATGGACTTGGTGGAGCTCACCGCCAGCTTATAGGCGTGCTCGCCAAAGCAGCGCTTCATGGCTATGGTTTCCACGCGGTCCCCGACCGGGGTCGAGGTGCCATGCGCATTTATGTATTGGACGTCGGCAGGCTGAATGCCCGCATCCGCCAGCGCGTTGCGCATCACGCGGAAGGCGCCGTCGCCATCCTCGGCCGGAGCCGTGATGTGGAAGGCATCGCCGCTCATCCCGTATCCGGCCACCTCGGCGAGGATGGGCGCGCCGCGGCGTTTCGCCAGTTCCAGCTCCTCCAGCACCAGGATGCCCGCGCCTTCCCCCACCACGAACCCGTCGCGGCCCTTGTCCCACGGCCGGCTGGCCCGCTCCGGCTCCTCGTTGCGCGTGGAGAGCGCGCGCATGGCCGCGAACCCGCCAATGCCCATCCGGCAGATGGTCGCCTCGGTCCCGCCGCACAGCATGGCGTCGGCGTCGCCCCGCTGGATCATCCGGAAAGAGTCTCCGATGGCGTGCGCGCCGGTGGTGCACGCCGTGGAGGTGGCCGAATTGGGTCCCTTGGCGCCCACCCGGATCGAGACGTAGCCGGACGCCAGGTTCACAATGGTCGCGGGAATGAAAAACGGAGAGATCCGCCTGGGTCCGTGCGCCAGCAGTTGCTCGAACTCCCGCTCGATCACTTCGAACCCGCCGATCCCGCTGCCGATGTATACCCCGACCCGCTCCGCGTTCTCCGCGGTCACCTTCAGCCCCGAGGCGGAGAGCGCGAAATCCGTCGCCGCGATGGCGAACTGAATGAACCGCCCCATCTTCTTCAGCTCTTTGCGCTCGATGTAATCCGCGGGCTGGAAGTCCCGGATTTCTCCCGCGATCCGGCAGCTAAACGCGGTCGCATCGAAGGCCGTGATCGCGGAGATGCCGCTGCGCGAGCTCCGAATGGCCTCCCAGGTCCGCTCGGTGCCGATCCCCACCGGGGACAACAATCCGATCCCTGTGACCACAACTCTGCGCGGCAAGGCTTCGCTCCTCTGGTTGGAAACCGGCATGGGCTGGACGGGAACTACTTTTTAGCCATCTTGCCGTCGATGTACTCGATCGCGTCCTTTACGGTGGTGATCTTCTCGGCGTCCTCATCCGGGATGTCGAGGTCGAACGCTTCCTCGAACGCCATGATCAATTCAACGATATCCAGGGAATCGGCGCCCAGATCGTCCACGAAGGAGGCGGTCGAGTCCACCTGCCCCTCGTCAACCCCGAGCTGCTCGACGATGATCTGCTTCACCTTTTGCTCAACCGACATGAAACCTCCAGAGATGGGTACAAACTCATTGATTTTAGCGACGATCGCGCCCGTCCGCAAGTAGCCTCCCGCCGATTCGTTACAATCGAGCTTATGCGGGCGCGCCTCCTGCTCCCTGCCGTCTCGCTCCTGGCCGCCGCCTGGGGCCTCCAACCCGCCCCGCCTACGCCGCCCGACCCGGCGCTGGCCGGCATCCTCGAGCGGGTCTCCGAGGAGGCCGAACTCTTCCGCGCCACCGCCCCCAGGATGCTCGCCGAGGAGACTTTCGAGCAGCGGGCCCTCAAACCGCCTCGCCGTTTCCGGCCCCGGCTGGGCGACGCCGCCCTACAACCTCCCAAGCCAGAGTATCGCACACGAACCATCGTCTCCGAGTACGGCTTCTCCACCTTCAAGGATGCGCCCAACGCCCTGCATGAACTCCGGCAGGTGGTCTCGGTGGACGGCCGTCCCATCGCCAGCCGGGAGTCGGCTCGCCGAACCCTCTCCGTCCGGATGCGCTCCGAAGACGACGCGCTCAAGAAGCGCATGCTCGAGGAGTTCGAAAAGCACGGTCTGCGGGGGGCGGTCACGGATTTTGGCCAGATCCTGCTGCTGTTCAGCCGGCGCCGCCTCGAGGAGTACACGTTCCGCATGGGAGGCTCCGGCCAGGTCGGCCCAGACGCCGCCATCATCCTGGGCTTCCAGCAGCGCAGCGGCGAGGGCGCCCTGCTCATCTTCGAGAAACGCAAAGCGATCCATCAGGCGCTGGAGGGCCAGCTTTGGGTCCGGCGCTCCGACTCGCGCCCCCTGCGCGTGGTATTGCGGAGCTCCACCCAGGAAGGCCCCCACGTCGCGCGTTACGAAGCCACCGTCGATTACGCCATCGGCACAAGTGGCGTGCTGGAGCCCGTCTCGGTGGTGTATCGCCAGTTCTCCGGCGCCGATCTGATGGTCCTGAACGTCTTCCAGTACTCCCCGTTCCGCCTATTCAGCGCCGAATCCGAGATGAAGTTCGAGGAGCCGGCCCCGCCGAAGTAGGCCTCCGGAGCGCTGAAGAAAAGTATTCACGCCCGCCCCGCCCCGGTCGATATGAAAGACAAGGCCATGTATAGGCCTCTCCCGGCAGAGTGCCGGGAACAGCAGGAACAGGAGGTCCACCCGTGTCTTTATCCGTTAACACGAATATCAACGCGCCGGGTGCGCAGAAGAACGTCCAGGCCAATCCCGCCCAGCGCCCGCCCGCCAACCAGGAGAAGGTTTCCGATGGAAACGCATCGCGGCGCGACGCCGTCTCGCTCAGCCCATTGCCGAGCCCCAGCCCCCCCGCCGCCACAAGCCGCATCCAGGATGCCGCCACGGCAACCGACGCCGCCAACCGCGCCAGGACCCAGATGTACGAACAGCCCTCCGACGGCGTCATGGCCCAAGCCCATGCCAGCCCGCAGGGGGTGCTCGCCGCCCTCCGGGCCTGAAGCTACTGTAGCCGCGCCCGCACCTTATCGCTGAGCGCCTTGCCGTCCACGCGCTTGCCGGAGAGCCTCGCCTGCGCGGCTTTCATCACCACTCCCATCTGCTTTAGCGCCGTGACTCCGGTCTCGGCCAGCGCCTCCGCGATCGCGGCTTCGATCTCCTCGCCGCTGGCCGGCGCGGGCATGTAGGCTTCGATCAGTTTCAGCTCGGCCTCTTCCTTCTCCGCCTGCTCGGGCCGCCCGCCCTGGCGGAACATCTGCGCGGCCTCCCGGCGCTGCTTGATCAGCATGTTCAGCACTTGCAGCTCGGCTTTCTCGTCGAGCGGCTTCATGGAATCCACTTCCTGCTTCTTCAGCGCGGTCTTGAGCATTCGCAGCGCGCTGAGGCGCATTTCGTCCCGGGACTTCATCGCCCCGGTCATGTCTCGTTGTACCTGGTCGAGGAGCGGCATGATTCTGTTATTCTAATGAAACCATCTCTATGATGCACATCGGGAAACCGGGCATCGTTGGCGCCGAGGCTGCGCGAGCCGCCGCCAAGGCCCCGAAGGAAACTAATCTATGAACATACTCATCGCAGAACCCATGGCCGCCGCGGGCGTCGCGTTGCTCAAGGCCCAGGCCGGCTGGAATATCGTGGTCTCCAATCCCAAGGAGTACCTGAACCATTTACCCGAGGCCGACGCCCTGGTCGTCCGCAGCGCCGTTAAGGTCACTCGCGAGGTGCTCGAGAAGGCGCCCAAACTTCGCGTCATCGGCCGCGCCGGCGTGGGCGTCGATAACGTGGACCTCAACGCCGCCACCGCGGCCGGCGTCCTGGTCATGAATACGCCCGGCGGCAACGCCGTCTCCGTGGCCGAGCAGACCATCGCGTTCATCCTGGCCCTGGCCCGGAGCGTCCCGGCGGCCAGCGCCTCCACCAAGAGCGGCAAGTGGGAGAAGAAGAAGTTCCTGGGCAACGAGGTCCGCGGCAAGACCCTCGGCATTCTCGGCCTGGGCAGCATCGGCCGCGAGGTCGTGAAGCGGGCAAGGGCGCTCGAGATGCGCGTCCTGGCCGCCGATCCCTACGTCAGCAGCCAAGTCGCGGAGGACCTGGACATCGAACTGGTCGGCCTGGCCCGCCTGCTCGCCGAGAGCGACTACATCACCCTCCACACCGCCCTCACGCCTGAGACCCGGAAGGTCCTCTCCCGCGAGGCTTTCGAGCAGATGAAACCCGGCGTGCGGATCGTCAACTGCGCCCGCGGCGAGATGATCGACCAGGACGCCCTGGTGGACTCGATCCGCTCCGGCAAGGTCGCCGGCGCCGCCCTGGACGTCTTCACTCCCGAGCCGCTGCCTCCGGATCATCCTCTGCTTGCGCTGGAGAACGTGGTGGCCACGCCGCATATCGCCGGAGCCACCGAAGAGGCGCAGGAGATCGTCGGCGTCCGCATCGCCGAGCAGCTCGCCGAGT
>Ga0326727_10012560_pt1 | contig 19226 bp, 14 predicted proteins | sample MB2enrmetagenome_FD_207643 | JGI IMG/M metagenome (GOLD analysis project Ga0326727, IMG submission 207643) | Lab enriched peat soil microbial communities from McLean, Ithaca, NY, United States - MB29MY | ecosystem: Environmental > Terrestrial > Soil > Wetlands > Peat | place: USA: New York...
GGGGCAGGACGAGATTCAGGCTTAGGTTCAGCTTTCGGCTTGGACTCGGCCTTTGGTTCAGCCTTCGGTTTGGCTTCAGCCTTGGGTTCTGCCTTTGGCTTAGCTTCGGCCTTCGGTTCGGCCTTTGGCTTGGCTTCGGTCTTGGGTTCTGCCTTTGGCTTGGCTTCCGACTTCGGCTCAGCCTTTGGCTTGGCCTCTGTCTTCACCGCAGCTGGCGCGCCGTGCTTTTCCTCGGCCAGAGGCTTTTGGGCAGCCAAGGTCTTGGGGTGGCCGCCATTGGCCTTGGCAAAGGAGGTCTTGTCGGCCCTGGCCGCGGTCGCGTGCTGCGTCTGGACGCTGGACGGAGCTGTATGCTGCTCTTTTTCGGCCACCCGCTCCGCGGGGCTGGCTGTGTGCTGAATGCCGCCGGGACCGCCGTTGTAGGCCACGTGATGAGGGTTGGCGACAATGCCTCTCTCGACAACCGTGCGGTCAATGTAGGTGGTGTGGATCACGGTCTCATTCACATGCATAACCGCGGTGTTATAGGCAAAGGAGCCGCCGCGCCACTCGCCGCCGGCAAAGCCGATGCCTCCATAGCCGAAGCCATAGTTGATGCCGCCGTAGTAGCCGACGTGGCGGCCCCAATAGCCGCGATGGAAACCGTAGTGGCCGTCGGACCAGTCCCAGTAGTCGGGCGTCCACAGAGCGCCCTCATAGGGAGCTGGAACCCAGGCGCCGGGCACCCAGTAGTAGTCGCCCTCATCCTGATCGTAGGCCCAGTAGCCGGGCGTCCATATCAGGTTGGGTTGGGGGCATTCAGGCTGCACATAGACTGGCAGCTCCGGTGGAGCGAAGCCGACGCTGATGGAGATCTGAGAGTACGAAGAGGCTGGAAGCAGAGAGAGCAGAAGCGTCAGCAATAGCCAACGCGTGGAGCGGAAGATTTGCATCGAAAGAACCTCCTGGTTCTTTGGCGCTCGCTCCGCTGTAGAATTCGATTTTCCCTGCGCGGGACGAGGGCCTGGGTACTTCGCAGCAAGCGTACCCGCCAGCCCTCATCCCGCACTGGCCAAAATTGCACAGTATGCTCGACTCAAACTCGACCGCTCAGTAGCGGTAGCTGAGCCCCATGCCCACGACGTGGCGCGCCTCCAGATTGACCGGCACATTGACAACGGCAGGATAGGGCGCAGGCAAGCCGGTTGGGACAGGGATCGCGCCGATATTTCCCGCCACCTGGCCGACGCCGATATCGAAGCTGAAGTGCGGATGCTCACGCTGCGTCACGCGGACGGCATAGTCAATCGTGGTCGGGAGATCGGCCCTGCCGGCGACCAGTGGGATACCGGTGGGGGGGGTGGGACCCAGACCCTTGACCGTCCGCGGCTCCTGAGTGAATCCTACGGATGGCACGGCTACCACTCCTAAAGCGATGGGCAGCGGAATGCCGACGCCGCCGTAGAATAGTCCGCCAAAGCGGGTGGACTCGCCGCCAATGCCAAAGATGGCAGCATTGGTGGCCTTCCAGCCGACGTTCACCAGAAAGGGTACAGGTGGATGCGCCCAGGTCTTGGTAACGGAGATGTAAACGTCTCCGTTGGTATAGGCCTTGGCTGCGGGAATGGCCAACAAGGTACATCCTGGGGTCGCAGCACAGACCTCATCGTAGAGTCCCACCGCCTGCGGGATGGCCGCGCCGGTGACGAATTTATCGCCGGTGCGGACTACGCCGCCGATAGCCACGCCCGGCGTCCAGGGTCCGAATTGTCCGTCCTTGATGCCCACAACCTTGCCGTGAATGACATTCATGCCGTTGAAGTCCCAGAGGCTGCTGGTCGCGGCATTGGTCGCAGTGGCCGCCGGGGTGTTGCCGAGCTGATGCACGCTGCGCGTGTAACCCGCCTCGGCGCGATTGGCGAAACCTTCGGTGATGCTGAAGGTCTCAATATTGCCGATCACTGTGGCGGCATTGATGAAATGGACGCCGACAGCGGGGTAGGAAAATATTTTTCCCTTGGCCGATTCGACGACGTAAGCAGTGGGCGTCAGAAAGCCGCCGGTCTGGCCTTCGAGCGTCAGGTGCTGGGCGTTGAGTTGCCGGGTGGCGAGCAGGCCGACCGTGAGGAGCCCGCAAAGAGCTAGTTTGTGCATGGCGAAATCTTTCACTTTTTCGACTCCAGTGGAGTGCAGTCGCCTGCCTCCGGTGAGGTTTGCTGTTCAACCCCTTGTAACACAACGGGAGTAGAGTCGTCTTCAACTTTATTTCAGTGGTAGACTCAGCCCATGCGGCGCGGACTCTTTCTTACCCTCGAAGGCCTGGATGGTTCGGGGAAAACCACGCAAATCACCCTCTTGGCTGCCTGGCTCAAAAAACGCGGTCAGAGCATCCTGGTGACCCGCCAACCGGGCGGCACTGCGACCGGCGACCGCATCCGCTCTTTAGTGCTCGACTCGCGCGCGACGAATCTGGCGCCCATGGCCGAGATGGCGCTGATGTTCGCCGACCGCGCCCAGGCCATCGCCGAGGTGATTCAGCCCGCCCTGGAGACCGGTAAGATCGTCCTGTGCGACCGCTTTACCGACTCGACCGAAGCCTATCAGGGCGGCGGCCGTGAGCTGGGCTCCGAGGTTGTTCTTGAACTGCACCGGCTGATTTGCTCGAACCTTCAACCCGACCTGACTTTGTTGCTGCTGCCCGGACTGGAGGCTTCGCTCCACCGCGCGCGCCGCCGCAATAAGCGTACCGCCGAGCTGAGCGGCCCGGACGAAGGCCGCTTCGAGGCGGAGCAGGACGTCTTTTATGGCCGCGTCTGGCGGAAGTACCGGGAGATCGCCCTTCGCGAGCCGGATCGCGTCGTCCTGATCGAAGGCGACCTGAGCATCGACGAGGTCCACGAACAGATCGTCGAAGCCGTTGCCGAGCGGCTGGCAATGCTGGCCACCGGAGCTAGAGCATCCTCGCCCGCGAACCTCGCGCCGTGAAATATAATTTCGCCGAAGCGAAAATCACTTCCATTCATTCCATCAACGAGAAACTATGAGCCCAATCCATCGCACTCTGCTCGCCGCTGCTACAGTCCTTCTCTCCGCACCTTTGCTTCATGCGCAGGCGAACGAATCATCCGTCATGAGTGAGCTAAAGAGTCTTGCTACGGCCACCACACCCCAGCCTCCGGCAGCGGTTATCAAGATCGCCTCCGAAATTAGTACCCTGCCTGCCAGTCAGCATAAGCTCCAGCTCGCGGACATTCTCGCGCACTTGGCCCTCCGATGCGACCCAGGCCTGCCAGCCCTTCTAGCTGTAGCAGACACACTGGCCCAGTCGCTGGCTGAATTTCCCTTGTCCGGTACGAACGAACCCTCCATGCCCTACATAGACCTGGCCAAATTAGTTCACTACGAGCACGTTAAGGTAACCCTCGATGATCCTTTGCTCGCCAAGGCTATTCAGAAACTGATTGCTGACGACGCCGATCTCGAAAAGGCGGATTTTACCCTCAAGGACCTTCAGGGCCATGATGTCACCCTCTCGCAACTCCGCGGCAAGGTTGTTCTGGTCAACTTCTGGGCAACCTGGTGCGGTCCCTGCCTTCTGGAAATGCCCGACCTGAACGACCTCTACTCCCGTTTCAACTCCCAGGGCTTGGTGGTCCTTTCCCTCACCAGTGAGGAAAGCTCAAAGGTCAACTCCTTTGTGAATAGGATTGACTATCACGCGCCCGTTCTGCTCGACTCCGACTCCCAGGCTGCCAAGCGGTTCCACGTCGATAACCTTCCCAGAAGCTTCGTCTTCAACAGAAAAGGCAAGCTGGTGGCCATGGCCGTCGACCAACGGTCCCGTCGCCAATTCTCCCAGATGTTGGCTGCGGCCGGCGTACATCCTTGATCGCCTCCCGCACGGCCGGGGCGCTCCATCGACGCTGGCGCCCTGTTCTTTCTGCAACTCCGGACAGCCCCGCGCAATTACACTTTATGAGTGACCAGGAAAGCCACCTCCGCGCCGCAGCTTGACCTCAGCTCCCAACTCGGACTGACCTTCGACGAGCCGAGCCAGACACGCCGCATCTGGCCGGTGAGCGAGCTGGTGGGCCAGGTGCGCGAACTCATCGAGCAGGAGTACGGCGACGTCTGGGTAGAGGGCGAGATCTCCAACTTCCGCCCCGCGCCCTCCGGCCACGTTTACTTCACGCTGAAGGACGCCGATGCGCAACTGCCAGTTGTCTTCTTTGGCCGCAAGGCAATGCTGCTGCGCTTCAGTCCAGAAAACGGCCTGCACGTGCTGGTGCGCGGCCGGGTCAGCGTCTACGAGCAGCGCGGCCAGATGCAGTTGGTGGCCGAGACGATGGAACCGGTCGGCGCGGGCTCGCTGCAACTGGCCTTCGAGCAACTGAAGGCGCGGCTCAAGGCCGAGGGCCTCTTCGACGCCGAACGCAAGCGGTCGCTGCCCGGCTTTCCGCGCACCGTGGGCATCGTCACCTCGCCCACCGGCGCGGTGATTCGCGACTTCCTCAACATCGTCGCCCGCCGCCACTCCGGCCTGAGCGTGCTCGTCTGCCCGGTCAGCGTACAGGGCGATTCCGCGCCGGCCGAGGTTGAGGCGGCAATCAACGAACTGAACGCCTCGGGCCTGGTGGACGTGATCGTCGTCGCCCGCGGCGGAGGCTCGCTCGAAGACATGGCCGCCTTCAACAGCGAGCGCGTGGCCCGTGCGATTGCCGCATCGCGACTGCCGGTGGTCTCAGCCATCGGCCACGAAACAGACTTCACCATCGCCGATTTCGTCGCCGATCTGCGCGCTCCCACGCCATCCGCCGCCGCGGAATTGATTACCGAGGCGCAGCACAAGATCGGCGAGCGCGTGGCCGAACAATCGCACCGGCTGGAACGCGCCGCCCGCTTTCAGTTGCTGCAAGCCCGCCAGCGTCTCAGCCGCCTGCCCATCAGCCGCGCCGAGGGGCGCGTGAATTCGATGCTCTATCAGCTTGAACAACGCCTGGACGATTCTTCCTTGCGCATGGAAGCAGTCGTCAGCGAGCAACTCCGGCAGCATCAGCGCAATGTCACCGATCTCGCCGCCGCCGTCCTGCGTCACGATCCCCGCCAGGGGCTAGCCCAGACCCGGGAGCGGCTCACAAGTGGCCGGACGCGCCTCGTTCATAGCATAGAGCGCAGGATGCACGAATCCGCGGCCCATCTCAGCTCTCTTGACGCGCGGCTGCACTCGCTTTCGCCGCTGGCCGTGCTGGAACGAGGCTATGCTGTGGTGCTCACCGCGACGGGCGGGGTGGTTCGCTCCACGCTTCAGGTTGCGCCCGGAGACAAGCTCGTCACGCGCCTCTCCGACGGCGCCTTCATCAGCCGCGTGGAATCCGCGGCTTCCAACCAATCAACCAAGAAATGAGACCATGACCGCAACCAACGCACGCAAACTCTTCGGAACCGACGGCATTCGCGCCGTGGCGGGAGAGTACCCGCTGGACGCAGCCACTATTTACGCCGCTGGACTGGCCCTCGGCCACTCGCTGCACAAGACGGCCGCTGAACCTAAAGTGATCCTGGGCCGCGACACGCGCGAGTCGGGTCCCTGGATTGCCGCCACGCTTGCCGCCGGCCTCATCGAAACAGGTGTCCGCGTCGAGAGTGCGGGCATCGTGCCCACCCCGGCCGTCGCATACCTTGCGCGGACGCATGGATTTCAGGCGGGCGTGGTCATCTCGGCCTCGCACAATCCCTGGCAGGACAACGGCATCAAACTCTTCGGCGCGGACGGCTTCAAGCTGGCCGATGCGCTGGAGCTGGCGATGGAAGAAGAGATTCTCCATCACGCGGCCAACTCCGCCGCACCCGATCCGGCAACGCTGCCCACGGTCGATGATAACGCCGCCTTCCAGGACGACTACATTCAGTTCCTGCTCGACTGCGTGCCGGGGCTTTCGCTGGATGGGTTGCGGATAGTGGCAGATTGCGCCAACGGTGCGGCTGCGGCGGTTGCGCCCAGGCTGTTCAAGCGGCTCGGCGGCGAGGTGACTTTACTGAATGTCGCGCCCGACGGCCGCAACATCAACTTGAACTGCGGCGCGCTGCATCCGGCCTATGTGGCCATTGAGGTGAGCGCCCGCGGAGCCGATCTCGGCCTCACCTTTGACGGCGACGCCGACCGCTGTATGCTGGCCGGTTCGCACAACAACGTCCTCAACGGCGATGCGATACTACTGGTGGCCGCGCGTGACCTGAAAGAGCGTGGCCTCTTAACCGGCGATCTGGTTGTCGCCACCACCATGTCGAACATGGGGCTGGAGGCGGCGTTGCGGCGCTCCGGAATCAAGATGCTGCGCGCGCAGGTGGGCGACCGCTATGTGCTCGAAGCGATGCTGGCGCGCAATGCCGCATTGGGCGGCGAGCAATCAGGGCATATCCTGCTGCCGCACCTGGCCACCACCGGCGACGGTTTGCTGACCGCGCTGGTGGTGCTGGATTTGATGGCTCGCTCGGGGAAGAGCATCGACGAGTTGACCGCGGACTTGAAGGTCTTCCCGCAGGTGATCGTCAACGTGAAGGTTCGCGAGCGCAGGCCGCTGGAGTCGATCCCCAGCGTAGCCGCCGCTATCCGCGCCGCAGAAGTGGAGTTGAAGGATTCAGGCCGTGTGGTGATTCGCTATAGCGGCACCGAGCCTTTGGCCCGCGTGATGATTGAAGCCGAGAGCGAAGCGGCGATGCGGCGGCACGCGGAGGCGATTGCTGATGCGATACGCGTTGAGCTTGGCGTGTAGCCGCCAGTCGCAGCTTATTTCATATCCCGCCAGTTGGGGCCGGACTTCAGGTCGGCGATCAGCGGTACGTTGAGTTTGGCTACGCCTTCCATCTCCATGCGCACTAACTCTTCGACTTCGGCGGTCTCGCTGGCGGGAACCTCGAAGAGCAGCTCGTCGTGGACTTGCAGGACCATGCGGGTTTTGAGCGCGCGCTCGGCGAGCTGGCGGTCGATGGAGATCATAGCCAGCTTGATGAGGTCGGCGGCGGTGCCTTGCAGCGGCGTGTTGATGGCGGTGCGCTCGGCGAAGCCGCGCTGGTTGGGGTTGCGGCTCTCAATGTCGGGAATGGGACGGACGCGGCCGAAGAGCGTGCGCACCGAGCCGGTTTTACGCGTCTCCTCCAATGTTTTTTCGATGAAGGCTTGTACGCCGGAGTAGCGCGCAAAGTAACGCTCGATGTAAGCGCGAGCCTCGGCCTGCGGAATGCCCAACTGCGCGGCCAGGCCGAAGGGCGAGATGCCGTAAACGATGCCGAAGTTCACAGCCTTGGCGCGGTTGCGCGTCTGCTTGTCCATCTCGGCGGCGGGTACGCCGAAGACTTCGCTGGCGGTGAGCGTGTGAATGTCCTCGTTGTTCTGGTAGGCGTGGACGAGCAGCGGGTCGCCGGAGAAGTGAGCAAGCAGGCGCAGCTCAATCTGCGAGTAATCCGCCGAGAGCAGTTGCGTTCCCGGCGCGGCCGTGAAGGCGACGCGAATCTCGCGGCCCAGCTCGGTGCGCGTGGGAATGTTCTGGAGATTGGGATTGATGGAGGAGAGCCTTCCAGTCGCTGTAGCCGCCGCCATAAACGTTGTATGTACCCGCGACTCCGCATCGGCAAGCAGCGGCAGCGCATCGATGTACGTCGATTTCAACTTCGATAAATGGCGAAATTCGAGAACCAGGCGGGGAACTTCGTGCTTTTCCGCCAGGTATTCCAGCACATCCTGCGCGGTGGAGACGGCCTTTCCCTTGCCTCGGCTGACAGGTGCGGGCAGGCCCAGGTGAGTGAAGAGCACCTCGCCAAGCTGCTTGGGCGAGTTGATGTTGAAGCGGCGGCCGGCTAACTCAAAAATGTGTTCGCCGACGCGCTCCAGCTCGATGGCGAAGCGCTTGGAAAGCCCGTCGAGGACGCCGAGATCGATGCGGACACCGGCCTGCTCCATGCGGAAGAGCACCGGGGCAAGCGACCGATCCATTTCGTAGACGCGCATCACGGCGGAGTTTTCGACTTCGATCTTCAGCGCCGGAACCAACGCGCGAATCGCGGCAGCGCCGGCGGGTAGCGTGGAGGGCGCGGGCTGCGAATGGCGCGCGGCCACGTCGGCCAACGCTTGCGTCGAATGGGTGGGATTGAGCGCGTAGGAGAGCAGCATGGTGTCGTCCACTGCTCCACACAGGGCCACGCCTTGCGCGGTGAGCAGGTGGAGAGCGGTCTTCCAGTCGTGGGTTTGCTTGGGGACGACGGCGTCTTCCAGCAGTGCGCGGATCTCGATGGTGAGCGAGAGTTGCAATGCGGTAGCGGGGTCTGCGCAAACGCCTATATTGAAGCAGGATTGCTTTTCGGCGGTTTCAGCCACATCGAGAAGCGAGAGGTTCTGCGGCGCAGCGTCTTCATTCTCTTCCGGCGCGGGTGGTTTCGCATTGAGCGCAAAGGCAAAGCCATGCGCATACGCCACAACACAAAACGAGTCGACCTCGTCAGCAGTCGGCTCTTCCAACAGCTTGATCGGCGCGGCGGACTCTGAGGGCGCCAGGTCGCGTAGCATGGAGGTGAACTCCAGCTCGATGAAGAGTTCGCGGCAGGCTTCCAAGTCGGGCGGCTGCGTCTGCATCGCGGCGAGGTCCAGCGCGAGTGGGACGTGGCAGTCTATCGTGACGAGTTCTTTGGAGAGCAGTGCGGCATCGCGGTTCTGCCGGAGGGATTCTCCGATCTTACCCTTAACTTCGGCAGCATGATCGAGTACAGCTTCGACGCTGCCGAATTCGACAATGAGTTTCAAGCTGGTGAGTTCGCCAACGCCGGGTACGCCGGGAACGTTATCCACGGAGTCGCCGCGCAGTGCCATCACATCAACGACTTTTTCCGGTGGAACGCCCAGCACTTCGACGACCTTGGCTGGATCGAGGATGAGGTTGTCCTTCTGCGGGTTGAGGATTTTGACCGTGGGCGTGACCAACTGCATCATGTCCTTGTCGCCGGAGACGATGAAGACCTCGTGCTGCTGCTCCGCCGCCTCGCGGGCCAGCGTGCCGATAACGTCGTCGGCCTCGAAACCCTCGGCCTCCAGGATGGGAATGCGCAGCGCTTCAAGCGCGCGGCGGATGTAGGGAATCTGCCGGCGCAGATCCTCGGGCATGGCGGCGCGATTGGCCTTATAACCCTCGTAGCTGACCTCGTCGAAGCTCTGTGTCTTGCCGTTCCACTTGCGCAGCGGCTTCATCGCGCGGGCGCGTTCGTCGCGGAAGACCTCGCCGCTCACGTCGAAGACGGCGGCAAAGTAGAGCGGATGAAAGTCCTGGCGGAGCTTCTTGATCATGTTAACGAAGACGAAGATGGCCGCCGTGGGCAGCCCCGCGCGCGTGGACATGGGCCGTGAGCGCTGCATCGCGTGGTAGGCGCGGAAGATGAACGACATGGTGTCGAGCAGGAAGACGGGCGGTTTGGGCGAGTCAGTCACGAAATGAGTTTAGCAGGGAGCAGCTGTTCCAGCGAGCAACGACCACTCGCTGGCGACGTCGACAGGTGATGGGAACTAGAAGCGGTCTGATAAAGCCTGAACATCATCATCCGCAAATTTCGAAGTGAGCCGGGACGACGCGCAGTTCTGGCCGGGACCTTGTATATTGGGCTGGCAGGCAGAGCAGAGCATAGGAAGGCCAGAAAGAGGCATTATGGCGCGATCGGGGTATACCTATTCGGTCTATGTGGATGACAACTACGACCTCCCTCCCGACGACGGACGATACAAGCTGGGTGATTTCGCCACGCTGGAGGAGGCGGTTGCGGCTTGCAAAGGAAAGGTAGACGAGTTTCTCAAAAGCCAAGTTCCACTTGATAAAACGGCGGCGGAGCGATACAAGGAATACACACAATTTGGACCGGACCCATTCATCGTGACCGAGGATCCGGTTGCCGCGAATCCGGCATTTTCGGCCTGGAACTATGCGAAGGAACAATGTCAGGAGGAATGAGGGAAAATGAATCAAAATCGAAGATGCTGCATCTCGATTGTAGGACAAGAAGTCCTGCCGTAGAAAATCCCCGTTCTACGAACAATTTCAACGGTTTTCCCCAACCGATTCCCACAATTGAGGTCGAAAAAATGCCAGCAGAAGTTGGCGCTCCGGTCACACCCGAGCGCATCTATCAATTTGCTTTTGCGTATGCGCCTCCACTGGCGCTCGAGGCGGCCATCCGCCACCATGTTTTTGATGTGCTGGAGAGCGGTCCAAAGTCTCTCAGCGAAATTCAGACGGCGACCGGCGCATCGGCGCGCGGCCTGAGCGCGATTCTGAACTTTCTCGTCGGCTTCGATTTCCTGCACAAGGAGGGCGAAAAGTTCTCGCTTGCGCCGGAGAGCGCGGCCTTTCTGGTCAGCGGCAAGCCGGGCTTCCAGGGCGGGTTGATTCGCCACACCAGCGAACAACTGCTGCCCAACTGGCTGCAACTCAATGAAGTGGTGGCTACCGGCCGGCCGGCCAAGTCCGTCAATCAGCAGGGTCCGGGCAGCGAGTTCTTCCATCAGTTCGTCAACGACATCTTCCCCATGAGCTATCCGGTGGCGCAGGAACTGGCGCGGCATCTTGCTCTGGCAGGTCCGGCCAGCGTCCTTGATCTTGCCGCGGGTTCGGGCGTTTGGGGCATCGCGCTGGCGCAGAGCTCAGTCGAGGTGCGCGTGACTGCCGTAGATTGGCCGGGCGTGATTCCGGTGACGCAAAAGACGGTTGCCCGCTTTGGACTGACCGAGCGCTTCACCTTCCTGGAGGGCGATCTGCTGGAAGCCTACTTTGGCAGCGGCCACAACGTGGCGACGCTCGGCCACATCCTGCACAGCGAAGGCGAGGAGCGCAGCAAGGCGCTGCTGAAGAAGACCTTCGCCGCACTTGCTCCGGGCGGAACGATTGCCATCGCCGAGTTCCTCGTGAATGCGGATCGGACCGGACCGCTGAACGGCCTGACCTTCGCGCTGAATATGCTGGTGAACACCGATTGCGGAGATACCTTCTCCTTCGAGGAGATCAGCGGCTGGCTGGCTGAGGCTGGATTCACGGATGCGCGCACGCTGGCGACCCATGGGCCGTCACCGTTGATTCTGGCTACGAAACCGTAATCAGCGATCCAGGCCTCTTGGACGAGGCTGAATGGGGCTCGTGGTTTCCCAGGTCCCAAGAGCGGGACCTGGGGCACCCGATAGAAAAAATATTGAATTCAACTATAGACCAACAATGACAGACTGTCTCAGAATGCCAGGATCGGACCATCTATCTAGAAACTCATTCAAGGGCATCGTCTCACCATCGGCCATTGGCAAGCGAAGAATTCCGCTCCGAAGCGCAAGGAGGGGCGAGAAGTGTCCATTGTTAGAAGAAGTGTTATAGAGGACTATTGGTACGTGACCTCTCTGGCGTTCACGTAGAAGATCTGGCAGTTCCAGTGCCGGTTCGACATGAAGGCCAAGTCGGCGTGCGTAGATATAGCCCCGTCTCTCGAACTCGCCTATGGCGTTATCTGGATCAGAGTGAAACGACACCTGAAGTCCATGCTCTTTGAGACAAGCTGCCAAACACACCGTAAAGACGCCATGGCGTTTCGTGTGCCGACAACTCTTCACTAACTTCGGTACGTCTGTGGACTTTCCAAAATATCGGAGAACTAACCACGCAGTAACGAGGCCGCAGTTCCCATCGATTTCAAAAAGCTCTTCTGGTGCTTCCCACCACTCAGGGAATTTCATAGTCAATTACCATTCTATGGCGAATCCCTACGAGATAAACATACAATCCCCGTAACTGAAGAAGCGGTATTTTTCTTCGACGGCATGGCGATAGGCGGCTTGGACCGGCTCGCGCCCGGCAATGGCGCTGACAAGCATGAGCAGGCTCGATTGGGGCAGGTGGAAGTTGGTGAGCAGCGCGCTGACCAGGCGGAATTGAAAACCCGGCGAAATGAATATTTCCGTCTCGCCGGATTGGGCTTGCAGCGGGTGGCCGGCGGCCTGAAGTGCGCAGTGCTCCAGCGTGCGGACGACGGTGGTGCCGACGGCGACGATGCGCCGAGCACTGCGTGCGGCAGCGTTAATAGCTTCCGCGGTCTGAGCCGGCAGCGTGTAGCGCTCGCGATGCAGCCGAACCTCATCGACTCGCTCCACACGCAGCGGGGCGAAGGTGCCCAGGCCGACATGCAGCGTGAGGCGGGCAATTTCGATGCCACGAGCCGTCAGCTCTTCCAGAATCTGCGGAGTGAAGTGCAGACCTGCGGTGGGCGCGGCGACGGAGCCGCGTTCGCGGTTGAAGACGGTCTGGTAGCGTTCTCGATCACCCATCTCGTCATCGCGCCGGATATAGGGCGGCAGCGGGACGTGACCGATGCGGTCGAGTGTGGCGAAGAAATCGTTGACCGGCTTGAAGCGCAGCAAACGTTCGCCGAACTGGCCGCGTTCCATCACCTCAGCTTCGAGCGCGATAGCGCCGTCCGGCGCGGGAAAGACGAGAATCTCGCCAATGGCGATCTTTCTGCTCGGCCGGACGAGAGCGCGCCAGAGGTTTTCGCCAGCCGCTGGTTGAGGTTCATGGTTTCCCACCCATTCCGCAGTGGAGAGCGGAATGGATGGGGCACGGAGCTGTTGCGGCGTGACAGGCTCGGTGAGCATCACCTCGATGCGCCCGGTCGGCGTTTCGCGCTCGCGGCGTAGGGTGCGGCGGGCATAAAGGCGCGCGGGAATCACGCGGCTTTCGTTGAGGACCAGCAGATCGCCAGGTTGGAGCAGCGCGGGAAGTTCGGCAAAACTCGAGTCGCGCAGAGCGCCGGTCGCGCGATTCATCACCAGCATACGGCTCTGGCCGCGCTCGGCAGGCGGCTGCTGCGCGATCAACTCCGGAGGTAGATCGAAATCGAAGTCGGCGACGCGCAGGCCGCTCATCTAGTGGCCTTCTTGAAATGATCCAACGCTCGCAGGCGAGCACGCTCAAGAGCGGCGTTAAGTTCTTGGCGCTTGGGCTCGAACTGGTCTGGGGCGAGGTCGGCGGGTACGCGAGTCTGCCGCGCCCAACTGACAACAATGCGCGTGAAGGGCTTGGGAATCAGGAAGCGATCCCAGGAAGGCACTAACCAGGCGCGCTCAGGCAGGAGATAAAATGCGCCGATGGGCGCTCCGGTCATCTGCGCCAGCTTGATGGGGCCCATCTTGGTTTGATAGATGGGGCCGCGCGGGCCGTCGGCGGTGAAGATGGCTGTGCGTCCGGTCTCGATGATGTGCTTGAGCCCCATCAGCCCCTCGCGCGAGCCGCGCGTGCTGGAGCCGCGCACTGCATCGAAGCTAAACATCTTCAAAATGCGGGTAATCAGTTCGCCGTCGAAGCTCTGGCTGACGAGAATGGTGGCATGGGTACGGCGGAAGTAAACCGTGCAGGGCAGCACGCACTGATGCCAGAAGCAGAAGATCTCCGCTCCGGCGCCGAGTCCCAAGAGAAGAGGAGTTACGCCCTCTTCGGCGATGACTTCAAAGCGCCAGGTGCGGCCCCAGATGCTGAAGAGCGCCCAGATCAGGCGCGGGACGACGGCCAGCAAGAAGCGCTGGGCGAGGGTAAATCTGGGTTGGTCTTCTGCGGTCACTCTTTGATCTTAGCGGAGTTGGCGGGATTAGCGTTGTGAGCGGAGTTATCAGTTCATTAGCGCCAGTGAGGTTTCGGCTAACCCCGCTGGCTCCGCTTTTCAGCTGTAGCGCAGCCAGCGCGCGATTTCGGGCAGGGTGGCTCGCTTGCCGTACATCAGAATGCCGATGCGGTAGAGGCGCGAGGAGAACCAGAGCGTGGCCCATATGGTCAATATCAGCAAAAGGATCGAAAGGCCAATTTGCCAGAAAGGAACCATCGTCATTCCCATGCGCGAGATCATCACATAAGGCGAGGTCAGCGGACAGAGCGATGCGGCAATGGACCAGGAGGAGTTGGGATCGCTGATCATCATCCCAAGTAGGCCCATGGCGGTGTAGAGCGGCACAATCGCCACCCACATGAATTTTTGCAAGTCGCTCGCGGTTTCGCAGGTGGCCGCAAGGCCGGAGAAGATGGCGCTGAAGAGAGCGAATCCCAGCACAAAATAGATGGGAAAGAAGATACCCTCGGTCCATGAGAAACGGATGGCGATATCGCCGGTGAGCAGCGCGGCGGCCAGCTGAGTGCCCATGAATACCGAGGCGCCCGCCACCCAGATGGCGATCTGCGTGATGCCGACACCGCCCACGCCCAGCAGCTTGCCAGCCAGCAGATCGCTGGGTTTGGCTACGGCCAGCATCACCTCGAAGATGCGCGATGTCTTCTCTTCGATAATCGCCCGGGCCATGTCCAGCCCGTAGAGCATGATGGGAATGGAGAGTATAAGCAGCACGAGGAAGGCTTTCGTGACGGTCGCTCTTCCATTGCTCTTGCCGATCTTTCCATCTTTATCCAGTTGCAAAACCTCGATGGAAACCTTGGCGAGCATGGCGTCGGCCTCGGCTTGACTCATGCCTTTGCCGATCATGCGCTGGTTGGCGACGCCGCGATTCAAAGCGCTTTGCAGGCTGCCATACGCAGAGACATCGGCGGCGGAAAGCGAGGTGACGGTGGCCGTGATTTGTTGCGGATTGGAGGAATCGATGGCCAGGACGCCGTCGATCTCCTTCGAGCGCACCTTTCTTTGCCATTCGTCGCGCTGCTCTGCAGTTGCCGGCTCCGTCACGTCCACCGTGTAGTGGGCATAGGTGTCGTCGAGCATCTGCTGGCGGACCTGGTTGGCAAGCGCGGCGTCATCGGCCACGATTGCGATATGCTTTCCTGTGCCGGCCTTGTGATCCATGTAGTAACTGAAGGCCAGCAGCGCGGCGATCACAAGAGGCATGGCAATGGTTGAGAACTTGAAGGCACGGCCGCGAATCTGCTCCAGGTACTCGCGTTTGGCGATGAGGAGAATGTTACGCATGGTTCTTGCCTCCCACGGTCTCAATAAAAATCTCTTCCAGCGACGGCTCGACCAGCTCGAAGCGGTAGATCGTCGCCATGGCCGCGGCCTCATGCAGCAGCTTCTGCGCGTTGCCGTGCGGCTTGAGCTTGATCTCGGCGTGGCCGGAGAAGTTTTTCGCCTCGGCAATCTCCTCGCTGAGCAGGAACGAAGAGCTTCCCTCGAACTCGACGATCACGTGGTTGCGCTCGTAGCCGGCTTTGATCCGGCGCAGATTGCCGGAGAGTACCGCCTCGCCGTTGTTGATCAGGCAGATGGAGTCGCACAGCTTCTCCACCTGGTCCATGCGATGGGTGGAAAAGAGAATGGCTTTGCCTTGATCCTTCAGTTCCAGCAGCGTCCGCTCGACCAGAACCGCATTGACCGGATCAAGGCCCGCGAAGGGCTCGTCCATCACAATGAGGCCGGGCGAGTGCAGCAGCGTGGCGATGAACTGTATCTTCTGCTGCATCCCCTTGGAGAGCTCTTCGGTCTTCTTATGGAGCGCGTCGCCGATCTCCATGCGCTTGGCCCAGGCGACGGCCCGCTGGCCCGCCTCTTCCGCGCCCAGCCCATGCAGGCAGCCGAAGAAGACCAGCTGGTCCAGGACCTTCATTTTTTTATAGAGGCCGCGCTCCTCGGGCAGGTAGCCTACCCGCTCCAGGCTCTGGCGCTCGAAGGGCTTGTCAAAAAGGTTGACCTGGCCCGAGTCGGGCATGGTGATGCCCATCATCATGCGAATGGAGCTGGTTTTGCCCGCTCCGTTCGGCCCCAGAAGGCCGAAGATCTGGCCCGCTTCAATAGAAAGACTAAGGTTGCTGACGGCAACCTTGTTCTCGTAGGCCTTGGTCACCCCCGCGAGTTCGACAACTGGCATGGATTCTCCCGCTGTACCATTTTCAGTCTGATGCAGACTGGTTCCCGCTGAAACCTTGGGCCAGCCTGCAAGGAGTGTAGCAAAGCACACTACGCGGACGGCGCCCCTAGCCGGATACGCAGGTAGGCTTAAAAAGGTTCCGGGCGCTCTGGACGCGCGATGGTCGCCGGCTCAACCATCTTTTCCGCCGCGACGCCGGACTAATTCAGTTTTCTCGATTAATATAACGGAATAAATCGATACGAGAGTGCGCCGAAGTGCGACAAAAGTTTATTCCAAAGGGAGGCAAAGATGGTGACTAAAGAGCAAATCCAGGGCGCAAATGGCTTGTTATCAGTAGGGGGATTGATGTTAGCCTGATTAACGATGCCCACATACGATTTTTTAAAAACGGAGCCCGTTCACGGGCCAGCGCACAGGCCGCAGTCCATTGATGATGTTGACGTGCGTCAAGCCATCCTCGAGGATCTCGCATTAAAGACTCTTTATATGTCCGGTTCCCTCTCCGTCCTTCAGCTTTCCGAGAAGACCCGGCTTAGCTTCGAAGTGGCCAAGGAGCTGGCCTTTCAACTGCGCACGGAATTGCTCTGCCAGGTGACGGGAATGAACGGTCATGTCCCTCAGATTGCCATCACCTCGGAGGGGCGTTCGCGGGCGGTGGACCTGCTCGCACAGAATCACTATACGGGTGAGGCGCCAGTCTCGCTGGCGAGCTATGTGGAGCAGACGCTAATACAGAGCGTCCGCAAGGTGGAGGTGCATGCGAACGACGTCAAGCGTGCCTTTGCGCATCTTGTGATCGACGAAGGGATGTTGAGGCAATTCGGAACTTCGCTCAACTCCGGCAGCTCGATCTTCCTCTATGGCCCTCCGGGAACCGGAAAGACCACCGTAGCCGAGACCTTGTCGCAGGTGATTTCGCAAGACGCAGTGTGGATTCCGTACGCGGTCGAGGTGGAAGGCGAGATCATCACCGTCTACGATGCGGCGATTCACAAGCGGGTGACGGAGTCGGAGCCCAAGGACCGGGACGAGCGCTGGGTGCTGTGCCAGCGCCCCGCGGTTCTGGTGGGCGGCGAACTGACGGTTGAGATGCTGGACCTGCAATATAACCCCACGACCAAGTTCTATGTCGGCCCAGTGCAGATGAAGGCCAATAACGGGGTTCTGATCATCGATGATTTTGGTCGGCAGCGGCTTCGCCCGGAGGATCTGTTGAACCGCTGGGTGGTTCCCCTTGATCGCAGGATTGATTTTCTGACGCTGGCGGGTGGAAAGAAGCTGGAGATTCCCTTCGAGATGCTGGTGGTCTTCGCATCGAACATGGACCCCGCAGAACTAGTGGACGCTTGCTTCCTGCGCAGGATTCAAACCAAGATCAAGATCAGCGGGATGACCGACAAACAGTTCTGCGAGATTTTCCGCCGTGTGGCCAACGAGCATGGCGTTACATATGATCCCAGAGTTTGCACAGATCTCATCGATTTCATCCGCAACGTCCTGAAGCTGGAGCTGCGCCAATGCTATCCCAGGGACATTGTGAACCAGGTTCTGTGGGCCGCGCGCTACGAAGGCAAAAAACCGCATGTGGACCACGCATCGATGGCGCAGGCGGTCGAGGCTTATTTCCTGGCCAAATCGTAACGAGGCAGCAGTTGGAAAACCCCACCTCCTACCGGCTGGCCTTCGACCGGCTGCTCGCTGACCTGCATGGCAAGCCTGAGACTCCTTCCGCCTGATTCGCCCTCAAATGCCACCGGGTTGTAGCATTCGAGTGTGGCAGACCTCGACACTCCGGTGATGTATGTGAAGGGCGTGGGGCCCAGGGTTGCGGAGATGCTCGCCGCCAAAGGCGTCCAGACCGCCGAGGATCTGCTCTACCACCTGCCCTTCCGCTACGAGGACCGGCAGAATCCGCGCTCCCTGGATGAGTTGCAGCCAGGCGAGACGGCCTCGGTAATCGCCGAGGTGCGGGGTTCCATCCTTCTGAAAACGCGCAGAGCGCCTTTGTTCGAACTTACTGTGGGCCAGGGACGGCTGGCGCTCAAGTGCATCTGGTTCAATGCTGCCTATCTGGAGGGAAAGTTCCACGCCGGGCAGACGGTGGCCGTCTACGGGCGGGTCGAGCCGTCGCGAAGTTCGAGCAACCTCAAAATGATTCAGCCGCAATGGGAGCTGCTGCCCGACGCCTCAGACGACGCCGAGACGCGGCTGCTCGAAGTGGGACGCATCACGCCGGTCTACGAGTCGCTCGGCGGGGCGCGGCTGGCCTCGCGCTGGCAGCGCAAGACGATCTTCCACCTGCTGGAATCTCTGCGCGGCACGGTGCCGGAGTGCCTGCCGAAGGCGATGCTGGAGCGGCTGATGCTGCCCGACCGCGAGACGGCACTGCGGGAAGCGCATTATCCGCCCGAAGGCACACCCTTTGCGCAGTTGCAAAGCTCGGCGACGCCGGCCCACCGGCGGCTGATCTTCGAGGAGCTCTTCTTCCTGGAATTGGGCCTCGAACTCAAGCGCCGCCGCTTGAGAGAGCGCGCCGGCATCAGCTTCGCGACTACGGACAAGGTGCGTGATGCCATCCGAGAGGTTCTGCCGTTTCATCCCACCAAGGCGCAGAAGCGGGCGCTGGGCGAGATTGTGGCCGATATGCGCGAGCCCAGCCCGATGCGGCGGCTGCTGCAAGGCGATGTAGGCTCGGGCAAGACCATCGTCGCGCTGCAGGCGATGCTGGTGGCGATGGAGAACGGCTACCAGGCGGCGCTGATGGCGCCTACCGAAATTCTGGCTACGCAGCATTTTCTGGCAGTGCGCAAGCTGCTGGAGCGCTCCACGCGCCGCTACCGGATCGCTCTGCTGACCGGCTCGCTCTCTGAAGACCGCAAGCGCGCGACGCGCGGGCAAATCAACCGGGGCGAGGCGCAGCTGGTGATCGGGACTCATGCGCTGATTGAAGAAAAAGTTGAGTTCGATCGGCTGGGTCTCGTAGTAGTTGACGAGCAGCACCGCTTCGGCGTCATGCAGCGCTTCAAGCTGATGAAAAAGCCGAATCAGGCTGAGCCGGATGTTCTGGTGATGACGGCGACGCCGATTCCGCGCACGCTGGCGCTCTCGCTCTACGGCGACCTGGACGTGAGCGTGCTGGATGAGCTGCCGCCGGGAAGGACGCCCATCGTCACGCGCCGCGTTCCCGGAGAGATCTCCGATGAGGTGTGGGAGTTTGTGCGCAAACAAGTGGCCAAGGGCCGGCAGGCTTACATTGTTTACCCTGTAATCGAGGGCAGCAAGGAGGACCAGCCGGAGCTGGACTTCTCGCATGACGATCCGGAGGCGGGGATTGATGCGCCGTCTTTCATCGAATCCCAGGTCTCAAAATCGAGAC
>Ga0326727_10012561_pt1 | contig 19226 bp, 17 predicted proteins | sample MB2enrmetagenome_FD_207643 | JGI IMG/M metagenome (GOLD analysis project Ga0326727, IMG submission 207643) | Lab enriched peat soil microbial communities from McLean, Ithaca, NY, United States - MB29MY | ecosystem: Environmental > Terrestrial > Soil > Wetlands > Peat | place: USA: New York...
ACCCTGTCGGGGTCGATGTCCGGGCCCAGCGACAGCGTCCGGCGGAACTTGCCCTGCCAACGCTCGCTGTATTGCGGCCCGCGGCTTTCCGAGGCCGTCTCGCCCTTGATGGTCAGCACCCCGTCCTCAAGGGTCAATTCGACGTCTTTCTCGCTCAGACCGGGCAACTCGGCCGTCACCGTGACGGTCTTGCCGTCGTCGGCGACGTCCAGCCTGGGCCAATCCGACATCCAGGCCGACCGGGATGCCGGCAGGTCAAATCCATGGAAGACGTCGTCAAACAGACGATTCATCTCGCGATGAAGCAGAGCAAAAGGATTGTCGTCGTCAGTGAAACGGGGAGCCGGGGCATCCTTGCCGCGTCCCCAGGGAAGCAGGCTTCTCATCTGGTCCTCCATCTCCTTGATGGCGCACGCGCGCACCCGGACGCCTTGCCTGGCCCGTTCGGGGACGGAGAGGTGGGGAACGCAGTCCCGGATGGGGACCCCACAATCATACCCACATCCTCGTCCGAGCAACATGGCTACGACAGCGGGCACGCCTTTTCGGCGCCGCTCCGGCCCCGATTTGCAGGCGCCGGTGCTATCGACTTAGTCCGGATTTCGCGGTCGTCAAGAGAGCCGGCGACGGGACCGGATCGGGAGCATTCAGGGCCTCGGCCAGGCGCCGGGCCAAGACGGCGTCGCCCCCGCCGCACCAGCCGATGAAATCCGCCATCTCGGCCAGATCAGCCCGGAGCCGGCAAAAGTCGGCGCCATAAACCATGGCGAGATAACCCACCGCCAAACCCAGGTCGCCGTCGGTCCGCCCCAGGCTGCGGGCAGCGAACAAGACGTGGCACAAGGTCAGGCGGTCGATCCCTTCGCCGTCCTCTTCGCCGGTGGGGGCATCCGGCAGCCGATGCCCGCCGCCCTCGCGCTCCAACCGCCACAAGGTCTCGGCCAACCGCTCTTCCACGGCCACGACGGCCCGGCCCGCGTCCGGCGTCGCCGCCAGACGACCGCGATGCCGGGACAGCAGGTCGAGAGCGCGCCTTACCGCCGCGCCATAGGCCCCATCGGCCAGCACCGAATGGCGTGGCAGCGCGCAATCCGCGAAGGACAGATCGGACAGTCCGGTCAGGTCGCGCAAGCGGTCGGTCAGGTCCTGGCGGACCGCCCCATCCGCGGACATGGCGTCCAGGTCGCAGACCACATCGGCCTGGGACAGGCCACGGATCATGTCCAGCAGGTAGACGCGCAGAAACACCTGGAACCGAAAGTCCACATGGGCGGCGTAAAAGAACGGCTCCAGACCGCCTTCGCCCCCCACCCCCAGCGGGCCGTCAATGGGCGGCAGGCAGAGGTCGGCAAAAAAGAAGCCGACATCGGGATGGTGGCGGGCGATGCTGGCGATAAGAAAGGCGCGGAATTCGAAATAGGCGCTGTTGTCCTCGGTGGCCAGCCGGTGGAACGACACCCATTGGTCCCAGGGATTGCGCCAGGTGACGACATTCAGCCCCGGACAGAAGCGGCGGAACCAGCCGACCCTGCCCTGCGACCGGCAGAACCCCAGAACCGGCACGGCGCCGGCATTCTCCGCAAGCCGAACGAGGGAGGCGATATAGCGTCGCTGCCCCTCGTCGGCAGTGTCATCGAAATAGCGATCATAGGCAAAACGCGCGTGATAGCAGGCGACCCCGCCTTCGGGAGCGAGCAGCGGCTGGAATTCGGCAAAGTAGGGCGCGCCCAGGGCGGGATGGCGGCTCATCCATTTTTCTGGAGTGTTGGCCGTCAGGCTGGCCTGATCAAGGGTCGCCAACGCCTCGTTGAACGGCTCGTAAAACGCCATCGTGCCGGTGGCGGCGCGGAACCGGTTCCAGAACCAGGTGCTGCCGGACCGGAACGCGCTGTGCAGGAACACGGGGCGAGACGGCGACGTGGGCATGGTGGCGTCGAGATCCTCCGGCGCCGGCAGAAGCGAAACCGGCGATTTCACAAGGTTATGCGCCGGAATACCTAAAATTCGATAAACAGACCGAATAGAGTCGGGAAACCCATTCAACTATTTGGTACCGGCGCGCCAGTCGGGACAAGCAGCCACGCGGCGCGCCCGGTAGCGATAGAGCGACGGCCGGCTTTGTGTTAGGGTTTTGCCTTGGGGGGTACGAACCAATGCGAAACCTGGTCATCGTTGCCGTCGCCCTTCTTCTTGGCCGCGCCGCGGCGGCGGCCGACTGTGCGGTCTTGGCCGAAACGGGCACGCCGACGCTGGCCGGCACCCCGCACACCACCTTGGTCTGCCATGAGGGCTATGCGGCGCTCGCCGACAACGATTTTCTGGTTCCACGCTGGGTCGCCTACCGGTTGACCACCTTGCACACGATGGGATGTTTGAAGCCCCTGGCCGACTTCCACGGCGAAGACCTGTTGCCGCCCGACACGCAGGCCAGGCCCGAGGATTACCGACGCTCTGGTTTCGATCGCGGCCATATGGCGCCGCCGCAGGACTTCGCCTGGGATGCCGGCCTGCTGCGGGACGCCGACAGCATGGCCAATGTCGCGCCGCAGCTTCCCGGCCTCAACCGTGAAGGTTGGTCCCGCCTCGAGCAGGCGGTCGATGCCTGGGCCTGGACGCGGGGCGAACTGGTGGTGTTTTCCGGCCCCATCCTGGCTCCCGGCGGCGACAGCATCGGTCATGGCCGCATCGCCGTTCCCTCGGCCTTTTTCAAGGTCGTCTTCGACCCGCGCAGCGGCGAAGCCCTGGGTTTTGTCATGCCGCAACGCTATGTCGCCAAAGGCAACCTGGCAGGTTGGGTCACCGCCATTGCCGACATCGAAGCCAGGACCGGCCTTGCCTTACCGCTGCCCGACAGCGTCGACCGCCAGGCCCGCCCGGCCCCGTGGCCCGCCGAGATCCTTGACTGGCGGCGCGCCCGCCGCCTGGCCTGCGCCCCTTAGGACCACGTCGCAGAGATTCTGACGGGAGAGGATGTGAAAAGGCGTGGGACAGGCGTTCCCGCCTGCCGGCGGGTCATGCCTCGAACGACCTATCGTTTACTCCCTGGCCACCGGCGTGCCGGGGGGCGATATTGATATCGAAAGCGCGCCGGATTCCGGAACCACCATTCGGATCACCGTGCTCCTTGTCGCACCGGACGGCGATGTCGACCGGCGCACCCGGGGGCAACGGTGGCAGGAAAGGACGGCAGGATGTCTGACCACGATCTGATCTCGATCATCGATGACGACGGACCGCCAACGCATGCCAACACGCCCTGGCGCATCCTGGTGGTCGACGATGATGAGGAAGTGCACGCCGTCACCCGCATCGCTCTCAGTGACTTTTCGTTCCGGGACCGCAAGCTGCGGATCGACTCCTGCTTTACGGCGCGCGAGGCCTTCGACGTCCTGTCGCGCAACGACGACATCGCCTGCGTGCTGCTGGATGTGGTGATGGAGGACGAGCTGGCCGGACTGGTTCTGGTCCGTCGCATCCGCGAGGAGTTGCGAAATCAGCGGATCCGAATCATTCTGCGCACCGGGCAGCCGGGATATGCCCCCGAGACCGAGGTCATCCGCTCTTACGACATCAACGATTACAAGGCCAAGACCGAGCTGACCGCCAATCGCTTGTTCTCGGCGGTGATCACCGCTCTGCGTTCGTTCGAGCAGATCACCACCATCGAAGACCACATGCGGGGGCTGGAAATGGTCATCCGGGCCTCGGCCGACCTGTTTTCCAAACGGCAGGTGCGGGATTTCGCTATCGGCGTCCTGACCCAGCTGGCCGCCCATCTTGGGGTGCCCCCGGAGGGCGTTCTGTGCACCAGCATGGCCCGGGACGAACTGATCGTCGTGGCCGGAGCCGGACGCTATAGCGGGTTCATCGACAAACCCATGCGTCTGCTGGACGATCCGGTCGCGCAGAACAGCGTCACCCAGGCGCTGCAGACCAGGTCATCCATCCATTGCCAGGATGGGTCGGCGTTCTATCTGGAATCGGCCACCGGTCAGCCCGGTGTGGTCTTCGTCGCGGGCCATTGCCCCCCGATCGATGACAAGAAACAACTCTTGACCCTGTTCTGCATGAACATCGCCCTGGGCTTCGAGACCGCGCAGTTGTTCGAGCAGGTCCAGACCGCGGCCTATGTCGACACGCTGACCCGCCTGCCCAATCGGGCCGGCTTCATCCTGGCACTGAACCGCCTGCCACCGTCCCGGCAGGTTCTGGTGGCGGTGGTCAACATCGACCAGTTTCATGTCATCACCGGCCGGTTGGGGTTCCATGTCGGCGACTTTCTCCTGCAGGCCGTTGCCCAACGTCTGACAACCGTCTTTCCCAACGCCGTCGCGGTGGCCCGGCTGTCGTCCGATCAGTTCGCCCTGGCCCTTGCGCTGGATGGCGCGCAACACGTGGGGGAGCGCATCGACGAGGCTTTCGACGTGCCGGTCACCTTCGCCGGCATCACTACGACGCTGGGCGTGACGGGCGGCTTCGTCACGTCCACCAGTGCCGGCACCTGTGACGGTGAAACGCTTCTGCGCCAGGCAACACGGGCCACCAAGGAGGCCAAATCGACGGCCCGAGGCAAGTTGCTGGCCTATGACCGAACCCTCGATGGGCAGGATGGCGAGCAATTGGTGCTGATGAGCGACCTGCGTCACGCTCTGCGCACCGACGAGATCGTCCTCCATTACCAGCCCAAGATCGATCTCATGACCGGCGCTCCGGCCGGGGTCGAGGCCCTGGTGCGCTGGCAGTCGTCCCGCAACGGCCTGCTGTTTCCCGCGTCCTTCATCCCGGTCGCCGAGGTCAGCGGCCTGATCCTGCCGCTGGGCCAGAAGATTCTGGAAATGGCGTTACGCCAGCATCTGACCTGGCAAGGCATGGGCCTGACCATCCCCATGGCGGTCAATGTTTCGGCCATCCAGATTCAGCAGTCCGATTTCACCACCATCATCGCGGACATTCTGAACCGGGTTCCGGTTGCCCCCGAACGCATCGAAATCGAAATCACCGAGACCAGCCTGATGGTGGACAGCGACCGGGTCTTCAGCCATCTGGCCTTTCTGCGCGACCGCGGCTTCTCGCTGGCACTGGACGATTTCGGAACCGGATATTCCTCGCTGGCCCATCTGCATCTCTTGCCCCTGACCACCTTGAAGATCGATCAACGCTTCGTCAGCACCGTCAACGCCCCCGGCCGCTCCGCCATTCTGATCGGCGCCACCATCGGTGTCGCCCGTTCCATGGGTTTGTCCGTCGTCGCCGAAGGGGTCGAGACCCCCGAACAGGCGGCAACACTCCGCGAGATGGGGGTCGACCAGGCCCAAGGCTATCTGTTCGCGCGTCCGATGCCGGCGGCCAACCTGGTCGACTGGTGGCGCGCCGGCAGCGTCGTCAAGGAGGATTGACCGTCGCTTCAGCCGGCCCGGATTTCCCCCAGGAAGTGAAGCACCTCGGTCCTCAACTTCTCGGAATTGGCGGCCAGACCGTTGGCCGAAGCCAGGACCTGCTGGGACGCCCCCTGGGTGCCCACGACGTTGGCGCTCACTCCGCCGATATTGTCGGACACCGACTCTGTGCCCCGCGCGGCCTCCTGAATGTTGCGGGCGATTTCCCGGGTCGCGGCGCCCTGCTCCTCGACCGCCGAGGCGATGCCGGTGGCGATATCGCGCACGCGGTCGACCACGCCGTTGATGCCGCGGATCGCCTCCACGGTCTGGCGGGTCTGATCCTGGACCGAGGCGATCTGCTGGGCGATGTCCTGGGTCGCCTTGCCGGTCTGGTTGGCGAGTGACTTCACCTCGCCGGCCACCACGGCGAATCCCTTGCCGGCCTCGCCGGCGCGCGCCGCCTCGATGGTCGCATTCAAGGCCAGAAGGTTGGTCTGGCTGGCGATGTCGTCGATCAGCGCGACGATCTCGCCGATGCGGTCGGCGGCCGATGCCAGATTTTCGACCAGCTTGGTGGCACGGCCCGCCTCCTGAGACGCCTCGCCGACCACTTCGGTCGACGTCACCACCTGGCGCGAAATCTCGCCGACCGAGGCCGACAATTGCTCGGCAGCGGCGGCCACCGTCTGCACATTGCCGGTGGCATGTTCGGCGGCATCCTTGACGGTGGCCGCCTGGGTGGTGGCCATCGAGGCGGTGTCCGACAGGGAAGCGGCGGTGGCCTGCAATTCGGTGGCCGAGGCCGAGACCACATTGACCACCTCCATCACCTGCGCCTCGAATCGGTGGGCCATCTGGGCCAGGCCTTGCCGACGCTCGTCCGCGGCACGCTCCTTCAGGCGTTCCTGCTCGACCCGGAGACTCTCCATCTCGACGCCGTGGTCCTGGAAAACCTGAACGGCGTGCGCCAGGTGGCCGATCTCGTCGCCTCGGTCCAGATAGGGAATGGATCCCGTCGCCGCCCCCTCGGCCGCGGCCGACAGCACCGCCTGGATCCGCGACAACGGCTGCACGGTCGCGCGACAGGCCCACAAGGCGATGCCACCCAGGACCAGGGTCAACAGCGCGGCCGTGACCACCAATTGTCCCAGCAGCGCCTGCACAGTCCCCATGAAGTCGGCACGCGCCAACCCGACGAACAAACAACCGATGACCGTTCCGGATGCGTCGAGGATCGGCTCGTAACGGGTGTAGTAGGGCTGGCCCAGGATATCAGCCCGATCCTGATAGGCCTCGTGACGCTGGAAGACCGCCTGCCAGGCCGGCCCCTGCGCCAGAGGGGTGCCCACGGCGCGGCTGCCGTCGGCTTTCTTGATGTTGGTGGCGACGCGCAGGTCCCCCATGAAGATCGTAGCGACGCCGCCCACCAGCGTCTGGATATGGTCGACGATGACCTCGTTGCCGTTCAAGACCTGTTCGCCGGAATAAAGCTTGCCGTCGCGCAGGGAAAACGCCCCCCCTTTGGACTTCAGCACATCCCAGGCCACCCGCATGTTGCCGGCCTGGCGCTCCAGTGCCCGTTGTTCCAGGGCCTCGTCAACCCGGATCGCGGTCATGGCCGTCAAGGCCACCGCCAGAACGACCAGGCTGGCGATGGTCAGCGCCGCCAACTTCAGCCCCAATCCGACATCCTTCAAAAATCGCATTGTCCCCCCCTTGTTCACCCGAACGGGTCTTGGTCAAAACCTTCTGTGTCCAGATCCCTCAAGGAGATGCCGGCCCCATCCTGGACAGGACGGCCGGTGTGGCGTCGTCTTCCCGTTCTTGTCCGACAGCGGTGAACGGCAACCGCTGCAGGCGACAGGACATGGCGAGACGCCGACACCAATTATGAAGCATAAATGGGCAAGAGAAGTAAATAAAAGTCTGTTTGTCTTCACATGGGAATGTGAATGACCTCTCAATTTATAGTTGATGCCGTTTATTATAGAATAATTCTAGAAATTCGCCGACTATATAAACATGTTCACAACACTCATTATTTCAGTCATTTCAGAAACAGCCCTCCCCTGCGGATCCGAAATCGGCATCCGGTCGTGTCCGTGGGGGACGGGAATCACCCCTGCCCTGACGCAGTCGAAGGCGCCAGGGCAGGGGTGGTCAGCGAAGCTGGATCAGCGGATGGCGGCGCGGCACCACCGTGCCGATGCGGGCGGCCGGCACGCCGGCGGCCTTCAGGTCAGCCACCAGGGCTTGCGCATCGTCGGCCCCGACGGCGGCCAGCAGGCCACCCGCCGTCTGCGGATCGAACAGCAGGGTCACCAGATCGGCAGGCACCCGCCCATCGGCCTCGACGCAGCACCCCGCGAAATCGCGGTTGTTGCGCAAGCCTCCGGGAATGAAACCGCCCCGAATGCAATCCAACGCTCCCGGCATCACCGGCAGGGCGTCCGCATCGAGAATCAGGCTGACATCGCTGCCCAAGGCCATTTCACGGGCATGTCCGGCCAGTCCGAAGCCGGTCACGTCGGTCAGGCTGTGCACGTCATGGCGCAGGCAGACCTCCGAAGCGATCTTGTTCAGGGTGGTCATCGAGGTGATGGCCGCCTCGACCCAGGCGGCTTCGGCCTGGTTGCGCTTGACCGCCGTCGAGATCACCCCGGTCCCCAGGCTCTTGGTGAAGACCAGGGCATCGCCGGGACGGGCCGCCGCATTGACCAGGACCTTGCGGGGATCGATGGTGCCGGTGACGGCATAGCCGAACTTGATTTCGGCGTCACGGATGCTGTGCCCGCCGATGACGGTGCAGCCGGCCTCGACCATTTTCGACAGGCCGCCGGCCAGGATGCGCTCCAGCACGCCGATGTCCTGGGTCTCGGGAAAGCAGACCATGGCCAGCGCCGAGATCGGCACGCCGCCCATGGCATAGACGTCGCTTAAGGCATTGGTTGCCGCCACCTGCCCGAAGGTGAAGGGGTCATCCACCACGGGGGTGAAAAAATCGACCGTCTGCACGATGGCCAGATCGTCGCGCAGCAGATAGACGCCGGCATCGTCGGACTTGTCGAAGCCCACCAGGACCTTGGGATTGGCCGGCTGGACCAGTTTGCCCAGCAGGCCATCGAGCAGGGCCGGGCTCAGTTTGCTGGCGCACCCGCCGGCTTTCACGGTTTCGGTAAGACGCACCTTGGTATCGGTCATGGCAATCCCTCTCGCATGGTATCGTCAGCAGGTCTGGTCGGCCGCTTCAGTCAAATGGAATGGTTGTATCACTTCAGTAGCGCCGGCCTCTGTACCGGCGATGCCGCCAACACCGGTACGGAGGCCGGCGCTACCCTGAAATTTTGAATCGGCAGACGAGTCACGGCGCCAGGCCGGCCAGGACCCGGGTCAGATAGGCGTCGTCGGCCGGATCGACGGTCCTCAGGTCCAGCAGAACGCATCCGTCCTCGATCCGCGCGACCACCGGCACCGACTGGCGACGCAATTGCGACGCCAAGGCTTGTGCCGACATCCCCGTTGGCACCAGCGCCAGGGCGAAACTGGCCACGGATTTTCCGGGAGCGGCGCCGCCGCCGATCACCGCCCGCGTGCCCACCACCCGCCCCGGCAGATGCGGCACCGCGTCCACCAGGGCCCGGCAGCGCCGTTCCACCTCTTCGGCCGGCCGTCCCAGCATGGCCAGCAGCGGGATCTGGTCGCTCTTTTCGCGAAGATAGCTGATCAGGGTCCCTTCCAGGGCCGCGTAACACATCTTGTCGACCCGAAGCGCCCGGAACAGGGGATGGCGGCGCAATTCGGCCACCAGGTCGGGAGCGCCCACCACCAGCCCGGCCTGCGGGCCGCCCAGCAGCTTGTCGCCGCTGGCGGTAACCAGCGACACCCCCTCGCGCAGGGATTGGAACAACGAGGGTTCGCCGGCAATGCCGAACCGCTCCATGTCCAGCAGGGCCCCCGACCCCAAGTCCTCCATCACCGGGATGCCGCGTCGGCGGCCCAGTTCGACCAGCTGGGACAGCTCCGGCTGCTCGGTAAAACCGACGATTTCGAAATTCGAGCGATGGACCCGCAGCAGCAGCCGGGTATCCGCGCCGATGGCGCGCTCATAGTCCTCGATACGGGTCCGGTTGGTGGTGCCGACCTCCCGCAGGGTCGCTCCCGACTGAGCCATGATGTCGGGAATACGGAAGGAGCCTCCGATCTCGACCAGTTCCCCGCGCGAGACGATGACCTCGCCCCCTTTGGCCAGGGCAGCCAAAGCCAGGAACACCGCCGCCGCATTGTTATTGACGACAATGCCGGTGACCCCGGAGATGCCCTCGCGCTCGGCCAGCTGGTCAAGCAGGGCGCGGGCATGGTCGTCGCGCCGCCCCCGTTCGCCGGTCTCCAGGTCGAACTCCAGGTTGCTGTATCCACGGGCGCAGGCCACCACCCGGTCCAGGGCATCGGCCGACAGGGGAACCCGGCCAAGATTGGTGTGATTGATCACCCCGCTGGCATTGATGACCGGTCGCAGCGAGCCGCCGACCCGACGCGCGACGCGGACCGCCACGGCGGCGGTCAATCCCGCCAGCGCCACCTCCAGCCCATCCTCGGACAAGGTCCCGCCGGCAATCTCGGCCCGCAGCCGCTCCAGTTCGGAGCGCGCCGCTTCGGTCACCGCCGCCCGCCCATGACTGGCCGCCAGCTCCGGCAGGGGCGTGCCCTTGAGGAGCTCATCGACGGATGGAAGACGGCGAAACCAGTGGGCGACGATGGTCATCGGCGGATGTTCCCTCAACTCCAGGACAGGTCAACGGCGGATCAGATAGCGGACGGTCGGGCCATCCTGCTGAACCTCCAGCAGATCATAGCCGTGATTGCGGGCGTCGACGGGAATTGTGTTGATCGACTGGGGACAGTCGCAGATGACCTCAAGCACCTGGCCCGGCATCAGCCGGGGCAACATCTCAAGGGTCGCGACCGCCGGATAGGGGCAGGGCTCGCCCCGCATGTCCAGGCGGAAATCGGGAGCGGGCAAAGTCATGGAACCTCCTTGACCATTTGACCCTGGAGGGCCTTGGCGGCGAAGAAGCGGCGTTCCCAGGCCAACACCGCCAGCAGGGCCAACGCCAGCAGGACCAGGGTGGCAATCAGCCCTCCTTGCGGTCCGAACACGGTCAGCAGATTGACCTTCTGGAACGGCGTCACCAGAACCGGGGCCAGGTCGTCCCAAAGATAGGCCAACACGGTGGCACCGATGATATTGCCGATGCCGACGAACCAGTAATGGACCTGGCCTTCGACCGCCCTGTACATCCAACCGGTCTCGCATCCGCCGGCCAGGACGATGCCGAAACCGAACAGCACCCCGCCGAGGACGACACCCGGGCCGGCCCAGAAGATCTTCGGCGCGACGCCCAGCTGCGTATAGCTGTAGGTGCCGACGGCGCTGACCGCCATCCCCAGGATGATGGCCTTGGCCATCTGGGTCCGCCCGGTCAGCCAAAGGTCGCGAAAGGCCGAGGTGAAGCAGATCTGCGCCCGTTCGACGATCAGGCCGAAGCCCAGGCCGAGCAGGGCGGCCATGCCAAGCGTCGGAGATTGCAGGAACCGGGAGATCGCCCAGCCGAGAAAGGCGAGGAACACCAGCATGCCCAAGCGGAACCGCCGCGCCGCCCGGCCTTGGTCCGCCGACAAGGGATGGGCGCCGGTGACCGGCTCCAGGCGGACGGGGGGACGGAACAGGGGCAGCATGACCACCCTGGCGCCAACCCAGGTCCCGGCCGCCGTCGCCAGGGCAAAATACCAGGCGTGCAGCGAGAACTGCGGAATGCCGGTGAAGAAGGCGGCCAGATTACAGCCCATGGCCAGGCGCGCCCCGAAACCGGCGATCATACCGCCCAGCACCGCCTGCAGGATGCGAATCCGGTGACGGGGAAGGCGCAGCTTGACATTGTTGGCCCAAAGGGCGGCGGCCAGGCATCCGGCAAACATGCCCAAGATCATCACCCCATCGACGCGGTCCAGCGGGCTCCCCTCCAGGTGGATGATCTTGAAATATCCCCAGGTCTCGGGATGAAAGCCTGCCAGTTGCAGAAGATGTCCCCCCCAGCGGGTGAACTCACCGGTGACCGCCCAGAAGGTACCGGTCAGGCCGAAGTAATAGGCCGACAGGACACCGGCCGCGATCACCGCCGGCACCGGTGCCCAGAAACGCACCAGGTACTGTTGCTTGAAGGAAAGCCAATCCATGGCGCCATCATCCTTATGTTCGGGCCGCCCAGGCGGCGTTGCTGCCGGACCGGTTCATCGGTTTTCCTCCATCGCCGCCAGGGCGCAGCCAAGGGCGACCACCGTCTGCGCCCCGTCGGGCGCCTGCACGGGACAGGCCAGGCGCCGGGACAGGGCCTGGCGCAGCGCCGCACAGCGGGCCAGGCCACCGATCAGCACCAGCGCCTCGGGGGTGTCGACCTGCCGGACCAGGGCGGCGGCGCGACCGGCCACTGCCTCGACGATGCTCCGGGCAATCGCCCCCCGGCTTTCGCCTTTGGCGATCAGGCTGACGACCTCGGACTCGGCGAAAACCGTACAGGTGCTGTTCAGCGTTGGGCAGGCGCTGGCGGACACATCGACCTGTTCGGCCAGCCGCGAAAAGTCATCGAGCCCGCAGCCCAGCGCCAGGGTCATGGTTTCCAGGAACCGCCCGGTTCCCGCCGCACATTTGTCGTTCATCTCGAACCGGCGCACCGCGCCGCGACCATCCAGGGCGATCGCCTTGGAATCCTGCCCGCCGATATCAAGCACGGTACCGCAGAAGGGGACCACATGGCGGGCCCCCAGGGCGGCGGCTTTGATCTCGGTGATGGCGCGACCGGCAATCCGCTCGGTGAACAGATGGCGACCGTAGCCGGCGGCGACAATGGCATCGAATCGTTCGCCGGTCAGGATTTCGCGACACACCGCCAACGGGTCGAAGCTGTTCTCCCGCACGCGCGACAGCACAAGCCGGCCATCCTCGAGAATGACCAGCTTGACCGTTCGCGAACCGATATCGATGCCAGCCGTTCTCACGCTTTCAACCGCTCGACGAAGGCCTCGACCCGGGTGCGGATCTGCCCGATGTCTTCCTGGCCATAGTCGGTATCGATGCGCAAGGTGGGAATCGCCTCGTCCTCAAGGGCCGAGACCATCGGCCCGGCTTCGATCTGGTAGGGGTGGCAGAACTGCAGGGCATAGTGGATCACGCCGTCGGCCTTGCGCTGGCCGGTCACGGTCCGCACATAGTCCAGGCGGGTCGGATTGGGCGTGAAGACCGCGCAATCGATCTGCAGATAGCGCTCGACCAACTGCCCGATCATCGTCTCGACGGTGCCGCCCTCCTCGCTGGCCAGGAACCGGGTCGAGCGCTCGCCGACACAGCTTTCCTCGGCGACGATGACCGCGCCGGCGGCCTCCACGATGGCCGGCACCTTCCAATTGGGAACCGCCATCGGACAACCGGACATGACGATGCGCGGACAGTCGGCGGACACCGCGCCCTCTCCCCGGCGGGCCCGCTCCTCCAGTTCGTCGCACAGGGCATCGAGCGAAGAGGTGAAGCGCACCGGATCGTCGTAGAAGGACACCTGCGAGATCAGCAAGGCGTCCAATCCGGAAATGGGAGCCGGGGTCGCTGCCCGAACCGCCGCCAACCGCTTCAGCGCCCGCCGCTTGGCGTTCACCGTGGCGATCGCCGCCGCCAGCTTTTCGGAGGTCAGGGTCTGCCCGGTGATCTCCTCCAGCTTGCCGGCGAACCGTGCATATTCGGCGTGCAACAGGGCTTTGCCGGCGTCGCTCTTCATCTGCGGCATGTCGATGACATGAAAGCTGGGGATGTAGGTCTTGAGAAGCTCGTAGGCCTTTTTCTTGCCGTCGCAGGTGTTCTCGCCGACCACCAGGTCGCAGGCCTCGACATAGGGACAGACCTTGCCCAGCTTGAAGCCGAACGCCGACTTGATCAGGGCGCAGGTGTTGCGGGGCAGGATCTGATCCACCTGGTCGGTGGCCCATTCGCCGCCGGTGCACAGGCCGATGGAGATGCCGTCCAGCGCGAGGATCAGTTCCTCGGGAACGAAGGTGCAGTAGGACCCGATCACCTTACGGCCGGCGGCCTTGGCATCCATCAGCTCCTTGATGCGCAGGCCATGCACTTCGCTCATCACGAAGTCGAAATAGCCCATGCCCCGGGGACGGTTCTTCTGCGCCAGGAACAGGTCGCCATAGACCCCGCCCAGATAGGACAGCAAAGCGTCGTGAGCCTTGAGATCCAGCCCAAGGGATCGCCACATCGGAGTGTAATCGGTCATGTCTGCCCTCTTCCTTAAAATGAAAGAACTTTCTTCGCCTCTTCGGTCCACTCCACCAGCTGGTCGAGAGAACCGCGCTTGACCGCCGGGATCAATTGCTCCTGGCCGATCCCGCGGGCCTCCATGCAAGTCCCGCAGGCGGCAATTTCGGCGCCGGTTTGGCCAATGGCGGCAAGGATCTCCTGGGGATTGTAGTCGGCGTGGGCCGGCGTCAGGCCGGCCAGGCCGGCGGTGACGCCGTCGCCGAACAGGAACACCCTGACCTTGGTCTTGCGCGCCAAGGCAAAGGCCAGGCGCAAGCCGTTGTAGGTACGTTGGTTGCCGTAGGGGGAGTCGTTGAAAATGAAAAGATGATCCATCACAGAAATCCTCTATTCAATCCAGGATGCGCGAGCGCATGGCGTAAAGGTTGAAGTGATCGTCGCGGGCGAAGGCGGCCAGGCCGACTGCCGAACGCTGTGCCATCTCGATGGCCAGCGACGTCGGCGCCGACACCGCGGCGATCAGTGGAACCCCGGCGGCGGCGGTCTTGCGCACCATTTCGTAGGAACACCGACTGGACACCACGAAGAAGCCGGCGCCACCATCGACGCCCTCCCGGGCCAGGCAACCGATCACCTTGTCCAGGGCGTTATGCCGGCCGACATCCTCGCGCGCCGCCAGGATGGTCCCGTCGGCACGGGCAAAAGCCGCCGCGTGAAACGCTCCGACGCCTCGGTTCAGCTGCTGTTGCGCCGACAGGTCGCGCATCGCCCGGTGAATGGCGACAGCGGCAAAGGCCTGCGCCGACCCCACCGGATCGACCGGCCGCATGGCTTCGGAAAAATCGTCGGCACCGCACAGCCCGCAGCTGCTACCGGCCATCAGGCTGCGCCGGTGCCGGTCGCGCAAGCCCATATAGCGCTCCTTGGTCACCGAAAGATGGATCTCGACCCCGTCGCAGGCGGTTTTGACGGTGATGTCGGCGATCTCGGCGGCCTTGTCGACAATCCCTTCCGAGAGCGAAAAGCCGATGCCGAAATCCTCGAGATCAGTCGGTGTCGCCAGCATCACCGCAAAGGGAAAGCGGTTGTAGACCATGGCGATCGGCACTTCGACCGCGGCCAGGTCCTCCCAGGGAGAGTACCGGTCTTCGCAGAACCGCCAACCGTCGATCGGGCGGGCCGCGCCGCCCGCCACCGCAGAAACGTCCGATGCCGTCATGTCATCCCCCCGTCATGCCCATGGCATGCAACACCGCCGGCACCTTCAAATGACCTTCGGCGAAATGATGTCCATGGGGCTTCACCATCATCGCCTTTTCGATGGCATGATAAAGGGGGCCGTCGCTTTCGGATGCTTTAAGCGGTGTCTTCAAATCGATGAACAAGTCCTGGCCCAGGCACAGGGCCAACTGCCCGGTACAGGTCAGGCGTGCGCGATTGCAGCTGCCGCAGAAGCCATGCGATAGCGGCGAGACGAAGCCGACCCGCCCGCCGGTTTCGGCCAGGCGAACATACCGGCTGGGACCGGCGGTGCGTTCGTCGGTGTCGATCAGGGTAAAGCGCCGGGCCAGCCGGCGCCGCACTTCCGACAACGGCAGGAAAAGGCTGCTGCGGTCGCTGTCGACGGCGCCGATCGGCATGGTTTCGATCACCGTGACGTCCATTCCCCGCCCATGGGCATAAAGAATCAACCGGTCCAGATCGCCGTCGTTGACACCCCGCATGGCCACCGCATTGATCTTGATGGCCAAGCCGGCCGCCAGCGCCGCATCCATGCCCGCCAGCACCCGGGCCAGGTCGCCTCGCCGGGAGATGGCGCGAAACACCTGCGGGTCAAGGGTATCGCAGGACACGTTGATCCGCCGGACCCCCGCCGCCTTCAGGGCGGCGGCATGACGCGCCAGCAGGGCGCCGTTGGTGGTCATGGTGATCTCGTCCAGCGCCCCGCTGTCCAGGTGACGCGACAGGCCGCGGACCAGGGTCATGATGTCGCGCCGGATCAGGGGCTCGCCACCGGTCAGGCGCAGGCGGCGCACGCCCAGGGCGATGAAGGCCGAACACAGCCGGTCCATCTCGTCATAGGACAGCACCTCCCGCCGCGGCAGGAAGGTTACATCCTCGGACATGCAGTAGAGACAGCGGAAGTTACACCGGTCCGTCACCGAAACCCGCAGATAGTCGATCTTGCGGCCGAAGGCATCGCAAAGCCCCCGTGCCGGAGCGACGACCCTGGAAGAGAAATCGGTGATGGACATTGCAATCCTTATGACCAAACAGGGAAAGCGGCGGGACCATGACTTCGGCCCGAGGGTGTAAAACAACCTGGTCAGCGGGACAGGCGTCCCCGCCTGTCTCCACCGCCAAACGGCAGACTTATGCCATTTCGGCTTCCCCGAAGTACGGGCGGGGACGCCCGTACCCACCGAGAGGATTTTTCACACCTGGGACCCCACCCGGCCTGTCAGTGACTCTTGCCGGAATACTGGCCCTGCATCGACGGCACCGGCGCCGGTGCCCCGCCCATGCTCTTGCGGTAAATCAGCCAGTACATGCCGCCGACCATGACGCTGCCGCCGACGATGTTGCCAAGGGTGGCGAACAGCAAATTGTGAAGTATTCCGGGAACGGTGATGGCCGAGACGTCGAGCCCCGCCGGAACATGGCCGGTGACGGTCAGGAGCCAGGCCATCGGCAGGAAATACATGTTGGCGACACAGTGCTCGAAACCGGCGGCGACGAACAGCCCGATGGGCAGCAGCATGGCAATGATCTTGTCGGCGACGCTGCGGCAGGCGTAGGCCAGCCAGACCGCCAGACAGACCATCAGGTTGCACAGAATGCCCTTGAAGAAGATGGTGGTCCCATCCAGCTGGATCTTGCCCAGGGACAACTTCAGCACGGCCGTGCCCACCGCGCCGTTGTTCATCTCCATGTGATGGGACATGAACACCAGGAAGACCAGGCCGACGGCACCGACGAAATTGCCGACCCACACGATGACCCAGTTGCGCAGCATTTGCGGGATGGTGATATGACCGCTGGCCATGGACATGATGGTCATGGTGCTGCCGGTGAACAGTTCGGCGCCACCGACCAGAACCAGGGATAGTCCCAAGGCAAAGACGGTACCGCCCAGGACGCGCTGGACCGCGAAGGACAGCGAGCTGTCGGCCAGGACGATGCAGAAATACATGCCACCCAGCCCGATCGCGCCGCCCGCCACCACGGCAAGCAGAAAGCTTGCCATGGTCGGCATGGTTGCCTTCTTGATACCGACTTTTTCGGCCTTTTCTTCCATTTCGGCCGGTGTATAGGCATCAACACCCGAAATTTCCGTTTTCGCAGCAGTGCCGTTTGTGGACATTACCGTTCTCCTTGGAAAATCTGACTTTTTTCTTTTGATTGTCTGGTCCCGGCCCTTGTGGCGGGACCAATCCCTCAGTCCTCTCCTGGATCGCCGCCGGGCCGGCCGAACGTCGCGATATCAACCCCTGCCACCAGCGCGCGATGCAGGGCTTCGACGCCTTCGCGCACGGCATCGGTCATGGGGACCAGGAACTCGGTCTGCAGAGGCTGGATGCCCAGAAAGACGATGTCGGCAATGCTTTCCCGAAGGCTGGCGATCAGGAAATTGAGAGGCAGCGCATGCGTGGTGATGAGGAACTGCTCGGCGACGCAATCCTCATCGATCAGTCGGACCGTCCCCGGGGCCTCGCCCATGTCCGCGGCATCGACGATCAGCACCCGCTCCGGCGCCTGGGCCCTCACCCAATGCAGATGGTTCTCCGGCGAGGACTCGCCATCGACCACGGTCCACCCCTGCGCCGATTGTTCTTCCAGCAGCCTGGCCAGCAGCGGCCCGGCCCCGTCGTCGCCGCGCATGTCGTTACCGACCGTGAAGACGACGCCGGTCATGGCAGCTTCCGCACCATCATGTAGATGGCCGGTTCCTGCTCGATGGCGACAAGCGACTGATCCAGTTCGCCGAGCCAGGCGGCAACCTCGTCGGAGACGCGGCCGGCGGCCTCGGCGAGGGCGCCGCGCAGCAGGGCGGTGTGGCTTTTGTCGACGGTGATTTCACCGAACGTCAAAAGGCCCTGCATCTTGCGCCGCGCCTCGCCGCCCTCCGGAAGAGCGGTCAGGACCTCGTCATAGAGGGCGGCGGAACACCGCAGCACGGGCTTGAAGCAATCGAACACCCCGACGTGATGGCCGATGGCCAAAGAGTAATAGACCACCTGGCGGGCGTCCTCGGGGATGTCCTTCTCCCGCTCCACCACCTTGGCATGCAGGCGATAGAAGACGACGTCGCCGGTCATGGCGCCTCCCGGCTCAACATGGCCAGGAAGACCGACCGCAGTTGGCCGAAGATCTCGACGCGGCGGGGATCCTGCTCGGTCCCGATCAACTGGGCGATCCCGGTATCGGACGCGGTTCCATCGCCCAGGGCCGCCAGGAACGCGTCGGCCAGCTCCCGCCCCTGCCGATAGCCGGCCATCTCACGGGCCCGCCGTTCGATGGCGACGCGCAGGGGATAGGGAATCTCGGGACGGATCAGCGGCACCGCCTCGCCTTCGCCCTCCACATGGGTCTCTTCCTTCAGCTTCTGGCCCAGCAGCCCCAGGGCCATGGCAAAGCCATAGATCGTTGCCTGCGGCGTCGGCGGACAGCCGGGAATGTAGACGTCCACCGGCACGATCTTGTCGGTCCCGCCCCAGACGCAATACAGGTCATGGAAGATGCCGCCCGAGCAGCCGCAGGCCCCGTAGGACACCACGATCTTCGGATCGGGCGCGGCCTCGAAGGCGCGGATGGCCGGCATCCGCATCGAGCGCGTCACCGCACCGGTGTAAAGCAGGATGTCGGCATGGCGGGGCGACGGCACCACCTTGATGCCGAATCGTTCGGCGTCGAACACCGGCGTGATGGCGGCGAAGATCTCGATCTCGCAGCCGTTACAGCCGCCGCAGTCGACGCGATAGACATAGACCGACCGACCGATGGTCTTCAGCAGCTGGCCCTTGAGGCTGGCAACCGCGTTGGGCATGGAGATGCCGTTGGGCTTGGCCGCCAATTCATCGGGGAAAATCGACATGGTCATCGGGCAGCCTCCATCGGCCGGGCGATATTGGTACGCGCCACCTGTTCAACATCCGCCTTGCGCTTGCAGGCGGGACAAACCTCGGCCTCCTGGCGGAAGCGTTCGGCCTCTTCCGGAGAGCTGGCATAGGTTCCCAGCACTTCGGCCACATAGGCGACCTCCTTGGCCGCCGAGAACGGTTCGCCGCAGCACCGGCAGTAGGCCAGCTTGAACACCGCTCGCTTGAACAGGTCCTCGCGGCGACCGACCGCCAGTTCGAAATCGGTGGACAGGGTGATCGCCCCGGTCGGACAGGATTCCTCGCAACGGCCGCAGAAGACACAACGTCCGTAGAAGATCTGCCAGGTCCGGGTGCCGGCAACGGTGTCCGTGGTCATGCTCAGCGCATTGGCCGGACAGGCGACCGTGCAGGCGGCACAGGCGATGCAGCGCACCG
>Ga0326727_10012562_pt1 | contig 19223 bp, 14 predicted proteins | sample MB2enrmetagenome_FD_207643 | JGI IMG/M metagenome (GOLD analysis project Ga0326727, IMG submission 207643) | Lab enriched peat soil microbial communities from McLean, Ithaca, NY, United States - MB29MY | ecosystem: Environmental > Terrestrial > Soil > Wetlands > Peat | place: USA: New York...
GCTCTTGACGCTGAGTGTATAGCTCAGTTGATCGTTCACGCGGACTTGAGCGCGCGCAAACCCGGTCATTGAATAAATCGGCATCTTTCTTCCTCAAAGTTGCTTTTCTAATCCCTGATCCCTGACCCCTGTTCCCTGTTCTTCCGGCACATCCATGAATTGCAGTTGATAAAGCCGCTGATAAGTGGGCGAGGTGGTCAGCAGCTCTTCATGAGAGCCGATGGCGGTGATGCGCCCGTCTTCCAGCACGGCGATTCGGTTGGCGCGGCGAATAGTGCTAAGGCGATGGGCGATGACCAGCGCTGTCCGGCCCTGCATCAGATTCGCAAGCGCGGCCTGCACCAGCGATTCACTCTCGGCGTCGAGCGATGAAGTAGCCTCGTCGAGAATCAGCACCGGCGCATTCTTCAGGATAGCCCGCGCGATGGCCAGCCGTTGCCGCTCGCCGCCACTGAGCCGGAAGCCCTTCTCGCCGATCACCGTATCGTAGCCCTGCGGCATCCCCACAATAAAGTCGTGGGCCAAGGCATTGCGCGCGGCCTCTTCCACATGGTCAAGGTGAATCTCCGGCTGGCCGTAGGCGATGTTGTTGCGCACCGTGTCGTTGAAGAGGATGGTCTCCTGCGTGACCTGGGCCACCTGGCGGCGCAGCGAGCCCAGCGTGAGGTCGCGCAGGTCGTGGCCGTCAATAAGAATGCGGCCGCTGGTCACGTCGAAGAAACGCGGAATCAGGTTGGCGATAGTGGTCTTGCCCGCGCCGCTGGGGCCAACCAGCGCTACCACCTCGCCAGTGTGCAACTCAAGATCGACGTTGTGCAGAATCTGATGTTCGCCCTCTTCGGTCGAGTAAGAGAATCCCACATTTTCAAAGCGAACAGACTCTCGAAATGGACGTAATGCAGTGGCGTGCGGCCGTTCTTTCACGTCGTCCTCGGTGTCGAAGAATCCGAAGATTGACATGGAGGCGCCCATGGCTCCCTGGAAGCTGTTGTAGAAGAAGGCGAATTTGCGCACCGGATCGTAGAGCTTGAAGAGCAGGATGATGAAGGCGCCAAATAGGCCCATGGTCATGCGCCCGTGCAGAATCTGATCGCGCCCAATCCAAAGCATCGTGGCAATGGCCACCGCGCCGATCGAATCCATCAATGGCGAGCTGATGGATTGAATGCGGACGCTGCGCAGGTTGGCGCGGAAGAGGCGCTTGGCCGCTGTTTGAAAGCGCATAATCTCCCACAGTTCTGTATTGAAGGCCTTGACGATGCGATTGCCGGTCACTGTCTCATGCAGTATGTTCTGAATTTCTGCCAGCTTGTCCTGCCCTGTGCGGGTTCGTGTTCGTACTTCACTGCCGATCTTTCGCGCTGAGGTAATCACGACCGGAATAAACAGTACCAGCGCCCAACTGAGCTCTCCTCCTAATTTGATGACGAAGAACAGGCCGACAACGAATGTGAAAAACTGCTGCAGAAATTCGCTGATCACCGTGCTTACCGCAACCTGCACGCGGTCAACGTCGTTGATGAGTGTGGAAAGAATAGTGCCGGTGGCGTGCTTGTGAAAGAAGCTGGAGGAGCGCCGCATCGTGGCTTCATAGAGTTTGTTACGCAGATCCATGATGGTGCCGAAGCCGGCGTAATTGACCAGGTAAGTGCCTGTGTAGTCGCACAGGCCCTTGGTCAGCGTGGCAACAATCAGTGCAAAGGCCACCACCGTCCAGGCATTGTGTATGTGCAGAAAATGGGGTATTGCCTGCCGCAGGTCAAAGTGCCATGAGTTCTTGACGAGTCCCAGTGTGATGGGGCCTTCGGGCGCATGGGGGTCCAGAACCTGATCGAAGATGGGCTGAAGAAGGAGAATGCGAAAGGTTTCCAGGAGACCGACCATGGCCAGCAGCACTACGCCGGCCAGCATATGCGGCCAGTAAGGCAGGCCGAAGCGCAGGAGGCGCAGAAAGTTTTTCATGCCGGTCTGACCGCCTTACGGGCGAAGGAGTCCATCCCAGCATTATATCCGCTGACCACCTGCGATGGGGTAGACGCTCTCTGTTCGCTCGCAACAACATACGCCGTCCTGCTTGATCGCTTCCGTGGGCATTCGAAAAAAATGCTCCTGCCGCCACGTCCTGGGCGATGGTCATAACGCCGGCCCACTATATCTCCCGCTTTTCCGCTCCCGGAAGATTTAGAATGGAGAGAACCGAAAGAATCTCTTGTGCTGGCTTGCCGGCCGGAAGGCGCGCATTCATTCCTATGCATCGCTGGTCAAAACTCTTTATTCCCACTCTTCGCGAGGCCCCGGCTGACGCCGAAGTGGCCAGCCACCGCTTCCTCATCCGCTCCGGATACATTCGCCAGCTGGGCGCGGGCATCTACAACTATCTCTTTCTCGGCCAGCGCGCGATCAACAAAATTATCGCCATCGTACGCGAGGAGATGGACCAAATCGGTCAGGAGTTTTATCTGCCCGCTCTTCTTCCTAAAGAGCCGTGGGAGCAAAGCGGCCGCTGGACAACGATGGGCGACAATATGTTCCGCCTCAAGGACCGCAAGGGCGCGGAGCTTTGTCTGGGCATGACCCACGAAGAGATCATGACCACCATCGCCCGCAGCGAACTGCGCAGCTACAAGCAGTTGCCGCAGATCTGGTACCAGATACAGGCCAAGTTCCGCGATGAACCGCGCCCCAAATCGGGCCTCTTGCGGGTGCGCCAGTTCATCATGAAGGACGCCTACTCCTTCGACATTGACAAGGCCGGGCTGGATAAGAGCTTCGATCTGCACGACGCCGTCTACCGCAAGATTTTCGCGCGCTGCGGACTCAAATTTGTCGCCGTCGAGGCGGACTCCGGCTCCATGGGCGGTTCGCAGTCGCAGGAGTTCATGGTTTGCACCGACGCCGGCGAAGACCTGATCGCAAGCTGTCCCGTCTGCGGCTATGCGGCGAATACGGAGAAGGCAATTTCGCGGCTTGATCCGGTGGTTGAAATGGAGCCGACCGGCGACGGCACGCCTGAGCTTGTCTTCACGCCGGGATGTGGAGCGATAGCCGATGTGGCGGCATTCTTCAAGATTTCTCCTGCCTCCGACATCAAGTGCGTGGCCTACATGGCGCTGAAGCGCGGCGCGGCGGGCAAGCCGGATACCTGGCACGGCGTTGCAGCTTTCCTGCGCGGCGACCATCAGGTGAATGAAACCAAACTACTAGGCTCGATAGGCGCGGCAGAGTTGCGCACCATGCAGACCGAAGAGTTAGAGAATTATTTCAACGGCCCTGCTGGCTTTCTCGGACCTGTTGGAATAACACCCAACGCCAAAACGCTCGACAACAGTCTCACGGTGATTGTGGACAGCTCTCTCGAAGGCCGCAAGAACATGGTCTGCGGCGCCAACAAGCTCGACTACCATCTGCGCAACATGACGCCGGGCCGCGATTTCTCGTGGACCCTCATGGCAGACATTCGCAGCGTCAACGAAGGCGAATCGTGCCCGAAGGATGGCTGCACCGGCAAGCTGCAAATCGGCAAGGCGGTCGAGGTCGGCCACATCTTCAAGCTCGGCGACAAATACACCAAATCGATGGGTGCGCGCGTGCTCGACGTGAACGGCAAAGAAGTCACGCCTATCATGGGCTGCTACGGCATAGGCATCGAGCGCATCCTGACCGCGGCCGTCGAGCAGTCGAACGACAAGAACGGCTTCTGGCTGCCGGCTTCGATTGCGCCCTTCACGGTCGTCGTCACGATCACCAACATAACCGATGCGTTGCTGGCCGAGACCGGAGAAATGCTGGCCGCCGAACTGGAAGCCGCGGGCCTGGACGTTCTTCTTGATGACAGAGACGAGCGCGCCGGCGTCAAATTCAAAGACGCGGATCTCGTCGGCATTCCCTACCGCATCAACGTAGGCAAGAAGATCGCCGAAGGCAAAGTCGAATTGCAGACTCGTGCGACCTCAACCTGCGTGGATGTAGCGTTGAGCGAAGTAGTGGCGCTGGTCAAGGAGCGCGTCGAGGAAGATGGGCTGCTGGGGGCAGTCGGAGCGTAATTACAGCCATCAGCTATCAACTATTACCTTTTTTTATTGCTGATGGCTGACGGCTGAAAGCAGAAAGCTGGTTCAAGGAGCGGCGATGGCGTTGAAGATCCGGTTTCTCATGCCCACAGGAAATCATCCCTGGGCGTCGCTTGCGCTGCGCGTGGGTCTGTTGACGTTTGTGGCCGCCGATCTGCTGTTTCTGGCAGTCTTCAGCTATTTCTACGTCGTCTATCAGCACGTTGTGGACGACCGTCTGAAGCAGCCCATCTTTGCCAACACCGCCAAGATCTTTGCCGCACCGCGCGAGGTGCGTCCGGGGCAAAAACTTACCGTCCGCTTGATCGCCGATGAATTGCGGCAAGCCGGCTACTCGGCCGACGGCGACTCTCAGACCTCCGAATTGGGCACCTATAAACAGGGCGTGCAGACCATTACCGTGCGCCCCGGTCCGCAGTCCTTTCACGCGCAGGACAGCGCCGTGATTCGCATCAGCGCGGGCGAAGTTTCTTCGATTACCGACGACCATGGCCAGGCGCTGTCGAGTTATGAGCTGGAGCCGCTGCTGATTACCGGCCTTAGCGAGGACGTCAACCGCACCAAGCGCCGCCTACTTACTTATGACGAGATTCCGCAGACTCTGATCAACGCGGTAGTGGCTATCGAGGATCGCCGCTTCTTCGAGCACAGCGGCGTCAATTACTGGCGGCTGGTGGACGCGGTCTTCCGCGACGTGATCTCAGGCCGGAAGCAGCAGGGCGGCTCCACGCTGACTATGCAGTTGGCGAAAAACTTCTTTCTCACCCCGGAGAAGCGATTCAAGCGCAAGCTCATCGAAATCGTCATCACCTTTCAGCTTGAGCATCGCTTCAACAAGCAGCAGATCTTCGAGATGTACGCCAACGAGATCAACCTGGGCCAGCGCGGCAGCTTCTCCATCGATGGCTTCGGCGAGGCCTCGCAGACGTACTTCGGCAAGGACGTGAGCAAACTCGATCTGGCCGAGTGCGCGATGCTGGCCGGCATCATTCAGCGCCCTAGCTACTACAATCCCTTCCGTCATCCTCATCAGGTCATGGAACGACGCAACCTGGTGCTGGACTCGATGGTCGAGACGGGAAGCATCACCAAGGACCAGGCCGAAGCAGCCAAGGCCGAGCCGCTGAAGCTGACCGAGCAGAGCGTGGACGCCAATGAGGCGCCCTACTTTGTGGACCTGGTGCATGACCAATTGACGCAAAAGCTGGGCGATCGCGATTTCAACCATGAAGGCCTGCGCATCTATACCTCGCTCGATCCCGACCTGCAACGGGTTGCGACGGAAGCGGTCGAAGCCACCATTCACGTCGTCGACGCGCAGGTTGACAAGATGCACGCGCGCCAAAAGAAGCGGGGCGAAGCCTACATCTATCCGCAGGTGGCGCTGATCGCGTTGAATCCGCATACCGGCCAAGTGTTGGCGCTGGTCGGAGGGCGCAGCTACGGCAACTCGCAGTTGAATCACGCGATGGCCAAGAGGCCCACGGGGTCGATCTTCAAACCCTTCGTCTATGCCTCGGCTTTTGCCACAGCAACCGAGGGCACCATGCTGCCGGGGCAGAACAAGCTCTTCTCGCCGCTGACCATCCTGAAGGACGAGCAAACCACCTACGGCGAGGGTACGCCTTATCAGTACACGCCCAAAAACTTTGAAGACGAGTATTGCGGCAGTTGCACGGCGCGCCATGCGCTGATGCGCTCGCTGAACAATGCAACTATCGGCCTGGCCTCGATGGTGGGTTTTAACAATGTGGCCGCGCTGGCCCGCAACGCCGGCATGAAGGGCGTGCAGGCAACGCCATCCATGGCCATCGGCTCCTATGACGCAACGCCGCTTGATATGGCCGGAGCTTACACCGTCTTCGCCAATGGCGGCCTGCACATTGACCCATGGATGCTGGCCAGCGTGCGCACACCGACGGGTGATGTCATCAACGACTACTCGCCTGACACTAAGCAGATTCTTGACCCGCGCGCCGCCTATCTCACCCTCAGCCTGATGGAGAACGTGCTGCGTAGCGACGTGACCGGAACCGGAACCGGCGCGGGCGTGCGCAACATGGGCTTCACCGCGCCCGCCGCGGGCAAGACCGGCACCGATCACGATGCGTGGTTTGCCGGCTTCACCTCCAACCTGCTCTGCATTGTCTGGGTGGGCAACGACGACTATACCGACATTAAGATGCAGGGCGCGCACGCCGCCGCGCCCATCTGGGCCGAGTTCATGAAGCGCGCCGTGCTGCTGCCGCAGTACTCCGACACCAACAACTTCACCGCGCCCGAGGGCGTAGACATTGATTCCATTGACAGCGTCAGCAACCTGCTCAGTGACGCCTCTTGCCCGGCAGCCAGCATTGATGTGGCATTCCTCGCCGGCACCGCGCCCATGGAGACCTGCGACCACCCCGCCGAGCATCGCAACCTGCTGCAAAAAATATTCGGCGTGGGCAAGAGCGGAAACTAAATCGGGGACAAACTTGCTGAATTTGTCCTGCGCCATCGTAAAAGCTCTTACAAACTATCCGAAAATGTTCTATAGTTCCCTTGCCATGAAAATACGATTCCGCACCATCCTTCCGACACTGCCGTTGCTTGCCGGCCTGCTTCTGTTCGTTCCTACCGCTCCGGCGCAAAGCACGCCCGCCGCCAAGCCCACCGTAGCGGAGGCTCTGGCCTTTATTGCCAGCGCCGAGAAGGAACTGGCCGTGATGAGCGTCGAAATCAACCGCGCCGGCTGGGTCCAGGAGACCTATATCACCGACGACACCATTGCGCTGAATGCCGCCGCCAACGACCGAATGATCGCCCGCGAGACAGCGCTGATATACGAGGCGCGCAAATTCGACGGCCTCACCTTGCCACCCGACGCCGCGCGCAAGCTGCTGCTGCTCAAGCTGGGCATTGGCCTGCCCGCGCCGCAGGACCCTGCGCTGCGCGCTGAAACCACGCAGAAGGCCGCCGAGTTGGACGCCGCCTATGGCCGCGGAAGGTACTGCCCAGACGCCAATCCCGATCACTGCCTCGGCATCGACGATCTCGAACCCATGATGGCCAAGAGCCGCGACCCCAAAGAGCTGGCCACGCTGTGGGCGGGCTGGCATGCCGTCGGCAAGCCGATGCGCGGCGATTATGCGCGCCTGGCTGAGTTGAGCAATCAGGGCGCGCGCGAATTGGGCTTTGCCGACACCGGCGCGCTTTGGCGCTCGCAGTACGACATGACTCCCGAGGAGTTTCAGGCAGAGATCGAGCGGCTATGGACGCAGGTCGAGCCGCTCTACCGCGAACTGCACACCTACGTCCGCCGCAAGCTAATCGAGAAATACGGTGATGCCGCCCGCCGTCCCGACGGCATGATCCCCGGCCACCTGCTCGGCAATATGTGGGCGCAGGAGTGGGGCAACATCTACGACGTGGTCGCGCCACCCTCCAGCCCGATGCCCTACGACTTGGGCGCGATCCTCAAGGCGCGCAACACCGACGGTCCGCAACTGGTCCGCTACGGCGAGGGCTTCTACAAGTCGCTGGGCTTCGATCCTCTGCCCGACACTTTCTGGAAGCGTTCGATGCTCACTCATCCCCGCGACCGCGATGTGGTCTGCCACGCCAGCGCCTGGGATATAGACAATGATCGCGACGTGCGCATCAAGGCCTGCTTCCAGCCCACCGCCGACGACTTCGTCACCGTGCATCACGAGCTGGGCCACAACTACTACCAGATGGCCTATCGCCATCAGCCCTATTTCTTCCAGAACGGCGCCAATGACGGCTTCCACGAGGCCATCGGCGACTCCATCGCGCTGAATGTGACCCCGGATTACCTCAAGAAGCTGGGTTTGATTAACGAGGTTCCGCCACCTAGCGCCGATATTCCGCTGCTGCTGCACACCGCCCTCGACAAGATCGCCTTTCTGCCCTTCGGCCTGCTCGTCGACAAATGGCGCTGGCAGGTTTACTCCGGCCAAGTGACGCCGGAGCACTACAACAGCGCGTGGTGGGCGTTGCGCGAAAAGTACCAGGGCGTCGCCCCGCCGGTCGCGCGCTCCGAGGCCGACTTCGATCCCGGGGCAAAATATCATATCCCCGGCAACGTCCCCTATATGCGCTATTTCCTCGCCCGCGTCTATCAGTTCCAGTTCTATCGCGCCATGTGCCAGGCCGCCGGTTACAAGGGGCCGTTGAATCGCTGCTCGGTCTATGGCTCCAAGGAAGCCGGCGCGCGCCTGAACGCGATGCTCTCGATGGGCCAATCCAAGCCCTGGCCCGAAGCCCTCAAAGTGATGACCGGCAGCGACAAGGCCGACGCTTCGGCCATCGTCGAGTACTTCCAGCCATTGCTCGATTGGCTCAAGGAGCAGAACAAGGGCGAAAAGGAAGGCTGGACGCCACCCGCCGACCCGCTGAAGTAGCGCGCAGTATAAGAAGTTATCGGAGCGATTGCTCCGTTTATGCGCCGTTCAGCCAGCGCGTTCCACCTGGTAGTAGAAGGGCGGGCCCTGCTCCTGCGCCAGCGTCTTGATGGTGCGTAAAAAGGCTCTGGCGGCGTAGGAGAGCGTCGTCTGCCGCCGATGGACCAGCCGCAGGATGCGCCGGGCCTCCAGATCCTCCACCGGAATGCGCACCAAATCGCCGCTCTTCAGCTCCTGCGCCACGGTCAGATGCGGAATGAGCGCCACGCCGTTGCCCATGGCCACAAAGCGCTTGATGGCCTCGATGGTAGGCAGCTCGATGCCCATATTCAGCGGCGTACGGTGGCGCTGAAAGGCCTCTATTACCTTGCGCCGCAGCGGCGAAGCGACATTGTGGGCGATGAAGGTCTCTTCGCCTAGCTGGCTTATCGTGACGCATTTTGCCCCGGCCAGCGGATGGTTGGGACCGACGATGCAGGCCAGGGTGTCGGCATAGACCGCAATGCTGCGATAGTGCGCCGGATCGGGGCGGAAGGAAAGCATGCCCATCTCGAAGGTACGCAGATTCAGCTCCTCGGGAATGCGCGAGGCCAGCATGCGGTGTACGGCGACAGTAATGTGGGGAAACTCGCGCCGGTAGCGGTCGATGGCCGGCAGAAGATACATGCAGGTATACTCGTTGGCCGCCAGTTGCAGGCGTCCGCTCTCCAGGCTCTTCAACTCGCCTAAAGCACTGGCCGCCTCGCGGCGCAGGGCCAGCAGGCGCAGCGCATAGTCGCGCAACAGCACACCAGCCGCGGTTAGCGAGCCGTCGCGGGCAGCGCGGTCGAAGAGCGTCTCGCTCACCGCTGCCTCCAGCTTTCGGATCACCTGGCTGACCGCCGGCTGGGTGCGATGCAGGCGCAGGGCCGCGCGGGAGAAGCTACGCTCTTCGGCGACGGCGAGAAAGGTTTCGAGCTGATGCAGTTCCATAACAGTGCATTATAATCATTACTAATCGCATCTCCAAGAATAATAAATTTGCGTTATGTTGTAGGATACGAGAGACTGGGAACAATCACTAGAGGCGCACCCTTGGCAGAGATGACAAAACCCGCAAATCACGTATTCTTTTTCGACACCACGCTGCGCGACGGCGAGCAGTCGCCCGGATGCAGCATGACCACGCAGGAAAAGCTGACCATGGCGCACGCCCTGGAGGATCTGGGCGTGGACATCGTCGAGGCCGGCTTCGCGATGGCTTCTGAGGGCGACTTCGCGGCCATCGCCACCATCACGCAGGCGATTCACAAGCCGCGCATCGCCTCGTTGGCCCGCGCCAAGAAAGAAGACGTCGAGATGGCCGCGCGTGCGCTGCAGTTTGCCGACCGCGCCCGCATTCACGTCTTTCTGGCGTCGAGCGACCTGCATCTGGAATACAAACTGAAGATCAGCCGCGCCGAGGCACTTGACCTTACCGGTGAATCAGTGCGGCTGGCGTGCTCGCTCTGCGACGACGTGGAGTTTTCGCCAGAGGACGCCACCCGCTCGGAGCGTGACTTCCTGGTGGAGATGGTGCGCATCGCCATCGAGGCCGGCGCGACAACGATCAATATGCCCGATACGGTGGGCTACACTACGCCTGAAGAATATGGACAGATGTTTCGTGAGGTACGCGAGCGCGTGCCGGCCATCGACGAGCGGGGCATCATTCTCTCCTCGCACTGCCACGACGACCTGGGACTGGCTGTCGCCAATTCGCTGGCCGCCATCCAGAACGGCGCGCGACAAGTGGAGTGCACCATCAACGGCATCGGCGAGCGAGCCGGCAACGCGGCTCTGGAAGAGATTGCCGCGGCGCTCTATGTGCGCGGCGACCGCTTTGGCGTCAAGACCGGCCTCAATCTGAACCAGCTCTACCCCGCCAGCCAAGTGCTGGGCCAGCTCATTACCTTCCGGCCCTCACCGAACAAGGCCATAGTGGGCGACAACGCCTTCGCGCACGAGTCCGGCATTCACCAGCACGGAATGCTGGCCAACCCGCTCTGCTACGAGATCATGACGCCGGCGCTGGTGGGCGTGGCGCACAACCACCTGGTGCTGGGCAAGCACTCGGGGCGCGCGGCACTGCGCAATCGCTTCGAGCAGTTGGGCTACACCCTCACACGCGATGAACTGCAGCACACCTACTACCGCTTTGTGGCGCTGGCCGACCGCAAGAAAAACATCTACGACTACGATCTGGTCAGCATTTTGCCCGATCAGATTCGCGAAAAACGCCGCGAGCCGGTCTCCGAACTGGATTGAGTTAACGCCAGCCTGAAGCAGTGGCAGACTAGCGGGAGAACCCTCTACAATCGAAGGATAAGGAGAGTAAGAATGAAGCTGAAAGTTCTCGTAACCCCCGGCGACGGCATTGGGCCTGAAATCACAGAGCAGGGTATCGCGGTATTGCAAGAGGCAACGCAGGCCGGCGGCCACACGTTGCAGCTCGACTATAAACGCATTGGCGGCGTAGCGATTGAACAGGATGGCACTCCGTTGCCGGCGGATACGCTAGCCGCCGCGCTCGATTCCGAAGCGGTTTTTCTCGGCGCGGTGGGCGACGACAAATTCAATGCTCTGCCCGCGAGTAAGCGCCCCGAGGCCGGCCTGTTGGGATTGCGCGCCAAGCTGGGCGGCTTCGCCAATCTGCGCCCCGTCTTCGCCTTCAAGGAGTTGACGATTAACAGCCCCCTCCGCCCTGAAATCATCGACGGGACCGATATTATGTTTGTTCGCGAACTGCTGGGCGGCCTTTATTACGGCCAGCCGCGCGGATGGGACAAGGAAAAGGGCGTGGGCATCAACACCATGATCTACACCCGCGCCGAAGTGGAGCGCGTGGCCCGCACCTCGTTTCAGTTGGCGCAGAAGAGACGCAAGAAGCTCACCAGCGTGGACAAGGCCAATGTGCTTGAGGTCTCGCAGCTGTGGCGCGACACGGTGATCGAGGTGGCCAAGGAATTTCCCGATGTCGAGCTGGAGCACCAGTTCGTCGATGCGATGTCGATGCACCTGATGAAGCGTCCGCGCGATTTTGATGTGGTGGTGGTGGAGAACACCTTCGGCGACATCCTCACCGACGAGGCTTCCGTGATTACCGGCTCGCTGGGCATGCTGCCCTCCGGAACCGTCGGCGGCAAGATCGGTTTGTATGAGCCGGCGCACGGCTCCGCGCCCAAGCACGCCAACAAGAACATCGCCAATCCGCTGGCCACCATCCTCACCGGGGCAATGCTTCTGCGCCACGCCTTCGGGCTGGAGGCCGAGGCCGATGCAATCGTGAAGGCTGTCCGCAAGGTGCTGGAACAGGGCTTCCGCACGCAGGACCTGGCGCGCACCAACCCCGAGGGATTGACGGTGCTGGGAACGCGGGAGATGGGCGCTAAAGTGCGGGAGACGGTGAAGGAACTGCTCAAGTAGGTATATGATTTCCCACCCTAGCCGCAAATACAAAACGCGGCGAGGGTGGGGTAGCCGTTAATGAGGATGATGTTTGAATGGATCGACTTTTCCCAATCCGAATTGCGGTTGCCACGCTGATGGCGCTCGGCGTTGGCACAATGATTACTGCACAAGTGAAACCCGGTGCAATAGAGCCGTCTGCGAAGTGGCTGTTTCGATATGATGAGAGCATTCCAGACCCGACACAACACTCTGATGTCCGGACAGATCCGCGATTCCGTCCACTGCTTGCGCGGAACTTTCATCAACAAGCATTCTATTGGAACACGCATGACCCCCTGTGGAAGGACGTTTTTACTTTTCTCCAAGTCGGAGGCGGTAAAGTCAAAGTCAAAGAACATCGGTACGCAATAGTCAGCGGATGTGTGCCGCATATGTGTGACACTGAGGAAGGATTTTTGTGGGTTGATACTGACCCCAGGATTCACGATGTCATTTTTGCCGCCCTTACTGCTATCCCAGGAGAAGGAATACATGGATCTCCTTCCCTTTTTCATCTTTGGATTTTCTGCAATCACTCACTACCTCAGGACTTTGTCGAAAAATCACTTCCAGATGGATTTTTATATTCCATGCAAGATTGGATTGATGAAATCGGTGGTCGACACGTAGTTTCAGCGATGTTCGTCGGACCAGAGAATAAGATGACTCCACTCTTGCCGTCAGCATTGCATTTAACGGGAATTTCAGGACAGGCTCATGAAGAATAGCTCGGCAAATTTATCCACAGGAGTAAAAGTGACAACACTACCAAAGACATTATTTGAAAAGGTCTGGGAGCAGCACGTGGTGGTCGAGCCTGAGGGCGAGCCGTCGCTGCTCTACATCGACCTGCATCTGATCCACGAGGTCACCTCGCCGCAGGCCTTTGAAGGGCTGCGCCTGGCTGGCCGCAAGGTGCGGCGGCCCGACCGATGTAGCGCGACCGTTGATCATAATGTGCCCACGACCATCGCGGGCCGGCTGAACATTGTGGATGAGATTGCGGCCAGGCAGATTGCCACGCTGCGAAAGAACTGCGCGGAGTTCGGCATTGAACTATATGACGTGGACTCGCGCGAACAGGGCATCGTGCATGTGATCGGGCCGGAGCTGGGCATCACCAAGCCGGGCATGACGATTGTCTGCGGCGACTCGCACACCGCGACGCATGGAGCCTTCGGCGCTTTGGCTTTCGGCATAGGCACCAGCGAAGTGGAGCATGTGCTGGCCACACAGACGCTGCCGCAATCCAAGCCCAGGACCTTCCGCATCGCGGTTGAAGGCGAGTTGCCGCGCGGCGTGACGGCGAAGGACATCATCCTCGCCATCATCGGGCAGATCGGCACCGATGGCGCGACCGGCTACGTGATCGAGTACGCGGGCTCGGCGATTCGCGCGCTCTCGATGGAAGGGCGCATGACAGTCTGCAATATGAGCATCGAGGCCGGCGCGCGCGCGGGCATGATTGCTCCTGATGAGGTGACCTTCGCTTACTTGGAAGGCCGGAGATTTAGTCCAAAAGGAGAAGCGTGGAAACGCGCCGTCGCCGAGTGGAGCAAGATGGCGAGCGATGAGGGTGCAAAGTTTGATCGCGAGTTGGTGATCGACGCCGCGACTCTTGTGCCATACGTCAGTTGGGGAACGAGCCCCGGCATGGTGGCTCCGATCACGTCGAATGTTCCCGATCCGGCCTCCGCGCCCACCGAGCAGGGGCGCAAAGGCTTGGAGCGCGCGCTGGAATATATGAATCTGAAGGCGGGAACGCCGTTGCAGGAAGTGATGATTGACCGCGTCTTCATCGGCTCCTGCACCAATGGGCGCATTGAAGATATGCGCGCGGCCGCACGGATCGCCGCTGGCTACAAGGTGTCTCCACACGTAGGAGCAATGGTGGTTCCTGGATCGCAGGCGGTGAAGGCGCAGGCCGAAGCCGAAGGTCTGAACAAGATCTTCATTGAGGCTGGCTTTGAGTGGCGCGAGCCGGGCTGCTCGATGTGCCTGGCGATGAATCCCGACATTCTCTTGCCGGGCGAGCGCTGCGCCTCAACCAGCAATCGTAACTTTGAAGGCCGCCAGGGACGCGGCGGACGCACGCATCTCGTCTCGCCGGAGATGGCCGCCGCAGCCGCTATTGCAGGACACTTCGTGGACATTCGCAATTGGGAAGTGCGCGAGGAGGCGATTCATGTTTGAGCTCGCCCAGATCAACATCGCGAAATTGATTGCACCGCTCGACGACCCTCAAATTGCCGAATTTGTGGCCGGTCTTGCGCCGATTAACGAACTTGCGGACCGGAGCGAGGGCTTTATTTGGAGGCTCAAGTCGGAAGCAGGCAATACAACCTCGCACTCCGACGATCCCCTGGTCATCGTCAATATGAGCGTTTGGACATCTCCGGAGGCGCTCAGGAACTTTGTCTACCGGTCAAGACATGTGGAGTTTTACCGCAAGCGGTCGGAGTGGTTTGAGCCGCCGAAGGCAGCTCCGTATTGTTTGTGGTGGGTGCCTGCCGGCCATCGTCCCACAGTGGCTGAGGGCCTCCAAAGACTGGAAAACTATCAAACGTATGGTCCGTCGCAACATGCGTTTTGGTTTCAACATCTATTTCCCGCGCCAGATCTCGTTTTGGTTTAAGAAATCGAACCCTGGAAAGGCATTTCAATGCAACCATTCCGCACACTGACCTCACTGGCCGCGCCGCTGGACCGCGCGAATGTTGACACGGACCAGATTATTCCCAAGCAGTTTTTGAAGCGCATCGAGCGCACTGGTTACGGCGACTTCTTGTTCTACGATTGGCGCAACAACGCGGCCGGCCAGCCCGATCCCGCATTCGTCCTCAACGAACCGCGCTACAAGGGCGCACGAATATTGATTGCGGGCAAGAACTTCGCCTGCGGATCGAGCCGCGAACACGCCGCCTGGGCGCTGGAAAACTACGGCTTTCACGTGGTGATCGCGCCGTCGTTCGCAGATATTTTCTTTTCAAACGCAGGAAAGAACGGTATCGTGCTGGTTCGCCTGAGCGAAGAGCAGGTGGCCGAGTTGATGAACAACGCGAAGACCATTCAGAATTATCAACTCACCGTTTCGCTCGAAGAACAGACCGTAAGCGATAGCCTGGGCTTCAAGGCAAGTTTTGAAGTAGATCCATTCCGCAAGTTCTGTTTGATTGAAGGCTTGGACGACATCGGCCTGACACTCCGGCACGAGACGGCTCTCGACGCGTTTGAAGCGAAGCACGACAAAGCGGTATGGTTAAAGGCGAAATAGAAGCGGAGATAGCGGTTAGCAGAGCTAGTGGAGTTCAATGGTTAATCGGTTACCACGCGAACCACGCGTCGAACAAAATGTTCAACACGATTAAAGGAGTTCCTCATGGGAAATGACGCCAACACGCAAGCATTGAATCACCCGCCCGCGCGCCTGACCGGCGCGGAGATTGTGTGGGCCACGCTGGTGGGCGAGGGGGTCACCGACGTCTTCGGCTACCCCGGCGGCGCCATTCTGCCCGTCTACGACGCGCTGCGCAAGTTTCCTATTCACCACACGCTGGTGCGGCACGAGCAGGGCGCGGCGCACATGGCCGATGGCTATTCGCGTGCCTCTGGCAAGGTCGGCGTGGCGATTGCGACCAGCGGCCCCGGCGCGACGAACCTGGTCACAGGCATTGCCACCGCGATGCTGGACTCGATTCCCATTGTCTGCATCACCGGCAACGTCTCCAGCAAGGTGCTGGGCACCGACGCCTTTCAGGAAGTGGATATTACCGGCATCACACTGCCGGTGACCAAGCATAACTTCCTCGTCAGCCGCGCAGAGGACATTGCGCCGGCGATACGCTACGCCTTTCAGATCGCGAAATCCGCGCGGCCAGGCCCGGTGCTCGTTGACATCACCAAAGACGCGCAGCAAGCCACGGCGGTCTTCGACTTTGAAGTCGCGAAGCCGCGCCCGGTTCGTCCGCATCCGATGCGCAAGGTCGAGGAGTCCGGCCTGGCGCAGGCGGCGGAGTTGATCCGCAACGCCAAGCGGCCTGTGATCCTCGCCGGCCACGGCATCATCGAATCCGGCGCCATGGAGCAGGTACGCACGTTGGCCGAGCGCGCGCAAATTCCCGTAGCTCTTACGCTGCTGGGGCTAGGTGCATTCCCCGCCTCGCACGCGCTCAACCTGGGCATGATGGGAATGCACGGCGAGAGTTGGGTGAACCACGCCATTCAGGACGCCGACCTGCTGATCGCCTGCGGGATGCGCTTCGATGATCGCGTCACCGGAAGTGTTTCGAGCTATGCCACCAAGGCCAAAAAGATCCACATCGAGGTGGACCCGGCCGAGGTCAACAAGATCATTAAGGTGGATGTGCCGCTGATCGGCGATCTGCGCGAGGTGCTGGAAGCTCTCTTACCTCAGATCAGCAGTCGCGATGGCGCCGCATGGCTTAAGACCATTGACGGCCTTAAGGGCGACTCGGCGGTGCGCGACATCAAGAACCTGCCCGACCTCGGCCATCTTTACGCCGCCCATGTCATCCACGACATCTGGCGTATCACCGGCGGTAACGCCATCGTTGTGACCGATGTGGGCCAGCACCAGATGTGGGAGGCACAGTACTATCACCACGAACGGCCGCGAACGCTGATCACCTCCGGCGGCCTGGGGACGATGGGCTTCTCGCTGCCCGCGGCCATCGGGGCAAAGTTTGCCTGCCCGGAGAAAGAGGTCTGGGTAATCGTCGGCGACGGCGGCTTCCAGATGACCGCCGGCGAGCTGGCGACGATTGCGCAGGAAAAGATCAAGATCAACATCGCCGTCATCAACAACGGCTACCTGGGCATGGTGCGCCAGTGGCAGGAGTTCTTCTATGAGCGCAACTACGAAGCCACGCCGATGGTCAGTCCCGACTTTGTCAAGCTGGCCGACGCGCACGGCATTGCCGGCCTCACCGTCCGCACGCGCGGCGAAGTGGCTGAGGCCGTCAACACAGCCCGCTCCGCTCCGGGCGCATTTCTGCTCAACTTCAAGGTCGAGAAGGAAGACTCGGTTTACCCGATGGTCTCCACCGGCTCCGCACTACACGAGATGATTCGCCGGCCGGGCGGCAAAGATCCGCTGGAAGAATCGTAAGAAACAGCTTCCAGATACTGGCTTCTAACTTGTTCGTTGCTGCTTCAATTGCAAGAGCGGCTCGTACAAGTCAGGAGTAAAGCTAGTAACTGGAAGCTAGAAGCTAGAGGCTCACTATGATGCACACATTTGTCGCTTACGTGGAAGATCTGCCGGGCGTGCTGACGCGCGTGGCTTCGCTCTTCCGCCGTCTGAACATCAACATCCACTCGCTCACCGTGGGGCGCAGCGAACAGGCGGGGCTGTCGCGCATGACCGTGGTCTGCGAGGCTTCGGCCGAAGCGGGCCACCGCATCCAGGCCAGCCTGTATAAACTGGAAAATGTTGTGGAGGTTGACGACATTGCCCAGGCGCCTTCGGTCACGCGCGAGCTGGCGCTGATCAAAGTTGCCGCCACGCCGCGCTCGCGTTCGCAGGTCTTCGAGCTGGTCGAGGTCTTCCGCGCGCGCATTGTGGACCTGGCGCCGGAGTCGCTGACCATCGAGATGACCGGCGTGGAGAGCAAGATCGAAGGGCTGATCCAGGTGCTCAACGAAGGCGAGGAACGCATTCTGGAGATCTGTCGCAGTGGCAAGCTGACGATGCGCCGCGGACATCACACGAGCGGCGTGCTGAAGGCCATGAACGTCGGGACGGACGAGGCAAAGGAAGAGCCTGCGGTAGACGGCGTGGCCGAGCCGGAATAGGACCGCCGCTCAGTTGCGGCTGATTTTTAAGATCAACATTTCAATCACAAGCAAAGGAAAAGAGAGAAAAACATGGCGAAAACTTACTACGATCACGATGCCGACCTATCCCTGATTCAGGCCAAGAAGGTCGCCATTATCGGCTACGGCTCGCAAGGGCACGCTCATGCCCTCAACCTCAAGGACTCTGGCGTGCAAGTCAAAATCGGTCTGCCCACCTCGGAAGCCGAGTCCGTTGCCAAGGCGAAAAAGGCAGGCTTCGAAGTGCTCCCGGCGTCGGAAGCGACGAAATGGGCTGATGTGGTGATGATCCTCGCGCCCGACCAGATTCAAGCCAAGATTTATGCCACCGATATTGAGCCTAACCTCGCGGCAGGCAAGCTGCTGATGTTCGCGCACGGCTTTAATATCCACTTCAAGACCATCGTCCCGGCCGCCGGCATCGACGTGGGCATGGCCGCGCCCAAGGCGCCCGGACATCGCGTCCGCGAGGTCTTCATCGAAGGCGGCGGCGTGCCGGGGCTCATCGCCATTCAGCAGGACGCGACGGGCAAGGCACACGCGCTCGTGCTCAGCTACCTGAAGGGCATCGGCTGCACCCGCGCCGGAGTTCTCGAGACGACCTTCAAGGAGGAGACCGAGACCGACCTATTCGGCGAGCAGGCCGTGCTCTGCGGCGGCATCAGCGCCCTCATCAAGGCGGGCTTTGAGACGCTGGTCGAAGCCGGCTATCAGCCGGAGAGCGCCTACTTCGAGTGCATGCACGAGCTCAAGCTGATCGTCGATCTGATCTATCGCGGCGGCCTGGCCTATATGCGTTACTCGATCTCGGACACAGCCGAATTCGGCGACTACGTCTCGGGGCCGCGCGTCATCAACGAAGAGAGCCGCAAGGCAATGCGCGCGATTCTCAAGGAAATTCAGGACGGCAGCTTCGCCAAGCGCTTCCTCACCGACCTGAACACCGGTTGCAAGGAGTTCACGGCCTTCCGCGAAGCCGAAGCCAAGCATCCGGTCGAGATCATCGGCAAGGAACTGCGCGCTTCGATGCCCTTTCTCGATCCGGTCACTGTCGAGGAAATCTCCAAGAGCCGGTCGTTCGAACAGTTGTCAGCCTTCAGCTATCAGCTATCCGCTTTTAGCTGAAGGCCGCATCAAAAACGATGATTTTTGACTATAAAAAGCGCATTTTGGGGCTGAAAAACGGCAAAATCGGCGCTTTTCAGTTACTGATCCGTTACTATGTAATAATTACAAACTATTGAAAAAGAGAAGGTTACAAACAACAGAGCAGCCAAAAATGGGCCTCCGCGATGAGGGGGGTGGGGGTCGGACGGCGGTATAGACCGGTCGGATGGTTGACATTTCAGACCGGGGGCATTCTTGACACTGCAACGTAGGCAGGAGTCGTTTAGAACGACATCATGGCCTGGAAAACGAGCAGTGCGATGGACGAGAAGATACG
>Ga0326727_10012563_pt1 | contig 19222 bp, 20 predicted proteins | sample MB2enrmetagenome_FD_207643 | JGI IMG/M metagenome (GOLD analysis project Ga0326727, IMG submission 207643) | Lab enriched peat soil microbial communities from McLean, Ithaca, NY, United States - MB29MY | ecosystem: Environmental > Terrestrial > Soil > Wetlands > Peat | place: USA: New York...
CCGAACTTCTGGTCAAAGTCGCGGTTGAGCCGGAAGGGCAGATTGCGAATGCGGTAAGCGTCCTTAATGTTGAGGATCTGCCCGGTGGCCGCAGCATAGCCGGCAATGCTGCGCCTGTCGATGGGCATAGTGAATTGGCGGAAGGGCACCGAATGACTGTCGTTCTGTGTCAGCTTGAAGACCAGATGCTTGCCGCCGTCGCTTTCTTCCTCCAACAGGTAAAGCGAGCCGGCGTCGGCGGAAGTGATTTCACGGCTCTTGCTCAGAATCAGTTCCAGCAGCAAATCGGTGTTGCGTTCGGTGGAAAGCGCCACTCCGATCTTGTTGAGCGTCTCAAGATCCGATACGGCGCGCCGCAATTCCTGGCGAGTGCGTTGGTGCTCTTCCTCCGCACGCAGACTCTCAAAAGCCTTCTCCACCGTTTGTTCCAAAACCAGGCAGGGGACTTCGCGTGGAAGCATGGCGAAGATGCGTGATTTCAGTTTGACGGGAGGGCGCGCCTCGCCATCCAGCAGGCAGATGATCCGCCAGGCGTCTGACTTGGGTGCGGACTTCTCCAGACGGGCCAAGTCGTCTTCGGCAGTGTCGGCCACGAGAACCGCAGGCAGTTCCCATATGGGAAGTTTATCCCCCTTTCGAGGAACGGAAATGAGGCGGTAGCCCCCGCCCAGGCTGCGCAAGTTTCCTTCAGCGGCACAAGGGTCGAAGTAGTAGAGATTAGAGGGCATCGGTTTTCAAGGTTCCAAGGTTCAAAGGGGGTCAGCCATTTGTTCCTCGCGGCCAAGTGCATGGTACTCCCTTGGGCCTCTGAGGAGTCTTACGGTCGCCATTGTAACACTGTGTGGCTTAAAGTTAATGAATTTCCTGTTAGGACACACACCTGCCATATGTTTGACGCCCGTCAAACCCGTCCTCCTGGGCGCGAAGGCGTACCAAAGTCCTATGGTTAACTCTCTGCAACGAAAGGTATTATCAATTTACTGAAATGCGAGTAACCCTTTGCAGTCATGCTGAATCAAATGGATTGAGAGGTGGAAAAGTGATCGGCGCAGATTTACACAGCATATTCAGTGGTTTTCTCCAGTTAGCCTTACTGGCTGCCGCGGCGCTTTATACATGCTTGGTGTTGACGAGTTACCGCACAGACGGCCCGCATCTTCGACCACGGGTTGATTTACGTGACCCGGCACACTCGGCTGAGCGCTTGGCCGTGTGGTTGGGCGTCAGATCTCTTGCCCTGACCGTGCGGGTAGTGACCCCGGTCCTTGGGATGCTCTCCGAAGCATCGGCGGATGTGGGCGAGTGGTTCCTGCACCGCGGCCATGACGAATTGCATTAAACTTCCGTAGTCAGGAGTCAGGAGCAAGGAGTCAGAAGCGAGAAGAAATGCATGGCATCCTCACTTCTAGCATCTAACTTCTGTCTCCTGACTCCTGTCTGCTGACTCCTCCCCTCACGCCTTGGGATGCGTCTTGTCGTAAACCTCGATCAATTGCTTAATCGACACCTGCGTGTATTTCTGCGTGGTAGCAAGGCTGCGGTGCCCCAGCATTTCCTGGATGGCGCGCAGGTCCGCGCCCTCGGTGAGCAGGTGGGAAGCGAAGGCGTGCCGCATCGAGTGCGGGCTGACCTTGACATTCGGCCCGAACGTTCGCACGTATTTCTTCAGCAGTCGATCGACGGAGCGCGTGGTCAGCCGGTCGCCTCGCGTATTGAGAAACAGCGCCGTCTTTCCGCTCTTCTTCGCCTCCATCAAAACCCTCTCGCGAATGGGCAGGTAGTCATTCAGAGCCTGCTTGGCCTTCGAACCGAAGGGCACAATGCGTTCCTTGCGGCCCTTGCCACGCACCAACAGCATGCTGTCGCCAAAGCTAACGCTGCGCAGGTCGAGGCCCGCAAGTTCGCTGACCCTCAAACCGGAAGCGTAGAGCAATTCCAGAATCGCGCGATCACGGCGCATCATGGGCTCGCCGCTCTGGACGGCCTCACCCACGCGGTCGAGAAAGGTGTTCATCTCCTCTTCCGTCATGATGCGGGGAAGCGTTTTGTCGAGCTTGGGGGTCGAGACCGTGGCGGCGGGATTGGCCGCCAGTACGCCCTCTTTGGCGAGGAATTTGTAAAACGCCCGCACCGCCGCCAGCTTGCGCGCAATGGAAGTCTTCTTTTTTTCGTGTTCGAAAAGCAGGGCCAGAAATCCGCGAATGCGCAGCGCGTCGATGGACCGCATGTCGACCGTGGCCTCAGGGTCCCCGCCTTGCAAAAAGTCCCGAAATTGCAGCAGATCACTCTGATAGTTGCGAATCGTGTGCGGCGACGCGTTGCGCTCGTAGCGAAGATAGTTGATGTAGCGATCGATGAGTTCGGTCATGGTAAGTTGTCAGTCATCAGTTGTCAGTTCTCAGTCCATAGCTGTCAGCCCTCAGCTTTCAGCTAAGGCTCTAGCTGACGGCTGAAAGCTGAATGCTGACAGCCATCTGCCAAAATCATCCAGCGCTTGCTCACACTGCTTCTCCCGCCGCGCGCGGCGGTCGCGCGCAATGGCCCGCGGCAGATTCTCCATCGGCGGTAGCAGGTCGAAGGATATGTTGGCGGGCTGGTAATTCCCCGAGGCGGCGTGAGTAATGTAGTGCACCAGTGACCCCAGCGCCGTGGTGCGTGGCGGCGGGGTGTAGGGCCGAACGGCGTTCGGCCAAGGGCCAGCGCCGCTGGCCCCTACAAGTCCGTTTGCGGCTTCGCCGCCCGTCGCGCGCGCCGCCAGGGCCAGGCCTGCCACGAGACCCGTCGCGATGCATTCCACGTAGCCCTCGACGCCCGAAAGTTGGCCCGCCACAAATACCTGCGGCGCGCTGCGAAAGCTCAAGTCTTGATTCAGCAGGCGGGGCGAGTTGATATAGGTGTTGCGATGGATTTGCCCCAGGCGCAGGAACTCCGCGTTCTCCAGCCCCGGAATCAAGCGCAGAATTCGCTTCTGCTCGGGAAATCTCAGGTGGTTCTGAAAACCCACCAGGTTGTAGCTGGAGAAGCGCAGGTTCTCCGGCCGCAATTGCACGACGGCAAATGGCTGCCGCCCGGTGCGCGGATCGACCAGGCCCACGGGCTTCATGGGGCCGAAGCGCAGCGTGTCATACCCGCGCCGCCCCAACTCTTCGATGGGAAGGCAGGCCTCAAAGAACTTCACATTTTCGAACTCGTGCGCCGGGACGGTCTCCGCGCTCGCCAGCGCCTCATAGAAGACGCGGTATTCGTCTTCGCTGAACGGGCAGTTGAGGTAATCTTCCCCTCCTTTGCCGTAACGGGAGGCGCGAAAAATGCGCTCCATATTCAGGGTTTCCGCATCAACTACGGGGCTTATGGCATCGTAGAAGGCCAGGTTCTCGGAACCTGTTAACGCTTGGAGTCGCGCGGCCAGTGCATCGGAGGTGAGAGGCCCGGTAACAATCAAGGTCAGTCCCTCCTCCGGAATCTCGCGCAGCTCTTCCCGCCGCAGGGTGATGAGCGCGTGGCCCGCCACGGACGCGGTGACGCCCTCGGCGAAGCGCTCGCGATCTACAGCCAAGGCTGCTCCTCCTGGCACGGCACAATCGCTCGCCACCCGCAGCAGCAGCGAGCCGGCGCGCCGCATCTCCTCCTTCAGCAACCACGAGGCTGACCCGGGGGCATTCGACTTCAGCGAGTTGCTGCAAACCAGCTCGGCCAGCCGGTCGGTCTTATGCGCAGGCGTCGGGCATGTTGGACGCATCTCGTAAAGCGTCACGGCCACGCCGCGCTCGGCAAGTTGCCATGCCGCCTCGCTTCCCGCCAACCCTCCTCCGGCGATCACCACTGGCTTCATTCCGTCCTCATCATGGTCCCTGTCTCCACCTGGTGGCACAGGCACTCCTGCCTGTGTCTTTGCGGTCATTCGCTCCCAACCTCAATCCTGGTCAGCACCTGTGAGCGATTATAACAGCCGGTTTCATCGCCGCCATGAAAATGGATGTGCCAAATGCACCTTGGACTGCGGCGGCTTGACGCCGCCTTGGTCATGTTCCTGGGCGTTATTTCAAGGCGTCGAGCAACCATTGTCATCGTCCTCAGCCTGATTTAAAGGCGGCGTCGAGCCGCCGCACTCCAAGGTGCTCCGCACATTTTCATGTACAGTAGCGAGCCGAAAGCTGATGGGAATCTGTGGTGAATTCCTTCTTGGGTTGTGACGGGCAGTCGCGCTGTGACACTTCCGGAACTGTCACTCGCCCCGTGGCGGAGTTTTCTATTGCCGCGCAGACTGGTGTCCATGAGCGGCGCACTACGTAATTTTGCGAAGTATAATCGCCCCGTCCAATTCGGCGGGAAGCAGGAGGAGTAATGAACACCATTTCAAGAAATCTGTTGTTTTGGACGCCACGCGTCATCTGCATTGCCTTCGCCATTTTTCTGAGCTTGTTTGCGCTCGACGTTTTCGGCGAGGGTTATGGCTTTGGGAAAACTCTTCTGGCGCTCTTGATCCATCTCGTTCCCGTTTACATCGTCCTGTCGGTGCTGGCGATTGCCTGGCGATGGGAGTGGACTGGCGCGGTGGGCTTCGCCGGGCTGGCAATGTGGTACGCGCACGGCATGTGGCGGCGCCATCATTGGGTGGCATTGCCGGCCTTGCTCGGGATCGCGGGGCCGCTGCTGGTGATCGCCGCGTTGTTTCTTGTCAATTGGCTGAAACACGACGAGCTTCGCAGGAGGGCATAGCGCCGCCTTCGCCCGGCCAGGCGATCCGTCCGCGAGCGATGTGCAGGGAGCGCGGGAGTAATATGAGGAGCAGACGATCGCTTTGGAGCAAGCGCTCCTCGAACTGCGCAAAGCATCGGCGGTTCGCGAGGGGCCTGCGCCTGCTGCGCTGGCTCCGCCGCAGCCTACGGTTGTAGCAGCAGGGGCAGAAGCGCCTTCCCTCGAACCGCCGCCGCTGTTTATCCCCTTGCTTTGCAGGTGGAACGGATGTATATAGCCACTAGCCCAAGGTTCGGTCAATAGCGCAACTGGCGAAGTATACATGTTAGGAGCTTCTTTCATTGTCCGGTTGCCGGTTGAGTGATAGGCGGATGTCCCAGGCGATGCCTGCCTTGCCGGTCGGATTGAAGAAGCGAGAAGGTGTGGGCTTCTCGGACCAGATAAGCATCCCAGGCGAAATCCCGGTCGGACCCAGCGCGTCTGATCCTGATCAAAACTAAAAAGGAGACATCCGATGAGAACACTTCCCCGGCGTCGGTCAAACCTGATGGTTGTTGCTCTATCCCTTCTTGCCAGCCTCACCCTGCTCACGGCAGTCCCCGTATTCGCGGACGCACCGAGCGGGCCCCAGGTCATGGCGATGGGCGCCGCGTTCCTGTTCCTGTTCGTGATCTTTATCGCGGCGTACATTTACTTTGCGTTGGCACTCCAGACCATTGCCACAAAGACCAACACGGAGAACGCCTGGTGGGCTTGGGTCCCCATCATCCAGGTGATCCTGATGTTGAATATCGCCAAGAAACCGGTCTGGTGGTTGGTCCTATTGCTCATCCCTCTGGTCAACATCGTCATCGGGATCATAGTCTGGATGGCCATTGCGGAAGCCCGCCAAAAGCCAAATTGGTGGGGGATTTTGGTTATCGTGCCCGTGGTCGGAATAATCGTCCCCGGCTACCTGGCTTGGTCAGACTAAAGGCGAAGCAATATCCTTGAGGATCTCGGCGCGCGCCGCGGGCGTTGTCGTGTGGAATGACGATTCCCCAGGTTTGGGTTCGCCCCACTCGGACATGCCTCGGCGTCTTTTCGTTGATTCCCTTTCTGGGCATTCCCCTGGGAATCGCGGCCTTCATTTTGGGGATCAAGGGTGCGCGCAAAGCCCGGGAGCACCCGGAGGTGAAGGGAAAGGTCCACGCCTGGGTGGGCATCATTGCGGGGGGCCTGTTCTCCCTTCTTTATCTGATTCTGATCGCGTTGATGGTTGGTTTCTCCGGAAGGAGTTGAACTCACGTGTTTTGTCCGAAATGTGGCACGCCGAATGATGACAACGCCTGGAAGTGCGTTCAGTGCCAGACAATCTTGCAAGCTGCACCGCCAAGCCAGCCCATTCATCCTGAAACCAGTGCAAGGCTATCGCGAGCCTGATCCTTGGCTTCTTTTTCATCCTGCTTCCGGCTTCGATACTCGCCGTAGTTTTCGGCCATTTGTCGTACTCTGAGATAAACCGCAGCGCCGGTCGCCTGAAAGGAAAGGGCATGGCAATTGCTGGGCTTATCCTCGGGTATTTCGGCGTTGCGCTGATTCCCTTCTTGATCATCGCTGCGATTGCTATCCCCAACCTTTTGCGTGCCAGGATAGCTGCTAACCAGGCTTCCGCAGTCGGATCTCTGCGGACTTTGAACGTGGCAGCCATAACCTATAATTCGACTTATAACCAAGGCTATCCGCCAGGGATTGCGGCACTCGGCCCCCCGGCGGGCAGCGCAACGCCGGACGCTAACGCCGCCGGGTTAATCGATGAGGTGCTCGCCACCGGCACGAAGAGCGGCTACGTTTTCACTTACAGCGCCGGGGAAAGAGATGCCCAAGGGCGGGTACAATCGTACGCAATCCACGCCGATCCGATAACGAGCTCAACCGGCACGAACCACTACTTTACCGACCAGACAGGCGTCATCCGGCAAGAAAGCGTTGGGCCTGCGGATGAGCAAAGTCAACCTATCACTGGGTGACGCCTTGGGGGAGGTGCCTTGTGAAACGGTGTCCCTTCTGCCGGGTGGAAGTACAGGCTTATGACGTTGATTGTTGGTTTCTCCGGAAGGAGTTGAACTCACGTGTTTTGTCCGAAATGTGGCACGCCGAATGACGACAACGCCTGGAAGTGCGTTCAGTGCCAGACGATTTTGCAACAGTCCTCGCCCGTCGCCAGCGGCCCTCCCGTGGTCATTCCGAATTACTTGTGGCAGGCGATTGTCTGCACGGTCTGTTGTTGCTGGCCCCTGGGGATCCCTGCCATCGTGTATGCCGCCCAAGTCAATACTAAAATCGTGCAGGGCGACCTCGAAGGGGCGCGCAACTCGTCGAAAAACGCGAAGCTGTGGTGCTGGATCGCGTTGGGCGCGGGGTTAGCGACCGGGCTGATTTACATCGCCTTCATGGGAATCTCCTTCTTGCTTCAACATCGGTGAGGGCTGCGCTTGCAAAATCTTCTGCCTCACAAAGCTCGCCTCGGTGAATGCATCTATCTGGCCGGCGTCCCGGTGGCTTTGGTGGCCCTCACGGCGGGCGTGCTGCGAGTCTTCAATCCTGCGTCGGCTTGGTTTTTTCCACCCTGTCCGTTCCGAGCGCTTACAGGTTATCTTTGTCCCGGGTGCGGAACTCTGCGGGCGCTGCACGAACTCCTCAACGGTCACCTTGCCGCGGCCTTCCGGTTCAATCCCCTGATGATGCTGCTACTGCCCTATGTCGGATATGAGGGAGCCTCCTCGGCATTGAAGACTGTTTTCGGATTGGCGTTGCCGCGGGTGTTCATCCGGCCAGCTTACATCTGGATGCTGCTGGCCATCATCCTCCTGTTTTGGATCCTGAGAAATATTCCCCTCTCAGCCATCACGAGATTGCACTAAGTCACCACAGCGCCTATGAGATTCTCCGCCGCGTCGGCGATTATCTTCCCGCCGCCAAAGGCAGGAAATCCCTTCCGCAGAATTGCTTTCTTTTCTCCCGGAAGGCGAGTAGTTTTCCCGGCGCGCGGTTCTGTTCCTTTCAGCCGCGTTGCGGCTACTGCTGCACAAATCATGATTGGAAGATGAGGAGTCATATGAAACGACGGGCATTCATCCAGAGCTTCGCGGCGGGCGCGGTGACGCTGGCAGGTTTCAAGCCGCAGAATGATCTTCGCGCTGAGACCGCAGGCGCGCTGCAAACGGCGTTCCGCCAACCGCCCGCAGGCGCCCATGCCAAAACCGGGTGGCACTGGATGAACGGCAACGTCACCACCGAGGGGACCACCCTCGACCTCGGGGCCATGAAGCGCGCCGGCCTTCGCGGCTTCCAGATTTTCCAGGTAGGCACAGGCATACCCAAAGGCCCCGTAGCGTAATCTAGGCTCACATTCTTATTGACAAAGCCTACAACTGTCTATATACATATCTAGTTGGTAGGAGCTAGGAGCTAGTCAGGAGGGGTTATGTCTGGCGATAGCGAACCGGAAATAAAGAATGCCAACGAGCACGAAGGGAATGCCCCAAACGCCCCCCAGGGATCGACGCCGGAGGCTGGGCCCAACTCCGCCGTGGCCCATTCTCGGCAGGGATTCTTCACCGAGTCGCGGCACGAGCTTCTGCGGGCGCTGGGGGAAGAACCGCAGGAGAATAAGTGGCCTTATCAATGCTTTCGGGAAGGTCAGGCAAGGGGTACTCCAGAAAAAGGATGTTAAAAAGTTACGAGCGAAGCCGGGATGTATATGAAAACAAGCAAAAAACGGACACAATGCCCGGCGAAAAGTCGGACATTTGCGTCTAACCGACACGAGTTTTGCAGAAAAAAGCGGCTTTGTGACGACAGTTTAGCAGTTCAGCTTGGTTTTTCACGGGTTTTTTCTTGCATAATGCGCGGCGGTATCGCCGCCCGGCACACGGAGACGGGTGCGCGACATAGAAGTGAAAGCCGTTCCCTCGGACGGAGCGCGGGCATCATGCCCGCCCCGATTCATCGGGGTCTCGCCCGCGGTGAAGCCGTGAAAAAACCGTTGTAGCGGCGCCGGTTTTTTCACAGCCTCATAGCGGGCAGGACGCCCGCGCTCCCTCCGCTTTTCACTTTTACGTCGGGCACCCCACGGAGACGGCCATGTTGACAGATCTTGAATCCCTCGCTACAACCCTGCACCCGGGGTTGTCGTTTTTGTGCGATACTCCGTAAGTCGCATCGTCGCGGAGAGTCACGCATGAACTTGGATCCAAAATGGGTACCGATGAAGTGGCCGTGTGGGCCCTTGGCATGGGCACGGCGAAACAAGTCGAAGAGTGGGGGGGCTGAACTCAAGGAAACTCTCGCAGCTTGGGCTCAGCCTGCCGCCTTGGACTTGCTCAAGGGAACACCCGTCAACTGCCTGGTGGTGGAATGGGCGGATGGTGCGCCCGAAGATTCCGCTCAACAGCAGGCTTTGAAGCCCCTCCTCGAAGCCGGCCGCCGGCGGGGAATCAATTTCGTGGGAAAGGTCGCGGCGGGGGAGGGCGTAGCGGCGGCGGTCGCGTCTGCTCGCGCCACGGGGCTCTCCGCCGTTATGCTCGCCGAACCCTCCGGCCACTCCTTCGACCTGCCGGTCCTTTTGCAATTCCCGCGAGATAAGGTTGCGTGGAAATCAGCGACGCGCATCTTCAGCTCGACAGGCAACGAATGGCCGGGACTAAAGCTCGAAACCATGCAGGGAGATACCGCCATCGCCGGGCCGACCGGCGTCCCCTGGGTGAATTCGAACGCGTGGTTTTCGCTGCTGGCGGACGAGTTAGCTCCCGGAAAAACCCGATGGCTGGATTTTGACCCTCCGGAGGCAGCAAACGTGGCGCACCCTGCCAACTATGCTCTGGCCGTCGCCGACAGCCAGGCGTATGGCAGTCAATGGATCATCTCTTTGGATGACAACCTTCGGACCGCCCTCCTGAAAGGGAATCCTCAGGCCACGAGCGTCTGGAGCAAGACTTGTGAAACTGTCACCTTCTTTGCGAGTCATCGGGAATGGGAGGGATTCCAATCGCAAGGCATTCTCGCGGTCATTTCTGATTTCCTCGGCGACAATGCCTTCCTCGGCGGAGAAGTGCTGAACCTCCTCAACCGCCGCGGGATTCAATTCCAGGTCATGGAAAGGTCGAGAGCGCTGTCTACACCCACACCCGGCTTGAAGGCGATCCTCTGGCTCGACAAAGACGCCCCGAGCGCCGACCAGCTTGCGAATTTGCTCGCCTTTGTCCGCCAAGGGGGACTGGTGATTGCCACCGCCTACTGGGGCCCTTCAGGAGTAATGCCAAAAAACAGAGACCCATCGCTGGATTACAAAATGTATAATATTGGGCAGGGGCAAATCGCGGTGTCTGTAGAGGGGTTTCAGGATCCGTACCAGGTGGCGGTGGATGCTCATCTGCTGGTGAGCCGGCGCAATGATCTCGTCCGCCTTTACAACCCCGATACCACGAACTGCCATTCAAGCTTGGATCCGATCCACAAAAGGCGGCTCGTGCAAATTCTTAATTATTCCTCGAGCCCAGTCAGTTTTGTCACACTTTGGGTGAACACTCGCACCCGGTCGGCGCGGCTCTGGAGCCCGGGGGTGAGCGATTTTCTTTCCCTCCCGGGCGTGCCTGCGGCACCGGGGACAGAATTCGGCCTTCCCACCATTGCGGTTAATTGCGCATTAGAGGTTGAGGGACTAAACTCATGACCACAACTCGTTGCTCTCGCAGAAAGTTTCTGGGCGCAATCGGCGCCACAGCCGGTGTGTGGCTCGCTCGCCCCACGACGTTTTTGGGCCGCCCTGCTCCGGCAGGCCGTGTGGCGGTGGGCATGTGTCCTGAGTATGGCCCGGAAGTGATTAGCACGATGGCGACCCTGTTCGATCAGCTTGGTGGGTTGGAGGGACTGGTCCGAGGGAAAACCGTCGCTATAAAGCTCAATCTCACCGGAGGCGCCTTTGACCGATTGGGCTATATTCCCGCAGGCATGACTCATTGGGTTCACCCTGAGGTTGTGGGGGCCACGGTCCATCTGCTCGCCAAGGCAGGAGCTTATCGGATTCGGCTGCTGGAAAGCCCCATGTCGACGGCGGAGCCGCTGGAGGAATTCATGCTCCAAGCCAACTGGGAACCACGAAATTTCCTGAGCGCTGCGTCACGGGTGGAGTTTGAGAACACGAACTACCTGGGATTCGGGAAGAAGTATTCGCGCTTCATGGTTCCCGGCGGCGGCCTGATGTTTAAAGGCTACGATCTCAATCACTCCTATGAAGACTGCGACGTTTTCGTATCGCTGGCGAAACTGAAAGAGCATGTGACGGCCGGCGTGACCCTGACGATGAAGAACTGCTTCGGCATTACTCCCTGCACGATTTACGGGGATGGATCTCCCGAGGATGAGCCGGGCCGTGTTCCCCGGGGTGGCCGCGGCCCGTTCCATGACGGGAGTCGATTGCCTGCCAAGAGCGCCCCTCCTCTGGTTGACCTCAGCGGCTCAAAGGAGGGAGGCTATCGCGTGCCTCGCGTGGTGGCGGACCTGGTAGCGGCCCGACCCGTACATCTCGCCATCATCGATGGAGTCCATACGATGACGGGAGGCGAAGGTCCCTGGGCCACGGGACGTCACTACGTTAAGCCGGGCCTGCTGATTGCCGGGACGAACTGCGTCAACACCGATGCGGTGGGCATGGCGCTCATGGGATTTGATCCGATGGCGGACCGCGGCACGCCTCCCTTTGAGACTTGCGACAGCACGTTGCGGCTGGCGGAACAATTGGGCGTGGGAACTCGGGACCTGCGGCAAATCGAGGTCGTGGGGACTCCGATTTCTAAAGGGCGCTTCGACTTTCGCCGTGCGTAATTGTTAGCCCGGATTTCTCACCACCCACCTGGAAGGGCGTGGCTTTACAGGTTGCGGAAAGATGCCCCAATGCTGTAATCCTGGCCCTGCGCTGTCATCCTGAGCGAAGCGAAGGATCTCGCTCGGCTGGCTTCGGGTAAACTACGCGAAGGACCCCGCAGTTCCCGGTGAACAGAATAAACAACCGGGGTTCTTCGCCCAAAGTGCGGGCTCAGAATGACAGCGTAAGCGTGGGGCCCGGGACGAACAGAGGACGGAGCCGCAATTTCATCGGCTCTGAAGCCGCACCCATTCAATCCGGGGAAATCATGCGAAATTCCGGGAATCAGCTTCAGGCGCTGCTCAGCCGGAGCCTCGGCCGGCGAGATGCCTTCACATGCGCTCGCCGGCCGCGATCAAAATGGAGTGCATCGGCTCTCGCCGGTTTGGCGAAATGCCATCTACCCCTTGCTCAAAGCCGCCCTGGATTACAACCTCATTCTGGAGCGCGAGCAGGTGGTGGCGAAGATGGACAGGGTAAAGTTTGGACGGTGGGCCCACCAGGACTTGAACCTGGGACCAACGGATTATGAGTCCGCTGCTCTAACCAACTGAGCTATGGGCCCATCTAATGCTTTCAATACGTTGCGGATACGCCTTGTTGTTGAGTCACAGTTGGGGGTCACAGATAAGCGCTTCTGGACCTCCTCCTGAACCGCCTCCAACCTCTTCTCGATGGCCTCCAATGCAGCAAATCGTGCCCTATCCCCGGCGTGTGAGTATATGAGATTTACGCGGTCGGCGGTGTGGCCGAGGCGGTCTTTCCGGGTGGCGATGTCCCCGTTCTCATCCAAACATGACCGTATTGTGCAAATCGCGGGTCATTTCAATGCCTCCCCGGACCGGCGAGGCCGACATAAGAACCCTAACCTGTTTGTCAGGCGATTTCAAGTATCCCAACGAACTGCTTCAGCATTTTCGGAATCTTGGCATAGGGATAGTGAAGGAAAGGGGGTAGTGAGCGTTTGCGCGGGAAGGACCGCGTTCTGTGGGGCGGCTCTTGGGTCTACTTTCCCGCCCTCATACGCTTGTCGGACCGCGAGGGGGACCGCCCCGGTGACAGGAACCTCAGCTTCGGGATTCGTTGTGGCGGCGGAACAATCCCTCCCTGAATTTCTTCTTTAAGGATGTTATCAATCAGGAATTATGCAACCACCGCATCGGCCGCAGTCTGAGAGCTCATAATTCATAATGTGAAGACGCTTGAGGAAAGGCGGCGGGTGGTAGGGAACAAAAGGAAAGAGGTTTTCCTTTTTACCCTTTACCACTTACCTTTTGCCATTTGGTTTTCCTTTGCCGCTCTTTTCGGCTCGCAGCGGGCTGAAAGCGGTAGTTGCCGCTACCGCACTCCCAGGCGGGCTGCGCCCCCTGCCGGCAAAGCGTGTTAGTATCTCGCCGTGAAAATTCCCTGTCACGGAGAAAGATGTATGCCCAAAGGTCTTCGAACTTTAATTCCCGCACTTTTCCTGGCCGTCACGGTTTTGGCCGCACAATCGGACGGGAAGCTTCAGTATCAATCCGCGTTCATGCGTGTTGAAATGGCCTCGGACCAACCATCCTTCGCAGCTCTTACGGTGGATTCGCTGGGTAAGAACAAGCTCAGTGCTAACCCGCTACGCCCGCCGGCCAAGGCTGAGGCGACATACCAGGTGCGCCGCGTGGGCTCGACCTTCGAGTATCGTCCCTCCGGCGCTTCGGCCGCCACGCCGCCCGCGTGGACGTTCCAGTTCTCTCCGCGCCAGATCCATTTGCGCTCGCACTTTAACGCAGGAAATCCGCCTCCGCCGCTGGTGCTGAACTTCAATCCCCACCTTAACCATGCCACGCTGCTGGGGCTCATCAACGACGATAGCAGCGTGCGACTGCCGGCGCTCCTGCACCTGCCTGACCTCGGAACTTTCCGCATCACTTCCAGCGCGGGCCGCAACCTGGCGCTGGGTTACGATGCGCTGCGTTATGAGGGAAGCAAGCAGGCCGAAGACTACGTGCGCGTCACCTTCCCTGCCGCCACCGCTTCCCTGCCCCAGGTCGATTACAACCTGGAAGTAGTGGCCATTTATCCCGCTTCGCCGGAACTCGTGCGCGACCCGCGATTTGACGGCTTCCGGCGCAACTGGCTGAATATCTTTCAACTGAATCCACGGGCGCGAGTGCTGGCCAATCACGCCGCCAGCGACCCCGTGGCCTTCACCGTTTTCGAGTATTCCTCGGTGGCGGTCCGCACCCCGCCGCTGGCGCCGGGCCTGACCGCGCTGGATATGATTCGCCAAACAATGGATCGCTACCTCGGCGGAATGAAAGGCTACGGGATGAAGGGATACGGCGGCGATACCCGCTTCGACTTTAGTGATACCTATCCCTCACTCCTGATTGCCGCGTGTGATTACGTCAGCGGCAGCAAGGATCACGCCTGGCTGGAGAAAAACTATGGCGGGCTGAAAGAGTGGGCCACCAAAATGTTGGCCATGGACGTAGAGGGAGACGGATTGCTGGAATACCCCTTGAGTGGGAACTACAACTCCTGGCCGGAAAAAATCTCGGCGCGCCCGGCCAACTGGTGGGACACCATCGGCTTTGGCCATCAGGACGCTTACTCGAACGCTCTCGCCTACCATGCCCTGTCGAACATGGCGGAGTTGGCACGCCAAGCAAATCAACCGGATGATGCGCGGCTCTATTCAGCTCGCGCCGAAAAACTCCGCTCGGTTTATTTCCAGACCTTTTACGACCCCCAAACCGGAGTGCTGGCCGGCTGGAAAAGCGCTGACGGGAACCTGCACGATTACTATTTCACTTTCGTGAACAGCGTGGCCATTACCTATGGATTGGTCCCGCGCGACAAGGCAAACCTCATTATGGACCGAATGCTCGCCAAGATGAAGGAAGTGGGTTACACGCATTTCGAATACGGCCTGCCAGGAAACTTACTTCCCATTCGCCGTGGCGATTACGTCGACCTCGATAAGCGCTTTGGCGGACCGGAAAAAGAGGATGGGTCGGATGGATTTCAAATCTATGAGAACGGCGGGGCGACGGCGTGCTATGCCTATTTCACGTTGCAAGCCTTATACCAGTTGGGCCGGCACAAAGAGGCCGATGCGATGCTGTTTCCCATGCTCGAGGCGTTTGAGAAAGGAGGTTTCCAGGGCTTTGGCCCGAACGGCATGACGTACGATTGGAAAGCCTGGGATGGAACCCCGCACGGTTATGAAGGTCTCCTGGTGGATGGCTACCAGGCGCTGCTGGCCGTGCTGTCGCGTTGAAAATAGGTGCCAAGTGCCAGCGAAGGTAGCGCGGACCCCCGTATTTGGGGTCCGCGGCTCTTACTGCGCAAATTGAGCGAACGTAGCGCGGCGAGAAAGGCCGCGCGGCGCATATCTCCGCATTTGAAATTAAGCGTTTTCCCTACGGAAGAACCGCGGACCCCAAATACGGGGGTCCGCGCTACTCGCTCTTCAACCCGTCAATTCTCATAGATTGACCTTATACCAATCTGGTATGATACTCCCGATGAGACTGCTTGGTGAGCCGGTGGTGGACGAATTCAAAAAGACCTACCCGCTGTCGGGGAAAGTGATGGATCGTTGGCTGGCGATCGCTCGAGCAGCGGAATGGAAGTCGTTCATCGACGTGAAGAAGACATTTAACACAGCCGACTATGTCGCACCTCACGTCATATTTGACATCGGCGGGAACAAATACCGGTTATTGGCAATCATCGACTTCAGGGAATCCGTGGTGATTGTGCGGGCTGTTATGACTCACAAGGAGTACGATAAATGGAAACTTTAGAAATCCCCACGATAATTGAATCAAAAACCGAATACGAGGCTGCACTTAACACGCTATCGGGACTCGCCACGAAGGGGGTAGGAAGGACCAAAGAGGAAGACAAGCTCTTCCGAACATGGGTTCTCCTTATTGAAGAATACGAGCACCGCAGGCGGGAGCGCAAGCTGAAGAGGCTGCTCCCCCAAGAGCTTCTGAAATTCCTAATTGATGAGAACAAACTAGATCAAAAGAGCTTCGAACCAGAGATTTCTCAATCCCGCATTTCCGACATCTTGAATGGGAACCGTCCCATTTCCAACGCCCAAGCGATTTTGCTCGGCCAGCGGTTTCGCCTCAAGCCATCAGTCTTCTTGGGGTTAGAATAAGAAATGGTGGGATTATCAATTCTTGAGCACCAAAATCGAAACCTCTGATCTTGAGACAGAAAAGGCGGCCGTCGCCTTGGTAAACTATCTGAGTATTTATCTTGCGCAGCCGAGCCGCATGCAGCCGAAGACTTCTACCCCTTCACATACTGCTCGACGCGCGCAACATCCCGGCGAACAAATACGGCGAGGCCGGTAGTGAGAAGAATTCCCGCGGCCACGTACACGACGGACGATAGAGAAATCGCCCGGCTGGCGCCGATGCGTTCCGCCACGAAACCCACTACGACGGGAGCCGCCCCGCCGCCGAGCCATCCCACCATGTTCATGCAGCCGGCTGCCGTGCCCCGCACCTGCGGCGGGACCACATCGAAAACCGCGGCGAAGATGTTGGCATCGTAGAGCCCCTTGAACAATCCCCAGGCCGTGAGCATCACGACAACCCACCCTACCGAAGCGGCGCGGCCGCAGAGAAACACGAACGGCGCTCCGCAGAAGACGGCCATCGACTGGACCAGCACCCGCCCGCCCACCAGTCGGCGGCGGAAAATGTCGGCAAACCACCCTCCCAAGGGTGACCCCACCATGCTCGCCACCTGCGCGAAAAGCGTGGCGGAGAGTCCCGCCATCGCCAGGCTCATATGGAATTTGTCGTAAAGAAACTTCGGCATCCAAGACAACAGAACCAAGGCCACGAAATTCGCACACATGAACGCGCCCATGAGCAACACGGCGGTGGGCGTGCCAAGAATCAACTTGAGGGACTTCCCCACGGACAATCGCCCCAAAGCTGGGGTTTGTGCATGGGTGCTTCCGTCTTCACAATCCGCCGCGCCGCGTTGAGGTTCGCGGAGCAAGCCGAGAAGGACCAGGCCCAGGATAAATCCCAGGCCGCCGAGGATAATGAATGACCATCGCCAGCCGTAATGCTCGCCGATCAGTCCCGCCAGGAAACCGCCCCCAATGGTCCCCACGTATACGCTGGTTTGATGGATCCCCATCGCCCGCGAGCGCGTCGCCTTGCCGTGATAGTCGCTGATCATCGACATCGCCGACGGAACGTAGATGGTCTCCGCCACACCTTCCGCAGCCATGAACGCAAACAAATGGCAGAAGGAACGGGAGAGCGTGGTGGCTATGGTGACGATGCTCCAAGCATAGAGCCCGCCCAGCATGGCAGTTTTGCGCCGGATGAGGTCCACCACATATCCCGCGAAGGGAGCGCCCAAACCGTAAATCCAGGCAAAGACGGAACCCAGCAGCCCCAACTGGATCGGCGTCAGGTGCATCTCCTTTTCGAGCAACGGGAAGAGAGAGAAAACTCCTTGGCGGTCAGCGTAGTCGAATAAGGAAATGCACCAAAGCATTCCCACCACATACCATTTGTACCGGCTACGATTCATGTTTTAGGTTCTTGGAGTTGGAGTGTAGCGCTGAGCTTTAGCTCAGCACGTGCCGACCTAAAGGTCGGCGCTACATTAGCTCAGCACGTGCCGACCCTTCGCCCCGCTCAGGGCCGGCTCTGATGGTCGGCGCTACATTGTTTTTCTACTTCAGCCCATCGGGTCGAACTGGCGCTCGGATGATCCGACGAACCGATGAACAGATGAGACGATTAATAGAGGAGCCCCTTTTGCAGCGGTTCTGCCGCCCGGCCCAGTGGTTCCAGAAGTTGCCGGGCTCCCTTCGCCATCAAACCCAACTCTGTCGCCGTTTGGAACCACAGGAAACCCTGGTCCAAGTACTTCTTTATTTGGTCGGAGTCCTTGACAGGCAATCCCAGAATTTTGTTGTTTGCCTTGCCCGCGGCTACGACCTTTTTCAGGGCGTCCTGTACCCGCGGATGATCCGATTGCCCGCGGTAACCCATCGAGAAGGAAAGGTCGCTGGTCCCCACAAAGATGACATCAACGCCCGGCGTGGCGGCAATGGCGTCAACCTGTTCGACGGCCCGCTCCTCTTCCACGATAACCACAACCATGACGTTATTGTCGGCAAAGGTGTGGTAACCCTCGGGCGCCGGCCAGCGGAATGCCGCCAAGCCTGGCCCCGAGCCTCGCCGGCCATGCGGTGGATACTTGCACGCCGCCACCGCCTGCCGCGCTAACTCGGGTGTACTGCAAAACGGGAAGATAACTCCCAGGGCTCCGGCATCAAGCACGCGTTTCGCGGTCCAAAGCTCGTTGACGGGGACACGCGCAATCGGCACAGCCTTCAGACCGCGCGTGGCCAGAATGATGTTTCGCAAAGTTTCGAGCGTGATCGGACTGTGCTCCATCTCGATCCAGAGGAAATCAAACCCCAGCGAAGCCACCTGCGCAGCGGTTTCGGCGCTTGCCACGGTGATGGTCGAGCCGATCACCGGCTTCCCTTCACGAAGCATTTTCTTGAGGGGATTTTCCAGGGCTCCGGGCGAGCCGGCGTTTTCAGCAGGCATGGGAATTCTCCTTGTTAGACAAAACTGATTTCACAATACGGCGTACCAAACCTCGGCGCTTCGCCACCCGCGGCCCTCTGATTCCCGGCCGGGGCGCTCGGACCGCCTCAAGTGTAAGTCACCCCCTCGCACCGCGTCCACGGGAATGTCAAAGTCCCGCTTCTGTGAACTCGGCCAATGCGATTTGATGATGACCGATGATGGAGCGAGCGAAACGGACCTCGAACGACTTCGCTAGCACGTTAAAGTCCTCGTGGCGCGTGCGGGAGATGTGGCGTAGACGCATCGCTCCTGCCAGCTCCCCTCCCGGCCAATCCAACTGACCAATCCCGCGTAGCGGGCTAGCATGCTCCATCGGTAGGCTCAAAATAGTTCTTGACAAATGCAATAGATAGGCTACGATAATCACAAGTGCGGTCGTCCTGCCGGCGCTTGGCGCCTCGCGGATTCTCCCCCCCGAGAGGACAGAATACCGAGAGGATTGCTGGTCACGGGCGAAGGAGTGCGTCCCAAGAGAGGTGTCAGTCGTCGGTAAAAGCTCATCCCCGCGCGCGGATAAAAGGAAATCTGCGGCAGGTGCGGAATCTGTGGATGCGGTTCGCCCTCGCACGGCCCGGGAAGAGATGACCACGAAGGCACAAAGGCACGAGGCTGGCGGTTCGTCCCGGCGTGCCTGGGGGGGAAACCAACTTGGTGTCTTTGTGCCTTGGTGGTGAGGGGCTTGTTCCCTTCCGGCCCGCGATGATGGGATCTGGGAGAGCTCCTCGCAACCCCAAGAAGTTCATGAAAACACAGCAGGTTCGCCCAGAATTGGGGGACATACGAACGCCTCGACAAAAAATCAAATCAATGAAATTGAACAAGTTAATTGCCTTGCGTTGCGGCGGGGCGACACGAAAAAAGGTTCCTCAGCAGAATTTGTGGGTCGACTCCGGTTCAGGTAGAGCTCCAAGAGTGTGATAGAGAGCGACTTCGGCGGCGCGGAAGGTACGAAAGCCATAGGCTTTTCGCAGCGTCAATTGCAGAC
>Ga0326727_10012564_pt1 | contig 19221 bp, 17 predicted proteins | sample MB2enrmetagenome_FD_207643 | JGI IMG/M metagenome (GOLD analysis project Ga0326727, IMG submission 207643) | Lab enriched peat soil microbial communities from McLean, Ithaca, NY, United States - MB29MY | ecosystem: Environmental > Terrestrial > Soil > Wetlands > Peat | place: USA: New York...
AGCGGGATGCTGAACTCTTGAGGCTCCGGGACACTCTCTGGGGCCCGCGGATGGCTGCGACTGCCGCGTGTCCAGCTTGCCGGGAAAGACTGGACCTGACTTTGGATATCCGCGAAATGCTTTCCAGGTCGAACCCGATGGAGGCCGGGGAGATTTCTTTGACGTTGGGAGAATTCAGAATGGTCTTTCATATCCCAACGTCGCAGGATCTGATGGCAGCGGAGGGCGAAGACAATGTTGAGGCGGCGCGCTGCCTGATACTCGATCGCTGTGTGCTGTCTGCGCAAAAAGCGGGCGATGCAGTGAGTTCACTTCAATTGCCGGCGGAGGTTGTTGCCGGAGTTGCGGAGTCGATGGCCCAGGCCGATCCGCTGGCGGACATCCAACTGAATATCGATTGTCCTGCGTGCCGGCACAAGTGGCGCGCGGCGTTTGACATCGTCTCTTTCCTTTGGACAGAGATTGAGGCATGGGCCGGACGCATCCTCTCAGAGGTGCACACGCTGGCGTGCGCCTACGGTTGGCGGGAAGCGGAGATTCTGGCTCTGAGTGCGGCACGGCGGCAGTTCTACCTGGAAATGGTGGGGACATGAGCGAGTTTCTGAGCAATCTGGCGGCTCGGAGCATGGGCACTTTGGAGGTGATGCGGCCTCGCGTACCGTCTCGCTTTGAACCGCTTAGGAACTCGGAGGGTCTGCTGGCCAAGCGGACTCCGCTCAAGGATGGCGGCCTTGAAGGCAATCTTGAAATGGAGAGAGAGGCTGATGCTGCTGGCTCTGCCCCAGCGGCCCAGGTCGAACAACGCCCCATGAGGCCGCCGGATGCGCCGGCACGAACACTGAAGTCCGATCCTTCGCCTGGTGAGCCTGTCCCGCAGATGGGGTCGAATCCGCCGATGGCGCCAGCTGAGCCGGTTTTGCGCGCGCAGAGGATTGCAGCGAACGATGCCGCCACCCCAGCGCCGGCGGGCCGCACACGCCGCACCGTTCGCGACACCGTCGAACGCGATGCACAAAAAACCGAAGGGTTCAGTCCGGAGTCGAATGAAGCCCGGACTCCTCAGCACGAAAAGGCCGAAGTCACTAGAAGCGGCGATAAAAACAAGGCTGAGTTGGGCGGGAAAATGACGACGGTCGAACCGGCAAGTTCGTTCGAGGCGTCAGGCTCACCGTCGGCGTTGGGTTCTTTGCCCGCGAAGCGCACACAAAACTCGACTTCGACTGGCCGGTTTAGCGAGAGAACTAAGCCAGCAGATTCGTCAGCCTTCCGGGCTCAAGGCGAACCTCTTTCATCTTCTGCGCTGTCTCAGGGCCTTGAGCGTTTCAGCCAGGCACATACGGCGCAATCTCAGTTGCAGCCAGCGACGTCGATGCAGGTCGAGCCGCACCCCGCGTGGAGTAATTCCCTGGAAGATCGCGGTCACGAGTCACGCATTGGAGCGGCGAGCGCGCAAGACTCGGCTGTGCGCGCAAACCCGCTGGATGGGATGCAGGACTTGTCAGTTCCACGTATGACCCGCCAGGATGCGACAACCATCGCGGCAGACACAGGGCGCCCGGCTGGGCCTATGAGGCTCGCCATCTCGAACCCGCCAACGCTGCCGGCTCCGGGCAATTCGGCTGAGCCTGCGATTCGAGTCACCATTGGAAGGGTCGATGTGCGCGCCGTCTTTCCGGAACAGCCAGTCAAGCGCAGCGCCCCACCACGCTTCAAGCCCACTGTGTCGCTGGACGACTACTTGAATCGAGGAAGCGGAGCGAAACGATGAGCAACTATCTGGCTATCGCGACGGTGACCGGCGCACTCTACCAGATCCTCATCGGTCCGGTGCAGACTGCCGTGCCCGGCGCCGCTGTCCGCTTCCGCAGGCCCGACAAGACCAGCGGCGATGAAGGAACGCCGCACGTCAACACCTACCTCTATCAGGTAACGCCGAATGCAGCCTTCCGCAATGTGGACCTGCCGACGCGCCGAGCCGATGGAACGCTGGTGAAGCAGCCGATCGCCGCGCTCGATCTTCATTATCTGTTCACGTTTCACGGCAGCGACGACCAGTTGGAGCCCCAGCTTATGCTGGGCGCGGTGGCCGGCGCACTGCAGGCGCAGCCGCTGCTTTCGCCGCAGAATATTTCATCCGCCGTGACCAACTTCGGCTTCCTCAACAATTCGGACCTGGGAAATCAAGTGGAGCGGATCCGCTTTACTCCAACCGCGCTCACGCTGGAAGAGTTTTCGAAGCTGTGGTCGGCGTTCTTTCAGGTGGAATATAGCTTGTCGACCGCGTATCAGGCCTCGGTGGTGCTGATCGAGAGCGACCAGACGCCTCCCCAGGAAGCATTGCCCGTGCTGCATAGGAAGCTTTACGTGGCGCCGTTTACCCAGCCAACAATTACCAGTGTGATGGCGAAGGGAAAGGCCGGACAGCCCATTCTGCCGACAAGCACGCTGGTGATCGAAGGGACGCAACTGCTCGGCGACATGACTACCGTGCGCGTGGGCAACCTGACTGTGACGCCGCTGGTGGTGACAGCGACTTCCATCACCATGCCGGTGCCGGCAGGCCTGCAGGCGGGTGTGCTTGGACTTCAGGTTATCCAGCAACTGCTGCTCGGCGATCCGGCGGAGCCACATCCGGGCTGGGAGTCAAATGTCGTCGCACTGGTTTTGCAGCCGGTGCTCAGTTCTCCATCCGTTGTCTTGTCGACACTCAGCGTCACCGTAAGTCCGGAGGTTCAGCCGGGGCAGCGGGTCACGCTCCTGCTTAACCAGAATCCACCTCCACCGCCTCCGCCGCCGCCAACTCCTCCACAGCCCACGCCCACGGCGTACTCGTTCAACCTTCCCCCTCTGACTACACCGACGACGAGCCTCACGTGCGATATCACCGGCGTGGCCAGCGGGGTTTACTTCATCCGCGCCAGAATTGACGGAGCGGAGAGTCCCGTGGACCTGGATCCCTCCAGTCCAAATTTCGGACCCACGGTGGCCGTCTTATGAGACATATCTCCGAACAGAATTGGGAAGACTTCAACCGGAGATTCATGATGGAGGCGCTCGCCGATCTTCGCGAAGCGCTCGAAGGCCATCTTGCGGCCACACCTCACGATCGCATGACAGCCGAAATGGCCGACGATGCATACGCATCGCAGTTCGCGATGGCGGAAGAGGGCGCCTCGCCTCAGGCCCCGCCGGCGCTCGAATCTCTGTGTGCGATCTTTGGCCTCTCTCGTTTTGAGCGGAGAATCTTGCTGATGTGCGCCGCGGTCGAGCTGGATTCCCGCTTTGCGGCCCTTTATGAGGCCGCCAACAAAGGCCAGCATCCCGCCCTGCCAACGTTCAGCCTGGCGTTGGCCACGTCGGAGCACGCCCACTGGAGTGCGATGCTTCCCGGCCGGCCGTTGCGCCATTGGCATTTGATTGAGGTGCTCTCCGGCGACACGCTGACCACGAGCCCGCTGCGCATAGACGAACGCATTCTCCACTTTCTCACCGCGATGCCCTGCATGGACGAGCGGGTGCGCGGCCTGGTCGATCCGCTGCGGCAGGCGCGTAGTTTGATTCCCTCGGAACTGACCATCTCGCAGCGCATCGGCGAAGGTATGTCGCGGCGAAATTGGCAGGAGTCGCCTCCCGTTGTGCAGATGTGCGGCAGTGAGCTGGAAAGCCGCCGGGCGGTTGCCGTCCAGGTTTGCGCGCAGATGGGCCTGGGCCTGCACGTCATGTCGATCCAGGCCATCCCGCGCGGCACTTCGGAGATCGACCTGTTTGTTCGGCTGTGGGAGCGCGAGGCTACCCTTCAACCCAATTGCCTGCTCCTGGAATTCGACGACGGGCCTGCGCTGGATGCGGCGGGCGAGTTCGCCGTAAAAAGGTTGATCGAAGACCTCCGCAGTCCCCTGCTGATTTCAAGCCGCGAACAGGTGAAGCCCGTGGAACGGAGACTGCTTTCATTCGACGTTCCCAGGGCAAGCGCAGAGGAGCAGATCGAGCTATGGTACCGGGCGCTGGGCGCAGCAGCACCGGTCCTCAACGGCGAAGTGGCTGCGATTGTTTCGCAGTTCAGCATGAGCGCCAACCGCATTGAGGCAGCCATTGCGCAGATGCCATTGGAACTCATGCCGCAAGGGCTGGATTCGTCGCCGTTGGCCCCCGTGAATGGCGCCGGCCAGAAGCTGGCTTTGGCATTGTGGGACGCCTGCCGTATGCAATCCCGGCCGCGCCTGGAAGGGTTGGCGCAGCGCATCGAGCCGGTTGCGGACTGGGACGATCTTGTCTTGCCGGATAAACAGAAACAACTCCTCTCTCAGATTGCTGTCCAGGTTCGAAACCGCGCCAAGGTCTACAAGAGCTGGGGCTTTGCTTCCAAAGGCAGCCGCGGGCTGGGCATCAGCGCACTGTTTGCCGGCCCCAGCGGCACCGGCAAAACCATGGCGGGCGAAGTGCTCGCCAATCAGTTGCGGCTCGACCTCTACCGCATTGACCTGAGCCAGGTCATCAGCAAGTATATTGGCGAGACAGAGAAGAACCTGCGCCGAGTCTTCGATGCAGCCGAAGAGAGCGCCGCGATTCTTCTCTTCGACGAGGCCGACGCTCTGTTTGGAAAGCGCAGCGAGGTGAAGGATAGCCACGACCGCTACGCGAATATTGAAGTCAGCTACCTGCTGCAGCGCATGGAAGCGTATCGCGGCCTGGCCATCCTCACCACCAATCGCCGCGATGCACTCGATACGGCGTTTTTGCGCCGCATCCGCTTCGTGGTTGAGTTTCCGTTCCCCGAGGCCGCGCAGCGCGCGGAGATTTGGGCGCGGGTGTTTCCCCGCCAGACTCCGACAGAAGGACTGCGCATCGACCGCCTTGCCCGCTTGAGTGCCGCCGGCGGCAACATTCAAAACATCGCCATGGGCGCAGCTTTTCTCGCCGCCGACGCCGGAGAACCGGTGCGGATGCTGCACCTGCTCTCCGCCGCCCGCAGCGAATTCATGAAGATCGAGCGCCCGCTCGCCGACCAGGAGACCGCGGGATGGGTATAGACCTGCATATCGAAGAACTCGTTCTGCACGGCTTTGCTGCGCGCGATCGCCATCGCATCGCCGCCGCGGTGCAAACGGAACTTGTGCGCCTGCTGGGCGCGGAAGGGCCGCGGAGTTCGCTCGCCAATTCTCCTGCCTTGGGAAGACTCAACGCAGGCGCCTTCGAAGTGAAAGCCGGCGCCAAGCCCCAGCAGACGGGGAGACAAATTGCGCAAGCCGTCTTTCGCAGCCTGCGCCATCACGTTCGTTTGACGTCTACCGCATCCAGCACCCGCGGCGTAAAAGGAGATCCCAGGCCATGAATACGCATGCTCAACTCCCGATAAATCTTGCCGCCACACCGGTGCGGCCATCAATGCGTTCTCCATTCGCTACGGTGCATAGGAAGTGCGCTTGCGGCGGATCGTGTGGCCAGGAAGGCGAATGCGCGGCGTGCAAGCGAGCGGCAACTCTGCAGCGCAGCGAAGCGAGCGGCCGCTCGGAACCGCGCTTGGGTCACGATTTCGGCCGAGTGAGCCTGCACGCCGACCCACAATCCCCGTCATCCGCGAAATCGACGAGCGGCCCGCAAGAAAGGGCGGAAAGCGCTGCGTCCTCTCGGGCAACTTCAACGCCGGCTCCAATTCCCCGAGAGCAGTCGCCGTCCCCACCTGAGTTGGCATTCGTGAAGAGACAGGCGAGCACCGAGCAACCGACCCCAGAGAAGCCCACGAACGACGAGGGAGACGGATACGTGCAAGGCCCGCCGGAGCAGTCGGCTCTGATCCCTAAATGGGTAGCAAACCTGTTTCCGGGCCCGGACGCCGCAGCGCCACCCAAGCAGCAGACTCCAGTATCGCGAAAACCCGAGGGCGATGACGCCCAGCTAGGTTCCCCTGAACAGGAAGCAATGTCCGAATCCCCTTACCAAACTTCGATGAGCAGCGAGCAGCTCACCACCAGCCTGCAAGGCGGACAACCGCTGGGCAGCGATGTGAAGTCGTCGTTCGAAAGCCGTTACGGACACTCCTTGAGCCATGTCCGCGTCCACACGGATGCAAAATCCTCCTCGCTGTGCAACCAATTCGGGGCGCGGGCGTTCGCTTTTCGCAATCACATTGCTTTCGGACAGGGCATGTACCAGCCGCATACTTCGGAGGGCACCCGGTTGCTACGCCATGAGCTGACGCATGTGCTCCACGACGGACCGCGCGACGGCGGCACAGTGAAACGGGCGGCCCTTTGCGCCGGCACCTGCCCACCGGCAGGGGCGCTGCCATGGGCGCCGTTGACGAACACAACTTTCAATTGCTATTCCTACGCTTTGAACTCCCCCGCAAGCCTCATGCTCCAGCCTGGCCAAAAGTCCGGAAGTTCGGAGTGGACCGATCTTCACAGCCCCGACCCCGCCAAAAGAGCCGCGGCGGCAGCCACCTATTTCACCCCGGCCGGAGTGCTTCGCAACGTCACCTCAGACCTCGGAGCTCCCGTCTCCACAAACTGCGATACATGCTGCAGCTCTCCCAAACGAAAGATCATCGCAGTTGCAACGGACGCCCTGGCTTCTGTGGGCATCGGCCATTATGACTTCCACTGGTACCGCAAGGACGCAGACGGACCCTGGTCTCATAAGAGGGGCCGCACGCCGGCCGAGCGTAACGACGCCGCGGGGACATTTCCAATTTGTAATCCATGCAATGCCAGCCGCAGCTACGCCGGCCACGACTACAAAAACGTAATCGGTTCATGGTGCGTGTAACCAAAACGCGGGGGTACCGCAAAGTCATCTTTGACCGATCGAACTTACCAGAGGCTGCACCATGTTCAAGGCAGAAAGATATCCAGCCCGGCCAGGTGCTTCGACTTTCAACGCGGCTCGCCCACCGATGCTGCAGCGCAAGTGCGCCTGCGGCGGATCGGCTGGATCGGGAGGGGATTGCGCGGCGTGCAGGATGAAGAAAATGGTCCAACGTCAAGCATCGCCAGGCGCGCGGCAGGATGCGGCTCCGCCTATCGTGCACGAAGTCTTGCATTCGCCCGGCCAGCCTCTCGATGCTGGTACGCGAGCCTTCTTCGAACCACGCTTCGGCCACAACTTCAGCAAGGTGAACACGGGCAACGAGGTTTCCCGCATGCCAGCCGGTAGCTTGGCGGTCAACCAGATCGGCGATCGCTTTGAGCAAGAAGCCGATCGGACTGCGGAACGGGTGATGAGCAAGCCGGCCCCGGCGCAACCTGCCGCGGGACACTCTTTCGCCAACGTCCGTGTTCACACCGACGATCGATCTGCGCAGTCGGCCAAAAGTGTAGGTGCCCTGGCTTACACTGTCGGGCAGGACATCGTATTTGCCGCGGGGCAGTACAACCCGCACACCAGCCAGGGCAAGCACCTGCTGGCGCACGAGCTCACCCACACGCTGCAGCAGAGCGGGTCGGTTGGCCGGATGGTCATGGGCAAGTGGGAGAGTTCGCCCGATTGCAAGGATGCGCCGAAGGACAAGTGGATCGACAGAATCGTCGTGAATCAGGAGACACCGCAGACCGTCAGCGTCCACTGGACCGACGGCAACACCGACTCCGACGAGAAATGCTCCTCCGGTAAGGGACACTGCTGCGTCGATGCTTCCACCCCGACCGGAGTGACCTGCACCGAGGCGGGTTCAAAGGTGAATGGCAGCAACTGCACGCCAATCGGTCAGCTCAAGGTGCAGAATCGCGTCGCCGATCACTCCGGCGTCCAGTTTTGGACGGAGATTGATCCAAACCGCGCCATCGCACTTCACCGCTACGACGATTGGGGTGTGGTGGACGGAACTCCGCTTTCCCACGGCTGCGTGCGGCTGCAACTGGAAACGGCCAGGAAAATATTCTGCGGCGTGCAACAGAACAAGACGGTCGTGGAGGTTAAGGGTTTTGCCCGGCCGAAATGCGATTGGGCTGCCCTGCAAAAAGTTTGGCTGGGCGATTTTCAAGTGGGCGGACAAGATCTCTCCAAAGCCGATGGAGATGAGAGAGCAAATATCATCGAGACCCGGCAGGAATTGAACGCCGCCTTTGGCCGCACTCTCACCGTGGATGAAATGCAGAAGCTTACGGCGAAGGATATACCGAAGTGCGGGAATACGGCGCCGCTGCCGCAAGCTCCGGCTCCGTCGGGCGCGGGCGCCGCTCCGAACAACGCGGGCGGCACTCAGACAGGATCAGGGAGCAATTGATGTTGAATGCGAGAAAAACGCGAAGCTTGCGGGAGGCGATTGCTTTTGACAATCGTCCGCTGCACAACAACTCCAGAAATCCGAGCCCGCTGGGATCGGCTGTTCGACAGGTAACGAATATGTTCGCAAGTGAGGCGTGCCCGGAATTCCTTCTTCCCGTTGACAGGAGCGAATATGAATGCACGTCTCTCATGGAGGTGCCCCCATGTTTATGAGCCAGAGAAGGCCGTCCGGTTCCTTTACGTCGTCGATCGTCCCGAAGCATGCCCGGCCGATTCAGCATAAGTGTGTTTGCGAAGCCAACTCCACCGACAGTGGGGATTGCGAAAAGTGCAAGAAAAAGAAGAAGCCCATGCAGGCGCACGGCACGCCCGGACAAAAGTCGGCAATCCAGGACTTTCGGAACCCGCGCTTCGGCCACAATTTCGGCAGTGTGCCGCTGCACAGCAGCACGCCTGAGCAAGACCGGTGCCGGACTCCCTACGAAATTGTAGACCCACGCAAGCGAACCGACCTGAAGATCCCCACGGAACATGCCCCCAAAGTGAAGGGCGACCCCACCCGGATTGCTGCCGGGGACACCAGCATCGTATGCAAAGGCCAGGTCCTGGTTACACAGGGCACGGACACCGGCGCAGATAAAACCTGCTCAGAAGCTCATGAAAGATCGCACATTGCGGATTGGCAGAGCCGCTACGGTGCGGATCTGTGCAAAGGCGTGGCGGATGGCTCATTGCCGCTCGGCGGTGATGGCTACGACGAATTCCTGCGCAAGTCGGAGTGCAAGGCCTACAAGATCGGAAAGGATTGTCGGGACAAACTGATCACCACTGCCGCTGCTGCCGACAAACCGGAAATTCAAGCGGGGATTGATCGGGATAAGGCCCAACTGACAAGTAACCACTGCGATTGATTCCGTGAAGAAAACAATCCTGATTTCAGTCGGGCTGTTCGTTGTTTTTTGGTTGTTCGCAAACTACTGTTTCCAGCCTACGGGAAGACACAACATGGTAACCAGGGACCACGCAATCGAGATCGCGGAGGCAGAAATGGCAAAACACGGGCGCATCGCGAGCGATTACGAAATCACCGTCGATCGGGAGATCTCGAGCGGTGACGACTGGATTGTCTGGTTCGAAAAAAAGGGACCCTTTCGGGTTCCTGGCGGCAGACATGGGGTGCGCGTAAGCAAGTCCACCGGGCATGCTGAGTATTTGCCTGGCCAGTGAATGCGTCACGGTTCCGGGCAATGAGCCGGATCGCTGATCGCACTTCAGGTGGAGTTAAACGGAGTCGCAAGGAGTAACGGGAATGCCGAACATTTCGCCCATTGTTCTGAAAGGCGCGATCGTCTCGCTCGACCCGAACATCGGCATTCCTCCGCCGCCCAAGCCTCGTCCACCTTCGCCGCCGCGGCCGCCAAAGCCGCCGACACCGCCGCAGCCCAAACCGCCCAGCACGCCTTCTCCGGAAAAGCACGCCGTGAAGAAGGGGCCATCGATTATCGAGTTCCAGTACAACCCGGATGAGGTAACACGCAGCCTGAAACCGCAACCCGTCAGCGACGAGCCGGACAGAACAGAGATCTTCCGGCTCAAGGGTCCGCCCATCGAGACCATTCGCTGCACCATCGACATCGACGCCACCGACCTGATGGCCGCCGGAGACCCGACCACGCTGGCATACGGCATCCAGCCGCAGTTGGCGGCGCTGGAACTGCTGGTCTACCCCACCAGCGAGGTTCTGCTCGCGAACGAAGCACTATCGTTTCTCGGCACCATCGAGATTCTTCCCATGGAGTCGATGCTGACCCTTTTCGTCTGGAGCAAGTCGCGCGTCACTCCGGTGCTTATCACCGACCTCGACATCACCGAGGAGGCGTTCGATCCGCAACTGAATCCGATTCGCGCCAAAGTCGCGCTGGGGATGCGCGTGCTCAACGTAAACGATGTGGGATTCCTGACACCCGCCGGAGTCTTGTACATGGCTTACCAGATCCAGAAGGAGGCGCTGGCGACGATGGTTCCGTGACGCGGTATTAAAACCGCAGGATGTTTAACCCCGACTGGCCGCGAAGCTCGACCGGTCCTCAACCCAGAAAGGATCCACCCCCATGGATCAGGTCGTGCAATCGATGGTCGCCGCAGCCGCCGGAACGGGCGGGCCGACCAACCCCAGCAGCCGCTACTACGGCGACGCTGTGCAGTTCTACACCGGCGCCAACGGCGTTCAGGTAGCATATCTGCAGCGCCGCATCATTCCCCAGGCGAGCATCTACACGTCGCTCAAAAACTATCCTGTCAGCGCCGGAGACCGGCTCGATAATCTGGCCTACAAGTTTCTCGGCGACCCAATTCTGTTCTGGATGATTTGCGACGCCAACAGCGCCGTCGATCCCGATGATCTGACCGCCGTTCCAGGCTATTCCATCGAAATCCCGCTGGCTGCCGGGATCCCCCCAGGTGCCCAGAATGGCTAGTCCCCTCTATCTGACGCTGCTGACCGGCCAGGTGCAGGCGACGCCTGTGCCCAAGGTGCTCATGGACGCGTTCACCAGCGCGGAAGTCACTGTCTCGGCCACCGGCAAGAGCGGGTTCCAGCTCAGCTTCACGCTGGCCAACAGCTCGCCGCTGCAACTGTATTTTCTGCTGGCGATGGGCGCGCCGGTGCCGCTGATCCGCGTCATCCTGGTGGTATCGTTTGGCGGGTTGCCGCAAGTCGTCATGGACGGCATGGTGAAGCATACCGAGGTGGTGCCCGACGCCATGCAAGGGTCGTCAAAGCTGGTCATTACCGGCGATGATCTTTCTGCGGTCATGGACCTGACCGACAATTCCGGAAACCCTTATCCAGGCCAGACTCCGGACCAGCGCGTGCAATCGATTCTCGGCAAGTACGCGACCTATGGGATTGTGCCAAACGTGTTCCCGGTGGTCACGCCTGATGCGGATTCGCCCTCGGTTCGCATTCCAAGCCAAAAGGGGACCGACCTTGCGTATATACAGCAACTGGCCAAGGAGGCCGGATACATCTTTTTCATGCAGCCGGGGCCAACGCCGGGCGCTTGCACGGCCTATTGGGGTCCGCAGATCAAGATCGGCGTTCCCCAGCCCGCGCTGAACGTGAACATGGATAGCTGGACCAACGTGGAGAGCCTGAACTTCCGTTACGAACCGCAAAACGCCGTCGCTCCGATCATCTACCTGCAGGATCAAACAACAGGGGTGGTGACAAAGGTCGCCGTCTCCGGGGCCAACCCGCTCAATCCGCCACTGGGGTCGGTGGTGCCGATGCCGCAAAAGACCGTGCCCTTGCCGTATACGGCGAAACTTACGCCGGCGCAGGCTCTGATGGCAGGATATGCCAAGGCCGCGGAGACAGCCGACATCGTGACCGGCGATGGCACCATCAGCGTTTTGCGCTATGGGGGCATTGTCCAGGCGCGGCAGTTGATCGGCGTTCGCGGAGCGGGATTGGCGTTCGATGGCTTGTACTACGTTGACAGCACCAAGCACCAGATCAAGCTGGGCGAATACAAACAGAGTTTCACGCTGAAACGGAATGCATTGGTTTCCAACGTGCCGATGGTGCCGACGGCGCCATATTGAAATTTGTTTGAAGCGAGGGAATCGAAGTGGGGCAATTCGTAGGCAAGTATCGAGGCACGGTGGTCAGCAACGTGGACCCGCAGAACATGGGGCGCCTGTCGGTGACCGTGCCCGACGTGTCCAACATCCAGACTTCAACCTGGGCCATGCCAAGTGCGGCATTGGCAGGAAGCCAGTCCGGACTTTTCGCCGTTCCGCCGGTGGGCTCGAATGTCTGGGTGGAGTTCGAACAGGGCGACAGCGATTACCCCATCTGGTCGGGGTGTTTCTGGGGTTCCAGTTCCGAAGTCCCTCCGCAGGGAAACTCCGCCCCGGCGGGAGTGCAGAGCATCGTTCTGCAATCGGTGGGCGGCAACATCCTGATGCTCAGCGACGTTCCCGGATCATCAGGCGGGATTCTGCTGCAATCTTCTTCCGGCGCATCGATTGCCATCAACGATACCGGAATCACCATTACCAACGGGCAGGCGACCATCCAGATCACCGGCCCCAGCGTAAACATCAACAACGGTGCACTGCAAGTGACGTAACGGGAGGCATGCAATGGGTGGATATTTGTTGCCGGTGGGAGCGACGGTGATGTGCAGCCACGGCGGACAGGCAATGGCGACATCGCCGAATCAGAGTGTCACGCTCAACGGAACGCCGACCGTGCTGTTGAATGCGCAGTGGGTAGTTGCCGGTTGTCCGCTGGTGCCGCCGCCGCTGCCGCCGTGCATCGCTGCGATTTGGGTTACGGGCACAACCCGCGTCACCTCCAACGGTCAACCGCTGGTCATCTCCACCGGCGTGGGAAGCAGCCTTCCCAACGGAACGCCGCTCATCGTGGCCGGCCCGTCAGGGTCAGTCACTGCAATGTGAGAGAGCATGAACGTCAAGTTTCCATATTCGTTCGATAGCACCGGGCACACCGCGCAGACGGATTTGCCGGGCCACATCAACGACATGATCGAGCAGATCCTGTTTACGTCTCCCGGCGAGCGCGTCAATCGCCCCACGTTTGGCTGCGGGTTGATTCAGCTTGTGTTTGCGGGCAACAGCGATTCGCTGGCCGCTGCCCAGCAGCAGGTGATTCAGACTTCCCTGCTGCAGTGGCTGTCTGACCTGATCCAGGTGAATGCCGTGTTCGTGACGGCCGAGGACGCGACGCTGCTGATCGACATCGTCTACACCATCATCGCCACCCAGGAACAGCAGACCACGCAGTTCGTCTATGGAGGGCCGGCCCAATGATGCTCTTCTGCCAGGATAAGAACCGCCGCGATCTGGTGCTGCAGACACAGACGCCCAATCTCAACGGGATCGACTATCTCGAAGTGATCGGCACTGCCGGCTGCGGCAAGCAATTGGCGCTGACGTTCTTGAAGAATGCCACCAACCTCGCGCTGACCGGCGTGAATATACAACTCACAGGCGACAGCGCTCTCACCATCACCGGCATCCAGGCTGCCACTGCCGCTGATCCGTATACGATCACCATCAGCCTGGGCCAGACGGGAGACTTCTCGCTCTATTCGCTCACCCTGGTCACCAGCGCCACCAACCCCGACCCGCCCCCGGGCATTGACCCGCAACTGGCCAGTGTCTGCTTTTCGTTCAAGGCCGGCTGCCCCACTCCGGTGGATTGCCTGGCCCCGACTTGCTGCCCGCAGACCCCGCTCGCCCCGCCGGACATCAACTACCTGGCGCGCGACTACGACGGCTTTCGCCAGGCCATGCTCGACCGGATGGCAGTCTTGCTGCCGACCTGGGACGAGACCCACGCCGCCGACATCGGCGTCACCGTTGTCGAGACGCTCGCGTACGCGGCCGATCGCGTCAGCTATATGCAGGATGCCGTCAATACCGAGGCCTACATCGGCACCGCCCGCAGCCGCATCTCCCTGCGCCGCCATGCACGCCTGGTGGACTACTTCATCAGTGAAGGCTCGAACGCCCGCACCTGGGTCTGCTTCACCACCACGGCCAACAGTGTCGTGGTGCCCAAGCAGACGCAACTTTATCCGCTGGTGGTGGGGCTGGGCCCCAGCGTCAACCCCGACAGCTATGCGGCCGACACCCTCCAAGCCAGTCCAGGTCCGGTCTTCGAAAGCATGGAGCCATGCACCCTCTACGTCGAGCAGAACCAGATGGACTTCTACACCTGGGGCGGCGATCAATGCTGCCTGTCGGCGGGCGCAACCTGCGCAATCTTGAATGGAGCCTTCAAGACGCTCCAGGCAGGCCAGGTACTCATCTTCGAAGAGATCGTGGGGCCGCTGACCGGCGATCCGGCCGATGCCGATCCAACACATCGCTGGGCGGTGCGCCTCACCGTCGCCACCACCAAAGACTACGGGGGCGCAGATCTGACCGACCCGTTGAATGGAGACCCGCTCACGCGCATCGAGTGGGCAACCTCCGATGCTCTGCCCTTCCCGCTTTGTCTCTCATCGATCACCGATGCCGCCCATAATTCGCAGCCGCTGGCCGGCGTTTCGGTGGCGCGCGGGAATGTGGTGGCCGCCGATCAGGGCATGTGGACGATTGGGGAATCCCTGGGCCAGGTTCCGCCCATGCCCATTGCGCCGGTTACCGGCATCGGCTGCAACTGCTCTCCAATCCCCGGCGCCGCCGTCGTCCGGCCGCGCTACGAGCCCGCTTTGGCCAACCAGCCGCTCACCTTCGCGCTGGCCTATGACAATATCGCGCCCGCATCCACATTCCTCTCGCCCCCGGCCGGTTCAGGTGTGCCGCAAGTTTCGCTCACCGGTGGCGGCCAGTCCTGGACCGCGGTCGAGGACTTGCTTGAGGAAGACTCCACGTTCTATGGCTTCATTCCCGAGATCGATACCAACGGGATTGCCAATCTGCGCTTCGGCGACGGAACCTACGGGGCTGCGCCGGACCCCGGCGAGGTGTTCACAGCCACCTATCGGACCGGCAACGGCACGGCGGGGAATGTAGGCCGCGATTCGCTGGCCCACGTGCTGCTCAATCAGCCGGCAATTATCGGGGTGCGCAATCCGCTGGCTGCCGCCGCGGGCGTCGACCCGGAGACCACGCTGCATATCCAGCAGTATGCGCCCTTCAGCTTTGAAACCCAGTTGCGCTGTGTTACGGCAGCTGACTACACCGCCATGGCGGAGACGCTTCCAGGAGTCGAGCAAGCCCTGGGCTCGCTGCGATGGACCGGCTCCTGGTATACGGCCTTTGTTTCCGTCGAGCCGGCCACGACGTGGAGTAAGGCGCTCAAAAAATCCATCAAGAAAAGCCTCAATGGCATGCGCATGATGGGCACCGATCTGAAGGTCGAGCAAGCGGACCTGGTGGGCCTGAACATCGCCTTGACCATTTGCGTGGCGCCCGGCTTCTTCCAGGGCGATGTCTACGCCGCCGTCTGGCAGGTGCTGGTCACCGGCGACTCCTGCCTGGGAACGCCGGGACTGCTCAACTCGGAGAATTTCCGCTTCGGCGTAACGGTTTACGCCAGCCCGTTCATCGCCGCCGCACAGAACGTTCCGGGAGTTATTTCAGTACAACTGACGACCTTTGCGCGGCAGGATTCGCTGCCGCCGCCGGGGACGACGCCGCCGGTTTTCCTGCAGATGGCACCGCAGGAAATTCCCTGCTGCGATAACGATCCCAACCACCTCGATCACGGAATTCTGACCCTCACTTTGGACGGTGGCAAATGAGCTGCGGCTGCCAAACCTGCGGAGAGACACTGTGCGGCTGCTGTGCCGGCGCAACAAGGCTGACGCCCGCGCTGATTGTGAATCGAAGCCTGTTGCCTGCCATTGCTTATCGCGCAGGCACTTACTCGAGCTTCATGCAGACCATGCTGGCCGCGCTTTCCAGCTCCAATGTCCCGGCCCTGGCGGGTCTGCGCACGCGCGATAGCAGCGACTTTTCCGTCGCGCTGGTGGACGCGTGGTCGGAGGTGCTCGACATCCTCACCTTCTACACTGAGCGGCTTGCGAATGAGGCTTATCTGGGCACCGCCGTTCAGGCTCGCAGCATCTTTGAACTCGTCAAGCTGGTCGGCTATACTCCATCGCCGGGCGTCAGCGCGTCCACCACGCTGGTCTTCACCCTGGCCACGTCGCCGGGCTCGCCCGCCATCGTACCTATTCCCGCGGGAACCCGCGTGCAGAGCATCCCCGGTCCAGGACAGACGCCGCAGGTCTTCGAGACCTCCTCTGACCTGACCGCCACCATCGCCGCCAACTCCATCCCCGCCGTCACCACCCAGCCTTGGCAAACCATCGGCAAAGATGTCTCAACGTGGATTGCGGGAACGGCGAACAATGTCCAGGTCGGCAATGCGCTGCTTTTCGTCAGCGCTCCCGGCGGCATTCCTTCCATCACCGGCCCGGCCGTGCTGGCCTTCGTGACCGCCGTGCAGGCCGATCCGGTAGGGGGAAATACGCAGATATTCTGGGACCAGCCGTTGCCGTTCGGCGCCAACACGTCCGCAGTGTGCCTCTACATTCTCCGCACCAAGGCTGCATTGTTCGGCGTGAATGCGCCCTGGCCGGGGATATTCCCCTATGTCTGGAACCCCAACCCGCCCTACAATTACATCCCTCCCAACATTCCTGGGTATCCCACGAACCAGAACGACGACTGGTCCTTCACGCCCACCGGCAGTTCGACCATCAACCTGGATAACTCCTATCCGGGACTGAACCCCGCGACGAGCGGTGCAACGACGCCCGCGGCCCAGTTGGAGTGGGTGGTGCTCGCTTCGCCGGGGTCGACAGCGCTCTTCCAGATCCAGAGCGCCTCGGAATCGAATCCGGCCATGTACACAGTTTCCGCGAAAACCACCCAACTCACCATGGCCAGCGGCGCGGCGATTGGTCCAGGCGCTCCCGTAAATACCAATGTGAGCAGCCTGCTGACTGCATTCGTGCAGAATACCCGCCAGACAACCGTGTACGCCGGGAGCCAACTGCTCGCCTTCGCCAACTTGCCGATCACTGCGAGTCAAGTCGGGACCTATCCGCTTGCGCCGGGAATGCTCGCACCAGTATCGGGCGGCGGTTTCGCTCTGGTGGGTTTGCAGCAGATCACACCCAACTCCCCCATTGGCGTCAGCGGCAAGCGTCTGCGCATCGCCCCCAACACCACGAACGCGACCTTTACGCCGACTGGCGCGGCCGGCAGCCTTCCTGTTAGCCTCAACCAGCCTTTCCTCGTGGACGCATTCCCGCCCATGCCCAATCCTCCCAGCACCAAACTGCCGTGGAGCGTGATCACCGTCAACGGACAGGCCGGCATTCTGACGGTCGCGCCCAATGCATTCCTGTTGCTGCCTTCGGCTACCGCCGATCCGGTCACCGGCGAAGCGGCCATGGTGACCGAAGCCGTGGTCGACGGAGCCACCACCGCGCTGACTCTCAGCGCCAATTTGAAACGCATTTACGACGCATCCACGGTAACGGTCAACGCCAACGCCGCCCTGGCAACCGACGGCCAGACGACGCAGGAGATCCTCGGCTCAGGAGACGCGACCAATCCCGCTCTGGAGTTCCAACTGAAGCAGTCCCCGCTCACCTATACTGCCGCGGCCAACTCCAGCGGCGTGCAGTCCACGCTGCAGGTTCGAGTGAACAACCTACTGTGGAACCAGGTGCCCAACTTCCTTCAGTCCGCACCGAGCGATCGCGTTTACGTCACCCAGGCCAATTCCACCGGCGGCCCCACCGTCCAGTTCGGCAATGGCATTCAAGGTTCGCGTACACCCACCGGGCAGGCGAATATCCAGGCGCTCTATCGCGTTGGCATCGGCTCGGCAGGCAATGTGGCCGCCGGCCAACTCACGCAGGCGCTGGACCGGCCGCAGGGTCTGCAGTCGGTCACCAATCCCTGGGCGGCGACCGGCGGTGCTGACCCTGCCACGCCGGCCGAAGCCAGCCAGGCCGCGCCCTTGCCAACGCTGACGATTGGCCGCGTCGTCTCTCTTGAGGATTACCAGAACTTCGCGCTGAACATTCCCGGCATCTCGCTGGCTCTGGCCACCTGGACATGGTTCGGCAATACGCGCGGCATCTTCCTGACCGTGGCCGGCGCGGGAGGCGCAACCGTGCTTCCCACGGACCAGGTGGTGCTGAATCTGCAACAGGCGATCGAGAACTGCGGTTTGCCTTACATTCCATTTCTCATCGTCTCCTATGTTCCAGTGTGGTTCGAAGTCACGATGCAGGTGCTGGTAAATACGCCGCTCTATGAGGCGAGCGTGGTGGTGCCGCAGGTGTGGCAAAGCCTGGCTGCGGCCTTTGCGTTCGGTCAGCTCACCCCGGCGCAGGGCGTCGCCGCCAGCCAGGTGATCGCGCTGGCGCAGCAGGTGCCGGGGGTGGTGGCCGTCAACCTTACGGCTCTCTATCGCAAGGGCGACCCCGCGATTCCCACGAACTTCCTCTGCGCGTACGGCCCGCAACCAACGGCCAATCCGCCCCAGGGGGCTGAGATTCTCATGCTTGATCCGGCCTCGCAGGGCAATGTGGGGGTGTGGTTATGAGCACGACGCCTCAACCCATCTATCCCCTGCTGCCGGCGGTCTATCGCTCTCGCGACGATCTTCTCGGCAATCCTCTGGCCGCCTTTTACTCGGTGCTGGAATCGCAGTACGGGATCGTCAAAGACAACCTGCTGCAACTCTACGACGACCAGTTCATTGAGACCTGCGCGCCGTGGGTGATTCCCTACATTGGCGCCCTGATCGGCTACGACCCGGTCTACACCGTCACCCTGGCCGGAGCCGACAGCCGCGCCGAGGTGGCCAACACCATCGGTTACCGGCGCCGCAAAGGGACGCTGATGGCCATGGAGCAGTTGACGCAGGACGTCTCCGGCCGCGCCACCACGGCAGTGGAGGAATTTCGCCGCCTGATCACCACATTGAGCCTGCGCGATGTGCGCAAGCATCACAACGCCACCGCGAACCTGCGCCGGGGCCGCGACTGGGAAGATCAATGGGGCCCGTTCACGCGCTTGAACCGCACCGTCGATGTGCGGAGCATCGCTCCGCGCAACCTGGTGCCGCCTCCACCGGCAACCAACCCGCCTTCGCCCGACACCACTCCGCTGGAAATGGCCATCCACGGCCCAGGGCGCTTCAACATCCCCGATGTCGCGGTGTGGATGTGGCGCTGGCAGAGGCAGAACCAGAACGTCACCAACGCTCCTGCCTTTTCGCTTGCTTCGGCGGGAAACAGCAATGGATATTTATTCAGCAGCCTGGGCGGCCCTATCCCGCTTTTCCAGGTGCCGATTCCTGAAACGGCGCCGTTTTCCCGGCTGGTCACGGAAGGCGATGTACCGGAGCCCATCCGCCGCCGCCGTTTTGCGGCCCGGCTCGGCGACTTTTATCCAACCAGCCTGCAACTGGTCGCCGACGGAACC
>Ga0326727_10012566_pt1 | contig 19216 bp, 14 predicted proteins | sample MB2enrmetagenome_FD_207643 | JGI IMG/M metagenome (GOLD analysis project Ga0326727, IMG submission 207643) | Lab enriched peat soil microbial communities from McLean, Ithaca, NY, United States - MB29MY | ecosystem: Environmental > Terrestrial > Soil > Wetlands > Peat | place: USA: New York...
ATTGCTCAGCGCGTCCTCACGAATGGTCACGCCAAGACCGGGGACGTCGTCTCTGAGGTCGATGAAGCCGTCCACCGGCTTGGGCTCGCCGTCGAAGATGTACCAGAACAACTCGTTGCCGATCTCCACGTCCACCGGCGGGAAGAACTCGGCCATGGGCGCGTTGTAGCTGGCCATCACGACGTGAAAGTTGTGCATCTGCCCGGCATGCGGAACCACCGGGACCGAGAACGACTCCGCCAGCGCCGCCACCTTTCGCGCCTGCGTGATGCCGCCGACCCGGTTGGTGTCGAACTGAATGTAATCCACGGCGCGCGCCTCCAGCAGATCGCGAAACCCGTATGAAGTGAATTCATGCTCGCCGCCCGCAATGGGAATGCGGCCCACCGATTTGAGCGCGACGTAACCGCCGATGTCATCCGGAATCACCGGTTCTTCCAGCCAGCGCAGGCGATACGGTTCCAGCAACGGGATCATGCGGCGCGCGTAGTCGAGCGTCCAGCCCATGTAAGCGTCGGCCATCAGGTCCGTCTCATAGCCGATGGTGTCGCGCACCGTTTGCACCAGCGCCAGGTTGCGCTCCATGCCCGCTGCGCCATCCGCCGGTCCCCAGCCAAAGCGCAGCTTCATGGCGCGGTATCCCTGTTGCTTGTACGCGTCCGCCTCGGCTGCCAGCGCATCGAGCGGCTGGCTATACAGGCGGCTGGCGTACACCGGGATTTTAGCCTTCGTGCGGCCGCCCAGCAGACGGAACACGGGCTGGCCCACCGCCTTGCCGAGTATGTCCCAGAGCGCGATGTCCACGGCGCTGATCGCCGCCATGCCGATTCCCTTGCGCCCGAAGGCCATGGTGTTCCGATACATGTGCTGCCACAGGGCCTCCACATCCCATGGGTCGCGGGCAAGCAGGATTGGCTTCAGATAGACTTCGACAATCTGCTGCGCGATGCGCGGGGCCAGCGCCGCATTGCCGATTCCGACGTGGCCGGCGTCGGTGAAGACCTCCACGATGAGCCAGCCGTGAAAGCGGAAACCGGCCATCGAATCGCTGGGCAGGGCCAGCAGGTCCATGGGGTTCGTGCAGAAGTGCGCCTGCGGCGGGACCGTGGGCCCCCTCCACTCCACCACGCGGGTTCGAATCTCCGTAATCTTCATGAAGCCTCCTCCAAAGCCGGCATGCGCAAAGGCGCCACGTCGCGAACCGAGAGCAGGATGACCAGAAACGCAGCGACGTGAAATGTGCTCACCGCGAGAAAGACCGGGCCGTAACCAAAGCCGTGATCCAGAAGATAGCCGGCAATCACGCCGAAAACAGCCCCACCGATGGCTCCCCCGAACCCCACCATCCCGGCCACCGAGCCAACTGCGCGGTGCGGGAACAGGTCGGCCGGCAGAGTCATCACCAGCGCGGACCACGATTGCTGTCCGAAAAATGCGATGCCAAAAAGAAGGATCGCCCATTGGACCGGCACACGCGTGACCAGAACGATGCACGGCATTACCGCAGCGCTCGCCGCCAGAGCGGCTTTGCGCGAGAAGTTCAGCGAGCGCCCGCGCCGGATGAGCTCGCTCGAGAACCAGCCGCCGCAGAGGCTTCCAACGCCCGAACACGCGTATGGGATCCACGCGTAGTAACCCACTGCCTTCACGTCGAAGCCGCGAGCGTCGTACAGGTATTTCGGCAGCCAGAAGAGGTAGAAGTACCATGCGGCGTCGCTCAGGAATTTGGCCAGCACCAGACCCCACGTCTGGCGAAACGCGAGCAGGCGAAACCACTCGCCGAATGACGCCGCGGCTTCGCGAGCGGTGAGCGGCGGCCGATAGTTCATCCACCAGAAGGCAGTCCACAACAGGCCCGCGGCCCCGGCGAGAAAGAAGACCCAGCGCCAGTTCAACCCGGCGACGATCAGCGCAATGAACGGCGGCGCCAGCACTGCCCCAACGGCCGTCCCCGCGTTGATGATCCCCATCGCCGTGGATCGCTCGCGCGTGGGGAACCACTCGGAGACGGCCTTCGTCGCCGCCGGGAAACCGCCGCCCTCGCCCGCTCCCAGCAGCAGCCGGCTTGCCGCCAGCATTCCGAACGTCCGCGCGAGACCGTGGCTGGCGCATGCCAGCGACCACCAGGACATGATGAGGATGAAGCCGGCGCGCGTCCCCAGCCAGTCGATGAGCTTGCCCCCGCCCATGTACATGGCCGCATAAGAGAGCAGGAAGCACGCCTGGAGCTGCGAAAACTGCGTGTTGGTGACGGGAATCTCGCGCTGGATCGCGGCGATCGCCACCGGCAGCGTTTGCCGATCGAAATAACTGATGGCGATGGCGGCACTGATCGCGAGAGCAATCCACCAGCGCAGCGGTTGATTTGCCCTCATGCTTTCCTGCGCATAATCTATAATCTTTAGAACGGATCGGGCAGTATTGTCAAGGAGTTACATCGATGGATCGACGACAGTTCCTGCAGACGGTGGCTGCCGGCGTGGCGTCCACCAGAATGCCCACCGCGGATACGACGGAAGCGGCGGCGCCTGTCTGCGAGTTTCAGGTCGGCGGGGTGACGTGGCGTGTGTTCGAGGATCTTCATGAGCGCGATGGCGCGCTGACGTTCGTGTCGTCCAACGGCGAGAAGCGCGTGTTCACCAAATCCGCCGAAGCAAATTTCGCCGAAGCACAGCCACCGTATCTCGGCCTCAGCCTCAGGGACATCGGCCTTGCGAATGCCGACCTCCTCGCCGACCGTCTGCTCGCGCATGGCGATCCCGATCCTGAACTGGTGAAGTCCGCCGCGCCACCGCTTGCATCGGCCACTCGCGAACAATGGCGGGAGTGGACCAGCTTCGTCGGCACGAAAGAAGCCTTCGACACGATGCCCGTGTTTTACGGCGGCAACACGCGCACGTATCATCCCTACCAGGCGATGCCCGAGCTCGATGCCGCACTCCGCGAGAAACATCTCTACGAGGGCCTGCTCGGCGGCTGGATGCCAGCGGTTCGCAAAGTGATGGCCGCGCCCGGCGGCGGCTGGTTCGAGGTGATCGTCTTCGGCGACGTCGAAGCCCGCGACAAGTTCATCGTGCAGACGTGGCACCGCACCGCGCTCATCCGCGACGGCGCAATGGCGAAGGTCTTCTACGGGCACTCGTATCCCGCGTTTCCACCAGCGCGCACCGACCCCGCGCCCGAGGCATTCTATCGTGCGCTGCTGGTTTTCGCGGATTACTGGGACCGCCAGCTCGCCGACCTCGCGCCGGCGTCAGTGCCTCAGCACTCCTGGATCGACATGTCGCGCCACGCCTTCGCGCGTGAGCTGATGGTGCGGCCGGGCGGCGTGTATCCGAAGTACGGCGCGGTGGACCGCGATTACTACGGCTCGGAATACGACGGCTTCCAGGACATTTTCACCATGTCGGTGTACACGAACCTCGAATGGGGGCGCTTCGAGATGGCCCGCGCGGTGATCGACAACTACTTCAGCGATTTCGTGGAGCCCTCCGGCGTGGTGAACATGCGCGGCCCGGAGACGGCCCAGTTCGGGCTGGAGCTGTCGCTGCTGGCCCGCTACTATAACTACACGCGCGACGCCGACCTGCTGCGAAAGCACGAAGCGAAGATCCGCGCGACGGCGGGGCTGCTCGCGGCGCTGCACGACGAGAGCCTGCGGCTCGCGCAGAACGACCCCGGCTACGGACTCATCCACGGCTGGAGCGAATCCGATTCCTGCCTGATGCCGCGGCCCTCCGTCTGGTGGCAGCCGTACTTCGGCAACAGCGCCATGGCGGTGCGCGGCTGGCGCGATATGGCTGCGGTGTGGCCGGAGATCGCATCCAGCGGCGGCGAAGCGGATGCGCGCGAATGGCAGAAACGAAGCGACGTCCTGCAGCAGAGGCTGGTGGAAAGCATGCGGGCGAATGTGCACCTGGACCGGAAGCCGCCCTACATCGGGCCGCTGCCGGTCGCGCCGATTCCGTTTCGCGAGGCCATGGCCAGGGAGCGGCCGAGTGTCCAGCAATGGGCGCATCGCCCGTACTGCGAGCTGCTGCAGGCCGACGTGCTGCCCGCCGACCTGGCTCATCGGGTGATCGACTGCATGCGCGGCTTCGGCGCGACGACGCTGGGCGTCGTGGCTAATGTGGAGCCAGCGCACCCTAATGGCCGCGACATTCTCGGCTTCATCTCGTATGGCTACGCGCAGATGCTGCTGCGGCTCGACCGCGTGGAGGAATATCTGCTGTTCCTCTACTCGCACCGCTGGCACGATCACACGCGCGGGAGCTGGACTGCGGGCGAAGTGGCGGGCATCACCGGCGACACCGCGACGTTCTGCATCCCGGCGCAGCAGACCATTCCACTGCTGGTCCGCTGGATGCTGGTGCTGGAGGATTCCGACGAGGACCGGCTATACCTGGGCCGCGGCCTGCCGCGCGAGTGGGTGGATTCGGGCCAGGAGATCCGCATCGACCGCGCGCCGACGCGCTGGGGCCGGGTCGGGTTCCGGCTGGCGAAGGAAAGCTCACGTCTCCGCGCGACCCTGCAGCTGGAGCACGCCGGCGCGCCAGCGGAACTGCACGTGAAGCTGCGCAGTGCGACGAAGATTCGTGGGGTGACGGTGAACGGCCAGCCCGCGGCGCTCGGCGGAGTGCACGGCGACACGGTGCTGATTCGCACCGGCGGCCGCAGAGAGTTCGAAGTGGTCGGCGAGGTGTAGCGCACGCACCCTGCGTGCCGCGTCGACACTATTGTCGACGCCAGCTGCCCGCTAGACTCAAGATATGGACCGAAGCCTCTGCAGCGCCGTTGACCGAAGCCCGGGAAAGCTGGGGGGACAATGGTGTTTCCGAGGCACGCGCCTACCGGTTGCGGCTCTGTTTGAACATCTCGACAAGAGGCTCGACGATAGACGAGTTCGTGGAGTGGTTCCCAGCAGTCAGCCGTGAGCGGGTGCACGACGTTCTCGCTTTCGCCAGAAGCTCTCTTGAGCAACCCACGGCAGTTGCGTGAAAACCCTCTTCGACGCCAACGTTCCAATATGGGAATGCTGGAGTTAGAGCTAAACGTCGTAGCCTGCCGCGGAAGCAGCACGCTGCCACAGCTCGGCGTGATAGCCTAACTGTCAGCCATGCCTGATCGCGCCACGGCCATCAACGCGCATGTGCTTCGGTGGGCACGCGAACGCGCAGGTTTGTCTCTCGAGGACGTGGCCGCGCGATTGAAGAAGGCAGTCGAGGATGTGGCTGCTTGGGAATCAGGAACCGAAGCTCCAACGTACCGCCAACTCGAAGAATTGGCCGCGCATTTGTACAAGAGGCCTATTGCCATCTTCTTCTTTCCCGCGCCTCCGGAAGAAGATGACCCTGCTGGCAGATTCAGAACGCTTCCGCAGACTGAACTCGCTGTTCTGGCCCCCGACACATTGTTCGCAATTCGGGAGGCCTTAGCTCTTCAGGAGTCCGTACGCGAGCTGAGCATTGGAGAGAGCCGTCCAACACGTCTCATCACACGGGACATTCATCCGATGACGATCCTGTCGATTCCTGAACTGGCATCCGCTGTTCGCTCGTACCTGAGCGTCTCGCTTGGCCAACAGTCGTCTTGGCGTACTACAGAGGAAGCGTTCAAGCGATGGCGTCAGGTGCTTGAGGCATCCGGAATATGCGTCTTCAAACGGTCGTTCAAACAGGCGGAAATCCTTGGGCTGAGCATATTCGACGACGACCTTCCCGCGATCCTCGTGAACAACAGTACCGCGCACTCGCGACAGGTTTTCACTCTATTCCACGAACTTGCTCATCTGCTGTACTCGACGGGTGGTATAACCAAAAATGATTCGAGCTTCATCGAGCACCTGACAGGTGACGCCCGCGACACGGAGATTCGCTGCAATGAATTCGCTGCTGAGTTTCTAGTGCCGATGACATCATTTCCATGGCAAGAGTTTCGAGCGGCTGATCTTGACGCGTTTGTTTCAACCCAAGCCCGACGTTACAATGTCAGCCGTGAGGTCATTCTCCGACGTCTCCTCGACCGTGGTCTTGTTGGCCAGCGCTTATATTCGCAGAAGACGACGAAATGGAATCAAGAATACGAGAAAGCACGGCAAGAGAAGGGCGGCGGCGGAAACTACTACGCGACCCAGGCCAGTTACTTTGGCGAGATGTTTCTCAGGATGGCGTTCAACCAGTATTATCGGGGAACGGTAACCTTGGAGGAACTGGCGGGTCACCTGCGCATGAAGGCCCGTAACGTAAGCCGTCTTGAAGAGTTTATGCTGGCTGGCGAGTAGGGGGCGATGGTCTACGTGGTGGATACGAGCTCGTTCATCGTTGTGAGCCACTATTTCCCTGATCGCTTCCCGTCATTCTGGGTTCATTTTGATGCGCTGGCTGACTCGGGTCGCCTCCTGTCTGCGTGGGAGGTCTGGAAGGAACTCGACAACTTGAATACCAAACCGCACTTGGCACAATGGTTGGTTGCCCGAAAGGCACTTTTCTGCACACCGTCGTCGGAAGAGATGGAGTTTGTCGCGCATATCTTCGAAGTGAAGCAGTTTCAGGCTCTCATCAAGAAGAGAAGCATCCTTGAAGGCTCGCCTGCGGCAGATCCTTGGGTGATCGCTGCGGCTGCTTTGCGTGAGGCATGCGTTGTCACGGAGGAAAGTGACAATCCGAACCAAGTTCGGATACCTGCGGTGTGCAGGCACTTTGGAGTGCAGTGCTGCACCTTGCAGGGCATGATGAGCCAAGAAGACTGGAAGTACTAGGTTCGATACAGCCGATGGCTCAGTTGCACGGTCTGATCACGTAGCCCCCCGTCTCCGCCAGAACCAATAGAACGGCACCCCCGCGGCAATCAGCACCGCCCCCAATCCCGCATTGCCCGGATCGCCCACCGCAATAAAAACCAGCAGAAACGCCGCGATGGCCAGATACAGCAGCGGCACCAGTGGGTAGCCGAACGCTTTGTATGGCCGCGGCAGATCCGGCCGGCGGCGGCGCAGCACGAACAGGCCGGCGATGGTCAGCGTGTTGAACAGCAGCGACGCGAACGACGTGAAAGTCAGCAGATCGCTGTACAGGCGCGCGCCGCGCGACCCCAGGCTCCCGCTCAGCACGAGCGCGATGGCCCACACCGCCTGGTAGCGCAGCGAGCGCACCGGAATCCCATGCGCGCCGTCCATGCGCGCCATCGCGCGGAAAAACAGGCCGTCGGAGGCCATCGAACGATACAGCCATGGGCCGGTGAGAATCAGTCCGTTCACGCAGCCGGAGGTCGAAATCACGATCGCCGCCGCGATGAACATCAGCCCCGCCGGACCGATGGTCATCTGCGCGATGGTCGCCGCGATGCGCTGCCCCTCCACCGCCGCCGCTGCGGGCAACGGCAGAATGTACAGGTACGCCACGTTGGCCAGCGTGTAGATGACGGTGACCACCAGCGTGCCCAGGGCGAGCGCGCGCGGCAGTGTGCGCACCGGGTCGCGCGTCTCGCCCGCGAGGAAGGTCACGATGTTCCACGAATCGTACCCGAACAGCGCCTTCGACATGGCCACCGAAAACGCGGCCATCGTTGCCGTGGTCAGCGCGGCGGGCGCGAGCGGTTGAAAGTGGCCCCAGTTTCCCTTTGTGCTGGTGAGCGCGACACCCAGCAGCACCAGCAGCGCCGCGATCTTCCCCGCGGTGAGCAGATTCTGCGTGAGCGAAGCCGAACGGAGCCCGCGCTCGTTCAGCCACGTGAGAAAGACGATCAGCGCGATCGCCCCAAGCTGCACCGTGGAGAGCGAAAAGAATCCCGCGTGCACCAACGCCCGCTGCGCATTGATGAACGGCAGAAAGACGCCCAGATAGTTCGCAAATGCCAGCGACACCGCGGCGATGAATCCGCACTGGATGATGGTGAACAGCGTCCAGCCGTAGAGGAATCCCCACAGCGGCGAGAAGGCCTCGCGCAGATACACATACTGGCCGCCGTCGGCGGGCATGGCCGCGGCCAGCTCGCCGAACGAGAGCGCGCCACAAACGGTGAGCAGTCCGCCGACGATCCAGATGAACAAAAACGAGCCTGCGCCGAGTCGAGCGCGCACGGCGATGTCGGCAATCAGCGCGGGAGCCAGGAAGATGCCGCTGCCGATCATAGTGCCGGCCACGATGGCGGTGGCGTCCAGCAGGCGCAGACCGCGTTTGCCTTCAGACATGCGTGGGTTCCTCCTCGCAGGCGGCGGCCAGCGTGGCCATGCTGACGGGGTACAGCGGCGGGCGAGCGCGTCCCGCTGGCTCCGTCCAGCCCAGCATGAAATCGAGAGCCGGACCGCAAACGCGTCCCTGACACGCGCCCATTCCACAGCGCGCGTGCAGCCGGGCGCTGCGCGCGGTGGGATGCTCGGTGGCGTTCCGGAGAGGCACGTCCTCACAACGGCAGACAATGGTGTCCGCGCGGGCCAGATGCCGCAACTCGTCGCGCAGTGCGAAGCAGCGCGTGAGTACCGCGGAAAATGCGTGTAGCCTTCGGCGCGCAGCAAATAGCTTCCGCGCGCGATCACGCCGGCCCGCGGCGGCGTACCCGGCAATTCGACCTTCCACAATGCTCCGGTCGACACCGCCGATCCCGGTCGGCTCACCCGCACAGAGCACGCCGTCCAGGGACGTCTGCTGCCACTCATCCACCGCAACAAATCCGCCGTGAAGCTCGCACCCGGCCAGCGCGGCCAGTTCGACGTTGGGGACGAGTCCGAACCCGCACGCCAGATCATCGCAGGGGAAAAGACGCGCGCCCCTGCGCGTCTCAAGCAGCACCGCCTTCACGCAATTCTCGCCATGCGCGGCGATGGGCCACGCGTCCGTGAAGCGCGGAACGCCGCGCAAAGTCCATTCGAATCCGAGCGCCTGGACGATCTTGCCCGGCGCGCGCCACAACTCTGCGCCGAAGCGCAACAAGCAGCGCCTCGGAGCCTGCTCGGCAATCGCTTCGATCATCGCACCGCGCTCGCGAAGGTGAGTGGCAACGGCGACCAGCAGCGGACCCGTCCCCGCCACCACTACACGCTTGCCGGCGATAGGAAGACCGCACTGCACCATGGCCTGCAGTCCGCCCGCACCCGTGACACCGGGCAGCGTCCAGCCGGGGAAAGGCAGGAACAGCTCGCGCGCTCCGGTTGCCAGAATCAGTTTCTCGTAGTGAAACAGGACCGGCTCGCCGTCCTTCTCGGCAAGGAAACTCCCTCCTCCCAAAGGCGCAATCGCGCGCGTCCCGCTGAACACACGTGCACGGGAGTCTCGCAGCTGCGCGATCCGCGGATTCTCTTCGCCCCGCCAAATCTGGCCGCCTGGAGCGGGATTGTCGTCCAGCACCGCTACCGAATCATCAAACTCCGCTGCGGCACACGCGGCCGCGATGCCCGCCGGTCCCACGCCGACAATCAGAATGCGACAGCGTTCTTCACGCGGCATCGGTCGAGATCACCATACCGGGCTGGCAAGTCACCTGACAGGTGCGCGTGTGCGCCACGCCATTCACCAGCGCGCGGCATTCGAAGCAGATTCCCATTCCGCAAAGCGGCGCGCGCGGAGCGCCGGTCACCGACGCACGGCACGCCGCGAATCCCGCCAGAATCACCGCAGCCGCGGCCGACGTTCCGGGCGCGACGAGAACGGCCACACCGTTCACTTTCACCGCGATGTTCTCAGGCATTCACGCGCACTCCGAAACGCGAGGGCAGATAGGGAGCCGCCGGAATCGCCGGCTCGCGACCGAGAATGTGCGCTGCCACCAGCTCGCCCGTAGCCAGCGCGGTGGTGATGCCCAGCCCCTCGTGCCCGGTCGCAAGAACCACATTTTCGGCATCGCCATACGGTCCGATCAGCGGGAGTCCATCGTCGCTGGCCGCGCGGAACCCAGTCCACACGCGCGTGACCTGGAGACCCGCGAGCGCGGGCATGAACTCTGTCGCGTGACGAATCATGCGCGAGAGCACAGGCCAGCGGACATCCGGGCTCTCGTCGCCGAACTGGCGCGACGACCCGAGCAGCACCTGGCCCGTCGCGCGCGGCTGCACGTTGAACGCGACCGATTCGCGCGATTCGCCGTGCGCGCTCTTCAGGTAGCCGAGCTCAGCAAGCTGATGCCGCACGAAACCGGGATAGCGATCTGTAATGGCGAGATGTCCTTTGCGCGGGCGCAGCGGTAGGTCCGGAAACATCGCCGTCGCCCCGCACCCCGTCGCGCACACCACCGCGCCACACACGATACGGCCGCCATCGGCAAGCGTTACACCGGAGCCATCGACCGCAACCGCCGCAGCCCCGAACGACACCGTCGCGCCCGAACGTTGCAACAACCAGCGGGTCACCCACGGCGCATAGATGACCGCGTCGTCAGGTACCAGCAGACCTGCCGCCAGGCCCGCGCGCAGATTCGGTTCGGCGGCAGCCAGCGCAGCGCTGTCCAGAAGCTCACTCCGCAAGCCGTGTTCCCCGTACCAGGCGTGCTTGCTGCGTGCTGCTTCATACTCCTCTTCGCCAGCCGCCAGCCAGATGGTGCCGCAACGGCGAAACTCGCCCTCGGGCGGGATCGCGGGCGCCAGCTGCAGCCAAAGATCGCGCGAATAGCGAGTCAGCGCGTACTCGGCTTCGGGCTGGTCGATCAGCACCAGATGGCCCATGCCCGCGGCCGTCGCGCCACCTCCAGGCACGCCGCTCTCCAGCACATGGACGCTAACTCCGTCTCGCGCCAGCACCCACGCGCACGCCGCTCCCACGATTCCCGCGCCGATGACCACGACATCCGCCGCGACGTCGCTCATGCGGCGTTCATCCGCGGATTCCCATGCGGAACGGATCGCCGGGGTCGAACCGCAATGTCGATTCCGCGTTGACGTACGCGTGGCCGGTGATGGACGGCCGAATGCATTCGCCCACCGCGCGATAGCGTCCTTCGAAAATGGTGCCCAGGATGCCTTCCTGACGCCAGACTTCTCCCTCGCGCAGCTTGCCGTCGGCGGCAAGGCACGCCAGCTTCGCCGACGTCCCCGTGCCGCAGGGAGAGCGATCGTACGCCCCGCCCGGGCACAGCACAAAATTCCTGCCGTTCGTGTCCGCCCGCCGCGGCGCACCGACAAGTTCCACGTGGTCGATCTCGTGGCCGTCCGTGCCCCTGATGCCGGCTCGCCCCAGCGCATGACGTATTCGCCGGCACAAGCCGGTAAGCCGTTCCACGTTCACGAGCGCCAGCTCTTCGCCGTGATCCTCCGTCAGAAAAAACCAGTTGCCACCCCAGGCGACGTCGCCGCGCATGGCTCCGTGGCCTTCGACGTTGATTTCGATCTGCCGCAGAGCGCGATAACTCGGGACATTGTCGATGGTCACCGAACCGTCGGTGTTCCTTTCGGCAGTGACGACCCCCACTGGCGTCTCCATCCGCTGCATACCAGTACCGATCCTGCCCAAATGCGCCAGAGTAGCCATCACGCCGATGCTGCCGTGGCCGCACATTCCCAAATATCCGACGTTATTGAAAAAGATCACTCCCGTGGCGCAGGAGGCGTCCACAGGTTCGAGTAGCAGCGCACCGACCAGCACGTCGGAGCCCCGCGGTTCCCGGACCACGGCCGAGCGGAAGTCGTCGTGGTCCGCGCGAAATCGCTCCAGCCGGTCGGCCAGCGAGCCATTCCCCAGATCCGGCCCGCCTTCCACCACTACTCTGGTCGGCTCGCCGCCGGTGTGGGAATCGATCACCCGAACGGTTCTCAACTCACCTCCACCAGCGCGGGCCGCGCGGCAATCGCTTCCTCAGCCACGCGCAGAATCCGCGCGCGTTCCTCGCCCTCCAGCGGCAGGCGCGGCGGCCGCACATGTTCTGCCCCCATACCGGTCAACAGTGCCACCAGCTTGATGTACTGCACCAGCTTCGGACTGGTGTCCAGATGCAGCAGCGGCATGAACCAGCGATACAGGGGCAGCGCCTGATCTACATGAGCCGCCATGGCCAGATCCCAGAGTTGCACACTCTCTCGCGGGAACGCGTTGGCGAGCCCGGAGATCCAGCCTCGGGCGCCCATCAGCGCGCCTTCCAGCGCCAGATCGTCCACGCCCTGGAGCAGCGCGTACCGGTCGCCGGTGAGATTCTTCAGATCGGTGAGACGCCGCACATCCTCCGACGATTCCTTGATGGCCGCCAGATTCGCCTCATCGGCCATTTTCGCGAACAGCTCGGGCGTCAGGTCCACGCCATACACGGACGGGTTGTTGTAGCACATCACGGGAAGTCCGGTAGATCGCGCCACTGCGCGGAAATGAGTCATGGTCTCTCGCGCGTCGGATTTGTACACCATGGCGGGCAGCACCATCAGGCCGTCCGCCCCGACGCGCTCCGCGTCGCGCGCGAACCGGCACGCCGTGACGGTGGTGTACTCGGCCACCCCGGCCAGAATCGGAACGCGCCCGTGACTGGCCTCCAGCGCCACGCGGACCACGTCGAGCTTTTCGTCGTATTCGAGCGACGTGTTTTCCCCCACCGTGCCCAGCATCACCGCGCCGCGGATGCCCGCCGCGATCATCGCTTCGAGATGGCGTGCCGTGGCCTCCAGAGCCAGCGATCCGTCCGCTCGAAACTCGGTAGTTGCCGCGGGAATCACTCCGGTCCAATCGATATGCATGAATCTCCTCAATCCTGATGCAACGACTACCTGCGAGACACTCTAAACTAACAGGTTGCTGAAAAAGGCCCTCACAGGCTGAAGCCTGTGCCACCGTGCGCTGCCAGGTCGCTGATACCAGGTGGCACAGACTTCAGTCTGTGGTCCGAATGGGAGGTACTTGGTCCTTTTTCAGCATCCTGCCTAAACCAGCCTCACATTAATGGCTCCCGTCGGACCTGCTCGCGGGCAGCTCATCGTAATACTTCCATTGCGCCACATAGTTTCGCGGCAGCCTTTTGTTCAGTAAAGACGCCCGCACCATTTCCACGGGCATCGAATTCAGTTTCAGCACCGCATCGTGAAACTGACGGTTGGTCATCTTTCCCGAATCCACCAGCTCGTGATGCAGCGCGCGAAACTGCAGCGCGCCAATTTCATAAGCGCATTGATACAAAGGTCCGTAGTCGGAGCTTTCGAACGATCGCCGCACCTCGGCGGCCGCATTCTCCCGTTCGTGTCCAACCTCGTTCACCAGAAAATCCACCGCCTGTGGCGCGGTCATCTGGCCCAGATGAAAACTCAGCGAGAAAATCACCCGCGCGGCCCGGTGCATCCGCCAGAAAAGCATTCCGATACGATCTTCGGGCGACTTCGGGAAATCGAGATCCCACAGCAACGTCTCCCAATAGAACGCCCAGCCCTCAATCCAGAACGCGGTGTTGAACGGCTCGCGCCAGGGCCGGTAGCGTTCCTGCATGTACTCCTGCAGATAATGCCCCGGCAGCAGCTCGTGAAACACCGTGGCCCGCGCGAAGTGGATATTGTTGCCGCGCATGCTCATCAGCTTCTGCTCTTCGGTCATGCTGCCGGTGGGATAGGACACGCTCATGACGTCGCCGCCGGTAAAGAATGGATTGATGCGCTGCCGTTCCGGCGTCATCATTTCCATGCGCCACGAATGGACGGCCGAGTCGGGAATGGTCACCAGGTCGTGCGCGCGCACGTAATCAACGGCCTCCCACGCGAGGTCGCGCACCAGAGCGGGCTGCTGGCCGGGTTTCACATAGTCGTTCTTGACGTGTTCCAGCGCCTTCCGCCAGTCGTCCCCGTAGCCAAGCGCGCGGGCGTTGGCGATCATCTCCGCCTTGCACCAGGCGAATTCCTTTCGCGCATTGGCGATGAGCTCCTCGGGCGTGTACGGTATCATCTCCGCGGCGAGCGCGTCCACCAGCGCATCCCGGCCCACCGGATCTCCGACGATGGTGTCCTTGTCCGATGCCTTGATGCCGCCGATCTTCTCGCGGACCAATGTGTCATACGCCGTCAGCGCCGCGTCGGTGCGCTTCCACGGTTCGGCGCACCACCACGTGAACGCCGGGTCGTAACCGTCGTAAAACTCGAACCAGCGCTTCATCGTCCGATGCAGAGATTCGATGGTTCGCGAAGCCCGCATCGCCGTCGTTGCCGGTGCGGTCAGCTTCCCGGCATTCACCTGATCGGTAAGGCTGCGAATCTGATCCGCCACCTGCGTTAGTGCGGCCGCCGCAGAGGCTCCATCCACGAAATCGAACCTGCGCAGATTGTCGTCGAGAGTGAGAATCGTCGCCGCAAATGGAATCACGCCGTTCATCTCGGTCAGACGCCGGCGCATCAGATCGCGCCTGCTTTGGTCCCGATGGATCGTCTTTTGGAGCAGGATGTAATCGACGCGGCCATCGACGTCGAGGGTTTCGAACGGAGCTTTGTCGAGGAGACTCAGCCAGGTTGCGTCAAACCGATCCAGCGCATCCATTCGTTCGCTCGATAACGGCGTGTCATAGTAGCGCTGCATCGTCCCGCGATCGGTTGCGTAACGGGTCAATGCGGCGGTCATGTCGAAGCCGCCGCCTGGCCTGAGCCATCCTTCCGCCGCCGCATCATATTGAAACACCGGGGCTGGCGGAGGCGCGGCGGGACACAACGCGCCCACCGCAGCCAAAGCCAGGATTCGCCAGATAACCCTCATGGAATCAGTCCCCTCCACCGCCAATCAATAATCTATCATTTGCTATAATCGTCCCTAACACGCAAGTGGAGGTCAGATGAGCGCTGCGGACGCCGGCACCCGAATTGTTTCCACAATGGAGGCCCTTTCGCGGAAACTTGGCGCCAAGACCGGGCTCTCCGAAGAGATTGCCGCGACGCTTCGCAATCTGATTCTCAAAGGCGAGTTGAAGCCGGGGGACCGGATTGTCGAATCGCGAGTCGCCCGCCAACTGGGAGTCGGCCAGCCCACGGTGCGCGAAGCGCTTGTGGCGCTGGAGCATCAGGGGCTGGTGTCGCGCAAAGCCAATCACGGTTGTTGCGTCACCACCCTGACCCGCGAGGAGATCGCCGAGATTTTGCGGATTCGCGGCGAGCTGGAGATTCTGGCCGTGGATCTGGCCATCGAGAACGCCTCGGATGAGACCGTCCGTGCACTGCGGACCATCGCCAACGACATGGCGCGGATCGCCGGCTCGGGTGACGCCATCGCGTTCTGCGACCGCGACCGGGAATTCCACGAGGCGCTGTGGGCCTCGTCGGGCAACAGCATTCTTCCCAAAGTGCTGTCGCAGTTGATGACCCCCCTGCTGGCGTTTCTGTTCATCCGCAACGCAAGGGATCGCGGCAACATCAACATGGTCCGCTCGGCCGAGGCGCACCTCGAGATTGCCGAAAGCATCCTGAGCCGGGATAAGGAGTGCGCTCATCGCGTCGCCCGCGCCGCGTTCATCATGTTCTCCGAGCACCACCTGAGCGTAATGGACAGCTCGGGCGCCTGAACGGCGAAAGCGGCGGAGCGCCCGTCTCAGCAAGCTGTTTGCTCCGTTCGTGCGATGATCTCGTCCTGCAATGCGTCGGTCAGGTCGCAGAAATAGTCGCTGTAGCCGGCCACGCGAACGATCAGATCGCGGTGCTTTTCGGGATCGGCTTTGGCCTCGCGGAGCGTCTCCGCCGTTACCACGTTGAACTGAATGTGGTGGCCGCCCAGCCGAAACCAGGCGCGCACCAGGTGCAACAGGTGAGCCAGCCCGTCTTCGCCTTCCAGAATCCGCGGCGTGAACTTCTGGTTGAGCAGCGTGCCGCCCGTGCGCGCGTGATCGATTCGCGAGGCCGATTTCAGCACCGCAGTCGGGCCGAGCCGATCCGCCCCCTGCACCGGCGAAATGCCGTCGGAAAGCGCTTCGCCCGCTCTCCTTCCGTCCGGTGTCGCGCCGGTCAGCGAGCCGAAATACACGTGGCAGGTGGTGGATAGCCAGTTCGGGTGACAGGTTCCGCCGCGCGTGTTCGGCCGGCCGTCGATGGCCTCGTGATACACATCGAAAACGCATCGCAGAATGGAATCCGCGCGCTCGTCGTCGTTGCCATACTTCGGCGTGCGATTCCACAGCAGCAGCCGGGTCCTTTCGGATCCCTCGAAGTTCGCGGCCAGCGCGTTGAGAAGGTCGCTCATCGACAGCGTCCGCTGCTCGAATACGTGATGCCGGATGGCCGAGAGGCTGTCCGCGCAGGTGCCCGGCGCCACGCCCTGTATGTAGGTGGTGTTGTAGTGTGCGCCGCCGTCGTTGTAGTCGCGGCCGCTGCGCATGCAGCCATCCACCAGCGTCGACAGAAACGGGGCCGGCATATGCCGCGCGTAGAGCCGCTCGATCGCGCTATTGCCGCGGATCTTTATGTCGATGAGATGCCGGAGCTGTCGCCGGAACGCGCCGAAGAGCTCGTCGTAGCTGGTGAAGCTTCGCGGATCGCCGGTCTCGATTCCAATCTTCTTTCCCGTCCTCGGATCGGCGCCGTTGTTCAGCGTGATCTCCAGCACCTTCGGCAGATTGAAGTACCCGGTGAGGATGTAGGCTTCGCGCCCGAAAGCGCCGCTCTCCACGCAGCCGGAAGTGCCGCCCGCGCGCGCGTCCTCCACCGTCTTGCCCTGACGCACCAGCTCGCGCACCACCATGTCCGCGTTGAACAGCGACGGCTGTCCCCATCCCTTGCGGACAATCTCCAGACCGCGCCGCAGAAAGGCGTCGGGATTCTTCGCGCTCACCTGCAGATTCGAAGAGGGCTGCAGCAGGCGCATCTCATCGATGACGTCGAGAATGAGGTACGTGACATCGTTGACGGCCGACTCGCCATCCGCGGTGAGCCCGCCATTGTTGATGTTGGCGAAGTCGGTGTATGTCGCGCTCTCCGCCGCGGTGACTCCGACCTTGGGCGGCGCGGGCTGACTATTGAACTTGACCCACAGACACTCCAGCAGCTCCTGCGCCGTCTCGCGCGTGAGCGCACCGCTGGCGAGATCCGCCTGGTAGAAAGGGTTCAGGTGCTGGTCGAACCGGCCAGGACAGAACGAATCCCAGCCGTTCAGTTCCAGAATCACCGACAGGTGCACGAACCAGTACGATTGCAGCGCTTCCCGAAAAGTGCGCGGGCGATGCGCGGGAACGCGGCGGCACACGGCGGCAATTTCCTCCAGTTCGGCCCTGCGCCGCGGGTCGGCCTCGGCGGCGGCCAGCTCCTCTGCCTTTTCCGCATGGCGTTCGGCGAAACAGATCACCGCGTCGATGGCGATGGCCATCGCCTCCAGCTCCTGCCGCTTGTCGTACGCGCCGGGGTCGTTGAAGAAGTCCAGCCCGGCAAGCCGGTCCTCAACTTCCGCTTTCACTTCGAGCAAGCCCTTGCGGTAGATAATATCGCCGAGCACGGTGTGGCCGGGCGCGCGCTGCTCCATGAACTCCGTGAAGACGCCGGCCTCGTAGGCGGCCTTCCACGCCGGCTCCATTTCATGGAAAATCCGCTCGCGCATGGTGCGATTTCGCCAGAAGGGGATGATGGTTTCGCGTTGCACGCGCATCGCGTCGGCGCTCACGCGATAAGGGATCTTCGGGCGCGAGTGGAGGATCTCGAAATCCTCAATGCTGTGGCAGCAAAGCTCCGGATACGTTGGCGTACCCTTGGGAGCCGGGCCGCGCTCGCCAACGATCAGCTCGTCCGGGCCGATATAGATGGTCCGCCGCTCCATGAAATGCCGCAGTGCGAGTGCGCGCAGCATGGGCGTGGAGGCCGGTGGCGCATCGCGATAGAACTCCGTGAGCAGCGTGGCTCGCTCCATGGAAATCCAGGGTTTGGCGTCCAGACTCTCCCGACGCAGCTTTTCGACTCGGCCGGTCATGACACTCCTCCTACCGCCACCGTCAATCCCGCGCGCCGGAGTGTGCCGGCAGCGCTCTCGATTGTCTCCGCCGTCGGCGCGGCGAAATCGGTTGAGGGGCAGGCAAGCCCCAGCCGTCGGTATTTCTCACTGCCAATGCTATGCCAGGGCAGCAGGTCCACGCGCGTCAGTCCGATGCGCCGCAGAAAACCGGCCAAGGCGGCAAGTTCCTCGTCGCTGTCGTTAACGCCGGGAATCATCGGAAAGCGCACGATTACGGGCTTTCCCGTCGCCGCCAGCGTCTCCAGATTGCGTAGAATCGCGTCGTTGCCCGCGCCGGTGTAGCGCCTGTGCGCCTCCCTGCCCATCACTTTCAGGTCATAGAGCACCAGATCCGCCTCTGCGCTCACGCGAGCGAAGACCTCCGGCGATGCGAGGCCGCAGGTGTCGAGGGCGGTGTGAATGCCCCGCGATCGGCAGGCCGCCAGAATTGCTTCCGCAAAAGACGGCTGCGCCACCGGCTCCCCTCCGGACAGAGTCACGCCGCCGCCGGATTCCTCGAAAAAAACAACATCGCTCTCGATTTCCGCCACAATCTCCGATGCAGTGACGCGCCGCCCCACCAGCTCCCGCGCTCCCGCGACGCAGACCTCCACACAGGCGCCGCACGCATCGCACCCATCCGGCACATGCAGCCCGCCGGCCGTATCGCCGATGCCATGATTCGGACAAACCGGAACGCAATCGCCGCACTGGCGGCAGCGTTCCTCGAACAACATCAGGCGTGGCTCGGAACTCTGACCCTCCGGGTTGTGGCACCAGGCACAATGCAATGGACAGCCCTTCAGAAATACCGTGGTGCGAATGCCGGGCCCGTCGTGAACGGAAAAACGCATGACATTGAACACCACGCCGACGGGTTCCACGGAGTTCTCGGCGCCTGGCGGCGGGACGGTCATCTGTGACGATTCTTCCACTTTCCGTCCCCCGCCTTATGACCCAACCGAAAAGTACCGTGCTCCGCGCTCGCGCGAAGCACGGTATCGCCTGAAAACGATGACGTCCTTTTTCCCGGCCGGTCAGAACTCCAGGTTCGCGCGGATCTCGATGTTTCGAGGGCCGTTATTGTTGTAGCCGGTGCCGAAGTTGAACGCCTGGATGCTACCGGCGCCGCCAGCCCAGGCGAACGTCGGATGGTTGAAGGCGTTCAGAAACTCCCCTTGCAGCGAGAAGCGGATCCGCTCCGTGATGGGAAACACCTTGGAGAGCGACATATCGTTATACGTCTGGTGCGGTCCCCACAGGTAGATCACCGAACCGATCGTGCCGGGCGTGGTGTTGGGCGTGATGTAGCTCGAATTGGCGCCGCCTCCGGTTGCGGACACCAGGTACGACGGGTTGATCATGTCCACGTAGCCGCCGTT
>Ga0326727_10012567_pt1 | contig 19216 bp, 12 predicted proteins | sample MB2enrmetagenome_FD_207643 | JGI IMG/M metagenome (GOLD analysis project Ga0326727, IMG submission 207643) | Lab enriched peat soil microbial communities from McLean, Ithaca, NY, United States - MB29MY | ecosystem: Environmental > Terrestrial > Soil > Wetlands > Peat | place: USA: New York...
GGAATCTCCGGATGCACGCCCAGGGCCGCCAGGACATACCACGAGGCCATCTGCCCCAGGTCATCGTTGCCGGGCAACCCGCCCGGGGCCGTTGAGTAGAGCTGGGTCATGATTTGGCGGACAACGCTGGAGGCCTTGTAAGGCTCGCCCATGAAGTTGTAAACCCAGGGCGTCTCCGAACACGGCTCATTGCCCATATAGGCATATTGGGAACTCGTTCCATCGTTAAGCAGGGCAAAGAACGTGTCCAGACGAGCTGAGGCGGCCTGGGGGCCTCCGATCATTTCGACAAGCGATGCCAGGTTGAAGGGCACCATCCAGGTGTATTGGGAGGCGGTGCCCTCGACATAGCCCTGGTAGTCGTCATAGGTCAGACTGTTGATGACGAAACCAGGCGACCAGAGGCTGTCGGAGCGCCGCATCTGAAGGTAGCCGGAGTTGGTGTTGAAGAGGTTGCGCCAGTTTTGGGCGCGATTCATGGCGAGCATGTAGTTGGTGGTGTCTCCAAGCGCCAGAGCGAAACGGGCCAGGGCACAATCGGCGCTGCAATATTCCAGCGTCATGGATACCGGTCCGTAGCCGCCGTTCTGATACTCTGGAACGAAGCCCAGGTTTAGATAGTCGCGTTCGGCATCCCGTTCGTGGACTCCGTTTACGGCCACTGTCGCCGGGTTGACAGCCGCCTTCACCATGTCGGCAAGAGCAGAGGCAGTGTCAAAATTGGTTGCTCCGAAAGCATAGATGCCGGCGATGATCGGCGTGGCGGGATCGCCCATCATCACTCCGGTGTCGCCGTTGGGAACACTCCAGCGCGGCATCGCCCCGCAATCGTGAGCATCCTGAACGAGCGACTGGGCCATGTCGCTGGCGCGGGCGGGATCCGTCATGGCCAGGAACTGGCATTCGTTACGGTAGATGTCCCATCCGGAGAAGAATTCGTACTTGGTGAATCCGGATGCGGTGTGCGTCTGGCCATCGAAGCCGATGTATTGCCCGTTGCAGTCGCTGACCACGCTGGGAGCCTGGAGGGCGTGGTACATCATCGTGTAGAATGTCGCCGTGTCGGCCGGCGTCCCGCCGCTGACCTGGATTTTGTTCAGGTAATTATTCCAATTGTTGCTTGCGGCGCCCGCCATGGCATTGAAGCCGGCGCTGGTGAACGATGAGGCCAGGCTTTCCGTCAGCAGGTTGGTCTGGGCATTGGCCACGCTGACATAAGAGACCGCAGTCCGCGCCAGCACAACGCCGCCGACGGGCAAACTGAAACTGACATACACGCCGGTCAGCGCTCCAGCGGCGTTGGTGGCGTTGGGCGTCAACGTCGCGCCGTTCCATACACCGTACGTGGCGAAGGCGTGGTCGAAGACCGCGTCGAAATACAACGTGGGATGCACACCCGAGCCGCAGAAACCGCCCTGGGTTGTCCAACCGGTGATTTCTTGTCCGGTGACGTTGATCTGGATCGAGGCGTTAATGGTTCCCGCAGCGCCGCTTCCGGCGTTGATGACCATGGTGGCGGTCTGGCCGGACGGGTAGGTGAATCGACCGAACCCCGTCCGGGTCGTGGCGGTGAACTCGGAGAGAATCCCATTGGCGAAGTGGACGGAATAATAGCCGGGGGTGGCGATTTCGTTGGCATGAGAGAAGGTGGAAGCAAAGTTGGCCTTTCCGTTGTTGGCGCTGGCGCCCGGCGACGTTGTCACACTTCCCAAGATCGGCGAGAAGGCAAAGTCCCCGCCGTAGGTGCAACCGGCTCCGCTGAGATGATCGAGGCTGAACCCGACGATCTGCGTGTCCGAATATAGGTAGCCGCCCGACTCCCACAGGCTCGTTGTGTCCGGACTCCACTGCACCATTCCAAAGGGGACCACGGCGCCAGGAAAAGTGTCGCCCCCGTTATCGGTGCCGTTCAATGGCTGGACGTTGGTCGTCAGGGTTTGCAAGGTGTAAGCATGGAGTGGCTGCAGCGTCAACGAAAACGCCAGCAGGAAGAGCAGGCACGCCCGCGTTTGTATCCTCATGGCACCCTCAAGATGTCATCCCGCGCCGGGAATTGCAAACTCCGCCGCGGCATCATTTTTCGCCAACGCAAGCGTCTCCGCGCGGGGCAACTGGCGAATGCGTCCGTCACAAGCGGCTTTCGATGTGGATGTTGCGATTCAAGGGGAAGGCTTCTGACTTGAATGCAATTGGCTTGGATACGTCAAACTCTTTGGTTATAGTGGGAGACGAATTATGAAGACGCGAAATGATTTCTTATTGACCATCGTCCTGCTGGGCGGCCTGGCCGTCGGCGGCTGCGTGGAACAGCAACCCGTCTATGTTCCCCCGCCGCCAACCGCGGTAAACCCGACGGGACCCCAGGTCCTTCCGCCGGGCAGCCCCGGCCCGTCCGCCACTATTCCCGAACCGCCTCCCGGCACCGTTGTCCAAGCCCCAACGCCGCCGCCCGCTCCGCAACCGGATGTCGTTGTTGCCGCGCCGGGGCCGGATTACGTCTGGGCCGGGGGTTATTGGAATTGGAACGGAGTGGGTTGGGTTTGGCTGCCGGGCCGCTGGATACTGCCACCCTACCGCGGCGCGGTCTGGGTGGGCGGATACTGGGGCTATCACCACGGACGCGCGGTCTGGATGAGAGGCCGTTGGCGGTAGGCCGGCAAGGCTTGAATAATCCGCGCGCTTCCAGTATCTAAGAGCCGATGGCCGTTGGAGGACCGCGACAGTGGCATGATTGTCGCCGTCGGTGGCACAACAGAAGGAAGCCGGCCCCAGACGGACGATAAATATGATTAAGGGCAAATCCCTCGCAACAACACTGAGCGGCGCCGTCATCCTGGCGCTGGCGGCCGGTTTGGGCGCCTGGCAATGGCGCGCTCACGCCGCCCACAAACCTTCCTTCCGCCAAGCCGCCGTCAAACGGGGCGATTTATACGTCACCATCACCGCCACCGGCACCCTTGAACCGGAGGAGGTGGTGGATGTCGGCGCCCAGGTGGCCGGTCAAATCAATGTTTTTGGCAAGGACAAAAACGGCAAGACGATCGACTACGGATCGGTGGTTGAGGAAGGGACAATCCTGGCGCGCATCGACGACGCGCTCTACGCGGCCGACGTGGCGCTGGCCAAGGCCGAACTGGATCAGGACGTCGCGGGGGAGGTGCGGGCGGAAGCCGACTTGGAGCAAATGAAGGCGAAGCTAATCCAGGCGGAGGCGGATTGGAACCGGGCACAGAAGCTTGGTCCATCCGAAGCGCTGGCGCCGACGACCTACGATTCCTACAAGGCCAACTACGCGATTGCCAAAGCCAACGTGGCCCTGGACGAGGCCGCTCTGAAGCAGGCCGCCGCCACGTCCGTGCAAGCCAAGGCCACGCTGGACAAGGCGCAACGCACGCTGGATTACTGCACAATCTCCTCGCCGGTCAAAGGCGTGATCATTGACCGCCGAGTGACCATCGGCGAGACGGTGGTATCGAGCTTTAACACGCCCAGCCTGTTTCTCATCGCGCGAGACCTGACGCGGATGCAAGTGTGGATTTCGGTCAATGAAGCCGATATTGGCAGCATTCATCCGGGACAGCCGGTGACTTTTACGGTGGACGCATTTCCGAACCAGCAATTTCAGGGCACAGTTGGCAAAATCCGCCTCAACGCCACGATGACCCAAAACGTGGTCACTTACACGGTGGAGGTCAACACGGACAATTCCGATGGCAAACTGTTGCCCTACCTGACGGCCAACGCGCAATTCCTGACCGGCGAACGCCACCATGTTCTGCTGGTGCCCAACGCCGCCTTGCGGTGGCGGCCCCCGTCCGACCTGATCGCTCCCGCCGCCCGCCAATCGGCCCCCGCCCCGGCGCACGCGGCGGACCCCGACACGACGGGACCCCGCCATACGGCCACGGTGTGGATCGAAGACGGCGAATTTGTCCGCCCGGTGCATGTCACGGCCGGCCTGACGGACGGGACAGAAACAGAAATAGAGAGCGGGGACGTGAAGGAAGGGGAGGCTGTGATCCTGGGCTTGCAATTGGCCGGCAGCGCCGCCGATTCTGACGCCGCCGACAATCCCTTTGCGCCGAAGAATCCCTGGCGTTCCCGCCCGGCGTCGCGCCGCACCAATTCGCCCTGAAGGCCGCGTATGGATTTGATCAGCTTGCGCGACGTTCACAAGACCTACCATCTGGGCGAGGTGGATTTGCCGGTGCTCAAAGGCATTTCGCTGGCCATTGCGCCGGGTGAACTGGTGGCGTTGATGGGCGCCAGCGGGTCGGGCAAGACGACGTTGATGAACATACTCGGCTGCCTGGACCATCCCACTGGGGGCCAGTACTGGCTGGACGGGATGGAGATATCCAGCGCGTCGGCCAATGAGCGGGCGAGACTGCGCAACCGGCTGATCGGATTTGTTTTTCAGAATTTCAACCTCCTGCCGCGCACCTCCGCCCTCGAAAACGTTGTCATGCCCCTGACCTATTCGGCCGGGCACCTGGGCGAGCGCGAGATGCGACGCCGCGCGACCGAGATGCTGGACAAGGTCGGCCTGGCCGATCGGATGGACCACCAACCCTCCCAGCTTTCCGGGGGTCAACAGCAAAGAGTCGCCATTGCGCGTTCGCTCATCAACCGCCCGCGCCTGCTTTTGGCCGACGAACCGACCGGGAACCTGGACTCGCGGACCAGCGAGGAGATTTTGCAGATGGTCGGCCAACTCAACCGCACGGAGGGCCTGACGGTGATCCTGGTCACGCACGACCCTGGAGTCGCCCATCATGCCAAACGAGTTATCCACATCAGCGACGGGCTGATTGACAACACGGGCCAGGTGTCCGCCACCGCCGCATGAAACTCTATCACGTTCTCAACACGGCCTTGCGCGCGCTACGCCGCAACGTTCTGCGCGCGGCGCTGACGACCTTGGGCATCGTCATCGGCGTCGCCGCGGTCATCGCGATGATGGAGATCGGCAAGGGATCGACCGTCGCCATTCAGCGCACCATCGCAACGATGGGCGCTTACAATGTTCTGATCTTTCCGGGCAACCTGGCGGCCGGCGGTGTCAGCTACGGCAACGGCAGCATCCTGACCCTGACGCCCGCCGACGCGGACGCCATTGCGCTGGAATGTCCGTCGGTGGCGGCGGCGGCGCCGATTGATCGCACGCGGACGCAAATTGTTTATGGCAACCGCAATTGGGTGCCCAACAGCATGTACGGGACCACGCCGGCGTTCCTGGACGTGCGCGATTGGAGTGAGATGGCCGAAGGGGTGACCTTCACCGAACGAGACGTGCGCAATTGCAGCAAAGTCTGCCTGGTGGGCCAGACGCTGGTCCGTGAACTTTTCGCGGGCGAATCGCCCATCGGCAAGGAAATCCGCATGCAGAACGTCACCTTCAAAGTCATCGGCGTGCTGCGGCCCAAAGGCGCCAACATGATGGGGTCGGACCAGGATGACATCGTGCTGGCGCCGTGGACGACGATCAAGTACCGGGTCACAGGCTCCTCGGCCGCCCCGCCCAACCTCAGCGCCTCGGCCGCCGCGGCCACGACGGTTCTCCCCAGCCAGGTTTATCCCAATACGCAACCCACCCTTTACTCGGTGCCGTCGGCCACCCAGGTGGCGGACACGCCGGCCCAGGTGCGCTTCGCCAACATCGACCAAATTGTCGTCGCGGCCCGCGGGGCGGCGCAAGTGCAAAGCGCGATCGACGAAATCACCTCGCTGTTGCGGGAGCGCCACCACTTGCGAGGCGACGCGCCCGACGATTTCACGATACGCGACTTGACAGAAATCATGAAGACGATGAGTTCGACCACCGAACTGATGACCAACTTGCTGCTGATTGTCGCGCTCATTTCCCTGGTCGTCGGCGGGGTTGGCATTATGAACATCATGCTTGTTTCGGTCACCGAGCGCACGCGCGAGATCGGCCTGCGGATGGCCGTTGGGGCGCAAGGATCGGATATTCTGCGGCAGTTTTTGACCGAGGCGGTGCTGCTGTGCGTGCTGGGCGGGATTTTCGGCATTGTGTTGGGGCGCGCCACCTCGTGGCTGGTGCGGGTGGTCAAACACTGGCCGACGGCCACCTCTCTGAGCGCGGTCGTCGCGGCGGTGCTGGTCTCCGCCACGGTCGGAATCGTCTTTGGCTTTTACCCGGCATGGAAGGCGTCGCGCCTGGATCCGATTGATGCGCTACGATATGAATAATTGCCGCGCATGAAAAGCACCGCTCCGATCCGGACCATTTTGTTGCTCGGCCTGATATGCGGCGGTTGCATGGTGGGGCCGGATTACAAGCCGCCTCACGCCGCGACGCCGTCCGCGTGGTCCGGCCTGTCCAACGCCGCCGTCCCCGGCGCATCGGCGGCCACCCCCGCCCCGGCCGAGTTGGCCGGCTGGTGGAAAAAGTTCAACGACCCAATGTTGGTATCCCTGGTCACCGAGGCCTTTCGCACCAATCTGGATTTGCAGTTGGCTGAAGCCCAATTGCGCCAGGCCCGCGCCAACCGCGGAGTTGTGGGAGGGCCTTTTTGGCCCGGCTTGACGGCCAACGGTTCCTATGCCCGCGGCGCCGCCGGCACGGCTCCCTCCCGCAACCTCTTCACGGCGGGCGGGCTGGACGCCGCGTGGGAACTGGACTTCTTCGGAGCAACGCGCCGCAACATCGAATCCGCCGAGGCCGGCATTCTGGCGGCGCGGGAAAATGTACATGACGTTCAGGTCACCCTCGCCGCCGAAATCGCCTTGAATTACATCCAGCTCCGCGCCGCCCAGGAACAGATCGACATCGCGCGGGAGAATTTGAAATCCGAGGAAGCCACCGCGGTGCTGACGCGCAAGCGCCTGGCGGCGGGTTTCGTCAGCGCCCTGGACGAGGCCAACGCGGAGGCGCAAGTGGCCACAACGGCCGCGACCATCCCGGTCCTGGAAACGACGGTGCGCCAAAGCATCTACTCTTTGAGTGTCTTGCTGGCGCGGCCGCCCGCCGACCTGGTGGAGCAATTGTCCCGGCCCGGCCCGGTGCCGCTGACGCCGCCGGAGGTTCCGGTGGGGCTGCCCTCGGATTTGTTGCGGCGGCGGCCGGACATTCGGGAGGCCGAGGCGCAGCTTCACGCGGCCATGGCGCAAATCGGCGTCGCCAAAGCGGCCTATTTCCCGCAGTTTTCGCTCACCGGAAGTGTCGATTATCAAAGCGACATGCTGCGGACACTTTTCGCCGGGCCAAGCCGGTTCTGGACGGCAGGCCCGTCGGTGACGTGGCCGATATTCCAGGGCGGGGCGCTGACGGCCAAAGTGCGTGTGCAGCAGGCATTGAGCGACCAGGCCTACATCACGTATCAGAAGACTGTGCTGACGGCATTGCAGGACGTTGAGAACCAGTTGGTGGCATTTGCCAAGGAATGGGACCACCGCAAAGCCCTCAACGAGGCGGTCGTGCAGAACCGCAAAGCCGTCGATCTCTCGACCCAGCTTTACACGGAGGGAACGAGCGATTTCCTGAGTGTTCTGGACGCCGAACGCTCGTTGTATGCCTCGGAGAACGCCCTGTCCCAGAGCAAGGCCTCGATCTCCACCGATTTGGTGGCCCTCTACAAAGCCCTCGGCGGCGGGTGGGAGTGAAGAACGCCGGGCTGATCGAATGACCCTTACCCCGCTTGGCGGGGGGGTATGTTTCACCTTTTTTGAGTAAGTCCTGTTGACGAAATAATACCTGAGAAATTCGGACGTCTCGATTGAGAAATTGTCATTGAAAATCTGTCATTTGTCATCGCCAGCGTCCTCCGCCAAGCCGGGGCGGCGGGAGGGTTTTTTATCCCGCCCGGGGCGCGATTCTGGACGGAGCAGCCTTGGGTTGCGGGGGCACGATGATTCCGGTTGCAAAGTCGGCGGGGAGGTCCTCCGGCAACAAGGTGGTCAAGGCGTCGCGATCGCATTGGCCGCTGTTGACCAGGCGCGTGCTTTGATTGCGCACGGCGGCTTCGAAGAGGTTGCGCATTTCGCGCGCGTTGCCGAATTGTTCGTTTCTGGCGGCGTGCAAGTTGTTGCAGATGGAGAGAACTTTCTTTTCCGTTTCCGGCGAGCACACCAGCCCGCTTTGGGCGGCCATGCGATGAAAGATTTCCAGCAAGTCCTCCGGCTTGTAATCGGGAAAATTGAGATAGTTGGTAAAGCGCGATTCCAGGCCGGGGTTTGACGCAATGAATTGCTTCATCGGATCGGTGTAGCCGGCCACAATGACGACAAGGCGGTCGCGGTCGTCTTCCATGCGTTTGAGCAGGGTCTCGACGGCTTCGTTGCCGAAATCTTCCGCGCCACGCCCGGCCAGGGAGTAGGCCTCGTCAATGAACATGATGCCATCGAGCGCCGAATCAATGAGCGCGTGGGTGCGCACGGCCGTCTGCCCGACGTATTCGGCCACCAAGCGCCCGCGGTCGCACTCAACGACGTGCCCGCGCCGGAGCAGTCCCAGCGACTTGTAAATGCGGCCCATGAGACGCGCGACGGTGGTCTTGCCGGTGCCGGGATTGCCAAAGAAAACGCTGTGCAGACTGGCCTGCAGCACGGGCAATCCCTGTTTTCGGCGCAGCACCTGCATTCGGGCGAAATCAGCGGCGCGATGGACTTCATTCTTGACAGTCTCCAGGCCCACCAGCGCGTCGAGTTCCTTCAGTATCGCGCCAAGGTCTTCCTCGCTCACTCCCGGATCGGCGGCGCGCGCTGTGAAATCCAGCGAGTATTGGCGCGAGACTTCCGTCAATTGCGAGGAGATCACGGCGGAGCGGCGGCGGGAGGCGTCGGACATTTGCCCGTACATGCCCGCCAGCGTGGTTGCCAGCGTTTGCAAGGTCTGCCGCGCAAATTCAATTGTCACCGGCTGCAAGCCCAAATCCAGCGTGTGGCGGGCGAAGAGTCCAAAAATATCTTGCGCGCCATGTTTGTCCACCGGCTGGAGCATGGTCTCCAGACGTTCCAACGCCCTGCGCCCGCTTTTGTCGAACCATTTCACAAAGGCGGCTTCGTCGCCCTTGGCGGCCGCGAACCCGGATTCCAGCAGGGCTTGCGCGTCGTCCTCATTGGCCCCAAGCCCCGCGATGCAGAGGGAGAGGGCGCCGTAGGCCTGCAGTTCCAATCCGTCGGTGGCCAGCCGCTGGCACAACCCGAAGGCCAGGACACGCAGCAGGCCATGGAGATCGTCAACCAAATCGAACTCCTCGTCGCCGATGCGTTTGACCGTCAGCAACGGCGGTGTCAGGATTTCAATGCAGTCAATGAGCAGGCGCAATTGCAGCAGGCTGCGCAGAACGGCTTCTTCCTTGGCGACCTCGTATTTGAAAACCGCCGAGCGCCAGTCGCTTTTGCGCATAAAACGATGGAGGCGCCGCGAGTGGGACTCGATGCAATTGCGCAGGCGGGCGGCCTCCTCCGCCGTGAAGAGGGACTGGGACTGGTAATAGTTGAGCAGGTAGTCGCAGGTCATGCCGTCCAATTCGGCCAACTCCTCACGCTTGAAGGAGACGGTGCGTCCGGTTTTCGGATTGCGAAAGAGCGTGGTGAGGATCGAGCCGGGGAGAAACGATTCGTGCAGCGGCACGACCGGGCGGGACGCTTCCTCGACGCGCGGCAGATTGGCCGGAGCGCGGGTGAGTTCCTCCAGAGCGCGGGCGCAACGCAGCAATTCCTCCAATTGCTGGCGCAGCTTGGCCTCTTCCGATTGGGGCTGCCGGTTTGTCTCCATGACAGGCTGATCGAGTCTGGCGCAGTCATAGCCGGGGCCGGTGGCGAATGCAAGCTCTTCCCGGAATCCAGCGCCGATCAACAGGGCGAAACAGGAGCAAACTGGGAAAAAAGAGAAGAACAAAGCGCAAAAAGTGAGGGGACACCGGCACAAAAACAAGAAGAGCAAATCCAAACCCAACGGACCCGCGACCGCAGAACCAGCGAGATGAATGTTTCGCTTTCCGGTTCGGCTCGTCTTATCGTGCTGCTGACTGATTATGGACAACGCTCGATTTTCGCCACGAATCGGCCATGCTGGCCGCATGGCGCTAACGCCGATCTAAAAATGCAAAAGGACCGGGCGGATTGCTCATCCATTAGTGGTTCGGCGGCCTTGCGCTCACCGTGAATGCCAACCTGAAATCACGCAATCGAAAGCAGCTCATTTGGCCCGTAGCGGGGATGGTTCTCGGAATAATCGCCGCCACGAACCCTCTTCATGTCAAGCCCATCACGCTTCATACTGGCATCGCGGCCTGGTTTGCCGATGCTCTGCTCGTCGTGGTTCTTTCCGCCAATCCAATCGGTGCGCGAGTCGGTGTTCTTATGGCAGGGCTGTTCATGGCTATTCCTTTCCTTGTGTGGACAGCCCCTTTGAATGGTCTTTTCCTGGCGGGCTTCATGAGCGTGCCCTTCCTTGCGGCCGCGGGGCTGCTAATTGTCCAGCCGATTGCCGGCATTCGGGCGCGACTGGCGTACCTGTGCGCCTGGTCTGACACATATCCCTTGCAACGACGCGCGCGCAGGTTCGATGCGGCAGCCCTTCGAAATCTCTTTTTGGCAACGGCAGTTTTCGCGGTCGCCATTGCGATTGTCAGGACCGTCTCCGCCAAGGGTCTTGATTTGCCCGTACGATGGCTCGCCGGAGGGATCGGACTTCTCGCGCTCGGAGAGATGGCAACGACAGGTCCGAACTTTGTGATGGCGGCTCTGGGCATCAACGTGCCGCCCTTCTTCCAATCGCCATACCGATCAGTTACGATCAGCGAGTTCTGGGGCAAACGCTGGAATCGCGCGGCGGGGGAGTTTCTGCGCAGGTGTTGTTTTGCGCCACTGGCGCGGTGTGGCGCCGTGTTCGCGATGTTCGCAACTTTCGCTATCAGCGCCGTTGGTCACGCACTCATTGCTTTTTTCGCGCTTGGAAGGTGGAAAACTGCCGTGGTCTTCGGTGCTTTCTTTCTTGTGCAGTCTCTACTCATCGCGGCCGAACGCCGACTCGCGGTGAGGCGGTGGCGGCCAGAAGCGGGGAGAGCGTGGACGCTGACGGCTCTGGCGATAACTTCGCCAATGATTATTGAGCCGACACTCCAAAGTACAGAGAGGTTTTGGGGCGCGCAGGAAAATGTCCTGTTGCCGACACTCGCCGAGCTTGGCTCTATAATCATCCTAAGCGGTATCGTCTCATTGGTTTCGCTCGCATCCATCTCGGCGGCCACCGGAGTTTATGCCGCCGGACAAGGCCAGGCAGCGAACGGAAGCCAGCAGACGGGAGAGAATTGAAAAACTTTTGCTTGCATCAAGAAACGTGACATGAATCAAGCACCTCGGAGTGCCCGGTTTTCAACCGCCCGGTGACACCAAGCGCGGCGGAAACAGAGGGCTGGAACGGCTGAAGGGAGAGCTTGAGCGTCTGGAAAGACCGGTTCAATGAACCGCAAAAACAGCAAAAAACAAGGACTGACCCTTTCGCTTCGGCATCATGAAGCTTCGCGTTTTCCGTTTTCTTTTGAGCTTGACACAAGGGTAGCCGGGAGTTACGATTTTTAATAATCAGGAGGAAGTGAACGCAATGAATAAGCAATACTTTTTTTGCCGGGGAGGCCTCAAAAGAGGAAGTTTCCACAAACCAGATATGAAAACAGCATGGCCCGTCGTTTTGGTCTTGCCGCTGTTGGCACCGATAATGATGCAAGCGCAGGAGGATTTTGATTACACGACAAATGCTGACGGCGTGAGCATAACCATCACCGGATATATCGGGACGAACGACGCCGTGAGCATTCCAACCAACATCGACGGCCTAACGGTCACCGACATCGGAACCAATGCGTTCGCGGAGCTCACGAGCTTGACCAGCATCACCATTCCCGACACTGTCATCAGCATCGGCAAGGAGGCGTTTGAAGGCTGCCTCAGCCTGACCAGCGTTACGATTCAAGGCGGCGTCACCAATATCGGGGATTATGCGTTCAACGACTGCGTCATGCTGACCAGCGTCACGATTCCTGGCAGCGTTGCCAGCATTGGGGATTTTGCGTTCTTCACCTGCGGGCGTCTAACCAACGTCGTGATGTCCAATGGCGTCACCGGCATTGGGGAGCACGCGTTCGATGGCTGCCGCAGCCTGACCCGCATCACGATTCCCGCGAGCGTCACTAACATCGGGGATTTCGCATTCCATTCTTGCTTCGACCTGACAAACGCCATGCTGGGCAGCGGCGTCGTAAACGTCGGGGAGTCGGCGTTCGACGATGACATCGACCTGACCAGCGTCACCATATCCGGCAACGTCACCAACTTCAACGGCGTGTTGAACGGCGTGTTCTTTGGGTGCGGCAAACTGGACAACGTTACCATCGCCGACGGCGTCACGAGCATCGCGGACGGCGTGTGCGATGGCTTCCCCAGCGTGACCAACGTCATGATTCCTGCAAGCGTCACCAACATCGGGGCAGCATTCAATTACTGCGCTTCACTGAGGGCCATCAAGGTGAATACAAACAACCCCGCCTATAGGAGCGTGAATGGAGTGTTGTTTGACATAACCGAATCCACACTCGTCGCATTTCCTGCCGGCCTGGGCGGAAGTTACATCATTCCCAACAGCGTCACGAGCATCGGGGACTACGCGTTCGGAGGGTGCTTCAACCTGACCGGCGTGACGATTCCCGGGGGCGTTACCAACATCGGAGCGTTTGCGTTCGACGAATGTTTGGATTTGTCCGGCGTCACGATTCCTGGTCGCGTTACCAGCATCGGGGAGGAGGCGTTCCATGATTGCCCCCTTTTGACCCGCATTACGATACCCGCCAGCGCCACCAACATTGGGGAGTATGCGTTCTGGGACTGCGGGAATCTGGCCAGCATTTTTTTCCAAGGCAATGCTACCGCCGCGGATTCCACGGTGTTCGCCAACGACAACGTGACGGCCTACTATTTGCCTGGCGCCAGTGGCTGGGGAGATTTCTCCGCCAATACGGGTGTTCCCGTCGTGCTGTGGAACCCTATAATCCAAACTGGCGACAGCAGCTTTGGCGTCAGTAACAATCAATTCGGGTTCAATATCGCCAGCACAACCGAAATCCCAATTGTGGTGGAAGCCTGCACCAATCTGGCCATACCTGTTTGGATTCCGGTCCAGACCTTTACGCTAACCAGCGGCTTGTCGTATTTCACGGATCCTCAGTGGACGGAAATTCCCGTGCGCTACTACCGCATCAGTTCGCCCTGACATGCGGAGTGTGGAGCGAGAGAGAGGGTTCCCAGTTTAAGAGTGTGTAATAAAATCCCTTGGAGGGGTTGGGCCACGGCCCAGCCCGTCATGCGAGTTTGGCTCGCGCCGGCTTTCCACGAATGGCAACATGATCATTGTGTATGATCAAATAGAAAGGCCTTCCGCGGAGGCCACGCAGACCGGGGCTTCGGCGCGCCTGGCTATTGGGGCGGCGGTGGTTGCCGGCGCCTGCACGTTTTTAAACGTGTACTGCACGCAACCCTTGTTGCCGCTACTCCAGCGCGTCTTTGGCGCGAGCGAAGTCGAAGTCAGCATGACGGTGGGCGCGGTCACGTTGTCGGTGGCGCTGGCGGCTCCGTTCATCGGCCTGCTGGCGGAAACGTACGGGCGCAAGAAGGTCATCGTGCCGGCTCTTTTTGGGATGGTTATCCCGACAATTCTGGCGGCCACGGCGCCGAGCCTGCGCGCGCTCATTTTCTGGCGCTTTGCCCAAGGTTTGTTTGTGCCGGGCGTCATCGCGGTGATGATCGCTTACGTCAACGAGGAGTTTCCCGGGCGCGCCGGCGTGGTGATGTCGGCTTACGTGGCGGGAACCGTATTTGGCGGGTTTATCGGACGGTTCCTGGCGGGAATCGTTGCCGAACACTGGAGTTGGCGCTGGGCGTTCATTGTGCTGGGATTTCTGGACCTGCTGGGCGCCATCGCGGTGCGACAATGGTTGCCATTGGCCCGGAGTTTCGTTCCCGCCAAACACGTTTTCAAATCGCTTGCCGACGCATGGGGGCACTTGCAAAACGCGCGGTTTCTGGCGATTTGCGGGATGGGATTCACGGTGTTGTTCTCGCTGGTGGGGGTGTTCACTTATGTCAACTTCCACCTTGCGCGTCCGCCGTTCAGCCTCGGTCCCAGCGGACTGGGGGCAGTTTTCGGCGTCTATCTGTTGGGATGCGCGGTGACGCCGCTGGCGGGCGGGTTCCTGGATCGGCACGGATTTCGGAAGACGGCGTTGGTGGCGCTGGCGATGAGCGTGACGGGCCTCCTGTTGACGCTGGCTCATTGGCTGCCGGCCGTGATCGCGGGGCTGGCGCTGTTCTCGTCGGGAGTTTTTGTGTCGCAGTCGGCGGCGACGGTGCAGACGGGCCTGGTGTCGGATCGGGCGCGTTCGGCGGCGGCGGGGATATATGTGACATGCTATTACGCCGGGGGCAGCGCCGGGGCGGCGGCGCCGGCATGGTTCTGGAGCAAAGGCGGCTGGCCCGCGTGCGTCGGGCTGTTCACCGCGACGAGCCTGATCACGCTGGTCCTTGGATTGGCGGGGGGAAGAAGCCGTGTTTGACAAATCGGCCAGGAAGAGCGCCAATTGACAGTTTAGAACACTTGCATACGGACCGCGAAAACGAAGGCGCCGGCATTGTTGGGCGCATATTCTCCCAGAATGGATGCGCCGCCCTCTTGCTGGTGCTGGCCGTGCTCGTGACCGTCGCCGTCAGGGTGCGGCTGGCGCAAACGCCCTTGGAACGGGACGAAGGAGAATACGCCTACGCCGGGCAGTTGATGCTGCAAGGGATTGCGCCCTACAAGCTGGCCTTCAATATGAAGCTGCCGGGCACTTACGCCGGCTATGCGGCGATCATGGCGCTGTTTGGCGAGACAACGGAAGGGATACACCTCGGCTTTCTGGCGGTGAACCTGGCGACGGTGGTGCTGCTTTTTTTTGTCGCCCGGCGTCTGTTGGATGGGCCGCACGCGCTGCTGGCGTGCGCCTGTTACGCGCTTTTATCGATCAGTCCGGGCGTGCTGGGGCTGGCGGGGCACGCGACGCACCTTGTGACGCTGGCGGCCCTGGGCGGGGTGCTCCTGCTTTTGAAAGGGGGGGAGTCGGCGCGGGCGCGGACTTTCTGGTGCAGCGGGCTGCTTTTCGGACTGGCGTTTTTGTGCAAACAACCGGGGCTTTTTTTCGGAATGTTCGGCGCGGCGGTGATGCTGCGCGATGCCTGCGAGTCGCCGCGCTCGGAACGATGGATATGGGCGAGGAATTTCGCGTGGTTCTCCCTGGGCGGGGCGTTGCCGTTCCTGGTGACATGCTGCCTGATCTGGCGGGCGGGAACATTCCATCGCTTCTGGTTTTGGACGGTGGTCTATGCGCGAGTCCACGCCAACCTTCTGCCGTGGGGGATGGCGCGCGAGGCGCTGGCCAATTTCTATATGCGGGCCGGCGTCATGCGCTGGACATGGCTGGCGGCCGCGGCGGGGCTGCTTTGCCTGCTGGCCAGCGAGGCTCCGCGCCGGGCAAAGTTCCTGATTGTCTGCCTGCTGGGTTTTTCGCTGCTGGCTTTCGCGGCCAGTTTTTATTTCTCGCGACATTATTTTATCGTGGTGCTGCCGGTCCTTAGCCTGTTGATCGCCATCGCGGTGCGGAGCGCGGCGCGGCGATTCGGCGGAGCCATTTCCATGGCATGTTTCGCGGCGGCGTGCGGTTTATTTGTATTTGCCAACCGGGCGGTCTGGTTTGAGTTGAATCCGCCGGAGGTATGCCGCTCTCTCTATGGCGGCAATCCATTTCCCGAGGCGGTGGAGATTGCGAAGTATATCCGGGAGAACTCCGCGCCCGGCGCGACCATCGCCGTGCTTGGCTCCGAGCCGGAGATTTATTTTTACGCGGGGCGGCATTCGGCCAGCGGCTATATCTATATGTACGAGATGATGCAAAACCACCCGAACGCCAGCGCGATGCAGCGGGAGATGATCCACGACATTGAGGAGGCCAAGCCCGAGTTTCTGGTGTGGGTCCATGTCCCATCGTCGTGGACGGTCTGGAGGGATTCCGACCTGACTCTGATAAAGTGGAGCGAGGGGTACGAACAACGGTTTTACGACGTCGTCGGCGCCGCCTGCATCTGGTCCGATCATCCGACCGAATACTTTTGGGGGCCGGAGGCAGCCGCCCGCGAAAACGGCACGATGTCGCGCGTGCTCGTGCTGCGGCGCAAACCGGGGCTTTGAGGGCGGCGGTCAGCGCGGCGGTTCAGCCGCCCGGAGACGGTCCAGTCTTTGCCGGATTTCCTGGGAAGCCGGATCGAGGCGCAGGGCCTCCTTGCAATTGGTCAGGGCCTCCTGGAAATGGCCCAGCTTTTCCCACGCCATCGCGCAATTCAAATAGGGGCGGGCATTGGCGGGGTCCACCGCGATGGCGCGCTGGAATTGAACCAGGGCCAGTTCGGTTTTGCCCTGTTGGGCCAGCGCGACGCCGGCATTGTTGAGAAGCTGTTCGTTGCGCGGGTCCAGCTTGAGGCCCTCGGTGAACTGCACCAGCGCTTCGGCGCTGTCCCCGGCGTTGGCCAGTTCGATGCCCAGGTTGAGCCGGGCGCGAACCAGGTTGGGATCCAAACGCAACGCTTCTCTGTAGTGATCAATGGCCTCCCTGGAGCGGCCCGCCTGCGAGAGCGCCCAACCCAGCCCGTTCTGGGCCATGACGCAATTCTTGTTGACGGAGAGGATTTGACTGTAGAAGGCGATGCTGTCGCGCCAGGTTGCCAGTTGCTTTTGGGTGGCCAGAACACACCCCAGCAAGCACGCCGCGGCGAGCGTCCCGGCCCAGAGGCGGGCGGGCGGGCGGGCCAACAGCCAATGATGGGCACTCCAGACGGCCATGATCAACAGACCGATCGACGGAACATAAGTAAAGCGGTCGGCAATGGCCTGGTCGCCGGCTTTGACCAGGCCAATCACCGGAACGAGGGTGCCCAGAAACCAGAACCATCCCACCAGCAGCCACGGATAGGACCGCCGCCAGCGCCAGGCCAGGAGGGTGATCGCCGCCAGCGCGGCCAGAGCGCACAGCGCGGCCACGACGGGCGGCTTGACGGGCAGCGGATAAAACGCGCACAGGCGCGCCGGCCATAGCGTTTTGCATATATAAGTTCCGTAGGCCAACGGAACCTCCCAGACGCGCGTGACGAAGGGAACTTGATTCAGGGTCTTGATCGCCCCGCCGGAGTGTTGGGCGAAAACGGTGACAACGCAGGCCGCGGCGGCCAGCGCGAAGAACGGCGCTTTTTCCAACAGCAACGGGCGCCAGGCGCGCGGCGTGGCCGGGGCGGCGTAGCGCTGCAACGGCCAGTAATCCAGCAACAAAAGAACAAACGGCAGCGTCACCACCATCGGCTTGGACATCAGGCCCAGGGCGAAGAAAACCAACGCGCCCGCGTGATACATTTTGAAGTTCTCTCGGTGAACTTTGAGTTCCTCCGCGTAGCGCGCGTAAGCTCCCAGGGAGAGCATCCAAAACAGCGCGCTCAGAACGTCCTTCCGTTCCGAAACCCAGGCGACCGATTCCACGCGCAGCGGATGCCATCCAAAAAACGCGGCGACCACGAGGGCGGGCCAGGGCGAGGCCGTCAGGCGCGTCAACACCAGAAAAAGCAGGAGCGTGTTGAGCGAATGGAGAACAACGCTCGTCAAGTGATGGCCGCCCGCCCTGTCGCCGAAGAGCGAATAATCGACGATATGCGAAATCCACGTCAGCGGATGCCAATTGGCCGCCGAGGTGCTGGTCAACGCCCACTTGAGGCTGGACCAACTAAGACCGCCGCGGACGTGCGGATTGTTAAAGACGTAGAGATCGTCGTCGTAGGCAACGAACTCAAAGCGAGTGGCCGGAAAATAGAGAAAGAAGGTGGCCACGGCCAGCACCACGCCGCAGAGAAAAATGCGGCTCCGGCTCGCATCGGGACTCATGAGGCGACCTCCTTCCCGGGCCGGCGTTTGGTTCTCATGTAATGAAACAGATACTGTTGGGCATAGCCGGATTGGGATCCAAAATGCGTCCGGCTGAAGCGCCGCAGGCGGGCCATTTTGGGGCGCCGGTTCGGAAAATAAAGCTGCCGCAGGGCCTTGATGATCCAGACATCGAGCGGGAAGGCCTGTGGAAATCCATAGGCAAAGAGCAAGACGCAATCGGCGATTTTGACCCCCACGCCGGGCAGCGCGAGCAACTGCTCCCGCGCCGGCTCCAGCGGCAATTCAGACAGGCGCGCCAGGTCCACCTCGCCGCGAGCCAGTTTTCGGGCGGTGGCCGCCAGGTAGGGCGCGCGAAAGCCCAACTTGCACTGGCGTAACTCCGCTTCGGACGCTTCGGCCAGACGCTGGACGGTCGGGAACGCGCACGCCGCCGCGCCGCCGTTGGGGACGGCCACGGTGTGTCCGAACCGCTGGCAGAGCAGGGCGACGATTTGACGGATTTGGGTGATTTGCTTGGTGGAGGAACAGATGAACGAGGCCAGGCATTCCCACGGTTCCTGCCGCAACAAGCGCAGACCGCGGCACGACTCGACCGACTGGCGCATCGGCTCATCGTCGGGAAACGCCGCCAGGATATCTTCCAGTCGCACGTCCAATTGCAGATAGTGGCGCAGCCAGTTCCAATCGGCGACCGGCTCGGCCGTCCGGGCGCGGATGCGCCCCGGCTCCTGGCACAGGCGCACCCAACGGGAGCCGACGACCCCTTCCCAGGCATCTTCGACTTGACGCCAGCGAAAGGCCTGGCCGGAGGACAGAGTGGCCGCCAGATCGTAATGCTCGACCGCAAAGCTGGCGCTGGAGGAGGTCATATCACCGCAAATGATGGCACTCGAACAACTGCGCGCGCCTGACGATGTCGCCGCCGACCACCACGTTTCTGAGACCCAGATAAGTGAACGAATCGAATTGGCGCTGGACCTCCGGCGGCAGCGGCGGGACAGGCGGAGTGTCCTGGAGGTAAATATCCTTATCGTGATGCCACCATCGGGAAAACCAGCCGGGACGCAATCGGGGCCGTTCAGCCTCCCGAATGAAAATGGCATTTTGCCCTTTGCGGTCGAGATAACCCGGCCAGAAGTAGAATTGGTTTCGCGGGGTCTGGCTGGCGTAACAAAATACCAGGGGGCCGGTCAGCACGCGGCTCTTGGCTTCGGGCAAGTAAAATGAGATTTCCGAGGT
>Ga0326727_10012568_pt1 | contig 19215 bp, 14 predicted proteins | sample MB2enrmetagenome_FD_207643 | JGI IMG/M metagenome (GOLD analysis project Ga0326727, IMG submission 207643) | Lab enriched peat soil microbial communities from McLean, Ithaca, NY, United States - MB29MY | ecosystem: Environmental > Terrestrial > Soil > Wetlands > Peat | place: USA: New York...
CACGAAGATGGCGGTGTCGTCCCAGTAGGGGCTGTGGGAGACGGCATCGACGACGCGGCCGACCGCTAGATCGTTGTCGGCGACTGAGGCTTGCGGCGTGGGCTTGCCGGGGCGCGTGCCTCCGGTGTGGTCGTCGGGCAGGTAGAGCAGCGTGAACTGCGGCAGCTCTTTGGCGGTTCCCTTCGCTTTCACGAACTCGCCGAATTCGCGGAGGAATTCATCGGCGCGGAGTTGGTCGGGATAGTCGGTATTGAAGTCGGGGAATTGCGGATCGTAGTGGTCGCGCAGGGCGGCTTTTGTCGGACGCATGCGCTTCATCTGCGGAATCGCCCACGGCCACGGGCTCGGCCCGCCGCGCGGGTTGCCGACGTTCGGCGGTAGAGGTTCTCCTTTCTTGATTTCGGCTACTGGACAGGTCGCCGACGAGGGAGACGGCGTACCTTCCTTCGGCGATTTCGCTTTTTCGCTCTTGCACCACACGGCGGCGATGAATTCTCCGTAGATGCGATAGGTGGGGTTGCGGCGGGCAAGGTTGTCCCAGAGGAAGCCGGTGCCGGGATCGTCTACATCGGGGATTCCCTGCTCGAGCGGAAATTCTTCGGACACAGCGCCGCCGAAATCGTAAGTACGCTCTTTGCCGCGATACGCGATCGGCCAGGTCTTTTCGTTGTAGTCGCTGGTGGTGGCGGCGGTGGACCAGAGATGGCCGTCGCCGGAAACTTCTCCGCTGTCGTAGAAGTTATCGAGCACTCCGAACTGGAGGGCTAGCTTGTGCTCGTTCGGCGTGATGTCTTTGCCATACATCGTCAACGAGGGGTCGCCGTCGCCTACGGGCAGGTCGCCGAAGATCTGATCGTAGGTGCGATTTTCTTTTAGGACGTAGATCACGTGACGGATGGGATTCGTTCCTCCAGCGAATGCAAACTTGCCGCCGTCGGAGTGGACGAGATTGTCTTCTTCTACTTGGTGCGTGTAGGCAGCGAGATTTTTGTCGATGTCGGCGAGGCTTAGGCGCTGGATGGAGCCTCCGATCAGAGTTGGGATGTACGGGTGATTTCTCTTGCGCTCGCCTTTCAGCGTGTTCTGCATGTTATTAGGGCCGCTGCCCTGGCCTTTGGCGGTAGCGATGAGCAGGTCGTTGCCGGCAATCGCGAGCGCGCTGGGATACCACTCGGTGGGGATGAAGCCGAGGGGCTCTTCATCTATGGCCCCGATAAAATCGCCACCGGCGTGTAGTTTCGGCAGATCCTTGACTTTGAATACGGCAATTGCGTCGAGCGAAGCACAGGCCGCGTAGAGATACTTGCCGTCGGGTGAAAGGGCGATGGCTTGGATGACTGACCCGGGGTCTTTGAGATTGGTGTGATAGGGGCCGCTGTATGGAACATCGACGACTCTCAGATCGACGGCCGCTACGTAATCGGCGTTGGCGAGGGCCACGTAGAGTGTTTCCTCATTGGGACTCAACAACATTGCCGTGGGATGCGGACTGGGGGCGACGGGGTCGTCATGTTTCCACAGACCGAGTCTCGTGGATCGGGACACATCGCCCGTCTCAAGATCTAATTCCACAATAACCGAGGTATTCCACAAGCTGACCCACGCTTTGGTTCCGGCTTTATTGGCGATCACCGTATACGGATATTCAGTGGGGACAAATCGGCCAAGATCGAATTTTTTTCGCCTTAGAGCGAATGACTTTTCAATCCTCCCGGAGGTGACGTCTAGCAGCACGACGTTGTCGGAAAGATTATTGGCGATGAGCAGGCGGTCGCCTTTCGCGCCGGGCAGCACTGCGAATCCGGCGGGGTACGGCGGCGCGGTTCCAGCGGGAGTCGTGCGTAGACCGAACGCTACTTCTTTCCCTTCGGCTATGGGCTGGGGCGGGATCTTGATGAAACGCTCGGGAGTAACTTGTCCGTCCGCAAATTTGTACACCGCTATGCCATTGCCGGTGCTGGTTGGCTTCTCACCGGTGGGGTCGGTGATCGAGCCCATGGAGGCATAGACATGCTTGCCGTCGGTCGAGAATGCGAGGCCGATGAAATAGCTTTGGCGCGTGGAGTAATCGTCGCTCAGGCGGTCGTCGGGAAAGTCGTGCAGTTGGTTATTGCTGAGATCGAGAATCGCAATCGATTGGCGCGCACCGGACTCCTGCGTGCCGTATCCCTGATTGAGCAGCGCGGCGTAACGGCCGTCGGGACTGAGGGCGATGGTTGCGGGAAAGCTGTTGGTGCGGGCGAGATAGCCGGGGACGGGGAGGGTCAGGCGCTTGCTGGTTGGAAGATTGATGCGGCGCGATTGGTCGGCGGCGCGTGCGACCACGAACACGACTAGCAGCGAGGAAAGAGCGACGAGGAGCACAACGGCGATTTTTTTCGCGGACCTTTTCACGAGCGGTGACCTCGGAAGCTTTGTACCATCCGGGCCGTCGGTCAGGCAAACCGGCAAGCTTGCCCTGAGCACAGCCGAAGGGATGTTTTTGCTGCGAGGTTCACCCCGGTCTTTGCCGTTGTACAATCGATGTCCCTCATTTCACGAAGGCGACGATAAGGAGCTTTCCTCGTCATGAACCGGCAAATCATAAATAGGCAACTCGTAAATCGCAGAATCGCATTTCCAACTTTCTTCTGTGTGCTCGCCTTGTCCGCGGCAGTCGCGCAGGAAGTGCCAGTGGTCAAGCCGGAAACCGTCGGCTTGTCGCCGGAACGGCTGGAACGGATCGCCAGCACGGTGCAGCGCGGCATCGACGACAAGCGAATCGCCGGTGCGGTCACGCTGGTGTCCCGTCGCGGTCATGTGGCGTGGTTCAAGGCGCAGGGCATGGCGGACCGCGAAGCAGGCAAGCCGATGCGTCCCGATACTATGTTTCGGATCTGCTCGATGACGAAGCCCATCACTAGTACAGCGGTCATGATGCTGTACGAAGAGGGCCGCTTCCTCCTTGAGGACCCGGTCTCAAAATATCTGCCCGAGTTCAAGCATCCGAAAGTGCTGGTCAAGCCCGCGTCCGGCGCACCGTACACGATCCCCGCCACCCGGGGGATCACCATTCGCGACCTGTTGCGCCACACCTCTGGAATCACCTACCACTGGAATGAGGACCTCGGCCCCATGTATAAAGACGCGAATGTGGCGCACGGGCTCCTGCCTTACGACGGCACCATCGCAGACAGCACCACGCGCCTCGCGGGCCTTCCGCTGCTCTTCAACCCCGGCGAGAAGTTTGAATACAGCCTTGGCGTCGATGTCTTGGGACGGCTCGTAGAAGTTGTGTCCGGCAAACCGCTGGACGAATTCTTTCGCACGCGCATCTTCGAGCCGCTGGGCATGAAAGACACTTATTTCTATCCACCCGACAGCAAACTGGAGCGGCTCGCCACGGCCTACAGCTACTATGACGGCAAAGGACTGAACCGCTTTCCCGATACTCCGATCACGGAAGGCGCCTTTACATATTCGGCGGACTATCCGGCGCGTGGACCCAAGAAGCTGTTTTCTGGTGGGGCGGGACTCGTGTCCACGGCGGCCGACTACGCGCGCTTCTGCCAGATGATGCTCGACGGCGGCAAGGTGGGGAACACTCGTTTGTTGAGCCGCAAGTCGGTTGAACTCATGACCGGCGACCAACTCGGAAAGATCAGTTCCAGCGAGGATTTCGGCTTCGGACTTGGTTTCGGCGTCAATGGAGTGAAAGCTCCGCTTTCCGAACTTGGCTCGGCGGGGGAATATAGTTGGGGAGGCTTCTTTTACACCGCATTTTCCATCGATCCGAAGGAACAGATGATCGTGATTTTCATGGGGCAACTGCATCCGGCCGGCGATTTGACCCTTGACCGTCAAGTGAACGCGCTGGCGTATCAGGCGATCGCCGACTGAAGGTGGGCGCGACGCTGGGTTCGACTGGAGTTCAGTAAAACGACAACTCTTTCATCGGATAGTGCTTGCGGTTGCGCGTCCACAGCTGAGCGCGATTCAACACCGCGGCCGCGGCAATCAGCGCGTCACTTATTTGCAGGCCGTGACTCTTGCGATATTGACGGAGATACTCGCCAGCTTGGCGGCCCGTCTCATAGTCGATCGGGACGCAAAGAAGAGTACGAAAGAAATTCGTCAGTGCCTCATGCTCGCGGGGCCGCACTCCATTCCACAGTTCGACTGCGGTTACCGGCGAGCACAGGATTGCACGACCCGATTGACCCAGTTCCCGCCACCGCAAAAGGATATTGCTGTCTCGCTCGCGACAAACTTCGATGACGATGTCGGAATCGACCAGAACGGTCACCGCTTCTCCAGCCTCTCAATCCGAGTATCGTGCCGCAGGCTGCGAACGTATTCCTCGGTGGAGTCGGGTAAGTCGGTACGATCTTTCCAGATGCCGACGATGGCCTCCATGGCCTCTCGGCGCTCGTCCAAATTGCCGAGATAACGCTCGCGCGCCGCCTGGCGCACCAGATTGGAGATGGTCGTTCCCTGGCGACGGGCGCGCGCATGGAGGGCGTTCCACAAATCTTCATCCAGATAGAGTTGGGTTCGGCGCATGATGTATAGTATACATCACTATTCTTCCATTTCCCAATTATTTCGTTCCCACCAAATGCACTTCCGACACTGGTGGCCCGGTTTGCGATTTCTTCACACCGATCAACTCTACCGCCTTCGCGGCGATGTGTTCGGCGGAGACTTCGAACTCCTTGATTAACTCCCAGGGAGCGCCGGAGTCTCCGAAGCGGTCTTTCACTCCAATGGCGCCGGTGATGATGGGGATGCCGTAGAGCTCGGGAGACTGGGTGATGGCGTTTGCGACGGGCCACGCCAGCGCGCCGATCTGATGCTCTTCGGCAGTCAGGACTACGCTGGTGTCGCGGGCGGCCCGCACGATGGCTTCGGTGTCGAGCGGCTTGAGGGTGTGCATATTGAGGATGCGGGTTTCGTAGCCGAAGTCTTGCTTCAGGATCCAGGCGGCGCGCATGGCTTCGGGCACCATCGGTCCGCAGGCGATGATGGCGAGGTCTTCGCACTCGTCGCGGTATTCGGATTCGAGCTTGGTCTCGAACGCCTCGATGAAGTTCGCAGCCTCGCGGCGCAGGCGGATTACGTTCGCTTTGCCGAAGACGAACGGCGTTTTCTCGCCGGTGACGATGGGCGTGGCTTCGCGCGCGAAGCGAATGTACTTCGGGCCAACGTGCTTGAGCAGCAGATAGTCGGTGGCTTTGCGGGTTTCGACCATGTCGCAGGGGACGACGACGTTCATGTTGGGCAGTCCGCACATGGCGAAACAGTCTTCGAGCGCCTGGTGGGTGGCGCCATCCGGGCCGACGCTGACTCCGCCGTGGGCGCCGGCGATGAGGACGTTGAAGTTGCCGTAGCAGATGGAGGTGCGGATCTGGTCGAGATTGCGGGCGGCGGCGAAGGTGGCGTAGGTGCCGAAGACGGGGAGCTTCCCTTCTTTGGCGAGACCGGCGGCGGCCGACGTGGCGGACTGCTCGGCGATGCCCATGCTGATCCAGCGCGATTTGCGCTCAGGTTTATTCGCATAGAACTCGCTGATCGTGATGGAGCCGGAAATGTCCAAGCCGAAGCAAACGATGCGCGGATCGTCGCCATTCGCGGCGAGCGACTGGCCGAAGCCGAGGCGCGTGGGCTTCATCTGGACTTTCATGTTTTCGGCGGCGTTCCACCAGTAGTTGCGGTGAAACTTGGGCATCTTCGCGTCGAGCTTGCGCTCGACCTCGGCCTGATACTGCTTGGCGTGGGCGAAGAATTGCTCGAGGGGAATCTGGCCTTCGAGACCGAGTTCCTTCAGGGCTTTGTCTAACTCTTCGCGGGTGGGCGCTCTGCCGTGCCATCCGGCAACGTTTTCCATGAAGCTGACGCCTTTGCCTTTGACGGTGTCGGCGATGATGACGGTGGGCTTGCCCGAGCCGGCTTTCGCTTTGGCATTCTCTTTCGCCAACTCTAGCGCGTCGACGACCTGCTTCATGTTGTGGCCGTCGATGGTGACGACTTCCCACCCGAAGCTGCGATATTTTTCTTCGAGGGGCTCCACGTTCATGACGTCTTTCACCCAGCCGTCGATTTGCAGGCGGTTGCGATCGACGATGCCGATCACGTTGTCGAGCTTGAAGTGGCCCGCCTCCATGGCGGCTTCCCAGATCTGGCCTTCCTGCTGCTCGCCGTCTCCCATGATGCAGAAGACGTGGTGATTTTTCTTGTCCAACCGGGCGGCGAGCGCGATACCAACGGCAATGCTCAAGCCCTGGCCGAGCGATCCGGTGGAGACTTCGACGCCGGGCAGCTTGAGCCAGTGCGGATGACCTTGATACGCCGAATAGAGCTTGCGCAGGAGCGCGACGTCTTCTTTCGGGCAGAAGCCGGCGAAGGCGAGGCCGAGGTAAAGGCTGGGCGCTTTGTGGCCTGTGGACCAGATGATGCGATCGCGATCGGGCCAGTTGGGATTTTTGGGATCGTGGTTGGCGACACGAAGGTAGAGCGCGGCGGTGATGTCCATGATCGAGAGCGTGCCACCGGCGTGTCCGGAGCCGGCTGCGCACAGGGCGGCGAGGTCGTAGCCGCGCATCAATGTAGCCTGCTGTTTCAGTTCGTCGATGGTGTAGGAACGCAGGACTTCGCCGGTGGTCGAATTCTGAATAGACATGGGGTTGCTCCTTCGCTTACGCCGGGCATTGGACGACAATCTAGGCAGGGCGTGAAACGGCGCATAGGCTTGCAGGATGAGCGTAGCTGGCGCTGTTGCGGGGTTCAGTGAGCGGGGTCACAGGTGGGGGTGACGGATGGCAGCATTCCCGTCCGAGCGGTCGGTTTTTCACCGCCGAGACGCGGAGGTTGCGCCGATTTCAGCCGACGCTCTCAACAATGCGTCCAGCGATTTGAGCGGCGGCAATTGCGCTCCTTGCTTGCGCAAGGCGTCGATTACGGTTTCCGTTGGAATATTACCGACTAGCTCATCCTGCGCGAAGGGGCATCCACCCAGGCCGCCGATGGCGGAATCGAAGCGGCGGCAACCGGCTTCATGAGCCGCAACGATTCTTGCGGCGGCCTGGTCGGGACGGCTGTGCAAGTGGACTCCGATTTCGAGATAGTCGTACTTCGCCATCACGGCGGAAATAACTTCGCGAATTCTTTCCGGCGGCGCCACGCCCACGGTGTCGGCGAGCGAGATCGTGCGAATCTCCTGCAACTCGAGCAAGCCGACGGCTTCGACAACCTCATCTACGGTCCAAGGGTCGCCGTAGGGGTTGCCGAAGGCCATCGAGATGTAGACGACGGTGTCGAGGCCGGCCTCGTCGGCTTTCTTCTCGATCTTCTCCAGTTCTTCGATCGCGTCTTCCAGAGTCTGCCGTTGATTGTTCTGCAGGAAAGTTGGCGAGATCGAATACGGGAAACCGAGCGTGCGCACGGCGTCGGTTGCAATCGCCCGCTGCGCGCCTTTTTCGTTGACCACAATGCCGATGATTTCCACATCGTCGGGCGGATCGAGTTCTCTGAGAACTTCTTCGGAGTCGGCCATCTGCGGGACGGCGTTGGGAGAGACGAAACTGACGGCGTCAATGTGCTTGAAACCGGCACTGATCAGCGCTTGCAGGTAGCTTACCTTTAGATCGGCAGGGATCTGGCCTTTGAGACCTTGCCAGGCATCGCGGGGGCATTCGATCAGTTTGACGGAACCTGACATTTTCGGCTTCTGCCTATCGATGATGCCGCGAGCGATTGATATCGCTGATCAGTGAAGGCACAGTGAGCAACAATCCGAACACGCCGACCATGAGAAGAATGTTGCTGCCCCACGGATGATAGGCATGCAGTGAGTTTGGGTCCCATCCGCCACTGCCCTCGGGTGTTGTCTTGACCGCACCCCTGTTATGAGTCAGCTCAAAAGCCCAATATGAGTAATTCTGCCAAATCAAAGCACTCGCGAGGCAGACGATTCCAACGAGCAGCAGGATTTTTGTCTGTTTGCTGATCATCCACTTACTCCATCAGCAATCCTAACGCTACGTTTGCATCACTCCAACCCTAAACTCCGGCACATCCGGGTTGAGCGACGCGGCTTCCAGCGCCTGCGTTATGGCTTGCCGCGTTTCCATCGGATCGATGATTTTATCGATCCAGAGACGGGCGGCGCCGTAGCGGGGGTCGGTCTGCTCGTCGTAGGCCTTGGTGACGGAATCGGAAAGTTCCTTCTTTTCTTCTTCGGTCAACTTCTTGCCGCTGCGCTCCAGTTGCTTCACTTTGATTTCCACCAGAGTGCCGGCGGCGGAATCTCCGCTCATCGCCGCGTATTTCGCGGTGGGCCAGGCGAAGACGAAACGCGGATCGTAGGCTTTGCCGCACATGGCGTAGTGTCCAGCGCCGAAAGAACCGCCGACGATCACGGTGATTTTGGGCACGACGGAGTTCGATACCGCATTCACCATTTTCGCTCCCGCCTTGACGATGCCGCTCCACTCGGCATCGCGTCCCACCATCAAGCCGTTGACGTCATGGAAAAAGACGAGCGGGATCAGCTCCTGGTTGCAGTCCATAATGAAGCGAGCGGCCTTTTCGGCGGACTCGGTGTAGATGACGCCGCCGAACTCGATGCGCTTGTGGCCTTCGTGGTCGGTTTGCTGCGCGTGGAGTTTCTGGTTGGCGACGATGCCGACGGCGAAGCCTCCAATGCGAGCGTAGCCGCAGATCAGCGTCGCGCCGTACTCGGGCTTGTACTCGTCGAAGCGGCTTTCATCCACGATGCGCGCCAGAATTTCCTTCATATCGTAGGGGCGCGCGGGCGAGGCGTCGTAGACACCGTAGATTTCTTCGGCCGGCATGGCCGGGTCCACGGGCTTTTTGCGGTCCCAGAGGGACTGGCGGCGGTATCCCCATTTGTCGACGAGCGAGCGGATGCGGGCGAGGCAGGCCTCGTCGTTGGGCTCGCGGAAATCGACGGTGCCGCTGATAGCGGCGTGCATGGCGGCGCCGCCTAGTTCTTCGGCGGAAACTTTCTGTCCGATGGCGGCTTGCACCAGCGCGGGGCCGGCGAGGAACAGGGCGCTGCCGTCGGTCATGAGGACGTGGTCGCACAGCACGGGGAGATATCCGCCGCCAGCGACGCACATGCCCATAATGGCGGCGATCTGCGGGATGCCCATCGCCGACATTACGGCGTTGTTGCGGAACACGCGGCCGAAATCGTCCGCGTCGGGGAAGACGTCTTCTTGCAGGGGGAGAAAGACTCCGGCGGAATCGACGAGGTAGATGGCCGGGATGCGATTTTCGATGGCGATGTTTTGCGCGCGGATGACCTTTTTTGCGGTCATGGGGAAGAAGGCGCCGGCTTTGACGGTGGCGTCGTTCACGATAAGCATGACCAGGCGGGAGTTGATGCGGGCGAGTCCGGTAATGACGCCGGCGGCGGGGACGCCATCCCATTCTTCGTACATTTTGTGCGCGGCATAGAGGCCGAGTTCGAAGAAAGAGCCGGGATCGGCGAGGATGTCGATACGCTCGCGAGCGGTGAGGCGCGATTGGGCGTGCTGGCCTTCGATGGCTTTGGCGCCTCCGCCTTCGCGGATTTTTTCCTCTTCGTTGCGAACCTGGGCGACCAGTTCGGCAAGCGCGCGCATGTTGGATTCGAAGCGGAGAGAGCTGGGGTCAACTTTCGTGGAGAGGACGTTGTTGATGGAGAGAGCGGTGGATTCGATACGTTCACGCATGAGGGCAGAGTTCGCAACAACTTGCGAAACTACTTACTATATCAGCCGGGCGAAGTGCGGAGCGCGGCGATTCGGAGCGGCGATTCAGAGCGCGGGGGTCGGGCGAGAGGCGGGCGCTACAATCTAGAAATGTTGCGGAAGCTCTCATCCCGGCCAGACTGGCAGATCGCGATGGCGCTAACCGCGGCGCTGCGCGTGTTTTATACGGCGATGGCAGCGGCATTCCTGCCGTTTCTGCATCCCGATCCGGCGCTGATCCACAGCAATGCGCTCACCGAGAATCTGCCGGCGCCGCACGGTCTTCATTATGCGTTGCTCGGGATTTGGGAGCGCTTCGATACGCTCTGGTATCTGCGGATCGCGGCGCATGGATACGATCTGCCGGCGGGAGTGATTTTCTATCCGCTATATCCGGCGGCGATTCGGGGGGTGAGTTGGTCGATGCCGGCGATGGCAGCGGCGCTTCTGGTCTCGACCGTGGCGGCATTCTTTTTTTTCTGGGGATTGCTGCGCCTGGCGAGCGAATTGTCGGAGGTGGGACGACTCCGCATGCTGCTGCTGGTCTGCGTGTGGCCGACCAGTTTCGTGCTGTTCGCGGGCTACGCGGAATCCCTGACTCTGGCGCTGGTGGTGTGGGCGATCGCCTTTGGGCGTGAAGCACGGTGGGAAACGGCAACCGCTTGCGGGCTTCTTGCGGGATCGGCGCGGCCATCAGGCGTGCTGGTTATCATCCCGCTGGCGGTGATGGCGCTGCGCAGCCGGCAAGCGCGGTCGCTGCTGGTGGCGTTGACCCCTCTCGGATTGCTTGGCTATTGGGGTTGGCTGCGGTGGTCGGGGCGAATTTCTGTGGTGGAAGCATACCGGCTCTATCAGGGCATGACCATGGTCCCGCCGTGGAGGGGTTTCGGGGAGGCTCTGCGGTTGATCGTAACCGAGCACGATGCCCTGCTGGCGATCAAGCTGGGGCTGGTCATCATGGTTGCCGTGATCAGCCTGCGGCGAGAAGTGCGGATTGAGGACAAAGCCTTCGCGCTGGCGGTAATTCTGCAGATGCTGATGTACACGGGGCGTCCGCTGCTGGGAGCACCGCGATACTTGCTCATGGTGTATCCCGCATTTCTGGTCTTTGGCACTTATGCCGAACGTTGGAATGGGAAGCGGCTCGGCTTCTGTCTCTCGGCGCTCGGTTTTCTGAACCTGGCGTGGATGTGGGCATTTCTGAGCTGGTCGCTGGTGCTGTAACGCGAAGCTCGGAGCGCCTCGGACACTCCAGGCCACTTCGCGCAACGCGGACAAGAATGTCCGCGCCACACAAGTCAGGTTTGCAGTTGACGCTGGGCTTCGGCGACGGGATCGGCGGCGATGGCATCCACCAATCCAATTTCGAGCGCTTGGGCGGCGGAGATTTTTTCCGCGGCGATGAAGAGCTCCAGCGCCCGGCTCTTCCCGATCAGGCGCGGCAAGCGTTGCGTGCCTCCCCATCCGGTCATGAGGCCGAGAGCGGCGCCGCGATGTCCGAAGACGGCGTGGGGCGCGGCGATCCGGCGGTGACAGGCGAGCGCGAGATCGAGACCTCCGCCCATGCAGTGGCCTTCGATGGCGGCGATGACGGGGGCGGGATAGCTGGCGATTGAGTTCATGAGTGTTTGTCCCATGGCGGAGAACTCATAGGCTCCGGGGCCGGTTAATGTTAGTGCGGCGATTTCGTTCAGGTCGGCGCCGACGGAGAAAAATTGGCGATTGCCCGCGACGATCAGCGGGCGGAGTGGCTTCTTCTTCAGTTCGTCTTTCAGTTTGTCTTTCAGTTCGTCAAGGGCGACGGTCAGTGCGAGCACGCAGGCGCGGGTGAGGCGGTTGGTGCCGTCGGGCGAGGTGAGACGCAGGATGCGCGCCGGACCGTCGGACTCGATTCGAAAGAAGAGAGAGGACACGGGAACATGATGCACTATTGGGCGAGTGCAAGGCGCGGCTTTACGTGCTCGCGGATGAACTTCGCGATGTCGTCCATGGGAGTGCCAGGCTGGAAAATGCCAGCCACGCCGATTTTCTTGAGGCCTTCGATGTCCTGGTCGGGAATGATGCCGCCGACCAGCACCAGCACGTCGTCCATTTTGTTTTGTTTCAGCAGGTCCATCACGCGCGGAACGATGGCGTTGTGCGCACCCGAGAGAATCGAGAGTCCGATGACCTGCACGTCTTCCTGGAGCGAGGCGCTGACGACCATCTCCGGCGTCTGGCGCAGGCCGGTGTAGATGACCTCCATGCCGGCGTCGCGGAGGGCGCGAGCGATGACCTTGGCGCCGCGGTCGTGGCCGTCGAGGCCGGGCTTCGCTACCAGGACGCGGATTTTCTGCTCAGTGGGCACCGAGATCATTTAACCACAGAGGGCACGGGGGCGCACAGAGGTGATTCGCGGCTCTGAGAAGGCCTACCGTCGGCTGGATGGGCGGCAGGTCCGTCTGCGACTGGCATGTGTACTCTCTAGTTAATAGAGGGAAGTTTCGAAAAAAATTGATACCACGGTCTTTTGGAATCGTTAGTTTAGGAAGGCAAATACACCCAATGGCGAATCTCCCCGCCAGAATCAAAAAAGTAACTGCAACATACACAGGGCACACAAGCTGTTTAGCTGCGATTACATTCATGCCACAAGATGTTGCGGTTTGTCTGCAACATGGCGAATAAGCGGTATTTTCATAGTTGTCCCTTGACCAAAACTGTGCTACAAAAGGAAAAGCCCGCAGTGTTTGCGGGCCTTCAAGATTTGCCTCGACGGCACAGTGTCCAGAGGACTTAGATGAGTTCGACACACCCATCATAGAGTCCCGCTCATAACCCCGTCAAGAAGAATCTGAGGGAGAACCTTGTCTATTAAGGGTCTCCACAATCTACATCGAATGAGGGGGATTATGACGATTACTTCAAAGTACATCTTGATGTGTGACGAGGTGAGACAGGAGAGCAACGGGAAGTTCCTGCTCATTGGGCTCTATACACCCGACATGACGGTGCCACAGCTTCCGTTTGTGATTCCGTCCCTGACGTTCTTTGTGGCACTGGAATCTGATCGCCCTGGAAACGTGCAAGTCCGATTTGCGGTTCAACTGCTTGATTCAGGCCAAAACGTCGCCGAAGGAATGGGCGCTGGCGGATTCCCGAAGCCAGGGCTCGGAATGATGCCGATCCAGCTTAGGAATTTCCCGATTCAGGCAGCAGGAACCTACGTGTTCAGTTTGAGCTTTGAGGGGCAGCGCGATCCGATCACATATTCATTCAATGTGATCCTAGCGCCACCCCAACAAGTGGGAATGATACCCGGAATGATGCAACGGTAGATTTATCGACAAAGACCAACAGCCGCCGCGAAATTCCCGGTCGGGCTAGAAACTCCGACGCTCGTGGAGGGTTTGCCAGCGGAGTTACTGGATTGCAGAGACCACGAGTTATTGAACTGGGGGGAAGTTGCCGATTCATCGGCTCGGACATAGTTGGCGAGGGAGGCTTTCAACAGTGATTCATCTTCCCCAAAGTCGCAGAACTCGGCATAGCGGCCTTCAAACTCGTTCAGGAATAGCCGATCTGCATCGGCGAGCAATTTGTACTTCTCGATGCGCAAGGCCACCATGTAATCGCGGAGGTCGGCTATGCCTGACTCACCGCTGAGGTACTTTACCAGTGCGTTGAAAACGTCACTACTGAGGTTTAGCATGATACTCACTCCTTCGGCACGAAGACGGGCAACTTTAGCATGGCTTAACGAGCAATTCAACAACCACGGCTGGGAGGAGCGACTGGCTTCGTGCACCAAGGTCGAAATCCATAATAGCCTTACCCCACCGAGCCACGGACAAGTCGAAGGTACTCTCACCATCGGTCATGACTATTATGATGCTGAAAACAAGCATGTTGCAACAGTTTTTTACTACCTGATGCCAGACGGCAAACTCGGCGCGAGCGGGCGAAAAACGCCCCAGGCACTTCTGATTGATGGCGTCTGGTACTACAGATAAATTTTATGAGGATTTGCTAATTTTGCGGCGTCTTCGACGGATGTCCGGCGGCAAATGCCTTCACCTTCGGGCCGCGCTTTTTCCGATACGGACTAGAACGGCGTCGTTTCCCCCTCCTTCCCGGTCAGTTCGGCATAGGTCCAGCCGTTTGCTCACGATCTGGCGTACGGCAGCGTCGAACCGATCCGCGTCGTTCGGGGGGTTGTCTGGTCCGGCGGTTGTTGTAGCGAAATACCTGCTCATCGACGTAACGCGAGAGGTGAGACGGTTCTACGGCGACATAGGCTCCCTTCCTGTACCTCACGATGCCAATCCGCGAGCATGGGGCGATAGGTGAAGGACCATAATGTCCAACCGTTTATTTCAATTTCTTGGCGCTTGCGCTCTATGATGCCTGTCATTGACTCCCGAGCGTGGGGGCCGAAGGGATGCCAGAATGAAAGATTTGAAATTCTTATAATTCACGCCGTCATTTTCAGCTTTTCAATGGGCTGCGTGAAGTGCGTACTCCTGAAAAAAAGTACTATGCCGGTATTTTGGAATCATAGGTTTGTGGAAAAATTCCTGCCAGGTCTTTGAGTTTTAAGGACTTATTCGTAAAGTATTCCGGAATAAGGACTTAGTGGCAGTTCTCAGCTCCCGGTTCTCAGTATGCCCCGTTCGGGGTACCCCCCTCCCCCCTTTTTTTGCCAAAATGCCTCATTCTAAAGCAGTCAGTGTAAAATACTCAAAACAATGGAGTTATCGCGAATCCAGAGTTGCTGTGGCCGCTGGCGGCTGTCGAGCTGCGTTCGGCTTGGACAGACGAGGGCGTCTGTCCCTACGCGATCCTTTAGTAAGGCTTCAAAGTGTTCAATCTCGCGAAAATAGAAAAGGGTGCGGGAACGGTCCGCACCCTCTTGATCTGATTTCTTCTCTCTGTATCTATTATATCAACTTCGACCTGTAACCTGGACAAGTTTTCCAGTTTTATTTTCCCCGCCTATTCATCAAGTTAGCGGAAAAACCGTCGCGGCGGGGGCTTGACAAGTTATCAGGGCTTGACTCCCAACTGCCAGAACAGGAACGAGTACCTATCTGTTGCTTCTTCGATCTGCTTGGTTATGGGCTTGCCCTGTCCGTGGCCGGCCTTGGTTTCGATGCGCAATAGGATCGGCCTTTGCTGGCTGGCGCCGTTCTTGGCTTCGGCTTGCATGAGCGCGGCCATTTTCTTGGCATGCATGGGATCGACGCGCGTATCGGTATCTCCTGTCATAAAGAGGATGGCGGGATACTCCTGGCCAGGCTTCACGTGATGATAGGGCGAGTAGGCGTAGAGCCAGTCGAACTGCCTGGCGTCTTCGGCGGAGCCGTACTCCGGGATCCAGAGCTTGGCGATCTGGAAGTTCTGATAGCGCAGCATGTCGAGCAGCGGAACCTGGCATACTACCGCGCGGAAAAGGTCGGGGCGCTGCGTGATCATCGCGCCCATCAGCAGGCCGCCATTGGAGCCGCCTTGAATGGCAAGGCGATCTTTGCCGGTGTATTTCTGTGCGATGAGATATTCGCCGGCGGCGATGAAGTCATCGAAGACGTTCTGCTTTTTATCGAGCATGCCGGCGCGATGCCAGTCTTCTCCGAACTCGGAGCCGCCGCGCAGGTTGGCGACGGCGTAAATGCCGCCGTGCTCCATCCAGAGATACATGGCGCGGTTGAAAGCCGGCTTCATCGAGACATTGAAGCCGCCGTAGCCGGTCAGGAGGGTGGGGTTCTTGCCGTTCTTCTCGATTCCCTTTTTGCCGACGATAAACATCGGAACTTTCGTGCCGTCTTTCGAGCTGTACCAGACCTGCTGGACGTCGTAGGCAGAAGGATCGATGGAGGGCGCGTCGACCTTGGCCCAGAGCGCGGACTTGGCGTTGGTCAAAGCGGCGGTCAAATCGACGCGGTAGATCGAGGGTGGCACGGTGAAGGACTCGAATCCGAAAAAGATTTCGTTGTGGTCGTAGCGGCCGGAGGCGCTGAAAACGTCTCCGAGGGCCGGCAGCGGAACGTCAGCGAGCTTCTTGCCGTCGAGCCCGAACAGCTTCAGTTCGGAAGTCGCGTTGTGCTCGTACTGCGCCAGGAGCTTGCCGCCGGTCACGCTCGCGCCTTGCAACACGGCGTCCGACTGCGGGATGAGTTCTTTCCAGTTCTCGCGCCTGGCGTTGGCCGCGTCGGCGACAAAAACGCGATAGTGAGGCGCGTCTTCGTTGGTGGTGATGTAGAGTTTGCCGGCAAAGAAGTCGGCGCCGTAAAGGAAATTCTTGCCGGTGGTGATTTCGAGCGGAGGATTTTTCGACTGGAGATCCTGTAAATACATCTCCGTCTTCGTCAAGCCGTCGCCCACGTCAATCAGCAGCCAGCGGTCGTCTTCGGAGAGAGTGACGCTGTAGTTGTCCTTCAGATTGCGGCCTTCGCCGAAGATGAGAGGATCGTTGGCGGGATCGCTTCCGAGCTGGTGGTAGAAAACCTTGACGTGGTAGACCTCTTCTCCGTCCGGGACCTCGCCTTTCTTGGGATGGCGGGTGTAGTAGAAAGCGGAGCTGTCCTTCATCCAGGCCACGCTGGCGAAGCGGGTGCGCTCGATGGTATCGGGCAACACCTTGCCGGTCGCGCTCTCGACGATATGGAGCGTGCTCTCTTCCGATCCGCTGGCGGATGTTCCATAGGCCACGTACTTGCCGTCTTCGGACGCGAACCACCAGTCGAGCGCAACGGTGCCGTCGGCGGACATTCGGTTCACGTCAACCAGAACACGGTCTTTTTCGTTGAATCCGCCGTTCAGGCCCTCGCGCACATAAAGGATGGGCTGGTTCTGGTTGCCTTCGCGGCGAGTATGGAAATAATAGTTGCCACCCATCTGCGGAGCGCCGACGGCGCCGATCTCAAGCAATTGCGAGAGGCGGGCATTGATCTTGTCGCGTCCGGGAAGCGGGTCGAGGATGGAGCGCGTGTAGGCGAGTTCCTGCTCGACGAAGAGCTTGGTGTCGGGATCGTTGGGGTTTTCCAGGTAGCGGTAGCGATCGACGATCTTGTGCCCTTGGACCGTGTCCTCGACCGGAGCGACTTTGGCTTTCGGGGGACCGGCCGGAATCGAAGGGGCGGTGGAATCTCCGGCACGTGAATCCTCGGCATAGACCAAGGCAACCGCGCCGATGAGAAGAATCAGGAAAAAAGTCAGCAAACGCGAACCTCCCAGCATAAACACCTCACTCCTAATGAGGACGAGACGCCGAGGATTAGGTTAGCAGAACGGCAGCCTGAGGGACGCGCCCTCTCGGCGGGACCGACGGCCTTCAGTGATCTGGGCACTCGGAGCGGGCGTCCGTAGTCTGGAGACGGAAGGCTGCGCTGAGGCAGTGGAAGCGATGGTCGTCCAACTTCAGGTTCGACTTTAGAAGGAGGGCCAATGGCTGCATTTGAATGGACGGAAGCATACGCTGTGCAAGTCGCAATTTTTGACCGCCAGCACCGGACTTTGTTCCGCACGGTGACCGAACTGCATGAAGCTCTGCGCGCGGGCCACGGCAAGGACGTTGTCGGCAAGGTTTTGCAGCGGCTGATCGACTACACGGCGAGCCATTTTGCCGAGGAAGAAGCGGCGCTGGAGAAGAGCGGCTACCCGGAGTTCGCGGCGCACAAGGCGCAGCACGCGGCGCTGGTCGCGCAGGTGCTCAAGTTTCAGAAGGATTTTCAGGCCGGCAACCTGGGCGTGGGCGCGACGCTGCTGCCGTTTTTGCAGAGGTGGCTGTCGGATCACATCATGCAGACGGACAAGAAATACGGACCGTTTCTGAACGAAAAGGGGATCCGTTGACCAGCCTTCGGCGAACCATGCGCCGCTGAGACCGGTGCGGTGTTTCCAATCGGCGTCACCTCTGATATGATTTTTCTGGACGATTCAGCACGCACGCAAGCGTGCTCCCACTCCTCAGTAGCTCAATGGCAGAGCATCCGGCTGTTAACCGGAGGGTTGTAGGTTCGAGTCCTACCTGAGGAGCCAATTTTTTGCCCCGATTTTCCAACCGCTTACGTTGAATTCCAGAAATTTTGCACTGCTTTTGTACTGCCGGAGCTTGATTCCGGGCATTTTCCAGCGCATGCGGTACCAGGCAGGCCCGGGCGGAATGGGCGAATCAACTCTTGCATCACGTTGAAGTTCGACGTTTCCGATGCCGATCAGCACTGTAAGGAACTCGTGTCTTCGACTGACCACTCACCGACGGACCCGCCCCGCAACTTGGCAGAGGCGCAGGAGGCGCTCGGGTTCACCGCCAAAAACGCCAGCTTGACTCTGCTCGCGGCCGTGATTGGACAAATCGGCGAAGGCATCGTGATTACCGACACCTCGGGCACGATCCAGTACGTCAACCCCGCCTTCACCAAGATAACCGGCTACAGCGCCGAGGAAGCTATTGGCCAGCACACCCGGTTTCTGAAGTCCGATCGCCAGGATCCCGCCTATTACCAGAAACTTTGGCAGACGATCCTGGCGGGCGAGGTCTGGCGTGGCGAACTGATCAACCGGCGCAAGGACGGAACCCACTACTCCGAGGAGATGTCGATTACGCCGGTTCGCGACGGCGGCGGCGCCATCGCCAACTTTGTTGCCATCAAGCAGGACGTCACCGCACGCAAGCGGGTGGAAAAGGAACTACGGCTCACGCAATTCTCGGTGGAGCATGCCTCGGACGCCATCTTTTGGATGGACTCGGAATCAAATTTTGTCTACGTCAACCAGGCGGCCTGTCGATCTCTGGGACGTTCCCGCGAGGAAACTCTCTCCTTGTCGATTGCTTCCATTCATCCGGATCACCCAGAAGAATCTTGGGCGACCTTCTGGATGCAACTCAAGGCGCGGGGCTCGACGACCTTTGAGACCCAACACCAAACCAAACTGGGAGTCGTCTTTCCAGTCGAGATAACGGCGACCTACCGGGAGTTTGATGGGAATGAATACGCCTTCGCATTCGTACGCGACATCAGCCAGCGCAAGCGGGGGGAACGCAACCAGCAGCTTTCCGCTGAAATCCTGGGGATCCTCAATGAACCGCTGGGCGTAACCGAAGTGGTCAACAAAATACTCGCGGCCGTCAAGCGGGAAACCGGCCTCGACGCTGTCGGGATTCGATTGCGCAGCGGCGACGACTTCCCCTACTTTGTCCAGAGCGGTTTTTCCCCTGAGTTTTTGAGCACGGAAAATTCGCTGGTGGCCCGGTACAAGGACGGCAACATCAGCCTGGAGTGCACCTGCGGCCTGGTCATTTCCGGGCGGACCGATCCGGCGAACTCGCTTTTTTCCCAGAGCGGAAGTTGCTGGACCAATAACTCACTGCCCATGCTGGATCTTCCGGCCAACCAGGACCCGAGGCTTCATCCGCGCAACGTCTGTACTCATCAAGGGTATTGTTCGGTGGCGCTGATTCCCATCCGCGCAGGCGGCGACATCGTTGGCCTACTGCAACTCA
>Ga0326727_10012569_pt1 | contig 19214 bp, 24 predicted proteins | sample MB2enrmetagenome_FD_207643 | JGI IMG/M metagenome (GOLD analysis project Ga0326727, IMG submission 207643) | Lab enriched peat soil microbial communities from McLean, Ithaca, NY, United States - MB29MY | ecosystem: Environmental > Terrestrial > Soil > Wetlands > Peat | place: USA: New York...
TCTCCAGCTCGATCTGGTGGACCTGCAGTTCGTGGAGGAGTCGGCGCATCTCAGCCTCTGTCCGAGGAATATTTTCCCTTGCTGCTTTCGCCCTCAACCGCGCTTCAGCGGAGTGGCGCAGTTTAGCTGTGGATCGGCTTCGAACTTTGACCCGGGGTCGGCGTCCGGCTTGCCCCACCCCTTAACGTAATATCGGTGAGTTATAAATTGTTGGTGGGTCAACTTCGACGCCGATAAGGGTCAGATTTGGAATCCGGTCCACAGTCTGAGGAAATCCATGCCAAAGTAGTTAGCCTAAAAAAAGCAGTTGTCTGTATTCTAGCTTTTAGAGGGTGCTGCCAGGGCCAACAGACCTGGTTAGCGGCCCAATCAATTTCCTAAAAGCGTGAGCGGTAATTATACGTACCTTGTCTGGCAAACTCAACAATGTCCACCAGTTATAGATAAGTGCAACCAAGCAGCTCATCAGACGTTTGGTTCGCTTGTCATAGGGGCTCCCCAGTTTTTTTTATTTATGGATATGCAGATTTCTACTCCAAACCCTGGCGAATTACAAAGCGATTCCTTGGAAGGCTTTCATATCGGCTGAGAAAATGGTAAGATTCCATCCATGTGCGGACGTTTTACTTTACAAATCCCCCCAGAACTTTTAGCCGAGATATTCGGTCTTATTGAGATACCGACGTTCCCGGCCAGGTACAACATAGCCCCGAGCCAGTTGGTGGCAGTCATTCGTCAAAATGGCGATGGCCAGAACTGGCTCGACATGCTGCACTGGGGTCTTATTCCGTCTTGGGCCAAAGACAAATCTATCGGCAACCATATGATTAACGCCAGGTGTGAGACGGTTGCCGAGAAACCAGCTTTCCGTCATGCAATTAAATACCAGCGCTGCCTTGTTCCTTCTTCCGGCTTTTACGAATGGAAGAAGGAAGAAAAAGCCAAGAAGCCCCTTTACGTTCATCTCAAGGACGAATCCCCAATGGTCTTTGCCGGTCTATGGGAGCACTGGAAATCCCCGGAAGGAGAGATAATCGAGTCCTGCACCATCCTTACCACGTCCTCGAACAAACTGATTGAGCCTCTCCACGACCGCATGCCGGTTATCCTACACCCTCAGGAATATGACATTTGGCTCGACCGGGAAATATTAGACCCGGAAAAGCTGAAACCCCTCTACAAACCATATCCACCTAAAAGAATGGAAATGTATCCGGTATCGCCGCAGGTTAACAGCCCTAAAGTTGATTCCCCCGACCTTATCAGGCCAGTGAGCGAACTATGAGCACATCCATGGAACAAAAATCTACGACTGAAGAAATAAGGAAGCGATTTGACACAGATGTTGAACGGTTCTCGAATCTTAAGACTGGGCAGGCCGCAATTAACGATGCTCCCCTTGCAATGGAGCTTATCACCCAGGCAGCTGTTGCATGCACTTCAAACATACGCAGTGTTCTTGATATTGGTTGTGGGGCAGGAAATAATACCCTTAAATTGCTCCAGTATACCTCTCCATTTGATTGTAACCTCGTTGACCTGGGTCAGCCAGTGCTTGATAAAGCATACACTCGAATTACCGAGGTCAACACTGGCAAAATCAGAACCTTCCAAGGCGATTTCAGAACCATCGAATTGCCGGAGGCTGGATATGATATCATAATAGCCGCTGCAGTTCTTCATCACTTGCGGGACGACGATAACTGGGAGTTGGTATTCCGTAAAATCTTCCGCCTTACTGCACCCGGAGGCAGTGTCTGGATAACAGATTTGGTTTTCCATGGAACTGAGCAGGTTCAGGCCACGATGTGGGTACGGTATGGGAATATCTTCAATCTCTCGGGGGGAGAAGAGTACCGGGAAAATGTCTTTCCCGACATCGAAAAGGAAGACTCGCCAAGGTCAGTCACGTACCAGATGAATCCGCTGAAGAAGGTTGGCTTCGCCCAGGTTGAACTATTACACAAGAACTCGTGCTTCGCGGCATTTGGCGCAGTGAAAGGTCTTGAACATGAAAAGGAGTAACCATGAAAAGGAGTAACCAATGAAAATACTGGCTATCATGGGAAGTCCCCACGGCATGAAGGGCAACACTGGACGGCTTCTGGAGGAGGTACTGGCCGGGGTTAAGCAAGGCGGCGGTACGGTTGAGCTTGTTTCTCTTTCAGAGTCCAAGGTTTTGCCGTGCGTCAGTTGTTATGTTTGCCACAAAAGCGGTAAATGCACTCTCAAAGACGACTTTGAAGAGATAAAGACGAAGCTAATGGACTGCGACGGTTTCATCTTTGCCAGTCCCAACTATATTCACAGCGTCACAGCTCAGTTAAAGGCGCTCTTTGACCGATGTGCCTGTATTATTCATTGTGTTGCCTTGGAAAATAAATACGGTGCCGTAGTGGAAACCTCCGGTGGTGGTGAGGATGCCGATGTGCTCAGGTACATGGAGCATGTTGTCAATATCTTAGGCGCTCAATCTGTTGGCGGCATCGGTTCACCAATGGCAGGATGCCGTACTTTCCCGGATGAGGAATCGCTATTTGCCAAGGCCCGGGGATTGGGAAAAGAGCTTTGTCGGTGCATCCAGGAGAAGAAGCACTTCTCAGAACAGGATGCTTATCGGGACGCTTTCAAGGCCCGGATGAAGAGACTTGTTGAGTCCCAGCAAAACGAGTGGACTTTTGAATATGAGTATTGGCAGGCCCGTAATAAATAGGGTTAAAGCTGCTTACTTCTTCTCTTAGGAAGGAAGAAAGAAACAATGACCCAGGAACTGTCCCCTGTAGTCTGCAAGAACTGCGCACTGCTCCTTGTTAAGCGGTGCTATGGAAAGCATTGGTGGTTTCGCTTGCTCCGCGAACCACTCGTGTGGGGTATGCGCTTTCTGGCCTTGTGGAACAGGATTGATGCTCGGAGCCATGCGGTGAGTAATCGCGAATGCTATGGCTGCGTCCGCTTCATGAAAGCCGAATTGGAGGAGAAGTCCCCCACCTTTCGCTTTCTCAATGATCGCATCGGCCCATGGTTCAGAACGATGCGAGACTCAATGCTCACCCAAGCGGAACTCGACGAGGCCAAACAATACGCCCGAGAAATGATGGAGCCAAAGCGGAAGGAATGAGCATCCATCGGCAAGAACGGCTGAAACGGTGGAAATTACAGGCTTCGGGGATTTTGTCGTTAAGCAGAAGAAAATCCGCAAGGGGCGGAACCCCCTTACCGGAGAAGAAATCACCTTTGAGGCCAGACGTGTCCTGACGTTCAAACCGCGCGCAATGCTGAAGCAGGCCGTTAACTAATAATGAAAGTAATTTATTGAGAGGAGAGCTGCTAGCTGTCTGAAGTGGATCGGAAATGAAACCCCTGACCGTCACACACATCATGCGTAGTTTGCTCATGTTGAGCGCCATCTGTTCTATGCTGGCTGCTCTGGGTGGCTGCGCCGCATCACTGGAGAAAGGATCGCCCAGCGGGCGGCACGGCGTAAGCACCGAGATCGACGATGTGATCCTGCTTCCCCAAGAGATTACCCCATATGCCAATGTTGCCGGAGAACGGCTGACAATCGGTGTCAACTGTAGCGACACGTTACTGGCTGAGTTCAGGGAGCATTTTTACGCTCCATGGACACACGCGTCTTCCCGATACGATCTTGCTGAGACAAAAGAGTTCATGAGAAAAGTGGCGCAAGCAAACTGGTATGGGGTGAACCGGCATCTCATGCCGGCCGGACTTTTGCGTGAAATCCTCGATAATTGCGCCTTGGATAATTTCCCCTCCCGTAACGAGAAGGCCATCTCCATCGTGCCGACCCATCTCCGCGGGCTGCCGACCCATCTCCCTCTTTTCACGGCTGCGAATGACTACCCCTTTGACATGCTCCAGTACCCTCAGGTAAAAGCAAACGAGCCGCTGCGGGTGCTGCACGTCTCGCGGGACGGGATCTGGTTCTTCGTCGAGACCGCTTACTCCAACGGGTGGCTGGAGGCCAGGGATGTGGCTATTGCCGATCAAGGCTTCATCGATTCTTGGATGGCGCTGCCGCAGTTGGTGATTATCCGGGACGATGTCACTGTTAAAGACGAAAGAAGCGGGACAAGTTACAGAACAGAGATCGGCACCTTCCTGCCCCTTGCCGAACCCGGTGAGGCGTGGTGGGAGGCAGAAGTAGCAAATGTGGGGAAGGGCCGTAAGGCGGTGAGCAGTCTAACTCGCATTTCCCGTGAAGAAGCAGTCAGGTTCCCTTTGCCCTTCAACCGGGAAACCATCTCCCTGATTGGCAATCAATTGGCTGGTCAACCATACGGGTGGGGGGAAATGTACGGGCTGCGGGATTGCTCGGCTATGCTCCGCGATTTTTTCCAGCCGTTCGGGATCTGGCTGCCGCGCACCGCGGCCGACCAGATTGCGTCCGTCCAGCGGCGGATAGATCTCTCAGGAAAACAGCCATGGGAAAAGGAGGACGCGATCAGGCGCCAGGCAGTTCCCTTTCTCAGCCTGTTATATAAGCCGGGGCATATCATGCTTTACATAGGTCCAGATTCTAAGGGACGCCCGCTGGTGTTTCACAATCCATGGTCGATCCGGGTTAAAGGCTCAGCTGGTGAGAAGACGCAATTAATAGGTAAGGCGGTAATCACCACGCTGGAGCCGGGAAAGGAAGCGGGCTTGGTGAAGGGGGGCTCGTTGTTAGAGAATATTACCACCATATCGATAATCACTGATCGTTGCCCAGAGCCGCAAGGTACATCAAAGTAATCCTAACCTGTGAAACGGCTTTCAATTGTGGCCCATATCGGCGCCGAAGTCTGACCCTACTAAGTCCTTAACATGTTAATCTACAATGAGGGTCCAAGTAAAAGTGGGTCAAATTGGACGTCGATACCGGGTTAAAATTCAACGCGGTCAACAACGTAGAGGCTATAAAAAGACATGAGTAATTTTAAAAACAAAGCCAAAAATGCTATCTCACTAATTTTATCGATATTTTTGTTGCTAGCATTTTCTATACAATGTGATGCACAGAAATCTAGTACAAAATTGGTTGAGCTTTGTAATGAATTTAACAGACTAAACTCAAATATTCGCGATAACAAAATCAAAAAGCCTCTAGCGAAAGAGCAGGTGATAAAATTAATAGAACAAATCCGAAACGAATATTATTCTTCAGGGGGGCAAAACTATACAACCAAAGATTGGGTTTTCCCATTAAAAGGATATGGTTATAAAGCAATTGGCGGAGTAAGCGGCAACGGATATCAAAAAAATGGTTATGATTATTTTGATGGGAATAAGCATTCAGGGCATCCTGCACTGGATATTTTCATTCATGACAAAAAGCAATATAGCATTGATGATGTTACCAAGAAGCCAGTGAGTGTATTATCAGTAACAGGAGGAGTCGTAGTTGCAGTTGAAAAAGATTGGGATAAATCCAGCTTATTACGAGGTGGGAAATACATATGGATATATGATCCATCATCTAATGCACTGATATATTATGCACATAATAGCGTTTTACATGTAGAGGTAGGGGATTTAATCAAACCTGGTGACGACATTTCCTATGTTGGCAGAACAGGTATAAATGCATATAAGCAAAGATCACCAACACACTTGCATTTAAGTTATTTATCAATTCTAAAGGGTTTGCCTATTCCTAGGAATATCTATAAAGAACTTTTAACCAGTAAATTAAGGTGAGCGAGCCTGGAAAATATATATGGATAAGAAAATATCGCGTGTGATCTTAATCGTATCATTTGTAATATGTTAATGGTAAAAAGGGGCGAGTATGAATTGTAAGCTAAGGTTAACGCCTGATTTGGGGGAAGTCCTATGATGACCGATAATAACATTGTAATCGGGATGCTTGCCGCTTATGCCCGTTTTCCCAAAGAAGAACACTCGGGACTTTTCGGTTTCTGGTATTTTAACGAGATAGGGCTGCCATCTTAGACTGAAGAAAAGCAGGCTTTATTTCACGACCTTATGACCGAAAGATGCTGTCAAGTCAGGCTCAAGGGGAGCCTGAATCAAATATTGGAAATCATCGAAGATTCCGGACAAGGCATTTCCAAAATGCCTCCTTATCCCAAGCTGCTCGACGCACTCGCGCAACACAACTACATCAGAGTGACCTTTGATGACCCGCCTGAGGCACGTGGGACATCATTGGAGCTGAATATCCCAGTTAGAGTGACAGAATCCATGGGGTCAGTAGTCGCCAAGGTGAAAAACAGACGCGATGTTGTTGCGCTGGAGATTGAACCGGGCTGGAGATTGTTAAAAGAGATGATCGGGTTTGAAGGAGTGGACGCTAATCAACAGAACTCAGAAGCGTATGAACCGATCAACATTGAAAAGGAGTGTCATGATGATACGGAAGATGATTACGGCGAGGAAGACAACACCGTTTTCCCTCTGATTGACATTGAACTGGAATTTGTGACAAATGTCGTAAATCGACTTCCCCAGAAGCCTTATTGCCGCTGCTGTAACCACTCCGTGTCAACTGGTGGGACTTGCTAGGGCACTCTACGCCCTTGAGCGGTTACCAAAGATTACTCCCGGCGTGAATGTGGATTACAGCATCTCCTTGAGGCAAGGGGAAAGTTTGAGGAGATGAAATACTGGAGCGTGGAGATTAGCGAAGACTCGTTCGCGGTGACATCAGGCGGTAGCTTTATGATGCAGGAGCCGGCAGCGACAGCATTTCCGGTTTTAAACTGTATGTCAAGGAAGGAAGCTACGGCTATCGGGAATGCAATGATTCCTGCTATGAGTGGATGGATGACCTTGAGGAGCTCCTGAACCTTGGTGCTGAGTTGGATGTTACCTGCGATTCCGAGCCGGATCGCCTGGAAGATGAAGACAAATAAGTTTAGAAAAGACACTACAAATGACCAAGCTCATTCTTGCAGAAAAGATTCATACCTCCAGCGGATTTTCCAAGAAAGAATCCGCCGACATACTGGAAGTCGCCTTCACCATCATCAAGAACACGCTGGAGTCCGGGGAGAAACTGAAAATTACCGGCTTCGGAAATTTGTTGCCAAGAAGAACGACCGCAAGGGACGGAACCCTCAGACAGGAGAACCGATAACGATCACCGAACGAAAGGTCCTGACGTTCAAACCGAGCCCGGTTCTGAAGAATGTTATCAACAGCGACTAAAACAAATAATTGAGGAAATCATGTCAAAAAGATATCAGACCATTAAAATCCGACAGGTCAACAGACCGGCCCATGATTCGGATGCATGTGTACAGTCACTTACAATAATGCAATGATTCATTTTCTGGTTCTGGTGATACTCATGGCGGCATCTGCTCTTCCCAATTCATCACCGATACTTCCCCCCTGTCCCGCATCGCCCAACTGTGTATCCAGCCAGACTGATGATAACCATCGTATCGAGCCTTTCAAAGTAACTGGCGACGTCAGAGTTGCCCTCGAGAAACTTCGGAAGATCCTTGCCCAGCGCACTGATACAACACTGATTTCATCTGACGACACCATGATCACGGTTGAGTTCAGAACCATGCTCGGTTTTGTCGATGATGGTTTGTTCGTTCTGGATGCAGCCAACAGTCTCATTCAGGTACGTTCCGCGGCCCGCCTCGGGTATTGGGATTTGGGCAAGAACCGCCGTAGGATGGAAGAGATTCGGCAATCTTATCTCGCGGAAAGAAAGAGGTAATCATGATTACATACCACCGGAACAAGATCAAGACACTCCACATGCCGTACCATTTCGGCTGACCAGCAATGCCCTCGCTGCTCGCTGTCGATCTTGGATTGAAAACCGGTCTGGCGCTTTTCGGAGATTCCGGGAAGTTAGTCTGGTACCGGTCACACAACTTCGGCACCACCGAGCGGCTCAAACGTGCCGTCCATGGAATACTCAACGGCATTCCAGGGCTTACTGCCTTGGTTATCGAAGGAGGCGGCAACCTGGCTGTAGTCTGGGAAAAAGCTGCCATGCAGAGCGGTATTGCTGTCTGCCGGGTCGATGCGGCTACTTGGCGGCAGGTATTCCTCTTCCCGCGTGAACAACGGACAGGGGTTGACGCGAAGAGGCACGCGATCGATATGGCCCGAAGGATCATCGGCTGGTCGGGGGCCGTACGCCCCACATCCCTCCGGCATGATGCGGCAGAGGCAATTTTGATTGGGCTGTGGGGGGTAGTGCATTTTGGCTGGCTGCCCGAGTTTCCCGTGGAAGTACGACACTGATGGGGTACGTTATCGACTATGCATAAGCTTATTAATGCTCTCCCTGATAATTCTTGGCCTTACTGGATGCACCACGAAAGACTGGCGCACGGCAAGCCGGGAATCGGCCGGAATTGCCCCTAATCAATCAACGAACAAAGAGGCCGTGCTTCAGGTTTTATCGGACAGGCAGCGGTCACCTTCATCTGTACAGTAATTCCGGAACGTACAGAATGGCGCTATGCAGAAACATCCTATAAGGTAATCGCTCTCGATGCCGGCCATGTCTGCCAGAACCTCTACCTGGCATGTGAAGCCATAGGAGCCGGTACCTGCGCCATAGCAGCCTACAACCAGACTCTGGTCGATGACCTGCTGGGAGTGGATGGGGATGAAGAGTTCAGCATCTACATGGCCCCGGTGGGGAAGATCACTGAGGAGCAATGAAATTCAACCCTCCGAACGCTGTTAGCTTCGGAATTTTTATCAAGGATACTATATGCAATATCAGACAGGGAAACCCGGCAGAATTGTAGTCGTACGTTTCAGCGATGGCGAGGATGTGCTCGGAGGCATTGCAGAGATATGCCGCAAGGAAAATATATGCGCAGCCTGCTTCAATGTTGTGGGCGGGATGAAGGGTGGACGCTTTGTTGTAGGCCCAGAAAGCGAAGAAATGCCTCCTAAACCTGTATGGCGGGAACTCCAGGAAAGCCATGAAGTTGTAGGATTTGGCACAGTATTCTGGGAGAAGAATCAGCCCAAGGTCCATTTTCATGGAGCATACGGCAAGCACGACAGCGTAAAGGCAGGATGTTTGCGGGAGGGGAGCGAAGCCTTTCTTGTTCTTGAAGTGATAATAACCGAAATTCTTGATGTCAATGTTATACGTGAACTTGACCCTTCTTCGGGCATGGTGCTGTTGAAAATCAAATAATCTAAAAAATACCAGTTGAGTTTTCCAAATGGAGATAAAATATCCGAATTCAATTAGTAGAGGCTCTATATGCTAACTGGACGTTGCTCAATTCCTGCTTGTACGACGGCACCAAAATCTCGCTTTTATGATGGCAAGGAATATTGTCCTAAACACTATGATGATGTAATAATTCACGATTTCGAGAATGAATGGATGCTATGGAAATCTGGTGATCTGTCAAGCAAAAGGCTTCTCTATCTACTTGGACGTTTAGCTGAAGAAAAATGGGAAATAATGGAGGGCTGATGTCCAAAGCAAGGCTACAAGATAGGGAGTTCAATTTCCAGAAAACTGATAACGCTTGTACCTTCGAGATAACAAGGCACCCTGGGGCTTTTAAGGACAATTATTTTGGGGTACGTATTGTTCAGAAATGGGGAGTGTAACCAGAAAAGGGCACAGTCGAATTTATCAGTGAACGCCCTTGGGTTACCGGAGATCCGGAATAGAACGCAATCAATATGTGGTAGAGTAGAGATCAGGCGTCAGCCTACCCTCCCTCATCAAAGCGCGGCAGGGGCCAAACCCCTGTGCTCTCAGCAGTTGGAACTCATAATGGAACCGAACGAACTTGGACGCCTTAAGGAATGGTTTACCGACTATTGCCGAGGCTTTTATACGGAGAATGAGGCGGATAATAGTAATTTATCCCTTAAGGAAATACTTACGCATCATGTCTGCGAGAACATGAACCTCCTGATCGGCAGCCTCAAGTTGTCCCCGAACGAGCGGATTACGGCGGAGGCTATTGCCATGTTCCACGATGTGGGGCGCTTCGAGCAGTATCGGCGATATTCAACCTTCATTGACGCCATCTCAGAAAACCATGCTGCGCTCGGTGTCAAGGTCCTGAAAGAAGAGGGTGTTCTGGTAACGGTCCCCGAAGATGAGCGACGAACCATATATCAGGCAATTTCTCTTCACAACGTATTTCGAATTCCTTCTTGAATCAATGCCCGCAATCTCATGTTCTCCCCGCTGAACCGCGATGCAGACAAGCTGGACATCTGGAGGATATTCGTGGAGTATTACATACAGCCGTAAACAGAGCGCGCCCCGCTGTGGGGCTCGGATTTCCCGACAAGCCTGGATGTTCGCCGGAAGTGCTGGATTGCCTTAAGAGAAGAAAGATGATCAATCTGTCAGAGTTGAAGAGCCTCAACGACTTCAAATTACTTCAATTGTCTTGGGTGTTTGACCTCAATTTCCCCGCATCATTTCGATTGGTGCTGGATCGCGGCTATATCGACCGGCTTTCAATGACCCTGCCTGAAGATGTGAAAGTGGAAAGCATCCTCGTCCTGATCAGGGAATATGTGGCCGAAAGGGTGTTACCAGACAGGAAACGACTCATGACCCTGTAATAGCTGTTAAAAGTAGAAGAAATGCTGCGGTAAATGATTCAGGGCACCCAATTTTTGTGAATGATGTGTTGATGGTATGCTCACAGGGTGACCTGTATTACAAAAGCGGGGGGGTAACGCGATTAATAAGGTGAGGGGTATGTAGCTGCTATATATCCATTATGATTTTGGATGAAAAGCAATTGCTGTATAACCCATAGTTCACCCGAAGGAAGGAAAGCACAAATGCCATTCATGAAAGAGCACAGCTCCGTCTGCGAAACGGCTTTATCCGATCTACAAGGCGCGTGGCAGAATCTGAGAAGTGAGGTCGTAAGGCGGCATCCATTACGAGGTTCCGAACGGCTTTTATTCCAAATTGACGAAGCCATGAGTTGGGAAGCGGTTCGCGATCTAAAATACATGCGGGAAACTCTCTTGATCATTCGTAATATTGCAGTTCATGGTGAAGCGCCATCTGAGATAATAGAATCAATAGAATATGTTCTGCAAAATATGGAAGAAGTATTCGAAGCAATAGCAGAAGGGGAGATCCGCTGAGAGCTGAGCTGCAATTGAGTTTCTTCTGGAGAAAAAGGAGCTACTGAAGAACGAGGAGATAATGAAAAAATCAAGAGGTTGAGGAATCAATGACCAAAGTAGAAATCGTAGAAAAAGTTTATGAAAAAATTGGATTATCGAAGAATAAATCCGAGGAGATGGTTGAACAGGTTTTGGAGTTAATAAAGGCGACTCTGGAGAGTGGTGAGAACCTGAAGATATCTGGATTCGGGAATTTTGTAGTTAAGAATAAGGCAGACCGAAAAGGTAGGAACCCACAGACTGGAGAGGAAATTACCATTACAAGCCGAAGAGTCCTTATCTTTAAACCGAGTAAAATCCTGAAGCAAGCTATTAACAAATAATGATGAGGTAACTGAAGATATTGTAAACAATGTGCTGGAGGCAGTTAAATAGAAGTGATTGAAGTAAATAATTACGCAATAATGAGGTCATAAGTGATGATTTATGTCTATTTTGCAGATGGTACGTCCGGTGCTGTTAGTCCATCCGAAATTGAAACAATGATAAAATCAAAAAGGATTTATGCTTTTAGAAGATATGGCAAATGGGTACGATTAGATTATGACTCTATAAGAGGTCAGGGGGGACATTACAATGGCCCTGAAAGACGAGAAGATTTTATCAAATTTGAACCTTTGAAGAAGGATACAGATGACTCTTGACTGCGCCAGACCACTGTTAAATAGAAGTGTAGTGGTCAAGTAAAAACGTACACGTGGTTAAGCCGCTTTTTGGAATTTCCAGTATTTCTCTTCAAACTCAGCTGGGGACAGGTATCCCAAGTAGGAGTGAAGGCGGTCACTGTTATAAAACATTTCAATGTACTCAATGATATCCCTGCGTGCCTCGGCGCGGGTTGCGTAAATATAATGATAAGTTAATTTGGTCATCAGGCTTAGAACAAATCTTTCAGCGACTGCATTGTCCCAGCAGTTGCCTTTGCGGCTCATACTGGCAATCATGCCGTTTTTTTCAGAAACTTCCGGTAGTCTACACTCGCATATTGGCTGCCGCGATCAGAGTGGTGTAAAAGACTGGGAGGCGGGCATCGTCGGCCGACCGCCATGGCCAAGGCATCAGTAACCAGGTTGGCAGTCATTGTTGCCTGCAATGACCAGCCGACAACTTTATGGGAGAAAAGGTCCAGGATCACTGCAAGATAGAGCCATCCCTGACTGGTCCAGAGTGGAGTAAGAAGCGCGTACGCGCTTCTCCTCCCCGAACCGTACGTGCGCCTTTCAGCGCATACGGTTCTCCATTCAAGTTTGGCCCATGGCCATAGCAAAATCACGATAACGCGAAGTGATGGTGTTTCGGTTCTCTTCCCTCTTTATATACGGGTTGATCTCCGGATTGCGACATCTGAACTGCATCCTTGGACTTCCTACGAGCCGATGCAGAACTTTCCCGATACGGTTTCCCTGCTCACTGATCCCGAAGAGGACCCAGGTTTTAAACTTGCCCTTTCCCGGCGCCTGTCACCAGTTTCGCATCAATGGCTTGATGCGACTACGGTATTTTCGGGCCAGCCAGTGCGCCAGCTTCCAGAACACCACGCGATCAATGCGCTGGAAGGTACGTGCTGTGCAGTCAGTAAACTTGTAGAAGGCCGCCCAACCCAACAGTTGACAGTTGACAGTTGACAGTTGACAGTTGAGGCGGTCCACCATATCGACCTTCCAGAGCTCCGCCAGCATGCTGGACTTCCGGGTTAACTCCTTTAATATTCCAGTCATGCCTTCCCTCGTTCATATCCTTGGACTTAAAACGTATTAGTGAGGCTGCCGGTCGCAATCTTTGTCCTTGCGTGCTGCAAGTCGATGCCGATGTCATGGTCTGGCTGTGTCCTCCCCCTGACCCCTGTGAAGCGCCTTACATTTACGCTCACATTCGGATGTTTCTGGTTTAACATCATCAGCATTCTGCCTGTTAAGCCGTGTAGGCAGAGGCGACATTCCAACCCTCAGATGCGAGTTAACCGGTTCGTGTTCCTCAACCTTCCAATACTCAGCCTCGGAGAACATCTCGGTTTAACGGCTTCGCCTCATTCCCCTTAACCTGCTGGCTACGTCACCCTGCCAGTTAACAGCAGGTCACCGCCGCTTGGGCTCATGCTTTTCCACAGCGAAGAGCAAGGCATTGTTACTCCCTCCTTTCTCCATGCATTCCAAGAATATGCACCCCGGACAATGCCGGGACGAGGCGCACTGTAGGTGATATCGGATGCCCTAGCCCGATTCGGGACATCCACCTGAAATTCGCGGCTTAGAAGGTTCGGAGCAATCGGAAGATCATGGGTTACTGTAAAAACATAGCTGCGTTTTGTTGGCCCAGTAACGTGCGGGAGGAGGCATGTTGACGGTGTTCGTTTGTTGACCAAGCTGGTCCAAGACGGCCTGCTCCAGCATGCCATCACCATTTCCCCCTCCCAGATTTCTCCCCCAAAAACACTGACCCCTGCATTTCCCCAAAATATCTGCTAAGCTTATCTCATGCGCGGATGAACCTTCTCAATCGGCTTTACCCTAGAGTACATCGAAAAACTGTTTACTGTGATTACCGCACAGGATATTGGGTCCAGTTCCACCAATGCCTCGGCCCAACCGGTCCCGGTACCGCGTCGGGCTACTTCCGGCCTGAGGAAGGTAAAGTTGTCCGCCCTGCACATTTTAGAATCAAGTTAGTGAGTCTTGCCGGTCGCGCCCTGACTTAGATCAAATAGGATCTGTATTGAAGGTGCAGATGGCCGGTACTCTTCCAAAGCAGAATTAACACAACGGGAGTTTACAATGATCAACAATAGCGGAATATTCCTTGTTTTCCTCTGGCTGACCCTACTATTGTGTGTTGGAAAGGAAACCAGCGCTACGGAAAATGTAGCGGCAGTCCGCAGTGAAGCTATTGATAACTGGGTTCTAGACACTGTTACCGTGTCACCCTACTATCCCCCCACCACGAACCTGAGACCTGTCGGAGTGTATACAGTGGGGGAAATCGATATGGTGGTTCAGGGGTTGAACCAGAGACTCGATTCCGTACAGAATGCAAATACTTTAATTGAGCAAAAAGTTCAGGCGGCTGAAATCCGAATAAGAGGTGAGGTGAAAAATTCCCTTGAAGTTTTGCCGCAGCGCCTGCTTGCCACGGAAGAAATGAAGGATTTCAAGGAGTCACTACTGGCGGAACTGCACCGGGAACTTGCCCAATTGCGCCAGGATGTACAGAAACAAATAGACAAGCTAAAAACGCCTCGAAAACCGTAGATGGAATACGGATAGATTGGCTTACATAATTTCATGAAATGTTGCTTCCTTCTATTCGGATATCTGCTTGGATTATTTTGTCTGGACTTTAAACTTTCGCGTTCTTTAAAAAAAGTGCTTGACCTGGAGGCCCCAATGCGCGAAATGTTGAAATATCTTGAGGCATTCCAAGTGTAAACAAATGATCACTGAAGGGTACTGCCATCTAGTGGAGAAACTGTAACTTCGCTTCGTTCCGCAGGTTTACCTCAGCACCGTTCGGTGTCAGCCAAGCCGTTAGCGTTACAAAGGAAATCATGATGATAACAGCACTTGTTCAGTTCAAGCTTCCGCTACCGATTTCTCGCGAAAAGGCACGCGAGATCTTTTCGGGGACGGCACCAAAGTACAGAGAGATTCACGGGCTGATTCGGAAGTATTACATTCTTTCAAAGGATGGCGGGACGGCTGGCGGGGTGTATCTGTGGAATTCACAGGAGGACGCCGAGAACTTATATACAGATGAATGGAAGAAATTCATCCTCGATAAGTATGGTGCTCTACCGTCAGTGACCTACTTTGAAAGCCCAGTGGTCGTTGACAACGCCACAGGGGAGATTGTCACTGACGGTTGAGGGGTGTGCGGAGAACACGATTGCGGGGGCCAACGAATTGCTCGCTACATTCTGGCGAACGCCGTGACGCCGGACATGGCGTTCCAGCGGACCTCCCGCTACAAGATATCTCTATGTATTAGTACAAAGTTAGCTTTAATCTTACTCAAGTAGCACTACAGTGAAAATGTATAATCAGCCCGCTGGGGGGGCATAGACGCACAGCATCGGAACCGTAATGCCGCAGGTCATGCGGTCTGTGCTGCGTGTCATCCTGATTTTGAACTAAATCTACAAAGCCATCATACTGATTCATGATTGCACATGCCGCCAAAACTGATTATACTAAATATCATTCGTGAATGTTGAGATAATGTATGAAACAGGTGCAGTCTAGGAATGAACTGCTTTCGGTGTTAAAGTCCTGCAGGGAAGGGCTGGCTTTGGTGGTTCTGGCTGTGTTCGGCTCTTATGCGAAGGGTTAGCAGAGGAGGCGAAGCGGCATCGACATTCTTGTTGAGCTTGACAAGGTCTAAAAGACGTTTGACAGCTTTATTTAGATTAGGTTTTTCCAGGGTCACGCAATAGTGGGAAAATAGACCTTGTCCTTACGGACTTTGTCAGGGCAGACCCCATGGCCAGGGATTAATGTGAGACGGTTCATGGCTGAGAGGGACTAACGCCTTTTCCTGCTGTATGTCCAAGAGAGTATATCACTGGTGCTGAAATAAATAGGCTCCGTTTCCCGCGAAGAGTATCTGAACGATTCAATCACAGTTGACGCGGTTTTTCGCAATCTCGCTATCATCGGTGAGCCAGCCAAGAAAGTGTTGTCAGATATCCACAGGCAACATCCGGCTTTGGAAGGGAAGAAAATGACCGGATTGCGTGATATCGTCGTACACGATTATTTGGGTATCGATGAGGATTTTCTCTGTGATGTTGTATAGGTCAAGATGCCGGAGTTGTTGCAGCAAATGGAGACGTTGACCGGGCAATGTTCAACATATGAAAATCTGCTATTGCAGGTTTTTTTATCTATGGTGATTTCGCGGTCACCATCCTTAATCTACTAAACCTCCATCCCTATAACCTCGCAATCCGCCTTGCTAGATAAGCTGCATGAAATTGTCATCGAGTTGGAGCAAGGGGCCTTGTATATGCCGTTTATTTTCGATTGCCCTACATTGTGTTGCACTTTGACCGATCTTTCGAATGTGGCATAAGTAGTAAATTTTTATAGCTGAGGAAATGAAACGGAAGTGGTAATTTTTCAATTGCCGCGTAAAATCCCGAATGGTTGGATTGAACATGACTGGAACTGTCCATAGTACCTTTTATCGCAAAGATTACATCCCTCCCGATTACGTTGTCGATAGCGTCAATCTAAGTTTTGACCTCGGCGAAGAGACTACTTTCGTCACTTCCCGATTGGCGCTACGTGCAAATTATGATATCACGCAGTGCTTGCGACCTCTCGTCTTGAACGGGCAGCACTTTGCTCTATGTGAACTGGCAATCGATGGCGCAATGCTCAGCCAGGATAGCTACACCGTCACCCAGGAATTGCTCACGGTCCATTCAGTCCCACCGGCTTTCACCCTTGAGGTGAAGACCGAACTCCGCCCCCAGGACAACACGTTCCTGGAGGGGCTCTATTGCTCGGCCGGGATGTTCTGCACCCAATGCGAGGCGGAGGGTTTCCGTTCCATTACCTATTACCCGGATCGTCCCGATGTTCTCACCATCTTCACCACCACTATCATAGCTGACCGTGAGCGCTATCCGGTCCTACTTTCCAACGGCAACCTCTTGGCCCAGGGCGATTTGCCGGACGGCCGACACTTTGCCAAATGGCACGATCCATTCAGGAAACCTTGCTATCTTTTCGCGCTGGTGGCAGGGGACCTGGTCTGTATCGATGACAATTTCACTACCTGCTCGGGGCGAGAAGTAGCCCTGCGCATTTACGTGCAGGAACAGAACCGCTACAAGTGCGGTCATGCCATGCTTTCACTAAAAAATGCGATGCGCTGGGATGAGGAGACCTACGACAGAGAGTACGACCTCGACTGTTACATGATAGTGGCCGTTGATGACTTTAATATGGGGGCCATGGAAAACAAAGGGCTCAACATTTTTAACTCACGATATGTCCTCGCCAGTCCGGAAACTGCCACCGACGACGATTATAAGGCCATCGAAGAGGTAGTCGGGCATGAATATTTTCACAACTGGAGTGGTAACCGAGTTACATGCCGCGATTGGTTCCAGCTCTCCTTGAAAGAGGGGCTCACCATCTTCCGCGACCAGGACTTTTCCGCCGATATGAAATCCCGCGGGGTGAAGCGGATTGAGGACGTACGCTACCTGCGCACCGCTCAATTCACGGAAGACGCCGGCCCAATGGCCCATCCGGTCCGGCCTGACTCTTACATCGATATCAACAACTTTTACACGGCTACCGTCTACAACAAGGGATCCGAGATCATCCGGATGTTGCGCACGATAATCGGTCCGGCACAGTTCCACAGGGGGATGGACCTTTACTTCACCAGATACGACGGGCAAGCTGTGACAGTTGACGACTTCTTGCAGGCCATGGCCGATGCCAGTGCCGTTGAACTCAGCCAGTTCGGCCTTTGGTACAGCCAAGCCGGCACCCCGTTACTCAGCGCCAGTGGGGTCTATGACCCGGCTGACGGGACCTATTCCTTGACAGTCCGCCAGTCGTGCCCGCCAACGCCCGGTCAACAGGATAAGAAACCGCTTCATATCCCCCTGGCGCTCGGACTACTTGGCCAAGATGGCCGACAAATGCCGCTTACTCTGGCCGGAGAGTCCGAAAAAGGGCCTTATACAAGGGTCATTCAACTTCGTTCAACAGAAGAAGTTTTCCGCTTCCATGGTCTGGACGAAGAGCCTGTACCGGCACTATTGCGCGACTTCTCGGCGCCCGTCAAGCTCGACTACCCTTACCGGCAAGAGGATTTGGTCTTGCTCATGACCCACGAGCCAGACCCATTCTGCCGCTGGGAGGCCGGCCAGAGAATGGCGGCGCAGCTCATCCTCGAACTGATCATTGACTGGCAGGAAGGCAAGGAAATTACCTTGGATCCGGCATTTACAGACGCGTTCAGGTTAACGCTCACGAGCGGACAGAGGGATCGTGCCTTCCTGGCCGAGACGCTCACGCTACCCTCCGAGAAATACATCGCTGAACTCATGCCGGTTATTGACCCAGAGGCAATTCATGTCGTCCGTCAATTCGTCATCCGCACCTTGGCGTCACTCTTCAGGGATGATATCCTGGTGGTACGCAAAACATGCCTGAGCAGACTACCCTATTCCCCTGACGATGGCCGAGCTGGCGAGCGGCGTCTCGCCAACCTTTGTCTCTTCTATCTGATGAACCTTGGCGAGCAGACCATCATCGAGCTATGCCTTGAACAGTATCAGAGAGCGGACAACATGACCGATACCATCGGTGCGCTGACACCACTCGCTTCTAGCATCTGCCCAGAGCGCGGACAAGCGCTAGCAAATTTCTACCGGCGTTGGCAGGATGACCGCCAAGTGGTCGACAAATGGTTTATGCTCCAGGCTACATCCAACCTTCCCGGTACATTGGACGAGGTCCAAGCGCTCTTGGACCACCCGGCATTTGAGCTTGCCAACCCGAACCGCTTTTGCGCCCTAGTGGGGGCCTTTAGTCAGAACAATCAGGTCCGCTTCCACGATCCAAGCGGCGCGGGATATCATTTCCTTGTAGACCAACTGCTGCGGCTGATTCCTATTAATCCTCAGGTTTCCGCGCGGCTCCTTGCCCCCTTGACCAACTGGCGACGCTTTGAATACGGAAGGCGCTCCCTCATGCGCCAGGAGCTGAAGCGACTCCAGGGAATTGCCAACCTGCCCAGGAATGTCTATGAGATTGTAACCAAGAGTCTAGAGATCTAACCTGGGCTAACCGTTTATAATTCTGACATGTATTATTAATTTGGGAAAAAGCTCTGTTGAAAGAGTTACATGAGAGTTGGCCGGAATTCTTACGAAATCAGCCCAAAAACCATTTAAAGCTTTGATTCTTGTAAAGAATGCTTGTTTTTATCAGCATTATCCGGTTAGGTCCTTGCATGGATTCTTTGAGAATTTAAAAATGTTGAAAAATCAGCGTGAAGCTGCATTTTTTACTTGACATTTAGTAAAAAATCGGCGGGCCGCCTTCGTAACTACT